>Ga0307515_10006858_pt1 | contig 22653 bp, 23 predicted proteins | sample 17_EM_MG_FD_194513 | JGI IMG/M metagenome (GOLD analysis project Ga0307515, IMG submission 194513) | Populus trichocarpa ectomycorrhiza microbial communities from riparian zone in the Pacific Northwest, United States - 17_EM | ecosystem: Host-associated > Plants > Roots > Unclassified | place...
GCTCCTAAAGGGGGGGATGATGTAATGGCAGTCATGATTAGGTTCTCGGCAATGGCACCAGACGTGTCCAGGGCCGGGTAACCGCAACCTTATATAGACGACTCGCGATCTCTCTGGGATCGCTAGCAATAATCTTACCTATCTACTACTCTATTATATTCCCACATCCACGTGTGCAACCGTATCTTCTCATATACTCTCATACGCGCCCATATACGGATATACGGCCTTGCAACGACTCAGATTGAGTCATCAATGCAACCGAGGAGCAGCGATTGCAGATGGTGTGGCAGCTCCAAAAAGGAAGTACAATAACCCCAAATGTTCTAAAGTGGCTAGCAGATACAATTCGCGATTACCGTTGGCAATTATCACCTGATCGGACGACCAAATCGGATCGTAGTAAGGACAGAGTGCCATCTACTCCAACTCTATTCAATTTCATCAAATATAAGCCAACGTGCGCAGACAGATATTTGCCCATACGATGGCATACACAGAGGGTTTTTAGAAATTCAATGGAGATGGTTGTTATTTTGTAGCCGGGATTCACAGGTTCCACGGGGCTACCAGATGGACCGTCTGGGCACTCCCAGGAGACCAGCGGATTCAGCATGTATTTAAGATGCGCAGATGTTCAATTGAAGTGTCGTATCCCCACTTGGGAATGGACGGTATTTGGTTGTCAGACAGTCCCAATTGGGTGTGACAAGTACGTGATTCGCTGAGTGAGCTTATTTGTACACATGGTGGCAGCCGCGGTGGACGCACTGTGTGAGCTGGAGACTGATTGGAATTGCTGTGGCACAAATCCTAGAATCCTAGCGTCGACATGCAAAGCATTTGACTTTTGGCTCTGCAACCCCAGGGTGAGCAGAAGAGGTGGCAGTGGACTGGGCAGGCCATCAGATATGCCCCAGGAATGTACCTGGATCACGGCTACGGAGGAGACGAGTTCCGAAGGTTGCTGCACTTCATATATTCAAATCCTTGAAGCTACTGCTGTAGACGATCAACTGGCCAGTGATGAGGTCGTTTGGACGTTCTTCCTAAGAGTGGGAGTTCGTATAGGGCTGCTAGGAGTGACTGTGGAAAGCATCTCTAGTGGTGAACGGTGAGATGGGCACCAGGCACTGGACAGGTGAGCAGGAAGCAGCGGCGGTAGTAGTTGCGGCGGTAGAAGTTGCGGCAGAAGAGTGTACCAACAATGCGGACCTTGAATGACTGCTACCGGCACCTCGAGACATGAAGGGAGTACTGGACGGCGTGGCTTGGCCCTACTGTGTCGAACCATTTTAAATCCGGGCTCCTGGTTATTCCTTCATACCGCTCCATATCTAGTATGAAATGAGAACTATCGTTTGCAGATGGAGCCGGCACAACAACAAAGATGGTGCCGACAGACAATGGAAAACATATCCCGGCTCTATACAGAGAATTCGTGGAGGTTTTCAGCAACAAGGTGGAGACACTCGCGCCCCATCGGTCAATTGATCATGCAATCGACTTGGAACCCAGCTACACTTTGCCATATGGGCAGTTTACATTTGAGCGGAGTTGAGTTGAACGGAGTTTTCAGTTGGGTTGAGTTGAGTCGAGTGGTATTCACGCAATTGCGTGAATTAAGATCACATGCTCATGAGGCCGGATCATGGATCTGGATTTGGACTTAAAGATCCCATGCCCTAGGGACGGATCAATGAGTGGATATTTTCTTAAGATGAACAATATGTTACCGGATGGATTATGGGACTGCGATGAAGAATCAATGGACAGTGGACATTATGGACGTTAGTAAATATGACCTCTAGACGGCTTACAGAGCTACAGGAGCAGTCACGGAATGCGGCCCATACGAGTGCAATTATCCACAAGGCGGACATGAATGGCTGGAACCAACTAGACCATGGCCGGAGATGGATCGTGGCCAGAGAGGGATTGTGGCCAGAGATCGATGACAGGAGATGGATCCCAGCCGCAGATGGATTGTGGCATGATATGGATCGCGACCAGATAGATGACCGAGGTGGATGACAGGAGCCGGATGACGGGAGATGGATCTCAGGAGATGGATCATGGGGGACGGATGACGATCAACCTCTTTCCCTTTTATGAAGATATTGAGGTTATGCAAAGTTATACCATTCTCGAGATCACTCACTTTGATTTCAAGAGACGAGGTTGCAATCAAGAGGAGAGATGCAGATAAACGATGTACTGCCGGTGGTATGGTTCCAGCCAGTACGATACTGACCACTATTCAGAGGACTATTCCGAGATACAGAATTACGCAGCTTCATGCCCAAGTTACAATGCCGAATATGATCCCAAAAATGATTCTGAGTCACGCAACCACAATGCCAATACAGCACATCATGAAGCCCTACGAGATTAGTCCTTGGCGGAGCGACTATCTTTAAAGAGCGGGATGACCGTGCCGTGTTCGCAACAACCCTTAACTTGAACAATTACTGTACCGGAAGTGCAGGAACGAAACACCATGAAACGCATTCACCAATAGAGAAGGCTGGCAGCGGCATGTGCACTCAGAGAAGTGATAGCAAACACACCTACAGATGAAGCAAGAAGCCGCATGTCCAAGTTACAATCCCAATTGTGATCCCGACTCAGTCTTGGCAATCCCAACTCAGTCTCGACAATCCCGAAATACTCAGCTGCTACTTGAAATCTACTTCAGAATCAAGCCTAATCAACCAATAGGGCACCCGAAGAAGCCGTAATGAATTAGTCCTCTGCAAAGCTACAACGTACAAAAGGGGGATGACAGTACCGGAATCAAAAACAACCCCTACCGCAACCAATCACCATACCAGAAGTGCTGGGAGGCAGTACCTCGGTGTGCACTTGCCGGCAGAAAATCGCAGCTCGAGATTAGTCGATGAGTGTACCTTGGAAGAGATCACTAGCAGAGTCAACAAGCAAAACCATGATATGGATACCCAGATAAATGACACCAATTACACCTGGCGAAGGAGCAGAAAGCATACCCGGAAGAAAGCCGGCGAGCAATTGGAGATGAAAGGTGCACCGAGCACAGGGCGGATGTCAAGTGTAAGTACAAGTGCACCGACTTGGAGGATGATCAGTGCGACTACAAGTACACCGGAGAGAAGATGACATGATCAAGTGAGTTTGATCTATGCCGAACGAGTACACTTATGTCCACCGAAGCAGTTCCGAACGCGACCAGAAATGATCACCGAACATGCCAAATAGTCTACCGAACAGCGTCACCAGACACAGTCACCGAACGGCATCGCCAGAGACAGTCACTGAATGGCATAATGAGAGACAGTTGAGATAATGACCGAGAGATGATGACTGAGCATTGTGACCAAGATAATGGCAGAATGACTCAATATTGGGATTGAATAAGAGGATCATCAGGAGCCTTTTACAGAAGGCACCGACTGTGATGTTTACCAAGCGGCTTCCCGAAATGAATTCTGAATGACCATACTGGAGGGCTATATGCCTACTTGGCTGATGCTGAAGATGGATGAACATAACAACTGACGGGCACTGTGTGAGAGCCACCGGCTGCAAGAGAGGATATCAGATATTGAGGCTGGCGTACAAAGCAGTGCACAAGGGTCGGGAGAGCGGAAACATTCTTGAATATGTATGTAGTATGAATGACCATTTCATGAAATGCTTACGAGATAGATACGAGGTCATATATGATTGACCATCACCGACGGCTATGATACCGAATGCAGAAGCTGCCAAAGCAGCAACAATGATCGCTCACTGGCTGGGCCTGCGAACTTGATTACGAGGAATTGGGAAAGCTTGAGTGCTAGTGCACTTGAATATATATGGTGAATATGACCAGTTACTGGAATGCTTACAACTTAGATATACCGATGGCAATATCGATGGCAATGATGATGATGAGCAGCGAGGAGAAGCCTCCATCGATGCCGAAGAGTCAATATGAGACTGATACTATGATTGCGGATTCTGGATCTCACCGAGATTACTGTGTCCAATTCTGACGATGACCTACACTTGGTACCAGCTACAAGTATGAGATTGATGGTTGGATGCCGGACATTCCAGAAATGGAGATATGGAGGACAGTTTCACTTTGGATGTTCCTTCTTTCTCTTCTCTTTACTTTTTTATTTCTTTCGATCCCGGCCCAGTACAAATGGCATCTGCACGGGTTTTTGCCACCTCCGGAGCCAAATCAAGTGGAGGTGGAGTTTCCCAATACCCTGGATCCGCTGAATGCCTTCCATACGGTACTGATCGGTTTTGGGATTTATGAGTTCGTCCATTTGCGTACATTGAATGGTTGTTTGATTGTTTCCTTTCCTTTTCTACTCTTATACTGGTTTATGCAGCCCAGGGGGTCTGCACCTAGAGAGGGGGAAAATGCAATGGCACGGCTGCACGTGACGTGTCCAGGGCCGGTTAATACCCGCTTTACATAGTCGGCTCACCACCAGCATTAGATCTCTAGCGATAATCCTTCATTAACCTACCTTTATACTACTCTACAATATTGTCATCCACGTTTGCAACCGTATCTACTGATCTACCTTGATACGAGGCCATACACGGGCGTATGCCTTTACAGACGGACAGAGCGAGAAGAAACAGCTAAACAGCATTCCGAGGGGGATATGCAACATGACGCATGGTATTGACGCTGGGTGCGGAGTAATCGACCACCGGGGTGTCTCTGACGGCTCTGACGGTGAGCGTCCACTCTGACACAGCCATTCTGCCTTGACGGAAATGGTTTTTGCTGAGGATCTCTCTGATGATGCACATAACACATTCTCAATGATACCACATGTTCTAGGTGTGGAGGCCAGTGTGTCCCTTCACCACATAGTTATCAGTTGGAGGTAGTGAACAACCACCATTGTAGAATTATCCGTTTGCACCCACAACAAGCCTAGAATTTACACCATCTCTTCCCTCAACGGCTACCACCAATCACCTCCCTTCCATGGATAGTCATTTTCTCTATGTAACACTTGGAGATTCGCTCTAGGTCCTAATCAATAAAAGCCCCTAATGAGTTCCGGACTGATAAAGAAGAAGATGAATCAGACTTCACTCAGGATGCCTAGTAGGATTGACACCCCAAGAATACAAGGTAACTGTTCAGTCCTCTGTTCTCGATAGATGGTATCCACTAAAGAGTATCGTCTTAAGCTATCAGTATGCTGATCTACATGACTCGAGGAGACCCTGGAAGAAGTATCCTGTGAACCACCACACTATTGTGATGACTTTCGGACTTCTGACGGATGCAAGAGCATCGTCCCAACAACCGGCACTTATACTCCAGAACCAACTGTCCAAGAATGCGATGAATACAAGTATCGACCTATCTATAAGAAACTGCAAAGTAATTGCGCCTCAGCAGAACAAGTAGTGCCAACTCAAGAGTATCCTAACAGAAGTATCATCTGAATCACCACGCTATCGGGCTGATCCTCAGACTTCCTTCGGACTCCAAAGTATCATCTTGCTCTTTTCCTGATCAACAACTTGCTTCAACGAAGGTACTAAGAATAACCAAGTATAAAGAGTGATAGATATATCCATGGTATAGAACTGAATAATGAACGTACAACTCTGGACTTCAAAGGAGAAGTATCCACGTTGACTTCGATACAGAACTAATATATATTATGCGGGATTAACCTCAAGGCTTAATCTCCAGGTCGAGAAGTTGAATATGTATCCGTAGATAAATCTTGATCTAGGTTGTATTTTTGATAGTAGGTTGTTGACGTCCTTCCTCCATGTTGGTATCGCTGATATATATCAGGCAATCCACAAGCTTAACAATCCTAGGACTGCCAAAGCCTGCTTCGGAGTTCACATACGTAACTGCTTCTTCATCCTTTGTCTCTTCCATTGATAGTTGAGTTCTAACTCCCAAGATTTCCAACTACATCATCAAGGTGATATGCTCGTATTGTGACACATTTGCTATTGGCGATACCTCGTACGAATAGGCGCTTATCTGAAGCCAATTATCATCGACCAAGTTTCTGTCACCAAGAGCCAGTGTGAGTGCACTCTCGTATACTCACCAGGTAGGTACCTGTTTCATGATTGCGGCAAAAGACAGACCACTTAATTTGACTACGATTCATTGAAGCCAAATATACAGTATTCTCCAACTGGGTAATTGTGCCATATATCGAATGGAGAGTATCCTGCGCCACTCAAAACTTACGAATCCAATGTCCCATCTGCCCAGACGAAGAAAGTGTGGTCAAACTAAGGGTTGATTTGTATACGTCCATTCGGTCGACTGGGCTGCGATATAAAGAATATTGGTTATCGACTTATCTCTCATAAGACTCTGCATATCGCGAGATGTCATAGTGCTCTGATGCTGACGACACCTCATCTCCTCAGGAATTCATCATTGGAGCGTGAGTGAATAGCTGTTTGGTCGGCAACTAGGAATAAGGTTCCCCGCGGATAAGGAGTGACCATTGACAATAGAGATCCCACGACCACCATCGATCCAAAGCTGATAAACATCTTATTTGCAGTTGGGCGGATCGCTGTTGTTGATCTCTTGATGTGAAGGTGCGGTAATGGAGATATGGCTAATTGGTGCACTAATCTGGCACGTAGATCAAATACGGAAATATGAGTTATGATTTATGATTCCGGATCCATTTTCCACATTAGGATTATTGATTCATCCAGTATGATCCCTGAAATATACCTGTAACACCAAAGGCGTAACACTCTAAGGCAGGCACATGTCAAATGGTCAGATTTGGCGGTACCCCTCCAATCCGAAGTTATGTTTGCTCAGTGTGTTAGCCGGAATTGTACAGTTCGTAATATTTGACACACCAAGTTAAACTTTGATCAGTTCATTGTCATTTATGCATTACCGGATATGAGTAAGCATCGCGTTATTAGAGTAGCTTTCTATTACTGAATGGAATGTATGCAGCTGGACCTTGCAGATTTTCAACTCTTCCTGCTCCACTAACTTCCGTACCCCTTCAGGCAATTCTGCCAGTGAGTCGTTTCTCAGTGATTTCCAATGCCCAACAAGATGCACAAATGCATCACTGAAAAACAATTTCAATTGGAGATTGATGCTCACATTGAGCATCATGACAGGCTGTAGCGAATATAAACCTGAAAGCTCCGTTGGCGCTGACTGTACTCTCTCAGTCAATACTACAGAGACTGTGGACAAGCAGCAGTTTTGTCCGCTAACTCAAGTACCCTCCTTGTATCATCAATTGTCGTAATTGTTTGTGAACAGGATTGGTGGTAGAGAATGTGAATTAGATTCTCATATGCGTCTTAAAGCTGGTTCTTCCTCAACTCGAGTTTTGTGTATACATCGTTAGTGCTATTTGGATTTTGTGTTTTTTCAGTGCCGTACCAGATATCGTCTATGATTGTTTCACCCAATGACAAGTGTTCCTTGCAAATTTTGTCAACCACTGCTACCATGTCTGTACTGACCTGCAACAATGTTAGTCACCATACATATTCAGTGTAATATACACCTGACTTTGTTATCAGATTCCAAAAACGAATCTGCACCCCCTTCTTCAATGCTACAAGAAGACGGCAAGAGATTACAATGGCAGTGATAGCCAGTAGAGAGCATCCTAATCTCGACATCTGAGAGGGTTGATGGTTGGGAGAATGTGATGGGCATTGGAGAGATTGATGGAGCTCAGTAGAGATTTCAAGCTGACGATAACTAGACATTGAACTAGAAAGTTTGCTAGCAGAGGGTATCCAACGAATAAAGATGGGGGAACTTCAGCACCCCAGAACATAATCACGAAAGTTGCCTGCAGATGCATGTACTTCCGGTTTCGCCTGCGATCAGTGTTCGAAACGGGCCGGGCCGGGCCGGCGCTGACATCTTTAGGCCCAACCTTCGGGCTTTGGACAAAGCTTGGCCAGCCGTCCATAGCGCGGGCTTTTCTGGAAGAAGCCTGAGCCAGCCTGCAAGCCCCACTGGGCTGAGTGAGTGGTTGCGATCGTGGCAATTTCACGTGATCCCAATAAGCGAGCCGATCATTTTGCTTGCGCCCATGTCTTGGACACAAGCAAACTGATTGGTCGAGGCACAAGCCGATTGCCACTTTATGAGTTCTTCTGCACCATTGCGATACTTTTACCACTCATTTCACCTTTCCACCACTTACGCTAAAAAAAAATCTTTGTCTGACAACTAACCCCAAGAAAGCCCACACGGCACGGGGGCTTTGATAAAAGCCGCAGGGCTTTCAATTAAAATGCCCGGGCTTTGTGGGCTTTCAGATTACCGGCCCGGCCCGGCCGCCTCAAAGCCGGCCTAAAAGCCCTCAGGCTGGCCCGGCCCGTTTCGAACACTGCCTGCGATACGACCCTTGCCTGGTCATCCCCTTGCTAGTGGTCGGGAACTCACCGTTCCTCATCAGTCGATCAGAATTGAACTCCAGATTGAGAGCTCAGTGGGCATGCAACAGAGAAATAACTGTTGCAAGCATTACGTAACTACTCTTTTGTAATGTAGCTAAACCTAGGTCCAAATCTTCATCATGCCCCTCCATGGTGAAGCAAATTGTTTTGCCATCTGACAACAGGTTAAAGAGCTCTCAACCCTCTCCAAATTGTCAAGTCACGTTCCTACACACAAGTCTGTGGTGCATCACCGCTACCCGGGCCAATAAATAGATGCAAACAGGCGGAAACATCCAAAATCTTTCAAATTCCTCTTGGAGAGGGATGTCTTCTAGTCAGCACCACCATATTTGTCCTTTCAAAGCACTTTTCAAAATTACTGCTTGTAGTACTACTATGTGTTGAAGCGTTCTCAGACACTGGAAGGTTGCGTGCCTCCGCATGAATGTTTTACTACTTACCTTCCGCCATGAGAGACTGAAGTGTGCTGTCGAATCCTGCTTGGTTATGTCCATCTTCAGAAGACGTTGAACATTACTTCAATGGTGTTTTCAGAGGAGCGGTACTTGACTGCTGTTTCCTGACCTCGATGCGCTGGAAGGGGTGGTTCGAAGATGCCAGTGTGATACGCGGCCAATTCTTCTACAATGGATGACTATCAGATGTTTGGGCGAGTAATAGGCGCATGTTGTAATGGGCGGGATCGGGTGTAGGTGATATTCATAACACCAATGTGATAATGTAATCGGGACAAGATGCTTCCAAGTTCATATCGAAGGAATCAAGCCAAGACAAGAGTTTGAGCTGGTTCAAGGTCATGCTTGTTTTGCTATACAAGAGAATGAGTAAAGAGAGAAGAAAAGGAAATCCTCCAACACCAACCAACCTCTCTTTCTATACACTTTGTCGGCCGCCCTCGAACCATTCTTCATGCTCCGATGTACTATCTGAATATCCAAACTTGATCTTACCCACCACTCACACAACTCCTATCAGTACAACCAGGCCACATCATCCGACATCGCAACACCTCAGACCACTTTCTTGTCATAACAAATTATACCGCCACCATCTTACCACATTCCTACACCACCTCCACTTCTTTCCATGTCTCAGCCTGTCTGTAACACTAACTCCTCCCGTATCTCCAATACAATTCCTAAGTACCTTCTTACTTATCATTCACAACCTGAGCCATGACACCTGGTGATATATGCAGAGTGGGTTTATATACAGTCGTTGCAGAGAAGTTGGGAATGATGCTGTACAAAGGTATCAACAGCGACAAAGTAAAGAATGGCATCATCGTGTCATAGTGTAGTCACGCCAAGAGTGTTTTTGATACCAAGCTTCTCACAGTTTGGATTGGATAGCGCTGAGTCGAATAGCTGCAGTAAGTCATCACTACACATTGAATCAACACAGCAGGAATAACAGTCCGCTACCATTGATACAATTGCAGCTTGAGGACAGAATTTGAAATGTGATGTAGAATGCAACTCTCCTCAACGACATACGTTGTAACTAACTTTGACAGTTGAACAACTGATGTCATCAGGAGCATTGATATCCTTTAACAGATGCAAACAAACATTATATTCAAAGATATTACCTACTCTAAGGAATCAAAATTTAAAGGACTACTCTGTTTCGAGGGTGCTCTGGGGAGTTGTCTTTCTCTACCATCAGAGCTGCGTGGAAGTTGGGAACAGAGTGGATTTCCACCCCGAAACAGCCATTCCATGCTACTACTCATTGGATTATACTAACAACTTTGAAGTTATTCTTCGTGCTCATTTTAAACAGTTCCCAAAGGATGGCACATCTACGGCAAGGAATAGATGATTTTCGATTCAGTGTGGCAATATACGAGACTCAATAGATTTTCCTGACAACATTAGTGCTTCGAATGATCACAATTCCAGAACCATAGATAATAAACTAGAAGTCAATAATATAAACAGTAGTACTAGTACCTTAATTCAGATTATCGGGAATTCAACCAGGCAGAGGATGGTGCCACAGGTGTGATTTGGTAAGTTTGTTCCTCTAACATGAAAAAGCGATGATATCTGACACTAAAGTAACTTTTGCCATAGGGAAGAATGTAACTTTGGTTTACGTTATCGAAGACATACACAACAGGATTCAGGATGATAAAGACAACCAGCAAACCACCGAGCCCAAGGCTGTATGCGAGAGTGCAAAACACAATGATGATCATTACGACATGGGTGAACCACTGACTCCTAGCGATTCCATTTCATTACCACATTGCAAAACATGGGAGAAATCAAGATTATATTTCTATAACTCCTCCAACTCAGTTGCGAACTGCCAATCTACGGTTTCGAGTAAGCAATGGCATCTTCTACGGTTCATCAGAGACCCTGGGAGGGAACAGAGGCATAATCAAAATTAAGCCATCCAGGGCCCTCAAACAGGTAGAAGTGAATGTTTCTTGACAAAATAATTCAAATATGCAATCAGGCAAATCATGAAAGACAGGTGGTAATGAATGGTAGTAGCTAGTTGGTTTGCATTTAAATGAAAGCCGAGTTGATTCTAAATTTCCTCAGGGCTGGCTGTGAGCCCCACATTATGATTTGGATTATGGGGAATGCAGGGCAGTGAATGCCATGGTAGCAGGGAGAAAGGGAATCATAAGCCCTGATATGAAATTATAAGATATGATCTTTAGGTACGGTCGGATTTTAATACATCTTCTACCCTCCGGTTAGGAAGGCATCAAGTACATGGGTTCCGATAGTCATTCAAGGGCAATTACTTGGGGGTGTCTTCAGCTCTGTCGAGTCTCATTTGTAGGAGCAAATCAATTGCCAATGGAACCGTGCTCATAAAAACTGTACAAACCTGGAATATAGTCCATTTAAGCAATATGAATAGTGTTACAAATAGGTCTGGGTAACCCACCAGCGGTCCGGGTTTGGACCTGAGAAATGGTTCAGTTCAGTTCCAGAACCGTCCAGAAACACGACCCGCTCTGTCTTGGCGGGGTTGTTACTTGGACCGGACCCACGGTTTTTTGGCTGTGTTTATCATCCTGCAGAGCCTCATTTTCGCAAAAGAACTTTGGCTCCAATTAAGTATTTGAGTTCTGATTGTATCACAATATGATATATACATACAAGATGCAGTTTTAGATGCACTTTTACCTCCCATTGTCCTATTTGGGATCCAATCACGATTCGTTGAGTTGCTGTGAAATTACGCCAAAAGGTGAGCTTTTTTGAAGTGACTCAACAAATAGCGATCGGATCGCAAATTGGCGAATGCGAGGTGGAAGTGCATCTAAAACTGCATCATTTACATATATATCATATTGTGATACGATCAGAACTTATATGCTTAATTGGAGCCAAAGTTTGAAGTGTGCAAAAATGTGAAACCGGCAAAAAAACTGCGGGTTCGGTGCAGTTTAGTCTTTTGATGGGGGTTAACCCCATTACAACATTTCCAGTTTGGTTCCAACCCGAAGCCAGAACTGAACCGCCAATTTGGAACCGTTGCCAAGTCTAAATATCAATAAGATACTCTGAGATCCACACTGTGTTACAGGGACAATAATCAATACAATATTTATGAGACTAAATAAAGCTGCCTATCTAAACCTTCTTGCCTTTCCTCAACTCCTCGTCTTTCCCATGACTCAACCTTCTATCTTGCTCCGCTAGAAAGAGCTCACCACTCCTCCTTCTCATCTGTCCAAGGTCATTCTTCAGAGTATTCTTTCCAGCATAACAACCCGGTAGAGATGTACCGGTGGACATCGTATGCACTACCAAGTATAAAGACGTAGAGAAAAACCACTCGGCAAATTGGGATTGAATGCCGCTCGCTGAAGTATCGTATTTGTTCGCCGTTAATTTCAACGAATGCTTTGTGTGCGTATTGAGACTGTGTCAGTTTGAATGAACACATACAAAGAGTATTCACGTAAGTGAGTTAAGGAAGTAATTTTAAATTTTTGCAGATAGAATCCTTAATAATGTTTCAAGGTGGTCTTCGCTTGTATTGTCTGACTGTGGATTGCTGCTCGAGCTTGGTTGTTCTCATTGTCGGCGACAATGCGAGTCTTTATATAGTCAGATCTACAGGTCAAGCTTGCCTTTGGATTACAGCCATGACACATCGTTTGATTGATAGCTTATTATCCAGTCAGCTTACGTGACTCATTGAAAGTCCCATGAATTCCCTCTTGGTCATCGTGTTCATGGATGAGTGGTTTTAAAGTGTTACGCCCTGACGTCGGGCCATCCTCATATCATGATATCGCTCGCACATTATATGACGACTCATAACTTGAACTTAGACATCTTGCTTCCCATTTGTTCAGTAGCTGGAACATCTGAAGACTTGTAGTCTTATCAGCGCTTCTCGCAATAAATTTTCATAGCTCGTCACTATTAATTGCCTCACCTTAGATAAGGATGTTTGGCATTGCGTCAGATATTTAATCGGCGACCAACCGATACTCTGCTGGCCTAGATTGTGACACCCATACCTAGTATTCATTCGCCTGGTATGATGTCGCGATGCATGCTAACTCAAACCAATGAGCAGTGTCGCTTCTGGCCTCTTATCTTCAGCCAATGTCATTCATCCCTCAGACACCGCGTGCTTAGGTCTCGACCTTCCATAGACCAGGGAGAGCCGCTAGGTGTTTTCACTGCTTAACGCGTGAGCTTGCAGATTCCCTCTGTCTTGCATATTGCATTATCATCTGCTGCACACGTAATTCTGCATAAGCGCAACTTAACTGGCTGTTGTACCGCTAGATAAGATATCGTAGGTGTGGCCAATAATTATGCGCACTGCTGAAGATTTTTTCACTTCCCAGTAATGGCGACATAATTACATCATCATAAGTGAATCCGCTAGTCAGGGCGAACCAATTAACTAATTGATCAACAAGCGGCCCGAGTATAATCCCGCTAAAGATTACTTGGCTGACCACCATGATGATGCCTCACAAGCAGGTGTTTTGCACATGACCTCGTACCCACACGAATAGTCATGTGTACTTGCTGCAATCCATTCATGTATCATTACCGCTAATAGGAGAGAACCCATAACACACTGTACGTTTTTGGGCGAGAAACCAATGCTACATGTAAACTTATATCCTCCTTAGGACATCTCGATACAATGGTACACAGTTGCACCAATGGAATTCAGCTGAAAGCGCATATATATGTGTGGATGCATACACAGCAATCTTGTATATATAATGAGCATGGGCGCCTATGATAGATAGACAATCAAATCAATCAACCATCCAGCAAAAGTAACAACTGACATTGGTAGTACTCACTCAAGTGACAGATGGTGTAATTAGGGTGTGGGGTTAAGTCCCCTGAGCCCTGAAACCAATATCCCAGTCCCCACACTGTCCTCTAGCGGGTGTCGCTTTAGGTATGTACTGAACCAAAGCCCTGACGTGCACCTGACCTAGGGTACAAGCCAGAAAAAACACTATACTGTTTAATTAGAGAAAGGAGTTAAACGCTTGTCAAGCCCAGTAACATTTGAAGATAGTCAGATCTCAAGCTTCTTCAAGATTAGGATAATACCATCCAAAATGCCCCTTTAACCGATCTTTGATAGAGAACTCCATAGAAATCATAGTACAATGTATATGCATACCCAGTATGAGAAAATTGCGGCCATTTTTAACTACCAGGTGTTGCAAAACCTTTAATTAGACGCACATTCTCTCTGCCCAATCCCATTTCAATCCATTACGCATCCTCCCGTTCCTCCACATTCACGAAAAAAGGGTTTTCGGCAGCTGTGCGGGAAAGCACACGGGTATCCATTTTTTTGTTTGCCAAGTAATTCCGTTAGTTCCCAGAGGCGAGTACATATAGCTTCAAAGCTGGTTGCAAACGTTTGAACAAGATTACTTCCTGGTCAAGGATATCGTTGTGAAAACCAATCTGTGCTGGATGGTTGATTAGCACGATGTCAAACAGAGCAAGCCAGTATTCACCATAGGTGGATTGGCCCAGCAACTAGCCCACAGTTCTGCAGACCAACCATACACAGACCACCACATATGAAGCCACCCTCGCATGGGCTGGCTAGTTCAGATCGATTCAGGAGAAGCTGTACCAAAGATATCTGCCTGAGCTGCCGATACTGTATTGTATAGTCTTAGATCTACCTTCAGGAAACCTGAGCCGACTGGATGGAAGCCACCGCAAAGCGAACCGCCACCGGCGTGAATGTGGGCAAACTACGTTCCGACGCCAAGAAGATCCAAATGCAAACCCGGCCTCAATTCTATCGAACTGCCATGCCATTGTCCGGCCCAAGTCTGGCCAGACTGACCACTCCAAAACGCTGAGTAAAACATACAGCGCCAAACAAACCTAACGGAATCCCCGCTTCTTAGTGTGCATAAAGAAAGAATACGCAAGCAATGCCTCACAATGGATCCTGCCCAAGAACTGGATAGTACATCCGCGCATGAAATAATGACCGAATTCTTCCAAGCCTTTGAGAACTTCATGAGAATCACCAGCACGGACTAGATCTTTCACAATATCCTTACACTTAATTTGTCTTGCGCAGATATTTTGGACAGCGAAGGACGTCGAAGGCTACTTTCCGTAGTGTCTTCGCCCGCTCCCTTAACCAGTAGCGAGTAGTGGACACCGCTGTAGACAACCTGAAGTCAATTCATAATCATTTTTGCAGCTAATTGATCCTCCGAGCTTTCATCATCGACATCCTGGTCCTCTTCAACACTTGATTCCTCATCCTCGATATCTGTTGTGTCTAGTGTTGTCCACGGGAGAAGATATCTCGAGAATCGTTCTAGAACTGGAGTTCGGGATTCACGAAATCATCACTACCACAGGACACAATGTCGGTCTTTAGCTTGTTGCAATATGGGGAGAACCGTGTGCATAGACTATGGTACAGAGAAGAGAGGAGAAGGACTTGAGATACATACAGCAGACATCAGCCCCGGTTACCGTGAGCTTGTATGAGGTCTGTAACACGTCTCAAATCTTATATATGTAACAGCTGTTGCAGACTCTGTGGGTGAGACCTTATGATCCTGAGGATAGGAAGCTGATGCGAACGAAACTCTTGGAGACCTAGTGGCCGCGATTGCTAAGTATTTCCATTAGAATTGATCATCCGCAGTGTAGTCTGCATAGGATACTGGGTGGAGGGCGCCTGTGCACAGGATAGGCCAAACCTTCGTTGATTATAATCTCTGTAGTAGAGTTCATCTCACGGATTCCCGGGATCTCGGGTTTTTGTTTTTTGTTTTAATCATACTGTATTCACTCTAATTAGAGTATGACAGGACCTTAATAACCCCCTCCGCCTCCGGGCTAGCCGGCTAGATGGCGGAGCTCCCCCCCCGCTACCCTTCGTCCCCGTTGACAAATGAGAGTTAAACTGAGAGAAAGACAAAAAGAAAGAAAGAAAGAAAAAGAGAGAGAGATTGAACCCCACTACCGCCCCCGCCGCTCCTGAGCCCCGAGCCCTAAGCCCGCTCCCTGCCACTACTTCACTTTGGGCGGAAACTTCCCAACTTCAGTGGCCGCCAGGAAGTCCATCACCGCTTGGTCACACTCTGCTATGGAAAACAGCTCAGAGATCTGCACATGTCGACATCTGCCCGCCTTCCAGCCCGTCGCCTTCCCCACCGCCTTCCACAGTTCTTTCTGATGATCTCTCTACGGGCTGCAGTGGCGGGAGAGGTGCTCGCGCGTCTCGGACACTGTTTCTCCACAGGACCAGCACTTGTCGTCATCTCGGTGGCCGAACCGTTTCAGGTAAACTCCCGTGGGTGCGTGCCCGGACTTCAGTTGGTAGAACCTAGCGGCCAGTGACTTCACGCTTGTCATCGGGATAGGTCTCTTGGTCCCTGCCTTGCCCTTGAGTCTGTAGCTGAAGTGCTTGCTGCACCTGTCGGCCTCCGACTTCGCCTGGGCTACTGATCTTCGCTCGGGGATTCGTCTGGCCCTATTCTAGGCCGTGGTGTACGGCCGCTCTATCACTTTGCTTCCGCTTGGATCTCGGGCTGAGTTTGCCTGACAGTCTGCCTCTTCATTTCCAGGGATGCCAGAGTGTCCCAGGACCCTGTGGATCTCGGTTGCGATGCCGTGGGTGAGGAGATTCCGCGCCCTTCTGTTGATCCGCCTCGCCAGTCGCTGCCCTGGGCTCGGCTCCAGGTGTGCCGCTTGTTGAATTGCGGCCTATGAGTCCCTGAAGACTGCCACCATCTTCACTCCATGCTTCTGCAATGTTTCCCTCTTCTCGATCGCCACGTCAAGCGCGAGTCCGATGACTCACATTTCGGTGTCGAAGACCTCCATGCGTCCAGTGCCCAGAAAGCTGCGGCGAGACCTCCATTGATTTCCGTGTTTGCACACTGCTGCGGCTCCCACTTGGCCATCATCTGAGCGCGATTCATCTCTCCACCACATCCAGACCCCTGCTCCGATTTTAGCTTCTTTCTCTCTTGGCCAGCGTTGTGCGGCGTTCTGGGCTGGGGTGGTATCGTCCAGTATGGTGGTCCTGACCACTGATTCTTTGCCAGGGGGCGGCCAATCCGTGCCTTCGGTTGTCCGGCAATGCTCATGCTCCTTCCTGATTACTTTGCATATCGGTGCGCCGGAGCAGGGGTTGTAGTATAGCTCCTTCAGTTTGCTACTGCGTGCGTTTGCTAGTCCCGCTGCGAATCGCTGTTGTCTGGAGTCTAGGATTACCGGCGCCGGGGTGAGCCCTGACTTTCTCATTAGTGCGCCCTGTGGGGTCGTCAGCAGCACTCCCAGGATGGACTTGGCATGTCGATTGAGGAGGAGTTGGAGGTTGTCTCGCCTGCCTACCTCACTGGGATCCCACCAGAGATCACTCCCATACAGTGCGACCGCCTGGACACACGCTACTTGGACAGCCCTTACACTTTCCGGAACAACGCTGTATGTCTTGGTAAGGGTTCGGAGTCTAGCATCTGCTGCCCTGGCCTGCTTCATGCATCCGTTGTGCTGCTCTTCAAACGTTAGGTGCGCGTCCATCCAGACGCCCAGCCAGCATGTCGTCTGTGTGTTACATCGTATGATCCCACTTCCGACTCTTATCTTTGCTGTCAGTTCCAGCCAAAGGTGCTTCCTGTGGCCCCGTCTGCGCGTGAACAGCGCCGCCTCCGTCTTTGCAGTGTCAAACAGTAGCCCTCGTCTATTTGCCCACTCGATGCTCTTTGCTGCACATCTCCCAAGTATCGAGACGACATGGTTGACATCGCTTCCGGTCGCCACTCAGCCAAGGTCGTCTACAAATCATAGCACTTCAGCTTCTGATACGTACTCTTCGACCCATTTTATCAGTCCTGAGGTGTAGATTGCAAAGAGGATCGGTGACACAGGTGAGCCCTGCGGGACCCCCGCTTTCACTGGGTGTCTTTCCATGGCGTTGCCCTCGATTATCATCTCCACCATTCTTTCCAAGAGAAAGCTCTCCGTTCATCGTATGAAGGTCTCCGTCCATTTTTCTGATTTTCATTAAGTTGACTAGTCTCCCTTCCGCCACGCTTGGGAAGGCAGCTTCAATGTCCATTAGACGTAGGCCTGTTATATGGCCATTCCTCCAGGCTGCGTGAGCTCTGTCGACCATGATGGCTGCTGCCTCGATGGCGGACCGTCGTTTTCTGCTTCCGAATTGTCCATCGCTCAGTAGTCCTCTTCTCTCAGCTTCCTCTGACGGCAGCTTCGTGACTACTTTTTGACAACTTTTCCCCTGCAGCTCAACAGCGATAGGGAGAAATAGGCCTTCAGCTGCGTGTATTCGTCTTTGCCAGGCTTGCAAATCACCTCTCCGCTGGCCCGCTTCCATACCGCTGGGTGTCTCCCCCTGCGAATGGCCGCCTTCGTCAGTCTGACCATCCTCTCTTCGTCACACTTCCAGAGCAGCCGTATGGCGCCGAATGACAGCTTGTCCAGCCCCGGTGCTTCTTTGACCGACTTAGAAACTACGGCTCGCTCAACTGCGTGCTCTGTGACACGCGTGTGTGTGCTTCCCGCGGGAGGCAGTTCGTAGTACTGGTCGTCGTCATTCGGAGGAAAAGACTCGCGCCTCAGCATCCCCTCCTTCTCTAGCGATGTGTTTCCTTGCTTGCCTTCTCTGTTCGTTAAGACTTCCACAGTCGTGCCCGCCAGAGGGTTCGCGTATCGTGCTGCCCTTCATGCCTTGGCCCCCCTCAGGTTTTGCAAGTATTCCCTCCACATCTTTCCCCTGGACTGTCGAATCGACTTCTGGAGTTCAGCGTTCGCCCTGGCGGTCTCTTCCAAGTTCCGTCTCCTCCTTTTCTCTCTTCCGACCGCCTTTTTTGTTTTCTTGATGTTGGCATTCCACCACCTCTTTGATCTGGTGCAGATCCTGATTTTCTTTGCTGTGGCCTCGAGAACGTTGCCTGTCACTTCCTGACACCATGCGGCCTCTTGCTCCACCTTGTCAGCTGTGCACTCTGCATCCAGGTGCGCTCTTTCTTCTGCTAGCTCTGTCCATAGCTTCTCCACCGCCTCCACGTCCTCCTCCGTCATTGCAGCTAAGTTCCACCATACTTCCCTTTCATGGTCCGCCTCCTCCTGTCTGTCTGCTTCCACCTCCCATTCTATTACCTCGTGGTTGGATGCCGTGGCGTGGTCATCAGCCAGTATAGCGCACCTTGTTATTGGTCGATTTGCCAGCGTCAGGTCGATGACCGACTCGCCTTCATGACCTTCTCTTGTCCAGTGGTGGGTGGGTCTACCATCATTTCCAATCTCCAGTCCATTCTCGTCAATCACGTCTTCCCAGAACGTGGCATTCCGCTGCACTTGGCATCTTGAGTCCCATCGTGACCTATGGGCGTTGAAGTCTCCGGCAAGGACCGTGCCGCCCTGCTGAATGGCTCTCTGCCAGTTCAACTTCCACGCTGGTCACTCTCTCTCCAGATTGCGTGTCCTTTTGATCGTAAATGTTGATGACCTTTATTATCGTCTCCCCTCTCCTCCTGACGTCAGTAACAATGACGTCGTTGTTAGCACCTCTGCCTAAATCAGTCCGCTCATCAACCACCAGGCCGCTCCATCCCTGTATCGCCGTCCAAACTCTTTTTTTTATTCTTATTTCGTATGCCGAATGGCTGATCCCAATACCTCCTTTTTCCCTTGGTGGCTCTTGCAAGCACACTACGTCCGCCCTGCGTCCGACTCCCATCTCCACCGCCGCAATGGTCCACTCGTATGACCTTGCGCCATTGTGCTCGATTACTCTATTCATTGGTAGCCAGGGCTCCCGCTTCAGTTTCAGTTTCAGTCGCTGTCATAGTTTCTATCTCGGCCTCAGTCATCATGACATCTCTCGCCTCCCCCGTTGCTTCCTCTTCCTCCACATCCGCCATCTCCCCTTCTGCCCTTCCGCCATCTGCTGCCCTCCTCCCCTGGGTCTATGACCAAGCACCACCCTATTCGTCCCCGTTGCCGTGTGTGTAGCTTCGCTTGTGGAAGCCCGCCCTGCTGATCCTGTCTTTCTGCTCCGCCGCGCCGCTCTGGCAGCTTCGCTCTTCTTTGCACACCTGCTACTGAACGCAATGTGATTTCCTTTGCAATTGGGGCACTTCTCCAGCGTGTGGCCACACAGTGATCCCTGCATTGCTGTACACCCCACTATATTGCACTTGTGGTCACTTGTCCGGTGATTGCCTGAGCAGTAGCCACACTTGGGCTTGTTGCCACACTTATTCTCTATGTGGCCCCATCCACAGCAGAGCTCACACCTACTGTCAGGGCCTGCATTCGTGAACGCCTCGACTCGGTGCCACACTCTCGCCGCCTTCATACCTTGCTTCATTGAATTCTTTGCCACCTTGCCTCCCTCTACGAGGAATACTACCGATGACACGGTGATCTCTCCGTTCTGCCTCCTCTCCCTGATGGTGCGGGGGTTCACCAGCCATCGTACCTGGGTGGGGATCGCTATGCTCTCATTCTCTCCTTCAAATTCTTCTCACATCTTCTGCAGGCCCTCTGTGCCTCTTCCCATGTACCGCACTAGGGGTACTGCATGGATCTTTAGCCTTCCCCAGGTCTCATTCTCTTCGACATCCAGGACTCCTTTGTCGACAGTCCTTGTTGCTGTAATGATGATATTGCGGTACCGCATCGCCATCTCTGCCGTCGCATTCTGATTCGTGATTGCCGTGATTGCTCCCTTCACATTCCTCCTTGCGTTCATGATCCGAATGTGGGCCAGGGCCTGCTGGAGCAACAGCACTCTGTTGATCGCTGACACAATCTCTTGGTCCATCTTATTGGGGAGTGGCACACTCTTGTCTCTCCTTAAGATTAGGCGTCTGTCTACCATGCTCGAGCCTGTTGTCGGGGCTGGGGCTGGGCTGGCTGGCTTCTTTTGGTTTGGTGGTGGGACAGTCTCCCATCGTCTGGTCGGTGTCGGAACTGGTGTTGTCGCCCCTTTCGGCGTCGATGTTGCTCCCGGCGCTGGTGTCGGTGTCGGTGTCGGTCCCAGTTCTGGTGCTAGGTGCGGCTTTGGGTTCAGGTTCGGGTTTGGTTTCGGTTTCGGCATTGGCACTGGCACTGATTTGGGCTGCTTTCCAGACTGCAGCTGTTGGCGCTCCTCCGGCTTCTTCGGTCCGCCTGTCTGCGTCAGGTCTGCCTGTATCGAGGCCTCTAGGCCGACCCCCTCAGTGTCCGCCTTCCTTCCCTCTCTCTGGTCCCATTCGGTACCAGCCACCACTCTCTTGACCATGTCCGTGATGCCCTTGCCCCACAGTATGTCATCCTGGTGGTACGCGTCCCGCTTCTCCTCTTTTTCCTCCAACCACGTTTTCATCCCTCGCCACTGCATCTCCTGCAGTGCAGTCTGCGTCTCCAGCATGTTTGCCATCGTTGCGATGGTTCGGTGTAGCTGTGCTAGTTTGCGTGTTAGCTGCTGAGCCGCTCGCTCCATGCCGCTCCTCCCGTCCCCAAAGGCCCAGGTGGTCGCCGGGACCTCACTCCTTCTTCTCCGCTTTCCGTTCTCGTGTCTCTCCATCGGCTCAAGTGTGTCCTCGCCCGCGGTCTCCGCGCCAATGGCTGCCACCGCCGTTGCCATCTCCATCGCCATATCCATTGGTGTGTCGCTCCTCCCGTCCACCACTCCTCCTGTGTCCAGGCCGCACCTCTCGCTCACTCTGACTTCAGTCATCACTTCTGTAAGGCACACCTCTTCCAGGGTAGTCTTCGTCGTCGCTCGTTCGGTGGCCGACGCGTCGGGTCAATTGTGTTTTTTGCCAAGACCTCGTGTGAACTCACTCAGTTGTGTGGATTGCTGTGCGTGCCCTCCTGCCGCAGTCCTGACAGCGCTGGGAAGCTCACTCTGGGGTCAATTCGATGTCTCGAATCGATTGCTGCCGTCCGTTTGTCAATTGCTATCGTTGTTGTCGACTTAATGCGTTGATTCTGTTTGATGACTGGGTTAGTGGCATCCCGGGATCTCGGGTAAGACTATCACAATGTCTTGATACCACCAGCCCTTATCCTCCAAGGGACAATATGTCCCAAGACCTTCTCAAATCTCGTCTCTTCTCGTAGTTAATACTGTGTCGCCCAGGTATTCTGTTGTGTTGCTCAAGTTTTCTGTAGTGTTTTCCGGCTGCACACCAGCGGCGATTCTCGGCTTTTTATTTGAGGCATCCTTCTTTACCTTCTCATTGAAGCATTCTGAGATGGTACAGTAGCCCCACGGGAGTTGATCATTTCTGTCCCATTCCCGCCGCATTTCTTTGCCAACTGGATCTACTATTGTCTACAGCTTTAATACAAGCAAAGACTTACAAGCCTAGCTACATACCTTATTGTACTGTACTGAGTATCAATGTTCGAGTGAGATTTGGAGTGTGACGATTTTTTCAATACTAGAGTGGGCTAAAATAGTCATAAAACCTCTTCAAACGTGCCCTCAGTGGTAGCATACAAACCTTGACGCTTGGTACAGTAGATGATAATGTGCTATCCCTTCGCCGGTATTGGGCCCACGAAAGGGCCCACTTTCACATGCGCTGCGCCTTGTCGCTTATAACAACACAGCCACGCACTTAAACCCCCCCCTAGACTATTATGAATTGAAAGATAACTAGTAGAAGCTTCTATTTATGAATTCTTGTGGCAGTGTGACAAGTTCTGTGGTGCTGAGTTG
>Ga0307515_10006859_pt1 | contig 22653 bp, 19 predicted proteins | sample 17_EM_MG_FD_194513 | JGI IMG/M metagenome (GOLD analysis project Ga0307515, IMG submission 194513) | Populus trichocarpa ectomycorrhiza microbial communities from riparian zone in the Pacific Northwest, United States - 17_EM | ecosystem: Host-associated > Plants > Roots > Unclassified | place...
GCCCGAAGATCCGATGAAACAGCGCAATGCCGCCGACGCCGACCGCACCGAGCGTGTCGCCGTGATAGGCCTCGTCGAGCCGGAGGAACCGCTGCTTGTCGGGCCGACCGCGCAGCTGCCAGTACTGGAACGACTGCTTGAGCGCGATCTCGACGGCGGTCGAGCCCGAGTCCGAGAAGAACACCCGGGACAGCCCGCGCGGCGCGACCTCGAGCAACGCCGCGCCCAGGCGAACCGCCGGCTCGTGGGTGAGGCCGAGGAACGTGGTGTGTGCGATCCGATCGAGCTGGGCGCGTAACGCGTGATCGAGCCGCGGATGGCGATGACCGTGCACGTTGCACCACAGCGAGCTGACGCCGTCGAGGTAGCGCCGACCGTCGCTGTCGACCAGATAGTTCCCGTCGCCGGCCACGATGACGAGCGGATCCCACTCCGCCATCTGCGTGAACGGGTGCCACATGACCTGCTGATCGAGCGCCGCGTCGATCATGGTGCCAGCGGCGCCTCGAGCGCCTCGAGTCGGAGTACACGAGACACCTTTTCTGACAGTATATCAATATCTTGCATTGTGTGAGTCGAACTCAGTCCCACGCGAAGCCGCGCCGTCCCCGGCGGCACCGTCGGCGGGCGAATGCCCTGGACGAACACCCCCTCCGCGAGCAGGCGATCGGTGCAGCTCATCGCGACTCGATCGTCGCCGATCGCGATCGGCACGATCGCGCTGGTCACTTCACCGCCCGCGAGGGTCACGCGGTCGCGCAACCGCCGGGCATGCGCCGCGAGGGTGCGGCGTCGCTGGTCGCCGTCCGCTCCCCGGACGATCTCGATCGCGGCTCTCGCCGACGCCGGCACGCTCGGCGGCAGCCCGGTCGAAAACACCAGCGTGCGGGCTCGGTTCCACAGCAGATCGGCGACCGCCCGCGAGGTCGCCGCGAACGCTCCGAACGCGCCCAGCGCCTTTCCGAACGTCCCGATCATGACGTCCGGAACCACGCCGTGCAGCGCGGCGAGCCCCCGGCCCTCCGGCCCGATCGCCCCGATCGCGTGCGCCTCGTCGAGCACGAGCGCCGCGTCGTGGCGCCGGCACAGCGCGGTGAGCGCCACGACATCGGCCAGGTCGCCGTCCATCGAGAACAGTGACTCCGAGACCACGATCCGGCGCCGGCCGCCGCGAGTGGCGAGCGCGGCCTCGAGCGCCGCGACGTCGCGGTGCGGGTACACGACGACCTCGGCGCGCGACAGGCGGCAGCCGTCGATGATGCTCGCGTGGTTGAGCTCGTCGGAGAACACCACGTCGCCCGCGCGCAGCAGCGCGGTGAGGACGCCGAGGTTCGCGGCGTAGCCGGTGTTGAACAGCCGCACGCCGCCGCAGCGCAGCCAGTCGGCCATCGCGGCCTCGAGCATCACGTGCTCGCGATGGTTGCCAACGATCAGGCGCGACGCGCCGACGCCGGCGCCGGACTCCTCGAGCGCCGCCGATGCGGCGCGGACCAGCCGCGGATCGCCGGCGAGCCCGAGATAGTCGTTCGAGGCGAAGTTGAGGACCTCGCGGCCATCGATGACCACGCGCGTCCCCTGCGCGCCGTCGACGACGCGCGGCACACGCAGGCGATGGACCGCCGCGAGCTCGCGGAGCTCGCCGAGCGCGTCGTCTTCCAGGCTCACGGCAGCGACTATAGCCATCGCCGCGCCACGAGAAAGCGCGGCGCCGGCGTTCCGCACGCCCCCGCGTCACTTTCCGATGCAGAACCGCGCGAACACCTCGTCGAGCACGCGGTCGCCGACCTCGACCCCGCGGAGCTGCGCCAGCTGCCGCACGGCCTCGCGCAGCTCGACCGCGGCGACCTCCGGTGGTCGCTGCTCGCGGCGCACTGCCCGCGCAGCGTCGAGCGCGTCCCGCGCCGCGGCTGCCAGCGCGTGCTGCCGCGCGGTCGTGACGAACGCGCGCTCGCTGCCCTCCTGATCGGCGACGCCGCCGACGTCGCCAGACCGGGTCCGCCGCCGCCGACGTCGGCCTTGCTGCGCACCACCACCGCGCGTTCGCCGAACCGCGCGCCGTCGTCGCACGGTGCCGCGCCGTCATTGACCACCACCACGACGTCGGCCGAAGCGACCCGCGCCTCGCCGAGCTCGATGCCGCGCTGCTCGACCGGATCGTCGGTGGCGCGCAGCCCCGCCGTGTCGATCAGCGTGACCGCGACCCCGCTCCACACGTCGTCGACCTCGAGCCAGTCCCGGGTCGTCCCCGGCGCGGCGCCAACCAGCGCGCGCTCCCGTCCGACCAGCGCGTTGAGCAGCGACGACTTGCCGACGTTGACCGGGCCGACCAGGGCCACGCTCACGCCCTGGCTCAGCGCGCGGCCGTGACGGAACCCGTCGGCCAGCGCGGCGCAGGCGTCGCGCAGCGCACCGAGCTCGACGTCGATCACCGCCGTGGGTCCGAGCTCGAGATCATCCTCGGGAAAGTCGATCGCGCCCTCGATCTCGGCGAGCACCGCGAGCGCGCGGCGCTCGATCGCGACCACCTGCTCGCCCAGCCGGCCTTCGAGGTTGGCCTGGGCGAGCCGCCACGCGCGTTCGCTGCCGGCGTGGATGACCTCGAGCAGCGCCTCGGCGCGGAGCAGATCGAGCTTGCCGGCCGCGACCGCCCGGCGCGTGAACTCGCCCGGTTCGGCGACCCGCGCCCCGCGCTCGATCACCGCTGCGAGCAGGCGCTCCAGGTTGTGCCCCCCGCCGTGGCCGTGGAGCTCGGCGACGTCCTCGCCGGTGAACGACGCCGGCGCGCGCATCGCGAACGCCAGCACCTGGTCGAGCTTGCGTCCCGCGCCGTCGCGCGCCCAGCGGACCTGGACCCGGCGATCGAGCGCATCGGGCGCCACGCCGAGCGCGTCCGCGGCGATCGCGATCGCCTGCGGCCCACTGAGCCGGACGATCCCGACCCCGCCGACGCCCGCGGCGGTGGCGATCGCCGCGATGGTATCGCCGCTCACTCTGCGGTCGCGGGGACGACGAGGATGTGGCGATCCTCGCCCTCGCCCTCGCTGCGGCTCGACAGCCCAGGGATCTCCGCGATCGCCATGTGGACGATCCGGCGATCGTGTGGCGTCATCGGCTGGAGCTCGACGATCTGCTTGGTCTGCAGCGCCTTCTCCCCCATCTTCTGCGCGATCGCGCGCAGTCGCTCCACCTGCTTGTCGCGGAACCCGCCGGCGTCGATCACCAGCGGCTTGGTGCGGTCCCCGGTGCGGTCCCGGTAGACCACCTTGTTCACCAGGTGCTGCAGCGCGTCCATCACCACGCCGCGCCGCCCGATCACCAGCTCGGTATCCTTGGTCTGGATCTCGAGCACGGTCTTGTCGGTGTCGTCCTTGACGTCGATGTCGGCGGAGATGCCCATACGCTCGAGCACTCCGAGCAAGAATTCACTCGCCTTCTCGGCGAGGTCTTCACGGTCCGGGGTCGGTTCTGTCACAGCTGCCTCCATAAGCACTATCGTCGGCGCTTCTTGCGCCGCGGGCGATTGCGCGCCGGGCCGGTCCCCGGGGAGTCCCCCGAGCTCGTCGGCGCATCGTCGCTGTCCTCGCCATCGCCCGCTCGATCATCGGCATCGGGGACCACCTCGGTCGCCTTGGCGTCGATCACGCGCTTGGCTACCGGCCCGCCGGCCTTCTTCGCACTCTGCGCCGCCTGTCCCGGGCCGGCGGCCTTGGCCGCTGCGGCCGCGACGGCCTCCTGGTTCTTCTTGAGCTGCGCGGCGATCGTCAGGCTCTTCCGGTCGAACTTGTTCATGTAGATCGAGTGCAGCGCGCTCAGCACGTTGTTGGTGAACATGTACAGCGTCAACCCCGACGGGAAGAAGAACGCCATCACGCCGAACATGATCGGCATGCCGTATTGCAGGAACTTCTGCTGCGCCGAATCCGCGGTCGCCGGCTGCAGCCGGGCCTGCAGGAACATGGTGATGAACAGGATCGCCGGCAGCACGTAATACGGATCGGTCGCGGTGAGATCGTCGATCCAGCCCGGGATGAACGGCTGCTGGTACAGCTCACCGGCGTTGGCGAGCATGCGGTACAGCGCGATCCACACCGGCATCTGCAGCAGGATCGGCAGGCAGCCGGCGACAGGGTTGACGCCGTACTGCTTGTACAGCGCCATGGTCTCGGCCTGCTGGCGCTGCTTGTCGTCGCCGTACTTGGCCTGCAGCGCCTTCATCTGCGGTGCCAGCGCGGCCATCTGCTTCATCGACCGCATCGACTTGGTCGTCCAGTACAGCGTCAGCAGCTTGACCAGGATCGTGAGCAGGATGATCGAGACGCCCCAGTTGCGGGCGAACTCCCAGAACTTCTGGAGCAGCCACAACAGCGGCCGGCCGATGAATGCGAACCAGCCCAGATCGACGACCTTGTCGAACCCGGTCGCGAACTCCGCCGCGACGTCGGCGTGCTGGAGGTCGTCGTAGTTCTTGGGACCCAGGTACGCGACCACCGTCTTGATCAGCGGAGCGGCGCCTTGCTTGAACATCGCCGCCGGAAACAGCAGGTCGGTCTCCATGAACCCCTTGGGCCGGCCCTTCACGCCGGTCCAGGTCTGCTTGGTGACTCCGTCGCTCTGCTTCGGAGCGTAAGCGACGAGCAGGTACGGATGGTCGAACCCGGTCCAGCCGATCCGTGTCGCGCCCCGGACCGGCTCGAAGCGAGGCGCCTCGATCACGCCGGTGACCTCGGTGGTGATGATGGTGTCGTCGCGCAGCGTCGACGACGACCACGCACGTGCCGCGATCCGGCTCGAGCCGTTCTTGAGCTCTTCAGGGTCCTGGTAGCTGTACACGCTGACCGCGAGCTGCTGCTGCGCCACCGTGCCCTCGGGCACATGGGGGTTCACCGTGACCGCCATGCTCACGACGTAGGTCGACGGCGCGATGGTGAAGTCCTTGATGATCTCGAGCTGATCGTTCGCGTAGCGGTAGCGAACCTCGGTCGGTGAGACCTTCTCGCCCTTCCACACCGCGTGCTCGGGCACGAAGTACGTCGAGCCGGAGACGAAGTTCACGTCGAACGCGCCACACCCGGGCAGCTTCGCGAGATCCGCATCGGGCACCGGCACTCGCTTGCCGGATCCGTCGATCTGCGTCATCTGCGCGCGCGTCGGCAACAGCTCGCCCTTGGTCGCGTCGCGCTCGTAGCGCTTGTCGGTCAGCTGCCACGACGTCAGCCCGCCGCACGCGCTCGAGAACGTGGCGACGAAGCGATCGAACGCGAGCGTGATCGGCGGCTCGGCGGGCGGCGCCGGCGCCTCGGCCGGGGCCCCTGCCGGCCGACCGATCGGTACGACCCCCGCCACGGCCGCGGGCTGCGCCTGTCCCGCTGTCCCCGACCCCGCCTCGGCCTTGGGCTTCGGCGGCTCCTCCTTGCTCTGGAAGAAGGTCGTCCAGATCAGGAGCACCCCCAGCGCAAGCCCCACCGCGAGCAACAGTCGCTTTCCTTGTTCCTGCATCAATGCTCCTGACAGTGGCGCGTGCGCCGCGGCGGGACCGGATCATAGCCGCCGGCCCCCAGCGGGTTGCAGCGCAGAATGCGCCAGACCGCGAGCGCGAGACCGACGGCGATCCCGCGCTGCTTCACGGCCGTGATCGCGTACTCGGAGCACGTCGGAAGGTAGCGACAGCTCGGCCCCCGCTTGAGCGGCGAGAGCGCCACGCGGTAGACGTGCACCGGCAGGAGCACGAGCCATACGAGCGCTGAGTAGACCGAACGAATCATGAAAGCTGGCGCAGAATCCGTGTGAGATCCGTGGCGAAGTCGTCTGGATGAAGCTGCCGCGCCGCGCTGTCCTTGGCAACCAAGACCACGTCCCAACCGGCGGGAACCCAGTTGTTCCGGCGCATCCACTCTCGCAACAGCCGCTTGATCCGGTTTCGAACGACCGCGTTCCCCACTTTCTTGGTGACCGTCAGACCCAGCCGTCCGCGCGGACCGGCTGGAACATCGACATCGCTCCGGCGCCTCGCGATCGCCAGCACGTGGCGACCGTGCAGCTTGTTGCCCTCGGACTGAACCGAGAGAAACTCGGCGCGACGCCGCAGGCGCATCTGCTTGGAGATGCCCGACGGCGCGCGACGCGGCATGGCGGCTACTTCTTGGCGATCGTGACCGAGATCCGCTTGCGGCCCTTGGACCGACGTCGACGTAGAACCTCGCGACCGCCGCGAGTTTTCTTGCGAGCGCGGAACCCGTGGGTGCGCTTGCGGCTCTTGTTATGTGGCTGGTAGGTACGCTTCACGGCTTGGACTCCACCCCTGCGGGGAGGGGGATCGATACTCAAGCGCGCGAATGAAGTCAAGCCAGCGTCTGCCCGGTCTCTGCGACCCAGGTTTCCGACGAGGTCCGGAGTTCACTTCCGAGCTTTTTCGGCTTGCATCGTGAATTCGCGGTCTGCTACCAACGCGAGGTTTCCTCGCCTGTGGGAAGGCCATTGGCCGTGGCCGCGGGTGGGGACCAGAGGTCCCTGTGAATAACTTCTGGATGGGATGTCTTTTGTCTGTGCATTGTACTCTCCAACCACAAGATTTCACAGGACTAAAGGGGCAATGACCGTGCCGTTGCTCTGGGATGAAGCCGTCGGGCGGCTGCGCTCGCGGGTATCCCCGCAGTACTACGACATGTGGCTCCGCCCGATCGAGATGCTGTCGTTCGACGGCGCGATCCTGCGCCTCCGCGCCCCCAACAGCTACGTCCGGGTCTGGTTCGAATCGAACTTTCTCGGCACGCTGATCAAGGAGATCCACGAGCTTGGGCACGACGTCCGGGTCGAGTTCGACGCCGACGCCCCCGATGAGCGCCCGCCGCCGATCCAGGAGCCATCCCCGCTCCCGACGCCTCCCCCCGCCCCGCCCAGGCCGGCCGTCGATGTCATCGACCACGAAGCGATCGCCGCACCCGAGGCTGCGTCGCTCAACCCGCGCTACACGTTCGACACCTTCGTCGCGGGTCCATCGAACCAGCTGGCGTTCGCGGCGTCGCAGGCCGCGGCGTCGAGCTACCCGCCCAAGTACAACCCCGTGTTCCTGTGTGGCGGTGTAGGTCTTGGCAAGACCCACCTGCTGCACTCGATCGGCCACCAGCAGCTCAACAACCGTCCGAGCGCACGGATCGTCTACCTGTCGAGCGAGCGGTTCATGAACGAGTACGTGCAGGCGATCCGCACCGGGCGGATGCACGAGTTCCGCCGCAACTACCGCGAGGGCATCGACGTGTTGCTCGTCGACGACGTCCAGTTCCTCGCCGGCAAGGAGAGCACGCAGGACGAATTCTTCCACACGTTCAACGCGCTCCACGAGAACCACAAGCAGATCGTGCTGACCGCCGACCGCAAGCCGCACGAGATCTCGGACATCGCCGACCGGCTGCGGACCCGGTTCGCGTGGGGCCTGCTCGCCGATATCGAGCCGCCCGAGCTCGAGGTCCGGATCGCGATCTTGCGCAAGAAGGCCGCGGTCGAGGGCGTCGCGCTGCCCGACGACGTCGCGATGTACATCGCCTCGTCGATCAAGTCGAACGTGCGCGAGCTCGAGGGCGCGCTGATCCGGCTGGCCGCGTACGCGTCGCTGTCCAAGAAGCGCATCGACCTCGAGTTCGCGCAGGAGACCCTCGGCGCTGCGATCACGCGGCCGCGCGAGGTCATCACGGTCGATGGCGTGATCAAGGCAGTGGCGAGCTACTACGGCCTCAAGCCCAGCGACATCAAGTCCGAGCGCCGGCACAAGTCGGTCGCGACCCCGCGCGCGGTGGCGATGTACATCTCGCGCCACCACACCAAGGACTCGTACCCCGACCTGGCGCGGGCGTTCGGCGGCAAGCACCACACCACCGTGATCTCGGCGGTCCAGAAGATCATCGAGCGCGTCAAGGACGACGCCTCGCTGCGCTCCGAGATCCACGCGATCGAATCGATGATCCTGCGATGACCCCTGTGACTTATCCTGTGTATTTCACTGTGGACCCGCGGTGGACGGTCCGGATGGTCCCGGTTGTCCACACGCTCACTTCATGGCATCCACCGAGGGTCCCCCACCTTGTCATGTCAGAGCCCTCTGATAATCACGAGATATCCCGCCGCCTTGCCGATCTGTCCACACAACCCACAGCGTCTACTTCCGACACTTCCAACCAGATCTTTATCTGATTGAACAGATCCAGAGACGCGCCGAAGGTCGAGGAGCCATGGAGTTTCGCATCGCAAAGACCGAGTTCCTTCGCGGGCTGCGCCTCGCCCAGGGCATCGCCGATCGCAAGAGCACGATGCCGATGCTCGCAAACGTCTTGCTGCGCACGCAGGGCAAGAACCAGCTGCTCGTCGCGGCGACCGACCTCAACGTTTCGCTGACCGCGGAGCTCAAGAGCCACAACGCCACCGACGGTGGGATCACGCTCGGCGCCAAGAACCTCTACGAGCTGATCGCCAACGCCCCCGGCGACGAGATCACGCTCAAGAAGGCCGACAACCACTGGGCCGAGATCAAGAGCGGGAAGGTCACGTACCGCATCGTCGGCATGCCCGATCGGGACTTCCCCAAGGTCCCCGATCATCGCGAGGCGACCTATGCCACCGTCGAGAGCGCGGTGCTGCGCGAGATGATCGAGCGCACGCTGTTCTCGATCTGCAACGACGAGACCCGGTTTCACCTGAACGGCGTGTTCTTCGAGAGCGATGGCTCCAAGAGCCGGATGGTCTCGACCGACGGGCATCGGCTCAGCAAGGTCGAGCGCACGATCGCCAACGGCCCCAAGCTGTCGGCCGGCGTGATCATCCCGAAGAAGGGCTTGCTCGAGATCAAGAAGGTCCTCGAGCAGGGGCCGCAGGCCAAGCTCGCGGTCAAGACCCCGCACGTGTTCCTCGTCCAGGACGACATCGCGATCGCGGTCAAGCTGATCGACGCGCAGTTCCCGCCCTACGAGCAGGTGATCCCGCGCGAGCACAAGAAGATCATCACGGTCGACCGGCTGCGGCTGATCGATGCGCTGCGCCGCGCCCAGCTGATGTCGTCGGAGACCCGCGGCGTGAAGATCGCCGCGACCCGCGAGGGCGTGACGATCACCAGCGACAACCCGGATCTCGGCGAGGTCCGCGAGGAGCTCGAGGCCGAGTACGGCGGCGAGCCGATCGCGATCGGGTTCAACCCCAAGTACGTGGTCGAGCTGTTGACCCAGATGTCGAGCGACCAGGTCACCCTCGCGCTCGGCGGCGAGCTCGACCCGGGGCTGCTCCGTCCGCTGACCGGCGATGACTACCTCGGCGTGGTCATGCCGATGAGGATCTAGTGCGCGAGGGGCGCACCGTGCCGCTGCAGGCAGCGATGCGACAGCCACCTCGGGCGGAGCGCTAGCGCTGCGGATCCAGGCGCTGGTCGCCACCGGCGTACGCAACCTGCGGCCGCTGCAGCTCGAGCCCCGCGAACGGTTTCACGTGTTCTCGGGCGACAACGGGCAGGGCAAGACCAACCTGCTCGAGGCGATCTTCGTGGCGGCCGCGCTGCGCTCGTTCCGCACCGCGCGGCTGGCCGACGTGATCGCGTTCGGAGCGGAGCGCGCGCAGATCGGCGCTCGCGTGATCAAGGACGACCTGGTGCGGCTCTACGAGGTCGAGATCTCGCCGGGCTCGCGCAAGGTCACGCTCGACGGCAAGGCCGCTCGGCCGCTCGCGAGATACTTCGGCGGGTTCAACGTCGTGGTGTTCACCCCCGAGGATCTCGCGCTGCCCCGGGCCTCGCCGGGCGACCGCCGCCGGTTCCTGGATCGCGGCGTGTTCAACCTGCGGGCAGACTATCTGGGCATCGCGCAGAGCTACGAGCGGGTGCTCAAGACGCGCAACACGGTGCTGCGCCAGGCCGGCGAAGGCGCCGGCGATCGGGCGGGCGATCGCACCGGGTCGCGGCGGCGCGCCGAAGATCTCCTCGCGGTCTACGATCAGCAACTCGCGGCGCTGGGGGCTCAGGTGATCGCCGCGCGCCAGGCGTTCGTCGACGTCGTGCGCGGAGAGCTCACCGGAGCCTTCGCCGCGATCACCCGCACCGGGCTCGCGGCCACGGTGCGCTACGTGGTGCGGTCCGGGGCGGTGACGACCGGCGAGATCCTCGCAGCGCTACAGGCGGCGCGGACCAAGGACTTCGCGACGTGCGCGACCCAGGTCGGCCCGCACCGCGACGACCTGATGTTCGAGCTCGAGGGCCGCGAGGCCGGCTCGTACGCCTCCCAGGGCCAGCTGCGTGCGATCATGCTGGCATGGAAGACCGCAGAGCTCGCCGTCCTGGCCCGCGCGCACGGCGATTCCCCGATCCTCTTGCTCGACGATGTCTCGAGCGAGCTGGACCCGCAGCGCAACGAATTCCTGTTCGAGCACCTCGCGAACCTGGCCGGCCAGTGCTTCATCACGACCACCCATCCCGGGCACGTGTTGCTGCGTCAGCACCGGGCCGACTACCGCATCGCCGGGGGCGAGATTCTCTTGTAGTTGTCGATGGATAAGTCCGCCTAAAAGGCACCGGGCGAGCTTTTCGATGAAGAGTGGCTGTGGTACCTAACAGCCTCCGTGCGCGCAAGGCACCGCTAGATGGCCGATCCCACTGTAGGTTCGCAGACTTCGGAGTCCGATTACGACGCCGGATCGATCGGGGTCCTGAAGGGGCTCGAGGGCGTCCGCAAGCGACCCGGCATGTACATCGGCGACACCGATGACGGCAGCGGGCTGCACCACCTCGTCCACGAGGTCGTGGACAACTCGGTCGATGAGCACTTGGCCGGGCACTGCAACCGGATCGAGGTGATCATCCACTTCGACAACTCGGTGACGGTCGAGGACAACGGCCGAGGCATCCCGGTCGACATCATGGCCACCGAGAACCGCCCGGCGGCCGAGGTCGTGATGACCGTGCTGCACGCCGGCGGCAAGTTCGGCGGCAAGGGCTACAAGGTCTCGGGCGGCCTGCACGGCGTCGGCGTCTCGGCGGTCAACGCGCTCAGCGACTGGCTCAAGCTCGAGATCCGCCGCAGCGGCAAGGTCTACTACCAGGAGTACGCCCGAGGCATCCCGGTCTCCGACTTCAAGCAGACCGGGACCACCCAGTCCGGCGAGCGCCACGGCACCAAGATCACGTTCCATCCCGATCCCGAGATCTTCAAGAACATCCTCGAGTTCAGCTTCGAGCAGCTGTCGACCAAGCTGCGCGAGCTCGCGTACCTCAACAGCGGGCTCGAGATCGTCATCACCGACGAGCGCAGCGACAAGAAGCAGGTGTTCAAGTTCGAGGGCGGGATCGCGACCTACGTCGCCGATCTCAACGCCAACAAGACCCCGGTGTCCGATGTCATCGCGTTCTCCGGCACCGTCCCGGGCGGCGGCAACGGCGACCACGCCGAGTGCTTCGTCGACGTCGCGATGCAGTGGAACGACGGTTACTCCGAGCTCGTCACCTGCTTCACCAACACGATCAAGAACCGCGACGGCGGCACCCACCTCACCGGGTTTCGCCAGTCGTTGACCCGCACGATCAACAACTACGCGAACGAGTACAAGCTGCTCAAGGAGGCCAAGGGCGGGCTGTCCGGCGAGGATCTCCGCGAGGGGCTCTCGGCGGTGGTCTCGGTCAAGGTCGGCGATCCGAAGTACTCCAACCAGGCCAAGGACAAGCTGGTGTCGTCGGAGGTCGCGACCGCGGTGTCGACCGTGGTCGGTGACAAGCTCGGCCAGTACCTCGAGCAGCACCCCAAGGAAGCGCGCAACATCATCAACAAGGCCGTGGTGGCCTCGCGCGCGCGAGAGGCGGCCCGCAAGGCGCGCGAGATGGTGCAGCGCAAGGGCGCGCTCGAGCTGACCTCGCTGCCGGGCAAGCTCGCCGACTGCCAGGAGCGCGATCCCGTGAAGAGCGAGATCTTCATCGTCGAGGGTGAGAGCGCCGGCGGCTCGGCCAAGCAGGGGCGCAGCCGGCAGTTCCAGGCGATCCTGCCGCTGCGCGGCAAGATCTTGAACGTCGAGAAGGTCCGGTTCGATCGGATGCTGACGTCGCAGGAGCTGACGACGCTGATCACGGCGCTGGGCACCGGCGTCGGCGACGCCAAGGACCTCGAGAAGCTGCGCTATCACAAGATCATCATCATGAGCGTCGACGCCGAGGAGCACGTGTTCGTGCGCGGCCGCGGCGGCGTCTCGCTGGTCCGGATCGGCGAGGTCATCGACCGCGCGCTGATCGGGGTCGACGCCGACGCGCACGGCGTGGCGCGGCGGCTGGCCGAGCACGACGACCTTGGCGACGTGTTGTGCTTCGGGGTCGATGACCACGTGGTGCGGTTCCGGCCGATCAAGGGCGTGCTGCGGCACCCGATCGACGAGCCGCTCTACGAGATCCACACCGCGACGGGCCGGTCGGTGCGGGTCACCGCGAGCCACAGCGTGTTCGTGCACGAGGACGGTGAGGTCGGGCGCAAGCGTGGCGACGAACTTCGCCCGGGAGACCGCGTGGTGGCGCCGCGCCAGATCCGGCTGCCGCGCGAGGCGCCGGAGCGGATCGATCTGCTGCGCGCGCTGCACGCCGATCCCGAGACCGCGGAGCTGATCTGGCTGCGCGGCCCAGCGGTCGCTGCCTGGTTCGCCGACCGGCTCGCCGGGGCCAATCTGACAGCGCCGCACTGGGCCGCCCGGCGGCTCGAGCTTCCGGCCGACCTGCGCCACGAGCTGGCTCGGCAGCGCCGCGTGGCCCGGCGGTCGAGCGGCCAGCTCTGCCAGATGCTCGACATCCGCCAGCCCGGGACGTTCGTCGCCTGGGAGGCCGGCACGTCGCGCCCGACCCAGGCACAGCTCGAGCGCTACCTGGTCGCGATCGGCGTCGATCCGGCGTCCGTGATGCCGCGCGTCCACTTCGGGCCGAGCCGGATCGACCGGCTGTGCGATGGCCCCGCGGCGGGCGCTCCGCCGGCGGCGGGCAGCGACCGCGTCAGGCTGTCCGCGCTCGACCGCGAGGATCTCGACTGGTTCGCCGACCGCGAGGATCTCGAGCTGGCGCCGGCGCGCGATGGCAAGGCCGGTATCGCGCGTCACGTCGCGGTCAACGCGGAGCTCTGCGAGCTGCTGGGCGGCCACGTCGCCGCCGGTTCGAGCGTCCCGGCCGAGGGCATCCGACTCGCGGCGCGGCGCGGCAGCCAGCGAGCGGAGCTGACCGGGCTGGCCGCGCGGCTCGCGGCGGTGTTCGGGCTGCCGTCGGACGCCTGCGACGTCCTCGAGTCGCTCGGCGAGGTCCAGCTGCACCACCAGGTCGCGACCCTGGCCTGGCGCTGGCTGGCCGGGCCGGTCAGCGATGCGAGCGGCGGCGAGCTCCGCCGGATCCCGGACCTGGTCTGGACGCTCGGCGACGAGCTCCGGGCGGCGTTCCTCCGGGGCTACCTGCGCGCCGGCACGACCGAGGCACAGCTCCACGCGGGCCGGCTCGTCCTGGGAGCCAGCGCGCGCGACGTCGCGAGCGGGTTGGGCTACCTGCTGGCGTCGTTCGGCGTGGTCGGGACCACCAGCGCGAGCCCCGGCGGCTGGACGACCACGGTCGAGCTCCCGGATGAGCTCGCGCGGCTGCGCGCGGTCTGGGACGGACTGCCCGGAGCCGCGGCGCTGGTCGAGCCCGGACCGGCCGGCACGCCGGGAGCGGCGCGCCGGTTCGAGCCGCTCGACGGCGACCTGATGGCACTGCCGATCACGCAGATCACCGAGGTCGCCGCCACGAACGGACAGGTCTACGACTTCTCGGTCGCCGAGGACGAGAACTTCATCTGCGGGTTCGGTGGCATCGCCGCCTGTAACACCGACGCCGACGTCGACGGCAGCCACATCCGGACGCTGCTACTGACGTTCTTCTTCCGCCACTTCAACGAGCTGTTCGAGAAGGGCCACGTCTACATCGCGCAGCCGCCGCTCTACAAGGTCAAGAAGGGCAAGACCGAGCTGTACCTCAAGAACGAGGGTGCCCTCGAGGACTACCTGCTCGACAGCGTGTGCCACGAGACCGTGCTGCACCGCGGAGAGGCAGCGCAGATCGTCAACAGCGAGCTGGTGGCGCTGGTCAAGCGGATCAGCCAGGCACGCCGGCTGCGCGCCCAGCTCGACAAGCGCAGCGATGGACGGATCACGGCCCAGTTCGCCGAGCTCGGGCTGTCCGAGGACGACCTCAAGGACCGCGACAAGCTCGAGCGGATCGAGGCCCGGGTGATGGCCGAGGTGACCCGTCGCCATGGCGAGGTCGGCCAGGCGGCGCCGGCGTACAAGCAGGATCTCGAGCACGGCACCTGGGAGCTGCGGTTCCCCGCCGGCGTGCACGGCATCCGGCGCGCCACCGTGATCAACTCCGACACCGTGCGCTCGGCCGAGTTCGTCGAGCTGCGCCGGATCAGCGCCGAGCTGCGCACCACGCTGAGCGACCCGCTGTCGCTGCAGCACCACAACGACGAGCCGCGTCCGATCGGGAACTGGGACGAGATCGCCACGGTGATCGAAGAGCTCGGCCGCAAGGGGCTCCAGATCCAGCGCTACAAAGGACTCGGAGAGATGAATGCCGAGCAGCTGTGGGAGACCACGATGGATCCCACCAAGCGCAACCTGCTCAAGGTCAAGGTCGAGGAGATGGAGGCGGCGGATGGGATCTTCACCAAGCTGATGGGCGATCTCGTCGAGCCGCGCCGCGTGTTCATCGAGGAGAACGCGCTCAACGTCCGCAACCTCGACGTGTGACCGAGGCGCGGTGCGTGACGCGGCGAGTCACCGCGTCCGGATGGGATCGAGCCTGCGGCGCTCGATCGCCCGCGCCGCCCCGTGGTACCAGTGACAATGACTCATCGCAGCCGTCTGCTGGGCATCGGTATGAGCGTGCCGGCCCGCGTCGTGACCAACCACGAGCTCGCGACGATGATGGAGACCTCCAACGAGTGGATCATCGAACGCACCGGGATCGAGCAGCGCCGCTGGGTCTCCGAGGGTGAGACCGGCGCCTCGCTCGCGACCGCAGCCAGTCGGCAGGCGATCGAGCGCGCGGGCCTCCAGCCCAGAGATATCGATCTCATCGTCTATGCCACGCTGTCTCCGGACTTCAATTTTCCGGGTACAGGCGTATTCGTGCAGCGCGCACTTGGACTCAAGGACATCCCGTGTCTCGATATCCGACAGCAATGCACGGGTTTCATTTACGGATTATCGATCGCTGATGCCTATATCCGCACCGGCGCGTTCAAGCACGTCCTGGTGATCGGCTCCGAGGTCCACTCGACCGGCCTCGACCAGTCGACCGCCGGTCGCGACGTCACGGTGCTGTTCGGCGACGGCGCGGGGGCCGTGGTCGTCGGCCGCGCGACCGACGAGGATCACATGATCCTGTCGACGCACATCCACGCCGACGGCAGCGAGGCCGAGATCCTGTGGACCGAGTATCCGGCGAGCGCGCGCCATCCGCGGATCACCGCGGAGGCCATGGCGGAGCGCAAACACTATCCGGTGATGAACGGCAAGCGCGTGTTCAAGCACGCCGTGACCCGGATGCCGGCGGCGATCATGGAGGGCATGGTCACCAACAACCTCAAGCTCGGCGATATCGACATGGTGATTCCGCACCAGGCCAATCTGCGGATCAATCAGATGGTCGCCCAGATGATCGGCCTGGCGCCCGAGCGGATGCACAACAACATCCAGAAGTACGGCAACACCACCGCCGCCTCGATCCCGATCTGCATGAACGAGGCGATCGAGCTCGGCAAGATCAAGCCCGGGAACCTGGTCTGCCTGGTCGCGTTCGGCGCCGGCCTGACCTGGGGCTCGGTGTTCCTACGTTACTGAGGCCCGTGGCGCACCGAGGTGCGAAGCCGCGCGGGATGGGCCCACGAGCACGCTGCTGCGCGCGCTCAGGCCGCCGCAGGCGCGAAGATCGCGTCGATCTCGGTGCTGATCTTGTCCTCGCCGACGCCCTTGGCGATCGCGAGCTCCTTGATGAGCAGCCCGCGGGCGGTATCGAGCATCTTGCGCTCGCCGAACGACAGCTCCTTGGTGAGGCGCAGGACACACAGGTCGCGCAGCACCTCGGCGATCTCGAACACGCTGCCGGTCTTGATCTTCTCCATGTACTCGCGATACCGCCGGTTCCAGGTCTGGGTGTCGCGCGGAATATCGCGAGACTTCAGGATCGAATAGACCTCTTTGACCTGCTTCGATGTGATGAGATCGCGGAGCCCCACCGATCCGGCGTTGCTCGTGGGCACCATGATCTTCAGGCCGGTATCGAGGACCTTGAGGATGTACACCGCGGTCTGGCTGCCGCCGATGTCGCGCTGTTCGAGCGCCATCACCTCCGCCACCCCGTGGACTGGATAGACGGCCTTGTCGCCGACTGCGAATTGCTGCTTCAAGTCAGGACTCCAGGAGGTACGATAGCAGGAAACTTCCTGTATGTCAAACAACTCGCGTAGTTAAGCGCATGATATGCCATGCAAATTACGTAAGGGAGCCCCCCGCGCCAGGGCTTTCCCTGGGCGTCGCGATGTAGGTCTTCATGCCCGGGTGGCGTATTCGATGATCGTCGTCACCGCAAACCCGGTACCGCCCTTGGGCTGCGACGGCCGGGTGGTCGACAGCGACGCGGGACCGGCGATGTCGACGTGCACCCACGGGGTGTCCTTGGCGAAGGTCTTCAGAAACAGACCTGCGGTGATCGCGCCGCCGAACCGGTCGCCGGTGTTCCGCATGTCGGCGATCGGGCTCTTGAGCTGCTCGCGCAGTCGCGTGGTGAGTGGCAGCCGCCACATGTCCTCGCCGGTGCGCTCGGCGACCGAGAGCCAGCTGCGGACCAGGCTCTCGTGGTCGGACATCACTCCCGCGGTGTACGGCCCGAGCGCGACCATGCATGCGCCGGTGAGCGTCGCGAAGTCGAACATCTCGTCGGGCTGGATCTTGCTGCGCGCATACGTGATCGCGTCGCCGAGCGTCAACCGGCCCTCGGCGTCGGTGTTGTTGATCTCGACGGTGGTGCCGTCCATCGAGACCAGGACGTCGCCGAGCTTGTAAGCGCGGCCGGACACCAGGTTCTCGCAGCACGCGGCGACGGCGTGGACCTCGTGCTCCGAGCCAATGGTGGCGATCGCGTCCATCGCGGCGATCACCGCGGCGGCGCCGGACATGTCCACCTTCATGTCCTCCATCGCCTGCGAGGGCTTGAGCGAGTAGCCGCCGGAGTCGAAGGTGATGCCCTTGCCGATGAAGCACAGGCGCTTCTTCGGCTTCTTCGCCGGCTTGTAGGTCATGTGGATGAAGCGCGGTTCCTGATCCGAGCCCTTGCCGACGGCCAGGAACATGCCCATCCCGAGCTCCTGGCATTTCTTGGCATCGAGCACGATGACGGACACCGTGCCCTTGTGCTTCTTGGCGATCGCCTGGGCGTCGGTCGCCAGCGCGATCGGCGTGACGATCGCCGATGGTTCGTTGATGAGGTCGCGGGCGTGATTGACCGCCTGGGCGATCTCTGTGCCGCGCGTCACGGCTGCCGCGAACGCCTTGCTCTCGGCGGCAGACGGCTTCTTCCCCTTGGGATCGGCGAAGATCCCGAAGCTCTTGAGCGCCATCGGCCGCTTGTGGTCCTCGCCGGTGAGGTATCGGCCAAACTTGTAGGTCCCCAGGACCACGCCCTCGGCGGTGAACTGCACGAGCGGCAACTCGCGATTGGCGCCGAACGCGGGGGGCATGAACGCGACGGTGGCGGCGCTCGCCTTGTTGGCGGCGTGGGCCACCGTCGCCGCGATGTCCCGAATGTGTGGGTTCGCGAACTCGCTTCTTGCACCGCCGCCGACCACGAGAATCCGCTTCGCCGGAACTCTTCCGTGCGTGTGGACGACGATCGACTGACCAATCTTTCCATCGAACGACTCGGACTTCGCCACGTCGGACAGCACGCCGTTCAGGGCAGAATCCACCGACTTGAAAATGGAGTCCTTGCCCGGATCGCCGAATGTAGTAAATGCAAATAGATCAACGTGTGCCTGTAGTGGGGCACCTTGCAGCAAGGTGAGCTCGATACCGCCGTTGGCATCCATAAATCTTTGTAACTCCTGGAGAAGCGGGCGTCCTTATACGGCGCTGCCAGTCCGATGTAAAGGAATGAGATTGCCTACATTGACAGTGGATTCACGGGATCCGTAGAGTCGAACCGAACAGAATTGCCGGGGAGTTTGAATGCGATCCAAGGTGATGACTGCGCGCCCAGCAGCGCGGAAGGGCAACGGAAGTCGCACAAAGAAGACCGTGGCTGTCGCGACCCGACGGTCCGAGCCGATCATCCAGATGGTGGAGCGCGCTCGAACTCCGGCACCGTCGCGGCTCACCTCGGAGCTTCCGAAAAAGGCCGGTGAGCTGCCCATTCCGCTTGCGACGTTCGTGTTTTGAGCAGCCGCTCAGAACCACGCTGACCCTCCAGATTTTCTCACGGCGCTGACCCTTCCAGCAGTGTCTTGAAATTGCGAGCGTCTTGCCACCGTGCGGGTGACGCAAATGCAATGGTGAGCTCGATGTCCTGGTAGTGCTCTACCAGGCCTGCCAGGTCCTCGAGCTTCTCGCTCCGGATCGGACCAGAACGCCCCAGTCCGGTGACCCGGAAGTACAGCGCGGGCGCCTCGAGGTCCTCGTACACCTCGGCCGGCGAGTTCGGGTCGTGGACGAGCGGGTCGATGGCGCAGGTCACGCCGAGCTCGGTGGCAAACGCGACCGCGGCGCGGGGCTCCCACAGCCCGTCGGGGATCCAGACCCGAGAGGTCCCGACCGCGGCCTCGGTGGCGAACTCGGCGAAGAACTGTCGCAGCTGGTCGCGGTTCGCGGTCGACGGGGCGAACAGCGCGGGCGAGGGGAAGATCACGCGGGACGCGGCGAGGCTGATCACGCTGTCCCGGAACGCCGCCAGCGCCGAGCGCCCGAGCGCACTGTCCCGAAAGTCTCCGACGGTGGCGTCGTGGTGCCAGAGCCGCTCCGGCCGTGGCGGCTTTCGCTGGGTCAGGACCCAGGGCGCCACCAGGCCCAGGCTCCCCGGGGGAGCCAGTTCATGCCACCGGGCGAGCGCGGCAGCCTTGAGCGGCCCCGGGAACAGCGCCGAGAGCTCCAGGTAGGGCAGCGCCTGGAAGTAGCGTTCGCGCTCGATGCGCTCGGGAATGTCGACAGTACCGATCCGGACGGGTGGCATGGGTTGAAACAGGCAAGCCCGGCTCGTAGAGTGCCCGGCGCCGGCACGCTACGTCCTCGTCGGCTACGGTGCAACGGAGGTCCGCCATGAAGTTCTTCATCGACACAGCAGATATCAAGGAAATCCGCGAGGCCGCCTCCATGGGCCTGGTCGACGGGGTGACCACCAACCCGTCGCTGGTCGCCAGGACCGGGCGCAAGTTCAAGGACGTCCTCCTCGAGATCTGCGACATGGTCAAGGGGCCCGTGTCCGCCGAGGTCGTCGGGACGAACTACGAGGACATGATGCGCGAAGCCCGTGAATATGCAGGGCTTCGCAGCAACATCGTGGTCAAGATCCCGATGCTCGCCGAGGGCATGAAGGCGGTGCGGACCTGCACCGCCGAGGGCATCAAGACCAACGTCACGCTGTGCTTCTCGGCCACACAGGCGCTGCTCGCGGCCAAGGCGGGAGCGACGTACATCTCGCCGTTCGTCGGCCGCCTGGACGACGTCTCGACCAACGGGATGCAGCTGATCGGCGAGATAGTGCAGATCTACGATAATTATGCATTCGAGACCGAAGTCCTGGTGGCCTCGGTCCGCCACCCGATGCATGTCCACGAGGCGGCGATGATGGGGGCCCACGTGGCCACGTGTCCGCTCTCGGTGCTGCTCCAGCTGTGCAAACACCCGCTGACCGACATCGGACTGGCGAAGTTCCTCGCTGACTGGGAGAAGGTCCCGAAGTGAGCCTGGCGGGCGCGCTGCGGGCCGTCGGAGCGGTGGGGGTGGTGGTCGGGGGCCTGGTCGCGCCGGCGGGGTGCGCAGATGACGGCGGTCCTCGGCTGTCAGCCGTGACGCCGGCGGCCGCGCGCCGTGGCGCCACGGTGACGGTCACCGGCTCGCGGCTGTGTGGGGCGCGGGCCGACTGCGCCAGCGCCGCCGGGGAGGTCGATCTCGGCCTCGATCCGCCGATGGTCCGGGCGACGGTGGTCGGGTACTCGGATACCTCGGCGCAGATCGTGATCCCCGGCGCCGCGCCGGTCGGGGTCACGTCGCTGCTCGTCACGGTCGGCGAGCGCTCGTCCAACGCGCTCGACTTCGAGGTGCTGCCGTGACCAGCGCCGGGCCGCGGCGGGCGTTCTCGGTCGCGGTCTACGCACGCCGTGGTGCCGGCCGTGGTGCCGGCCGCGACGCGCGCGTGCTGGTGATCGAGCACCGCCGGCTGCGCACCTGGCTGCCGATCGGCGGCGAGCTCGAGGCCGGCGAGACCCCGCTCGAGGCCGCGCAGCGCGAGCTGCGCGAGGAGACCGGGTTGGTCGGCCGGTTCCGGCCGCTGGCCGGCGCGCTCGACGGCGTCCCGCCGGGCCTGCTGGGCTACGAGGAGCACCCGGCGGGATCCAAGGGCGTCCACATGAACTTCGTGTTCGTCGCCGAGGTCGACGAGGGCGCGGACGTCGTGCCCAACGACGAGTTCTCGGCCTGGCGCTGGGTCGACCGCGACGAGCTCGACGGCGTGGCCTCGCCGCTCAACGTCCGTCAGTTCGGCGTGCTCGCGCTCGACGCGCGGTTCGTGTAGGACCCCAGCGTGCGGATCCGGCAGCACGTCAATCCCCACCAGGTGCACTTCGCGCGGTTCCGCGGCGAGCGCGTGGTGCTCGACGGCCGCGCGCTGGAGATCGAGGTCGGTTGCGCCGACGCCCAGTTCCTGTTCGAGCGCGCGGCGGCCGATCCGGCGCGCCGCTACGTCGGGCTCGAGATCCGCGAGGACCTGGTGAACCAGGTCAACCGTCGGGCGCGCGCGCTCGGGGCGCCGGTCGCGGCGGTGTTCTGCCACGCGCAGCTGCACATGACCGAGATCTTTCCGGCCGGCTCGGTCGACCGCGCGTACATCAACTTCCCGGACCCGTGGTTCAAGCGCAAGCACCACGGCCGCCGCATGGTCGACGCCGCGCTGGCCGGCGGCATCGCCGCGGTGACGCGCGCCGGCGCCGACGTGTTCGTGCAGAGCGACGTCTGGGACATCGCGCTCGACGCGATGGCGACGTTCGAGCGCGACGAGCGGTTCACCAACCTCGCCGGCGAGTGGACGTTCTGGCGCGGCGGCAACCCGTTCGGCGTGCGGTCGTGGCGCGAGCAGAACGCCGAGGCGACCGGGCTGCCGATCTGGCGGATCCGGTATCACCGGCGCTGACCGGTCGCGGCTCGGGTCGCGCTCGGGTCGCGCTCGGGCGGCTCGCGGTTGTCAGCTCGGCTGCGAGTCCATCACCTGGGCCTGCTCGATGCGATCGAGCCGGAACTGGCGGTCGTTGCCGGTCTCGAGATCGACGCAGTTGAGCAGGGTCACCGAGCGATCGAACACCAGGTTGCGGATCCGGACCAGGCGCGGGCTGGCGTGGCCACCGGCCTTGGCGTAGACGATCCGCAGCGCGCGCGACTCGAACCACGCGGTCTCGACCGCCACCTGGATCGTCAGCGGCACCGGCAGCGCCGGGACACCGACGAGCTGGAGCTCGCCGATCAGCTGGAGCACCTCGCGCTGGGCCGAGGTCGACAGCGCGGACTTGACCTTGTCGGCGGCGCGCTCGATCGCCGCGGGGAACGGGATCAGCCGCTGCTCGGTCGCCAGCCGCGCCAGCACGACCAGCAGCGCGGCCTCGCGCGCGGTGAAGTTGACCGGCGGCAGCTGGTAGGTCTTGTCGAGCGCGTAGCCGCCGCCGCGGCCGCGGTCGGCGCGGATCGGCATGCCCGCGTCCTGCAGCGCCTCGAGGTCGCGGTAGATCGTGCGCAGCGTGACGCCGAACCGATCGGCGAGCTCCTGTGCGGTCACGCCGGTTCGCCGGGCGCGCAGGGCCTCGGCGAGCGCGAACAGTCGGGACTTCTTGCGCATGAAAGATGACAAAAGGCTGTCACAGGCGTGGTCCAAGGTCCAGCGTGAAGGCCCAGCCACCGCGGTGCGCGGGCCGCAAGGAGACCCGCGATGGACAACGACGATCCCCGGACACCAACCGAGGCAGGCGACCTCGCCGGTGAGGCAGGCGACCTCGCCGGGTCTGCGATCCGAGCTAGAGTGGACGCCGTGGCGACGAGCTACCGCAAGAAGGCCAAGCGCCCCGGTGACGGCGCGTCCGACGGAGCGCCACCGGCGCTGCCGAAGAAGACCCGGGCCGGACGGATCGATCCTGGTTCGGCATCCGGTCCGGCATCCGGTCCGGCATCCGGTTCGCCGACCGGCGCGGCGCTCCCGAGCGCGGCGCGCGGGGCGCGCGGCAACGCCGGGTTCAAGCTGGTCTCGCCGTACCAGCCGGCGGGCGATCAGCCCAAGGCGATCGGCGAGATGATCGCCGGGCTGGACCGCGGCGACGAGGCCCAGGTCCTGCTCGGGATCACCGGCTCGGGCAAGACGTTCTCGATCGCCAACGTGATCGCGGAGGT
>Ga0307515_10006860_pt1 | contig 22652 bp, 14 predicted proteins | sample 17_EM_MG_FD_194513 | JGI IMG/M metagenome (GOLD analysis project Ga0307515, IMG submission 194513) | Populus trichocarpa ectomycorrhiza microbial communities from riparian zone in the Pacific Northwest, United States - 17_EM | ecosystem: Host-associated > Plants > Roots > Unclassified | place...
TAATAAAAAAACCGATAAACTGATTAAACCGAGAAAACCAAAAAACAATTAACTGAAAAAACCGAACCAAGAAAAAAAACCGATTAAACCGAATAGAATTTTTTGAAAAACTTCCGGTTTGGTTTCGGTTTTGTATTGTTGAAACCAGTAAACCCAAACCGAACCGAGTCGGTTCTCATTAAAAAAAATACTATAAATAGAAAAAAAATCTTTGCCCAGTAAGCCACTAACCTAACTCTAGCACCTGCGGTCGTCCCCTCTCCTTAGACTCTCAAACACAGACATGAGACAACAAGAGACATGCCAACTCCAAGCATCAGCTGACATTTGAAAGTTGAAACCAATCAAGCTTATCAAGTCTCAATAAAAGATCAATGTGTTCCAGAACGGCAGAACCTATCCAGTTGGCCTTTCCTTTTTATCTACATAAGATCACCCGTGACCGCCCCCTCTTCATCTCCAGGATCGAAAGCCAACATGTGAGGGTTTTGAATTCCAGAGTCTCAGCCGTAAGGGAACGAACTACATAGGATTCTCCAGCTTTTGATCTTAGAAGGTGACCTAATGGAGGGCTGTGACTTATACGAGTGACCACCCCTCCCTTTATGGTCGAGGTGCTTCGCCATACCCCCTATGGTCCAGCTGCCCAAAAAAACCCATTACAAAAAGCCCAAAAAAGAATATAGGTTTTCTCAGTTTTTTACATTAAAAACCAAACAGAAACCGGTCGGTTTGACTTGGTTTCGGTTCGGTTTCGGGTTTTTTTTTTAAAATCGGTTTGGTTGGTTTTTATAAGTAAAAACCGAATCGGACCAAAAATAATCACCCCTAATTTAAAGTGTGCAACACATTTCTCGTATCGATGTTTACTTGAATGTCTTATATGTAGCCGAACTGTTGCATTACCCAATTTGTGCAATGTAGCTCAACCATTTAAAAAAATATCAACGGGACCACTAATGTCCATATATCCATCCCGCTAGTGCAAATAGCTGGAGCAACTGTCAGTATATCATTGTCATAAGTTATCCACGTGACGTATAGAAAAATGTGATTCTTAAATATTAAACAACAATAATTCGGTGGAGTTAATTTTTTTCTTTAACAAATGGTTCAAAAATTACTTGGACCGGTTACTACCTATCAAGCCTGCTCCAATAAAACGATAACATATGTGTTGGATTATTATCAAATACTTTACTAGCATTACGAATATGTCAGTTTAATTGCATTTTTAAAGTTAAATTAGACAATATAAATGCATATAATTTTAAAATAACATTGCAATACATGCATCCTAAAGGGAGTTGGAGTTTAACCCCTATAGTTTGGACAATCATAAGGGTAATTTAGGTATTTGGGGCTGACCCATATGAAAACGCTCTCAAGACCATAATTATTATAAAATAAAAACGAGTTGTTTATTTCATGTTAACAATAAACATTTAAAATTTATATAGTTATTTTAAATTCTTCGATTCATACGTGTAAAAGTAGCAAACATTCCTAAAATTGTTTGGCCCCTTTCATGCATGCAAGACATAGATGTCTGTATAGGCATGCCAAGACAACAAATTCCTAACTATATATGGGAATGATGTAAAATCATCCAGAAATGTTAGATAAATTAAAGGAACATATATCTTTACGAGGTCTGTGAATAATACATTACCAAATAGATGCATTAAATATGCTATGAGTTATCTACATAACACATTAAAATTATCATACTAATTCACATATACTTATCAAATAATCAACATATTAAAATCATAATTTAATGGATACCTCTGCAAGGCCTCGTCATTAGTATTATCTGGTGGTATGGTAAATATCTTCTTAATCCATTTAAGATGTCTGCTACCCCCTTCAATTAAAAAAAAGGGTGTTAATCCAAATATACTCTCGCATAACACAATCCAATTATGCATGCTAGTAGATGTGGATTTTGCGTCCATCATTAAGAAGTCCAAACAAAATTGTAATGTCCTGTAGTGTTGGTGTCATCTCCCCATATCTAAGATAGAATGTGTGTGTCTCACGTCTTCATCGATCAATTAATGAATGGATTAATTCGTGGTCAAGCTTGATGTGCTCTACGCAACTGATGTATAAAAAACCAGTCTAGAACACATATGGCTAGATCCGCTCATGTAGCTTTATTCATTTATATGTTTGATAGCAAAACGTAACCTTATCTTGCATAACAATTTAAAATATAACAACATAAATATATAATACCCTTAATGTTAATTAATGAAACTATTTATTGAAATTAAATATACTTCTAATTCCAGTGAAAACATCCTTTGATCGATGTCAATCCTGCAATCGCAAGATAGAAGTGTCAGCGGACCCGATAGACATATACTGTGACTCAAACTCTTTATGAAAATAGTCATGCTCTCCAAGAATGTCAGTTTCATAATGTGGCTGCCTAACATTAGAAGAAGATCTGCCATCTCATGTGCGTGACATCTTATGTAAGAGTACCCGTGTTTAATGTGAAATTAGATAAGTTCAATATGCTTTTAAAAAATATCATTATATATTTTAACTTATACTTGTTTTGTCATATAATTGTATTGTCATACGTACATTGTCGAATAATACATATTTTCCTATGATATCCTGTTTTATTGCATATGCCACATCTTCTGTAGCAAATCATCCAACAATAAAACTATTTTTTTTCTCTACTAACTAACTTTAAAGGATCAACAAATTATCAGACACTTATACATATAAAGATTATCATCGACTACTCACATACAATATCATCATGTTCAATCCACTTTGTATGGAAAAATTAATCATTGTCTTAAAATTGCAATCACATACAATCGATACAAGACAATACTAAAGTTCATCAATTTGACACCTCCAAGTTTTTTCAACATCAATATCATTATAATTTCACCAAATTCCATGACAAATCATTTTTTTCATTTCCACAAATGACATGTCTAAATTACAATTAACAACAAACTACTCCCACCATTGTATACGATACTACTGTTCATATCAGGAATAATAGTGTCACTGTAATGATATAACATAAATATGTTATAAGATATTCTATAAAAAAGAAGCAAATTGAATCCCGATCAATTGAACATAATTTTAACTAAATTGCTTTGCCCCAACCTTAATTGCCAAAATTCACAGCAAATTTTCAAAATTTAACGCAACACATAATTTATTAAAATAAATTCATTCGTAATTAATTTAACTTATTTTAATGTTCAACTATATCAAATTAATCTTAATTGATGGTATTCATATCTAATTTATCATTAATTCAACAAACCCTAAATTGAACATAAACCCTAAATAATGATTTCATTTTAACTAAACCAAACACAAATTCATAGCAATGTAATATGTTTAACTCACTTGTAGGACTAGAAAAAAAATGGGCAGATTCATAGCAAACATGTGTTCTTTGATTTGATGGTTTAAATTTTATGACATGTTACCCTTCATATATGCAATATATTAAGTTATTGTATTTTTGAAGTGCGGTGTATTTAATTATTACTTTTTTAAAGAATATAAATAATAATATTTAGTAAATATTATGTGTTTAAAAGCATGAAAGAGTAAAAATGTGTAGTTCATCAACCTTTTTCAAAATAATATTATTTGCTGAGATTTTTAGGTTGCTGTGTCAATTAAAAAAAAATAAAAATCAAAACTCAGTACTTATTAAACAGCTACAGCCAAACAAGTCTTCTTTTTCAAACAAGCAATCCTGGACCCTCTCCGCCCTCTCTCCTTTTACTTTATTATGCATTACTTTACAAGAAAAAGACACAAAGCAGAAAGCAAGGAAGGTATAGTTCAGTTGTTGGGGGGTTTTACATAGTACTTCTCCATGCTAGTGAAACTTCACTAGCTAGATCTACTTCACCCACCATCCATTCCAAGTAAGTTTCTCTCTCATTTTCTCTACTTGTTTAGTCTGTTTTATTCACATTCCCTCTCTCTCTCTCTCTCTCTCTCTCTCTCTCTCTAAAAGACCAACAGAGAGGATAGGAAGCTTGGATTTTTGCAGAAGAACTTGTATTTTGTGCTAGATCCAAGTTCCACCATTTCAATCCAAGGATACATGTTACTCTTTTAAGACATCTGAGGTTTATCTTCCCCGTTTTTAGCTTGCAAGTTTTCAGTTTCTTTTTTCCAGTTCCCTTTGTCGGTGAACAGTGTTTTGTTGCTCTGTCGATTATCATTATTTTGCTACAAAATAGATTTTCGAAATCGGGAGAGGGGGGCTATTTTGTTGTTATAATAATAATAGTTATTAGTATTATTATATTTTTCCCAAACGAGCAGTGAAGCCGACTCCTTAACCGGAACAATAATGCCCATGTCAGTGGGTCTTGCGTGAAATTTATGAGAGCCCCCCCTCAACAACCCTTCACGGCCCCCGCTTTTACTATTTTTTTTTGGGCTTCCTTTCCTTTCCAATGTTTCTTAGGTTCCTTATTATTTTCCGGTTTGGGGTGACTTAAAACGTCAACAATATTCATTGTTATGGTATGCTGTCTTGCTGTTGTGGTGGTTGAATCAGGCTACCTTAGCTTAAAAATGGAGGAACCTTTAAGTGACGAGGCGGCTAAAAAGTCTCCGACTTCAGACAAACAGAGGCAGCAGTCGTCTGTTAGCTCAATGCAAATCCCTATGAAGGTTTCGAAAACCACAAAACCTACCATTTCAGCCAATTCCCACCTCTTAACACCAATTGGTTCTATTCGAAAGAGGACTGAACCAAAAAACAGTTCAGATTCAAGTTCAAATGTGACCGCCAAAAACGCATCCTCCTGCAATACCAAGTCAGTTCCAATCGCCAGAAGAAACAGCACTGGAGGGGTTCCTGAGAAGCAACCTGTCTCTTCAACAAAACGGCAGAATACCAGCGGAAAGACTAATGCTGTTTCGGACCCAGTGAGGAGGTCCCTTCCAGAGCTTAGAAGGAGTTCCTTGCCTCCTACAAAACCCATGGTTAGAACTGGTAGTGTTTCCGAGACTAGGAACTCAGTTCCCATGGACAAGTTTTTGAGAGCATCAACTGGGTCAGGTGTAAGTAGGCTGGAGAAGCCTTCAGTTAAGCCAGCATTGCCAGCCTCTTCTTCTTCTTCTTCTTCAAGAAGGGTTATTTCCACATCAGCGGACAGTACTGCCAGTAGCATGAGCAGGAAGAAGCTTTCTTCTCCATCTGCTAGGTCCCCTTCTATTTCTAGTGGTTTGAGAGCCGGGTCCCTATCAACTTCTCGGGATAGGAGTTTCAATTTGACTGGACGGAGAAGAGCAGGTGCTCCTGAAAGCCACGATTCTCACTTCATTGCTCTTCCACTGGTGGAAACTAAAGCTGGCGATGATGTGGTAAGCATGCTATTCATATGCTCTCCAAAAACCCGAGGCATGCTATTTTTTTTGGATGTTCTGGTTTAGTCATTTTGTTGACCACAGAACGAAGCATTTAGGGTAATGGTCCTGTTTTCTGCCACGTTTCTCATCTTTTGAATCTCTGCATTTGACTTCTCTGTCAAATATACCATGTAGCATGTTCAATCTAGTATGCGCAGAGTAGAGGACAATGACATGAATTGTTTTACATTTCGTATTCAATTATCTTGATATATGGAAATCAATAATGTGTCCATTAGTTCCAAAAACGAGTCAATGCATTTCCTTATTTCTAATTTTTGACGTCCATTTTTATCTCTTCTCTAAGTGAAGAAATATACCACCATCCTTTTGTAGTTCTAGCTGAAAAAAAGGAAAAAAAAAAGAGACTGGATTTGTCAATGGTGCATTTTGTTTGATGGACATAAGAATTAAACACTCAGGTTTCTTTTTTAGATGCCTATCCAATCATAACTGCTGAATCTTCTTTAAAGTTATGAGCTGGAATTAGTTCTTTTGACATTGTGGCTATCTGTTATACTCGAAGTTGTTAAATACGAGTTCAAGATTGGAGGTGAGGCATTTCAGTTCGGTACTTGTGATTATTAACCATCATTATCTTAGTGCACCCCTTGTATCTTGAAAAGAAAAGGGAAATCGAAAACACACACTATGTATATCATTGCTGCAGGTTGCTATCATAGGCAAATACCCTATAGAACACCAATCTCCTTTCTTGGTTTGTAAATGCTTCACAATATTCTGAGTCTTGATAGTCATATTAATCTTGAGTATGAATACTGAAAAGAAACAAAACTGTAGATTTGTAGAAAATGGATTGGTTACAGTTCTTTAGTGGAGAAAGAAATAATTATTTATGCGTGTTCTTTTAATAAGCAGTTCAAAATAAATAGATGGATAATGATGCTAGAGCCTAAATATTTGTGTAACATTCAAGTTTTGCATCTTTAAGAAAATCTTTTATCTTACAAAATATGACCTTGTTTCTTGTATTGTTAGAAGAAACTTTGGGGGTGTTTGTTTGTTTGTTTTTTTTTGTAATGTATTTACTGTTTTCTAGATTTTCTTATGTCTTTTTGTGTAAAATGTTTTACAAAAAATTGGCCAAGGTGAAATGTTTCACAGACAGCCTATATAATTAATTCAATTGCAGTGCAATGTTTTCAATTCATTAAGTTCCATAATGTATTTTCTCAATTCACAATTTTCCTCTTATGTCATCATCTAACTATTTCAACCTCATTAGAATATATGCTCAATGTACAATATTTCAAGGGAAAAGACTTTACATGTAAAATATTTTATGCAAACCAACACCCCCACCCCCTTGTTGAGAAAAAGGATTATCAGAATTGAGAGAGGAAAATGCTGTGCATATAAAAAAATCATTCTAAAACTCCATGCAAAGATATCTGGCAAGTAATAGATGGTGAATTGTGGGCCACACAAGCGTTAGATGATTGGTTAAGCATTTGTTTGAAAATTTGGTGTGATTTGTTTGTATATATAGCCTTGCTGTTTGAGATATCAATTAGTCAGATACCAGTTTTTGTCTTCATTCTGAAGGTTTAGTAAATATTCTTGTGACATGGTGATGTGATGTGGTTGATTGACATTCAGAACCCTAAAGTCCATGAGCATTTCGCATACTCTTAACAATTCAATGTGTACTTCACGGCAAGCTTGACTGTTGCTGCTTATATTTTCCTTTCACCATTTCTGATTTTGGTATTTGCCATTTTTTTTGTGAATTTTTTTCCTGTTGCATCAGAGATTGGATCTTAGAGGACACAAAGTACGTAGTCTCAATGCTAGTGGGTTGAACTTAGCCCAAAATTTAGAGGTAAACATGTACTATCCAGATGTTTTGGTTCTTATATATGCCAAACTTGTGAATAGAGAATGTTTAACTGATACTTTTGTGTGACAGTTTGTTTATCTTCGAGACAATCTCCTTTCTACATTGGAAGGAATTGAGATACTGAAGCGTGTGAAGGTTTGTTTTGTGTTTCATCATGATTCCATTTCTTATTACGACTCTACTTGGCCATTTTTCACAGTAAATAACTTTTGAATTAGAAAAATTCAAAACGTACTAGAATTCTGCTTTATGCATGTCCATTTTCAAACAAAAGAAGCTTAGTAACTGATTAACAATGCTGTTCTACCAGGTCCTTGATTTGAGTTTCAATGAGTTCAAGGGGCCTGGGTTTGAACCTCTTGAGAATTGCCAGGCCCTTCAGGTTTGTTTCTCATGTCCAGTCATCTCGGAAGTTTCATTATTATAATAGACTATAGCTTGTGATGGTTTATTTAACAAGGTGGCGAAATATCTATTACCTGTAGCAACTCTATCTTGCTGGTAATCAAATCACATCACTTGTAAACCTTCCTCAGCTTCCTAACCTGGAGGTAAGCCTTTAAATTGTTGCAGCCTTGCTGATCGGCTATTGCAATTCATGATTGATAATGGACTTCTATATCCGCACGCAAAAGTAATTATGGTTTGATGTCTTGCTTTTCATTTTAAGTTTCTTTCGGTCGCTCAAAACAAGTTAAAGTCTCTGTCAATGGCAGGCCAACCTCGACTACAGGTGTTCATGCTGTCTAATAATACTCCAGCTTATTTTAAATTCGTGATTGAATCACCATCTTTAATGTTTTCACCTTCTTTTACTTCTTCAGGTGTTAGCTGCCAGCAAAAACAAAATAACAACTCTGAAGGGTTTCCCGCACCTACCATCCCTCGAGGTTAGTTTTAAGTTCTTTAATTCTGCCTTTTAACTTCTGGAGACGCATAGTTGCTGAACTAGTCTTGTATTTTCACATTCTTTACTGCCATGCTCAATCAATTTTGAAGTCAGACAGACTTGCCTACATCAGCGTTAACCACATTGATGGTACCATAAAACTAGCTACAGTAGTAAGAACCTAAAAATTTGAGCTCAAAATATAAACAAACGAGAGATAGCTTAGACCCATCCTTCTAGTCCTAGAGATAAAACTTCTGTTTCAAATTGGTCATTTTTGTTCAAATTTTTGCTATCAATTCAAACAAAAGGTGATCAATTTAGGACTGTTGGAGGCATTTTGGTCAAAAAGGTTGTTATTATTGATTTGGAATTGAATTGAACCTTGATTGGCACTTGGGGGTTGGCCAGCTGTGGAGGAAGATCACAATGTCAACTTGTTGAAGGTGCCTGTTTGACTGCATATGTGCTGTCATTGAAAAGGTTGACGTCTGAGGTGATACAGAGGTTGACAGTGAAGATGAGGGTGGCAGTGGCGGTCTTGGTGTAGAGAGAGGCAGAATGGAGTCAGAGGGAGGGAGTTTTGACTTTAGAATTGTATGGTTGTTTTATCTTGTAGTTTAGGAGAGAGAGAACATAGGAGGATGGAAAGAAAGAGTGGGAGGGGGGGAATGGTTGCTGCAAGGAGAAGGGTTCCAAGGGTTAATTTTATATTGGGACATCTTATTTTTTTTTTTGGTAATTTCACTAACAGAATTACTGGCCTTTTTTAGCTGTGGGTGTAACCTTTAATATGTGCAACTATAGGGATTAAGTATAATCTTGGTCAAACCATAGAATGCTCAGGGTAATAACCTTTTTTTTTTATACATCTTTTACTTTGTTAAAAAAATAATTCCTCATGCTCAAGAATGTTTAAGGTTAATATGCCCTAGGGTTAGAGACTAATGAAATCTGTTTCAGTGGTATTTGGACTTGGGAGTAGAAGAAACTACAGAAATATTTTCATTTGCGTTCATCTTTCTGCCAGCATAGTCTGAATTCTCTTGGATCGACATGCAGTTAGAATATTTTTCATCTTCTGTACACATATTTATCTTACAATGATGTAAGAGTTGGAGACAAATATTTGATGCATTGATGACATATTAATGAAAACATGTTGTTCATTTTCTTAAACCCCCAAGAAGATACATATTTTTAATATTGTAATGTGTTGCAGCATTTGCGAGTGGAGGAGAATCCTATACTTAAGATGCCTCATTTAGAAGCCGCCTCGATTTTGCTTGTTGGTCTTACCTTGAAAAAGTTTAATGATAGAGGTATTCTTGGCATGTTTCGAAATGCCTTTATTCAAGATTGAATGATATGTCTGCTCCTTATATACAACAAAACATGCATCTGCATTTTCTTTCAAATGCCTTTCTTCTTCTTTTTTTCTCCACCTTGAAAATAGAGTACTCACTTTGTTACTTTTTTTCATTGTATTCTAAACTTGGAAATTCTGATAGATCTTTCCCGGGAAGAGGTTGCAATTGCAAAGCGTTATCCAGCATGCACGGCATTGTGTATTAGAGATGGTTGGGAGCTTTGTCGCCCTGAGAATGCAGCAGGTATTCATTTTGCAAAACACACTATATTGGTGCTTGGTTTGGACTTTGAAAACTACATCAAATAAATCACCACATCTCTAGCGATGTTGATTTTTTCTAGCTCAGTGGAGAAGCCCCTATGGTAGATGCTTGCTTTATTTAGACAGTGATCTCTTTCTCTTGCTTAATTTGTTCTAGGATTGCGTTGTTATTAATTAGTTGCATGTGATTTTTGGTGGGTATTAAATTTTTTATCTTATTTTCCATTTGCTAGCTAATTTTGTCTATTCAACTCCGTATTAGATTTTTTTTTTTACTATTTTCTTGAGGTTACATTATAGTTAAATGTTCATAAAAGTTCCCTGTGCTCCTTTTTCTGCCTTCTTTCTTGGTGCTGTTTCTCTCATCTTATCTTCTATCATCTCTGCTCTGATTCTCCTATTCTTGTTCTCCATCACCGAATGCTTAATTACTGTGATGATGGAGGCCATGCCTTTGAAATCAATAACTGCAGGCATTATGACCTGAATGTGGACATGCTAATTCATGTGCTTTGTGCATGTGCACATGAATTTTTACAAAGTTTTTGATGAATAGAAGTTAACAGGATTTATTAAATTAGTTACAAAGGTGGTAGTTGCTATTTCTAGGTTCAATGCATGCCATGGTACTTCATTCCACCTTTATTACATGTGAGCATCTAAACAATAGAAATAGCAATACGGATTCAGTAATATTCCTCACCAACAAAAGATTGTTCCACATGTCAATAGTGCGTGCTACTGATAAGTATCATTCAAATAAGTGAGATATGATAATTTTCCCTTAAATTTCCCTAAATGGGAACAATACCTTCTCCATGCATTCATGTCCACCTCAATTACACCTGCCATAAATTTCACAGCTTCAAGCACCAATTCCATAAGCATTTATCTGACTCACAGATTAAGCAACAGAAGGTGATTGACAAATATGGCTGCTACTTACACAACAAACACCAGTCAACTTACTGTTATATTATATTTGTATCAACATAGTGAGAATCCTTCTTAACCACCACTCTCAGCCTAACTATCACAAAACCAACCATAAATGGATATATGCTGTTTAGCAACTCTATCTAGTTCTTGTTTTGATTCTTTGATTGCATTGTGAGGACTACTGAGCAGGCAATGTATCAGGTTTAGTACATAGTTAATGAGTTCATGTTGAGGAAATAGCTGGACCACCAAAGACTTTGAAACATATAAGGCAACACAAGCAAGGGCCACATTATGAATCTCCACTGTCATGTTATGTAACACAATGTGAATATTAGGCTGCTGTGACTTGTGAAGCTATCTCACAACAAGTAATTATAGTTGATCTTGCCAATCATGAAGGTTCCTTGGTGAAATTCTTAACCTTGAACTGTGGTCTGCTGAACAGACTCCACTTTTCACTTTCTGTATGAGCAATGGAAAGAGCATTTCCCTCCTGGCTATCTGCTCAAAGATGCGTTGGTAGATCAACCTTTCGAAGGAGATGCTTGCCACTGCCACTTTGTTTTTGTTCAAGACAACAATCTAAGTGCCACTCCACAGTTAGTCTTAAAGTATCAATGGTTTGTGGGAGAAAGAGCACTTTCAAGCTTTGCTGCCATTCCTGATGCCACTGGAGAGGTAATTGATTCATGTCATATATAAATGTTTGAGCAGATATCTTCATCTTATGCTATGCTGATAGTATCATATGATGCTTAGGTATACTGGCCAAAGCATGAAGACATCGGTAAATTTCTGAAAGTGGAATGTACTTCCGTAATGGGAGAAATAGAGTATCCTCCTATTTTTGCCCTATCGTCACGTGTTTCACCCGGTATGTTTTGTTCTAATTTATTTAAATGAATGGTTGATATTGAATAAGTTGCTTGTTAATTTAGCTTCTAAGTTATCAACATGTTATTTTATTGTTAGCGGAATAAATTTATAATTTGTAATTATTGATTCACATCAAAGTGGCTTTACATCTACAATAGAAAAGCCCTTTTAGAAATGAAGAAACAGACAAATATACATGCAAACATTCAAGGAATTGTAGGTTCTGATATTCTCAGTCAGAGAGAGTATGGTATAAAATACATGATGACTTTTCCTTCAACCTAATTTCTTCCCAACCTTTTCTTCAACCATGTAACTTGCGTCATACTGTCTTTTAACCTCACCTTTTCATCTTATAAAGGAAATGGAATTCCAAAGGTTGTGAACCTTGAAGTGCAAGGAGAGTTGGTGGAAGGAAATGTTATCAAAGGCTATGCTGGGATTGCATGGTGTGGTGGAACTCCAGGGAAAGGTGTTGCTAGGTAAGATTGATAACGTGGTTGTAGGATATAAACATCCAAGGTCAAAATATGCAATTTAACTCCACCATTGCCTTTTTTCAGTTGGCTGAGGAGAAGATGGAATAGTAGCCCAGTGGTTATTGCAGGGGCAGAAGATGAGGAGTATTGTTTAACTTTAGATGACATTGATTCCAGTTTGGTTTTTATGTACACACCAGTCACAGAAGAAGGCGCCAAAGGGGAACCTCAATATAAATATACTGATTTTGTAAAAGCAGGTGTGTAGGGGATGAAATCCTTGATTAGTTAGTGTACGAGCTGTTTTCTCTTCAATTTCTTATTGTTTATCCTAGATGTTTATGAATTTCCTATTTGAATTTATGCTTGGTTCCCCTTTATCAGGGAAACATCCCAAAGAAATATCTGTTGGGAAAAGGTTGACCCACCCCAAGACTTATATTGAATTTAAACAGAATGAGTTTCCTGTGATCAAGCGTTTTAGCATCCATGACAATTTATTTTCTTTGTTCTGAGGTTTTTATTGGTGCAACTCTCTGAACTTTCTTGTATAAAATAAAAGTCAATTGAAACTTAGTATGTTCCTTGAAAAGGCAAGGAAGTAATTTTTCATTTATTCAAATTCAAAGAATGAACCTAAAAATCAAACCTCCTTTTAGCATGAGTGATGAGATATCCTCCTATTTTGCATGAACAACTCTTTTACGCTCAACTCATAATTAATTCAATAATGGATGCAACCCTCTAGGCTCAAACAGTTGACTTGGGAATTTAGTTAAAATTTCATAGAAAACTCAGAATGTTTGTTCTCATGCTCTGAATTTTGACTTTATTGGGTAGTCATATCTGCTATATATTTGCTAAATATTTTCACCATTTATTTTTAAATGCAAATAGTATGGCATTGGATACTGAAGGATTGTGTTTCATTGTGACAGCACCTCCATCGGTCAGCAATGTTCGAATTATTGGAGATATTGTAGAAGGAAATATCATTAAAGGAGTTGGGGATTACTTTGGGGGGAAAGAGGGCCCCAGCAAGTTTGAATGGTTACGGGAGAATAAGAATACTGGGTTAGTGTGCTCAATATCTCATAATCTACCTCTGTTTCTTGGGAAAAAAAGAACTTATTCTCTTGAGTTTGTTTTTTATTCTTGTTTTTAGAGGCTTATGCCCTGCTCACTTTTATGCAAATAGCATTGCATATACAAGGCCTTCTTTTCTCCTTGTATGTTTTCAATTTGGGTTTGGATTTTTTTTTGTGCTCGACTTTTCATGGTTTTCATTTAGACATTTGAGTTCATTTGTTTTTTTAATTGTGGATTCTAAGAGATACACATTTCATGGACTCTTTTTTGATAGAAGTTATTTCAATCTTCTTGGCTGTTTGTATTTTTTATTTTGTAGAGATTTTGTATCCATATCAACTGGTACATCTGAGTATGCCTTGACCAATGAAGATGTTGGACGATGCTTAGCTTTTGTATATTCACCCATTAATTTTGAAGGTAGGTCCATTGCCCTTTTTGTTGTTGAAATTATAAGAAACATGTTTTCTCATCATCTAGATTTCTGATAGATTATATTTACGTAGTATAATAGTTAGCATTCTTTGCAGGACAGGAAGGGAAATCTGTTTCAATATTTTCTCACCCAGTGAAGCAAGGTAGATTGAAATGATGCCAACATGTTTTCACTTTTTTTTTTTCTTGTGCCAGGGGCCCGGAGGCATTGTTACGCTTCCTGGTTATAGTGAAAATGTCTGATAGATTTGAAGCTCGTATCAGTTGGCAAGTAATGGGTCTTTTTCTAAATTAAATTCATTTTTGAACCTCTTGCAGTCTGTGGTAACCCTAAATCAACATAACTGAAGCACATGTTAGTTTTAGTAAATATAAGAAAGTAGATTCACTTTTACTCATGCAAATGCCAACTAGTCAATGACTCAGCATAGTTTTCAAGTTTGTCCTACTCAGGGAAATCACGATCATGGGAAGTGAAATTTGTTTGTGGCACTAATCTTAGTTTCTTTTGCTATGTATGCCATTCTTCTTCTTTAATTTGTTTGTTTCGTTCAGTTGTGTAATACATCAGCTTTAGTGGCCAAGGTAGGAAAACTTTCAGTGTACTTTCACTGTTTCTTTCTTTCTCAAGCCATTCTGTTTAAATGTCAAGGGTGTGTGTGTGTGAGGGTGTACTTTTCCTCAAATGAAAATCCAATTAGTGATGCACCAGATATTTTAGCAATAGTAGGGGCACTGTTGCCTAGGTGGCCAATTTTATTGTTTGTTTTTCTCTCTTTATTCCTGCCATTTCTATTCCATGTCAATGGTTGCTTGTTATCCTAGTCAAGTATTATCCTCATTAAAAAATCAAAATAGTTGCTCCTCTATCAAGTTTAGAGTCTTAGTTGTTTATCATGTCCACTGAAAAATGTACAATTAGTTCTTTATAAGCGTGCTTCATCAGTATATACTCTTCAAATATGGTATGGTCTTCTAGATTCTATTCTCGATAACAACGATACAATGAGCTTTATTGAATTCCTTGCATTATAGTTTTCTTCCATTGCTAGTAATATTTATTGCAGTATTTTGTTGTTGGTTATCTTTGTAATGTTTTTGCAGTTTTATCGTGTTGCATAAAGTTTCTGACTCCCATTGGTTGTGATGGTTTTGTTTACCCCAAATTCAGCACCTCCTAAAGTAAAGAATATAAAGATAATTGGTCATTTACGGGAAAACAGTAAGGTCACTGTAACTGCTACTGTTACTGGAGGAACTGAAGGTTCTAGCAGAGTTCAGTGGTTTAAAACAAGTTCTTCAACATTGGATGGTGAGAATAGTCTTGATGCATTGATCACAGCAAAGATTGCAAAGGTGGGTAAACCTGTATGTCTGTATATGTACACAGAAATAATGGGCCAGTGTCTCCTCTTCTTTTATTTTTGTTGGATGTTCATAGTTGAACTTTTGCCTTAATTTAGGCATTACGAATACCTTTAGGAGCAGTTGGTTATTACATTGTTGCGAAATATACTCCTATGACTCCAGATGGTGAATCTGGTGAACCAGCATATGCTATATCTGAAAAAGCAGTTGAGAGTAAGTAAATCCTTTTCCTCTGCCTTGCTAAAGATTCTTGAATATGTTTTTGACACAAGGTAAAGTTCTGGTTTGAAATTCACATAATCTACATGTTATTTTTCCACATGTTTCAGCTCTTCCCCCAAGCCTAAATTTCTTGTCAATTTCGGGCGACTACACTGAAGGTGGAATATTGACAGCATCATACGGTTATGTAGGTGGTCATGAAGGGAAAAGTGAATATAATTGGTTTCTTCATGAGGTAAATGCTTAAATCTAATCCATGTGCGCTACAACTTCAAATTTTTTGTCACATTAATTTCTTTTTCACTTGTTTAGACCTGTCTTCTTAATGATAATCAGATGAAATTAAAGTTTTGTTAACATGGTTACTTCAAGAGATTCATATTTCTAACTTTCATTGCTAGCATATAAGAGATGTTGCTTTGACAATCATTCTACTGAAATCATTTTTGTATTTGATGCTCTTGTGGATAACCCACACCCATGCAATGAAGATTTTCCTTCATGATATCCTTCTCTTATTTCCATGAATAAATTCTTACACTCAGGGTGTGTTTGGTTTTGGGTTAAAGTTGGTCAACCTTGAAATGGGGGTTAAATGTTAACCTATAGGGGATGGGGTAGCAAAATTTTTGAGAGGGGAAATAGTTTCGAAGTTTGACATTTTTTTTTCTTTCCAAATTCAAATTCCATTCCCTTTTTTATGCACACCCAACAAATGGATCCTACCATTATTTATTATTGTTTTATTATATTTATTTTAATATCGATTTAAAAAATTATTGGGTCCCACCATTACAAGTAGTTTTTACACACCTACCAAACATCTTTAATACTTTACCTTTTAACCAATTTCTTGGATTCTTAACACTTATCCCTTGGTACTTAACCCCTTAACATTTAACCTCCATTTTTTTACCCCAAACGAAACCCAGCCTAAAACCAAAATGAAAAATCATTTGCTATTTGAAAAATAGAAGATTTTTATTGATCTATAACAATATTTTTCTGTACGTTTTAGTTTATGCATATTTACATATTGCAGTCTTGGTGGATATTCTTACTTTTCCTTACTCATAACAGACTGTTTGGTTTTTTTTATTATTTTATTTGAAAGAAAAAACATTGCCATTTTTTTCCATGTGAGGTCGCGTTGTCCAGTAGAAAATTGGACACTAGAGGTTCCAAGAGGCTTTCTGAAATAGGTTTTTTTCCTCCCTTTTATGTGGGGTAACGGCTCATGCTGCAAGGTGTAGCCTTTTTTATTTAACTATCTGCTATTTGTGATTCAATTTTTCAAGTCATTTTTTGCATCTCTAGAGAAATAGATAGGATATCTAGAAGTTAACCATTTGAGTCTTAGCAAAATATGTTCAAATTATTAGTATTCATTTTTGTTTTGCTCTTATGTCATTTGGAATATGTATCTTGGAACTTTAGCTTGTTTAATGTACCAAATGGTTTTCTTGTATCTTTTATCAACTTTTTTTCTAGTCTTGACATCCATTTTATTGCTTTTTTTTTGTATCAAGTATATTTGATTATTCCTTTGTTTAGAAACAACAATCAAGCCTCAAACCCAAGCTAGTTGGGGTAGGCTATTTTAGTGTTGTCAAGAGGCGCACGCCTAGGCGAGGCAAGACCACAACACCTTTATTAGTTTCAGGTGATGGATTTCAATGAAGCGTTGCCTAAGCGAGCGCCTGATTGAAATATTTTTTTTTTCCTTGTTGGATTTCTTTTTAACTAATTTATGTTTTGACCTATTTGTCCATTTTTAAATTTACCACAAGAAACAACTTAGGGGTATTTTTGTAAAAAAAAACAAAGATTAGGGTAAAAAAAGAATAAAAAAATCATTAAAGTGAGAGGGAGACATACAGTCAAAGAAGGGCACTTGAAGAGAAACATAAGCCAACTTTGTGTTGAATAGAGTCAGAGAACACACAAGTACAAATGAGGATGTTTTTGAAGATTAATGAATAATGATGATGATTTTAAGTTTGCCTTGTAATCTATTTGGCTACTTACTGCAGACCACTTTAAATTATCCTTTTTTGTTTTAAGGGTGAAAAATATAACTTTATATGACTATGTCATGGTATTGTATATTTTCTTTTGATTTTCTAATGATCTAATCTTAATTGGGAAGATATATATTTTAGATTTATTTTATATAATATAATATATTATACTATAATATTGTACACATTTTTTAATCTATAACATATTGCCTTGATTCATTTGGGTGAGCACCTCAAGCATTTTACAGGCTTGGTGCCTTTTATCGCCTTGTCTTTAACAACACTGGGCTATTTGTATTCCTTTGCACCATTCCATTCGATTATCCCACTGTTTTGAAACTGGGTAGTAAAGAGTTGAGTGTTTTAGTTTAAAGAAATAAAATTATCGAGTGTGTCTAATGCCTGTTTTTTTATCCAAGAATTGCACTTAAACTGACTTTTCAGTGTTGTTTGGAATTTTCAGTTTGAAAGAGACAATGGAACCTTGATACTTGAGGGTTCTGGAGTTCTTCGGTATTGTGTTACTAGAGATGCAATTGGTAAATTCATATCTTTTCAGTGCATCCCAGTCCGTGATGATGGAATAGCAGGTGAGCCAAGAACTTGCATGGGGGTGGAACGCATTCGACCAGGTGATTTTCTTGTCTCAAGTTTATATAATTTTGCTTGCTTGTAAGTGTGTGAACCAAGAATAGATGAAGCTGCAAAATGTTGCAATTAATGTAAATCACAATATAAAACTAAAGTTTATAAGCAAAGCCAATGATTTGTTTTTTTTTTTCTTCTTAATTAGCTCTTTCCCTTAAATGTTTATTGGCATTGAAGTAGATATTAGGCACAATTCCACCACTACTTTTTGTTGATATTAATTTTCAAATAAATGGAGGGATTAGGTTTTGAATTCTTGACATCTAGGTTAAATGGACTTGTACTATATATATATAAAAAATTAACATGAAAGTTTAAGTTGTTAAGTGAAGGTTGAAGATAAATTTTGAATCTTAAGAAAGTTGTATTGAAAGCATATTAGTTTCTTGTGGTTTAGGTATTTCTATGGACTAGCTATCTGTTGTGAATGCTTACCAAGACTTGTGTGTTTAAACTGGTTTGTGCTGTCTGCATGTAGCTAGTTATGTTGTTTATGTTTCAAACTTATTTCTTTATGAGAAGTTGTCTTTGATGATTAGGAAGTCCAAGATTGCTTTCTCTGCAAATAGTTGGAAATGCTATTGAAGGAACTTCACTAAGCGTTGACAAAAAATACTGGGGAGGTGAAGAGGGGAATTCAGTTTTCTGCTGGTTTCGGGTACTTTTTTCTTTATGCATGTATGGACTTAGTAATCTTCTCATATTTTGAAGGCAAATTGCCATAGTTGCTTGTGACATAGTGTAGCAGAAAGGAGGAACATCACTTACTGGTAGAATTGGCATTTTTTCTGCTACATCTGATTGTTGACTGCTTTATGCTTTATGCTTTATTCACCAAGCTATTCTTTTACAGAGTAGTTCAGATGGTGCTCAAATTGAAATTCAAGGAGCCAATACTTCGTCATACGTGCTTTCAGTTGATGACATTGGCTCCTTTGTCTCGGTTTCATGTGAGCCTGTGAGAAGTGATTGGGCTTGTGGTCCTACCATTTTTTCTGAACAGATTGGACCTATTATACCAGGTATGTGATGTCCTTTCCATAGTTGCTACCCTTTTTCTTTGCCGTGTTTCTTTATAAGCTTCTGAATTATGCAGTTTTTGAGATTTAATCTCCTCTATTCCATCATGTAATAGTTGACTCAGTAAGGTCTGGTTTTGTGATTCTATCTTTAAAATCTTGCACAGGTCCTCCAACTTGTCAGTCATTGGAGTTTCTGGGATCGATGATGGAAGGACAACGTTTGAGCTTTGTTGCATCATATAGTGGAGGGTGAGAATTCTAGTGAACAAGATGTCCTTTTCTTTTATTGGCATTAGCAACCTATTGTTTTACTGAGTGCTGGAATGTCTAAGCCTGTTGTAGTTGTTTCTCATGAAATTAAAGCCTTTCTATGATTCAGAGAGAGAGGGAATTGCTTCCATGAATGGTTTAGAGTGAAAAGTGGTGGTATCAGGGAGAAATTAAGTGTGGATGGTAAGTATCTGTGAAGCAACATGAAATATGATGTTTTACCAATTCGATTTGTCTTCTTGGAATTACTAGATTAGAAAATATCTTCTTAAAATGTTGCAGAGCATCTTGATTTGACTTTAGAGGATGCTGGACAATGCATCGAACTTGTTTACACTCCAATTCGCAAAGATGGTATGAAAGGAAGCCCGCGGACCATATTATCTGATGTGATTGTACCTGGTGAGTCATACTTTCATAATTCAGAAAATATAAGACACAACAATAATCTTTTTGTGGACCTCAACATCTCTGAAAATTATTGCCTAAAATAAAATAAAAATTGCTGTAGCTTTTGTTTGTCTAAAAACGATCTTTGATTCTGATTGGACTGCCCACATTGTTGTTATGAACTTATGATTGCTTAATAATTAGATTACTTTAGGGGATATGACATGACTCTCTAGCAGGAATTTTTCCTCATGTCAAATTTTACTCGGGGATCGAAATTAGTACCGGAAAGCTACACTTGAGGGAAAGCTTTGGGAGGACACATGGATTGAGTTTGAGTTGTTTTGGATTGTTATGTATCATTGTTGTCATGCTTGCATGATAATTAGGTTAAGAAGGTCACAGTTTCAAAAAGCATGTGCCTTTACATTAACTTCTGTGAATCTAAATTAGCACTCAAAAGGTGCTCTTGATGGAAAGCTTTGGAAGGACATAAATGGATTTGAGTTTGATTTGGTTGGGGTTGTTATGATACACGTATCATCAGCTTTGTGCATGTTACTTAATTCTTTTTTTTTTTTGGAAAAGTTTAAGTTGTATAAATCCAAAAATAATTACAAGATACAAGGGGTATACCCCAAGTAGTACAAGTCTGAAGACCGGATAAAGAGACCATAAGGTCAAAACAAAGAACAAAGCTAAAACAACAAGAAAACAAAGCAAAAGCTAAAATAGAGACATCTGGTTGACTGGTTTCTGGGAAATCCAGAACCGGTTGACCAGTTAAACAAAGAAAAGCCTAGGAACCGGTTTCTGTCCGGCCGATAGATGATTGATTGAAAAAGATTAAAAACCCAAGATGATGCAAGACATATTTGAAATTTCTGTTCTAGGAAGGATTTGTGGTGAGCTAGGGTTTGTTGTTCGTAGAATTAGAGTAGCTTAGAGCTTGTTTAGAAAGACATAAGGAGAAATTAGGCTGTGAACAGTGATCCGTTACTGTAGCAGCATTGCTTTTATGCAAGAAAGAAATAGAATTACGAGAAAATAGAACAGAGAGTGAAAATGTAGTATCCCTCATTTATAGAGATTAAAACTCCTTAAATGATCAGGATTTCCAATCCTTACTTGACTAGGACTGAAACTAAATAGGAATACTCTATTAAAGACTAAGCTTACAAAATAACCCATGACATAAGACTCCAAATCCCAAACATAGAAATCTACCAAGGACACTATTGTTTTTTTTTTTTTTACCAAAAGACCTGCTGGTTGAAGAAGAATCGCTTGATGTAGCTTTGGGTTTCCAAAGTGGAGAGTGTTTCTCTAAGAATAACATAGCTACTTCATCACAATGGTTGGTGAGTTTAATGTTTTAAATTCCTAAACTTCTGGAAAATCAGCCAAAATCTATATCAAAATAGATTTTCTTGTAATTGAATGCTATATGTGATGCAACTGTAGGATCGTGTTTCTTAAAGATAGACACACATGTCATTGTTCTGTAAAATGTCTATTGGGAACTCAAAAACATATTTAACAGGGGGTTTTGGTACTCAGGTCTTATTGGTTTGTCAGTGGCGTATACTACTTGGATGCATGCTTGACATGACAAAGTGCATTTGCTAATGTGTTTATAGTTGCCCCCCCTCCTAGATGCACTGCTTCATTAGATTCCTGATGAATCTAATTGACATTTTGGTGTTTTTAGCAGTAATTTAGCATTTTCTTCTATAAAATTTCTATCACACTCAAATTTGTCTTATTCTATATTTACTCTTTTTAAATAGCTGATCCAGTGGGATTGGAACTTGTGATTCCTAATTGCTACGAGGACAAGGAGGCCATCCCACAAAAAACATACTTCGGTGGACAGGAAGGTGCTGGAGAGTACATTTGGTTTAGAACAAGGGACAAGCTAAATAAATCTGAATTGTTGGATATATCAAATGCTGGTGATGATGATCTTATATGTGGTAAAACCTTGTAAGTAACTTGTATAATATATTGGGTTCAAAGAGTTGAGAAAGTTCATCTTAACCATGAATTTCTGAGACTGATGTGCACTCGTGGCAGGGCATATACTCCATCAATTGAAGATGTTGGAGCTTATTTGGCTCTGTACTGGCTGCCTACTCGTGCAGATGGCAAGTGTGGAAAGCCTTTAGTCACAATTTCCAACTCTCCAGTTAACCCTGGTATTCATTCATAAATTTCAACTTCATATGTTCTTTGACAACAAAGACCTATCTTGTTATGCAAGGCTATAGATAGTCATAGACCTTCCATAAACATCATCACAGGTGCATGCATTTTGGAGTTCTGTTAATCTTGTGATGAACCTATTTGGCCACCTTTTGAACCACAGTATGGTTCATTATACCAATCCATGGTCTGGCCCAAGTTATGCCAAGAAGCTGCATTTGTTTAGTTCTTCTTTTCCTTAAATTAGCTCATTAAAAAGTGGAATTGATATCTTGTGGCAGCTCTTCCAGTAGTTTCTAATGTTCATGTGAAGGAGCTGTCTTCGGGTGTTTATGCTGGAGAAGGAAAATATTTTGGTGGGCATGAGGGATTGAGCCTCTTCAGCTGGTATAGAGAGACAAATGAGGGAACAATCATTCTTATTAATGGGGCTAACTCTAGAACGTACGAAGTCACAGATTTGGATTACAATTGCTGCTTATTGTTTGGGTAACTGTTCTTACTCTTTTTTACCATCCCATCTAAGTTCCTCAAGTTTAAACTTAGTTATCTACTGATGTGCCAAACATTTGAATATTACTCTAGAATGATTTTCCAGTATTCCTTTGGTTCATAAGGCTATGTGATGATATACTGCAATAAACATGTCCAAATTTTTCTCATAGGTACACACCTGTTCGTTCAGATTCAGTAGTAGGTGAGCTTAAGTTGTCCGAGCCAACTAACATCATTCTCCCAGGTGTGTAGTCTCTTTTGGGAAAGAATGGGGAATATGATTTTGCATTTACTTGCTAAATAGCAAGCACTTTTTTTTTTACTGTAGATGAGCTGTATAAATTGGACTAGCTGACCTTATCAGTTGTTCGTGGGGG
>Ga0307515_10006861_pt1 | contig 22651 bp, 24 predicted proteins | sample 17_EM_MG_FD_194513 | JGI IMG/M metagenome (GOLD analysis project Ga0307515, IMG submission 194513) | Populus trichocarpa ectomycorrhiza microbial communities from riparian zone in the Pacific Northwest, United States - 17_EM | ecosystem: Host-associated > Plants > Roots > Unclassified | place...
GCCATGATTGGCTTATCCTAGATGACAAATCACCAAGGGCCTGTTAAGACAATTATGTGTCGTCACCAACTGAATTTTTTTAATTACATATCATTTGTCGTTGACATTAGGTTAAAAAAATAAGGATGATTAATTTAATTAATTCAAAGTAGATGTTGGGTCCAACAGTGAGGCAGGTGGTTTGTACTTAGCCACGTGGTCGGTTAGAAATACTAGGAGTACAAAGACTTGTATTAACAATCCTAGCTATCTCAATATCCTAACAGTCTTGATGTCTTTTTTTTTTTAAAAAAAATTAATGTTTTGGCTGGCAGAAGAATCAAGAACGTCACCCTTATTTTATTTTGTAATAATTCTGATTAGTTTTTTTAAGTTTTAATAATTGGTCTGTATATTATATACTCATGCAATATCTTCTATTTTTTTATATACCAAACTGAATTTATTAAAGTAGGGTAAATTTGTCATCTCAAAATTGTAAAAATAAAGACCACAAAGATAAATAAGATTGTTTTAAAATGATATAAATTAATTCTAAAACTATTTCCAAGATAAATTTACTTCATATCTCTATTATTTTGTTCATTTAAATATAATCATGTTATTTTTATATTTTTATAATAATAATAATAATAATAATAATAATAACCGTGATTAATTTCTATGTATAAAGAAGTGTGTTTCCCTGGTGTGAGTGAGGCCCACTACATGCATATCAACTACATGAACTAGTATTCTAATCGGGAAGCGGTTTCTATGCAATCTAAGATATTTTTTCTTAAAAAAATTGGAGGAAGATATCTAGAAAACTTGAACTCCACATTTATCATTTCCTTAGTTAATTTTTTCTTGCCCTTAATGCACAGCCTGCTAGGTTTAGTGCCATGGAGTTTTGTGTTCTTGACGAAGTACACACAAACCCAAGAAGGGATCTCAAAAATAATGCCTCGGATGCATAATTTCAACATGGAATCTGGATCAGCATGGAAATAACAACGTAATTACTGTGTGGTTAATTAAGGATAATTTTGTTCAAAAAACAACACGTGTGAAGAGGATGCATGAAATGTTGTTTTTAAAATGTTTTTTTATTTAAAAATATATCAAAATAATATTTTTTTTTATTTTTTAAAATTATTTTTGATATTAGCGCATCACAATAATCTAAATATATAAAAAATATATTAATTTGAAGTAGAGAAAAAAATAAAAAATTTTAAATTTTTTCAAAAACGCTTTTAAAACATAAAAACAAGCAGGGCTACCGGTATAGCTGCGATAATGCTGATTTTCATAAATATTGTTTTTTGTTTAAAATTATTATTTTAGTGTTTTTATACCGTTTTAATATTATAATATTAAAAATAAATTTTAAAACATAAAAAAATATTTTAATATATTTCTAAATAAATAATATTTTAAACAACAATCTCTATTGTAATGTTACACACGCTATTAATTCTGGTAGCTAGTAATTAATCCAAGAAATTCGTCGTACAGTAATTAATACTTCCTGTAAGCATCCAAATTGTCAACTGGTTTTTAAAGAAGGGCATTGAGCCATTATGAGCAAATTAAAAGAGGAGCTACCTCAAGATATATTGTCAACTTATATCACTCTCAAATTTAATAAGCTAGGCTCTCCAAAATCTTGTTATATATATATATAGTCTTAACAATCCTATAAAATTTACTATTAAAAAAAAGTTCAATAAATGGGTAATTTCTCCTCTATTTCATAAGAAATTCAAAAACATTGATTTTAAAATAATATTTGATTATTGTTTTTGAATTAAAGAAATGGAGATTATTGAGATAAAAAACATATTTTATTTATTTACAAAAGAAAATTACACAAAAAAATTACAAAGATAAATAAATTTATTTTTTATATCAATATCTTCGTTTATTCAACCACGTAAGTTTATATACTTTCTATATCCATTTATTCTATTACGAAATACTAACCAAATATAATTTTAAGAATATTTTTTAAAAATGAGATAGTAATTTCTAGAAACATTTTGAATTTTTAAACAAGGAAAGAACTAATATGAAGTATATCTCCATTTCAAACATTCAATTCAACAAAAATGTAATAAAAAAGGAAAACTCAATTTTCTTTTTGTCATAATTAGAATCATTGATAAAAATGTTCAAAAAAATAAAAATAAAAAGTCAAAATCCATCAACTCCTTAGATTTTTTTTCAATAATTCATCATAATTCAAACCTTAGCTGATCCTATACAATAATTTAAATAAAAAATCCAGCTAAATTATTACAAAAAAATTCCCTATAATTGACCCTATCTCCATTCCTCAACCCTTGAGCCCAAATTATTAATATTCTTCAATATTCCAACCCCCACAAATATAAAATACAAAATACACTGTAAAAGGACTGAATGAGAACTGTTACTTAACAGAAATTCTATAAATAGAAAAAACAAAAGCAAAAAAATAATAAAAAAAGAAAGAAATCAAAGTCCTTTACAAGGAAAAAAAAGGCTTACTACAAAAGCAAAAACAGTGTTTTGTTTTTGTGCTTGTACGTTTAACAAAAGGATTCTTTCTTTCTCCGTGTCTGTCTTTGTTATCTTCTCCAAAAGATAAAAAGAGAGGAGGAGAACATTATTATGGACTGTGATTTATCTCTATATCCTCTTTCTCGAATTCTCAGCTCATTTTGTCCCATTCCCTGCATCAACTTCCGGCAGATGATGTCATCTTTCTGGCAGCAGTTCCCTCTTCTCTAAGCTCTTCTCTGCTCTTCTTTAGCATCAAGGTCTTGTACTGTTTTTGTTCGTTCTTTAGTTATGGTTTAAAGGGTTTCTTTTGGTTTTGAAGAAGGACTCGGTAGCCTTCATCATTTTGTGTTGTGTGGTTTCATTGCTTTGGTTTGTCATGGATAAAGAGCTTAAAGCGATGATTTAAGAAGCTTGAATGAGCTTCTTCTTCTTCTTCTTTTGTTTTCTTTTTTATGAAACGTTTTTATGGGTTTTTTTCGGTTTCGGAGAAAATGTGTGAAAGTTGAAAAAAAAAAGATTTTGAATCTTAAGGTTCATATTGTTTTAATCTTTAGTCTGTGTTAGTAATTAACTATATACCTAAATTTTGACATAAGCTGTAAAAATGAGAGAATTTATCATTAATATTTCAAGTTAAAATTAAGCAAAGATTTAATCACTATTGCTTAGTAAAAAGTTCAGCTTTTTTTTTCAGATTTAAGAAGCTAGATTAATGATGAGTTTGTGTTTTCTTTTTATGACTGGCCTTTGCCCTCATTTTCTTGGAAAAATAACAATTCTTTATATTTGTTGCTGAAGAATAAAAAGAGTAAAAGTGTGATGCCTTTTTCCTTTCGTTTTCTTTGATTCCTGCATATGCCAAATATATAGTTTTGGACATTGAAGTAGCTAGGTCCATGTGAGTGCAAATTGATCTTTGTGAAATATTCTGTTAGGATTTTGCTGATGATACAAAATATTAGAAGAGATGAAATTCAAGTTTTACCCTCCTGGTTGAATTTTCTTCGCAACCAAACACAAACAGTAATGGAATAACCTGGAAAGTTTAATGACAAGTTGCTTATTAGTTAGGCTTCTTTGTTTTTGGTTTATTGTTCTGTTGTTCTTGACTTTTCTACAAAATTCTATATGCAAATAGCAACGTTGGGATTCAATGTCAGATTGAGTATTCAATGTGATATACTGATGTGCTTCAGATTCAAGTTTTTTTTTTACTGTTATTAAATTGTAAGATTCTTTAGCTTTCTGAGTCAGATAATGTCCTCTTTTTGCTTCACTGACTACTGATTGAATGTGATTTAAGTATCTAGCCACCCTTTTGATTCTCAGCTAAGAATTTTGAGTCAAGAATACTGTAACAGATCTTTCTGATGAATTCTTTATAATTTCCTTTCTTTCTCGTGATCCTACATGGTTGTATGTGTTAAATATTTGTTTTTTTTTTTTTTTGAATGTTCAGAGTTTTGAATCTACAAAAAGCTAGAGAACCATACCATATTGTGGTCCGTGGTGGCCATTTGAATTGAAACAAAGACGATGGGGCATTTTTCATCAATGTTCAATGGATTGGCAAAGTCATTTACAATAAGAAAAGTGAAGAGTAATGGGAATGGTGATGGAAGAGAAGCCGCAGAGGCAATGGCGAAAGATGCAAAGAAGAATGAAATGATCTTAAGATCATCTGGCTGTGTAAATGTTGATGGATCGAAAAATTTTGCCTCAGTTTTCTCAAGGAGAGGCGAGAAAGGAGTGAATCAAGATTGCTGCATTGTATGGGAGGTAAGCATGGAGCATTGACAATAATGTATTCTTTAAATGTGATTCAAGTGTGTTATAATGTCGTCTCTGTTTGTTTGGTAGGAATTTGGGTGTCAAGCAGACATGACATTTTGTGGGATATTTGATGGCCATGGTCAATGGGGCCATTTTGTGGCGAAGAAAGTCCGAGAATCGATGGCTACATCTCTTCTGTGTAATTGGCAGGAGACTCTTGCTCAATGTTCACTTGATCCAGATATTGACTTGGAATCGGATAAAAAGCATCAAAGATTCAATATGTGGAAACATTCCTACCTAAAAACTTGTGCTGCTGTTGATCAAGAGCTAGAGCAGCATCGGAAAATAGATTCATTCTATAGTGGAACAACTGCCCTGACAATTGTTAGACAGGTGAATCAAGTTCCTAATTCCTTTTGAGTCTTTTTTTATGCAATGCCTATAAACTCTATACTCTCATTTTGGTTTGCCTGTATGTAACAAATAATGGGGAGAAGCTACCAGGAAAAGATCTCCTTATAGCTCAAGATTATGCTAGGATGCCAATATTAGGTGTCTGATCATGTTTTTTTTCCAGGGTGAACATATTTTTGTAGCAAATGTTGGCGACTCTCGCGCTGTATTGGCTACAACAGCAGATGATGGAAGCCTGGTACAGGTTCAGCTTACTGTAGATTTCAAGCCTAATTTACCCCGTAAGTTCATCTCCTTCATTCTGTCCAGCAAGGCAATATAAACAAGTCATTCTTACAGTAATGTTCGTCTTGACTGCAGAGGAGACTGAACGGATACTTCAGTGCCGGGGACGTGTATTCTGTCTAGATGATGAGCCAGGTGTGCACAGAGTTTGGCAGCCAGATGCAGAATCACCCGGACTGGCAATGTCCAGAGCCTTTGGCGATTACTGTGTAAAGAATTTCGGGCTTATTTCGGTGCCTGAAGTTACACAAAGGCATCTAACTAGCGAGGATCAATTTGTTATCCTGGCAACTGATGGGGTATATGCATAAGTAGCGTACTAGTAGAATTAGTTTTCAATATCTAACGTCCAAAATCTTAATCAAACCTATAAAGAACCATAACAAGATTGTTATTCTTGCTGTCATTCTTTAGGTATGGGATGTAATCTCCAATCAAGAAGCAGTACAAATTGTGTCGTCGACACCAGATAGGGCAAAGGCAGCTAAGCGTCTAGTTCAGTCTGCTGTCCATGCTTGGAAACGCAAAAGGAAAGGGATTGCCATGGATGATATATCAGCCATTTGCCTCTTCGTTCACTCCTCCCCTCAATCTCAACAAGTCCATGCTGTTAGTACACCAAAATAGTGATCATAAAATGTAAATGAGCAAGGTTGTTGTCGCTTCTCCTTGATGTTCATTTACTTGAGACATTTCAATTTAGTTGATTAGAAAAGGTGTTCATGCCATGCCAGTATCCCCCCCTAGCTTTTTTCTTAAAATGAAGAGACTCGAAATCCAAACTATTTGATGCTAGTTGAACTAAAACTCATCGACTTCTTTAGCTACTTGGTGACATGAAGAATCTAGTAAGAGATGAAGTCGAGGTGTAATCGAAAATCAGACTAGATTTGAAACAATTTGATGCTACAACAGCCAGCTACTTCAGTTTGTATACATTGGTCAAGAATTTCTCCGAGGGACAAATCCCATGGAGCACAACTTGCAGCTGCTTCAAAATCAGAAACGACGAAACCAAGTTTCTTCTAATGGGCCTATACTATTAGCAGATCAGTGAATTTTTTAAACAGGCCTTTGCGGAAAATGGCCCGCTATAAATTTATCATGACCCAGTTTTATTAAATTATGACTTGGCCTGTTATATATATATAATTTATCAGTTTTGGATTTATTCGATCCAAAAGAAATTTTATTTTCGTATTTGGATATTTTGGTTTATTTTTTTCGTTTTGTTGATATAATTTTCAATTATCTTTTGTTTTATACTTGGTTAGAATTCTAAAATTAGTGACTTACACTATATAAGAACAATTGATTCCATCGCTTCATAATTTTTCTAAATATTTTCAGCTTTCAAATTATCAAACATAAAATTGATGATAGAAGAGACGAAGATCATGAAAACAGAGATAACATCTCCTCTATATTTTAATTTTTATGTGTTAAAATTACATAAATTCACCTGGTTACTACCGCTCTACAGCAAAGGAATTTCTCTTTCGTCTAGTTATCTGTGTCCTGAATCTGATCATCTTTGTGCCAACCCTTATGTGCATGATCTGTGTTTAGCGTGGAATTAATATTGTAGCATGCATGCAATCCCATTGTGTAAGCAATTGGAGAACTACAAGGAAGACCGGAATATGATAGTGGGAATTGCAGGAAAATCCAACGCTTCATCAATCATATCTGGTGCACTCTAACTAGTTAGCGCTGCTAGCACCATCTTCTCCACTTGGTCCAGACTCCTCATCAGTTCTCCGATCATCTCATGCAAACCTGTGCAAATTTCACAGATTTTGATGATGGGAAGATCCTCGGCCCAAACCCTTTGGATATAGGTTAGGTAAACCCCAGACATGCGCGTAACCAGCTCAACGTGACTGCCGGTTAAAACATGACTCGAAGGGAACCGTCTATGTGTTAAAATCTGGGATTTTCATTAGGATTTCTAGTCAGGTTCAAATTATAGAAATGGTGGGATGCGATTTGAGGAGGCCGGAGATCGAGAGCTAATCCTTTGAACAGGCCGAGGCTGATCGGACCTCCCATATAATACTTTTGAGAATGAATCCATATGTAATAATATGGAAAATCATATAAATCAAAGCCAATATGCTTATTAGACAAATCCCTCACAACAAATGTTTTAATCTTTACATCTTGTTAGTTTAATCAGTTTTTTTGTTAATGCTTTTGCTGTTAATCCTATCTTCTCATCTTCTACTTTCCTACTTGATAATTAATGAAATACTTGTGGGGATGCATAAAATTCTCCCTCATTGAATACTGGTCTTAAATCTTCTTGACACATCATGAAGTCTAATGGAAAGGAAACAAGATGGCCCTTTACTAATTTCAGTCTTTCAATTGGGTCCATCATCTTAATCTCTCCATTTTCATTGCGTTCTATCTTCTCAGGAGCTATTCCTAAGTCAATGGTTGTGTGACCAAGTTTTTCCTTCCAATGGTTCATGCTTTGTCTGAGAGCAGCTCTGCATTGGATGGAAACGTACAAGCTGTGTGTTAGGACATTGTATGGAACTAAACAAAGAGGGGAAGACAGCTACGTTTCATGTTTAATTACCTCGAGTGGATATGATCATTAGGAAGACAAGCAAAGACATCCTGGTAAATCTTTGAATTTTCCTGTCCGAAATTAGAGCATTTCGATTACGTGCCGTAGCAGCAAAGAAAAAGAAGATAAGAAAGAAATAACGTAAATGACAATGATCAATACTTTTTTCAGCAGATTTCTTAAGCATAAATTTCCACTCACCTTTGCCGTTGCCAACCATAAATCTCTATATGTTGTCTCAGCTACAGGATCACTGATTTTATCTATCTGAAGCAAGCAAGAATATATAGTTTCTGTTATTGATTGCAATGAAATGATCAGGAGTTCAGGACACTATGCCGGTTAAATTCAATTTAAAATCAGGTCTGAAAGAACCTCGTTTATGAGATGCCTTGTACAAACAAGGGCGTGCATAGTCAAACTATTCACGTGGATCAACTTTACTGTTACTAACCTCTCCTGAAGAAAGACCAAGATGCTCAGACCACAGCGAGCGCCGCAGGCTATAAGCAAATTTTCCAGCTTTCCAAGTCTCCCCGTTCATTGATGATTCAACAAACTCCTTGTCTTCAGTAACTATCCCAATCTGAAACAATGGTTTTAGTCAACTGATCAGGAAGCATAGCAACTCGAATCAATATGTCATTTTCCAAGTTATGGGGAAACTGCTATGTGCCTTATACAGCTATCAACAAGCAATACCTCAGAGTCTCTCGATCCAAGCAAACTCCTATCATTGATGTTAGATGATCCGATATACGCAATCCTGTCATCTACTATCATAACTTTGCTATGCACGTAAACCTGTACGCAAAATGATCAATTAGAGGGATGAAAAAAAAGTAATATATTAGACAAGTGATGCAAAGAAATACCTGACTTGTGACCAACGGACCTCCCACAAAAAGTCTACCATACGTCCTTAGACCACAAAAAGAAATGTAATCATGTGTTTTAGGACCAAGCAATGTGTTAAGATTGTACAGAATTGAAGTCTTCTTCCGGGAGATGGTCCGATACTGCCAATGCATGATGGCTCTAACAGTTGCTGCACCACCATCATCCACACCTCCCTGGCAATGAATTATCCAGCTCATGACAAAGGCCAAGTATTCAATGCTTAAAATTAGAATTTAAAAGCATTACCAAGAGTTTTACCTGGAAACCTGGTGAGAGTGGTATGACAATGATGACTCGAAAGCACTTATTTTCTTTGTAAGCTTGAATAACACGTTTGTATATTGCATCCAAAACACGATTCTGGATAATCTCATCTCCACAAAGTCCTGATATGAAAAACTGATTCTGCAAATCAAGCAATCAACAGAAATAGCAATATAAAGCCTCTGCAATATAAGTATCAAGAAATTTATACAAGACCAGAAAGAAAAATAATGGTCAATCTTAAAGTTTAGGTACCTCTATGTAGATAAAATGTTCGGCTTTTTCAATGAGAGAACAGTAAGCCTTATGGATGCTTTCTTCATGCTGACTGGCTCCTGTTGACCACTGACTGACACTTCTGATAACCTGCAGATGACATATTTGCTCACACTTAGAGGAAATAAATAAAATTTTACAGTTAAGATATGAGAAGGCAGTCACAAATGTAGATCTTGATAAAAGAACAAGATCATGTAATATGTTATGAGAAAATATGATGAACTTCAAAGGGTGTAATCTAACCTGACAACGACATGAGACACGTGGTCCTACTTGTCCACATTCGCTGGCAGAAACATCAGGGACATCTTTTTCAGATGTTTCTGATGACCGATCTGAAATCTGCATTATGCTTTCAAGATCCACAAAATCATGTTCATCAACAGGATTTTTCACTGGTGTGTCTTGAGCCAAATTTCCATCCTTGGATTTCTGCAAAGTGAATGAAAAACTATCGCAGTGCCAAGCTGATTGATCAAGACGATCGTTATTCATGTTTTTGGCAGTTAACTCGTGATTAACACCATTAACAACTGTTGCATCAGCTTCCTGAGGTAAAAGCAAAGGGATATCTCGGATTGGAGATACTGAGGAAAAGTAATCTATTCTGCTGGTGTCTTTCTGGTTTCCTTCTCCATTCTTGCTTTCAATATCTATACTTCTTCCCATGTAATGAGGAAGGACCATGTGGTGGCGAGGCATCAGTAGTGGAATTGTTTGCTCATTTGGTGCTTTGCTTCTCTAAGAAAAGATCAAACATATAAGAAACTAAACTTTCTGAGTGTCAGTGTAGAATGATGACACAAGAGGTAGGAATCATGAAGTTAACCTTAGCGTGGTTCCAGCGTTGAACAAAGTGCCTAGCAATGTCACGGCAAGGCGGTCCCCAGAGAGAACAATGGACATCATGCCATGGCATTCGAGGATATTTTCTACGGTCCAGTTCATCCTTCATTACGTCTTCCCAAGAATTTGGTTCTGATTCTCTAGCCAAGCAATGTTGTGGAAATATTAGAACAAAATGTTTTAAACAAGCCTCCACACTACCATATCTATTACATATGACGATGCTAATCTGTCCCTAATTCTCCCTCAGTCATCACATATGAGCTAGTAAAATATTGCATGATTCAAGAAACATCATAGCACCGAAAATGTAGCTGAACCATAACTGTCATTTCAATTTAATTTTCTGAAGAAAGGAAAAATACCTTGGATTATAATAGTCCTTTCCAGGCCATATGTCAGCAGAACAATCACCTACTCTATGTTCAATAGTGTCATAACGGCCAAAGCATAAATCTAATCCTCCAATAAAGCAAATCTGGTAGTCGATGATCACTAGTTTTTCATGGTGTGACCTGCATGTGACATGATTGATCAATGAGCATACGCAAGCAATCAAATTAAACGATGTACTTCACATGAATATCGACATGAGATTTTCTAATTCTTCCATTTTCTCTTGATAACTCTAATCCAAACACAAAATAAATTAAATTTCATACAGAACTTTATCCGCAAATCACATACCATGAGTAGACACCAGTTGAGAAATGATCAGGATGGCGCAGAACCCTCAAATTCTCATGAATGTTAAGAAGCCTTTTCTTGCTGTACATACTGTTGATTTTCAAAGCAATAGAAACCTCCTTGTAGAGAAGGATATAGATCTGCAGGGTCATTCAACTTCAAAGTTAAAACGAACACTGTTTCATTGCAGAATGTTAAAGGTAATAATCAGAGCATAATAATTCTGAAGTTTGATGATAATTATTTTCTTACGCACCTGAACCCCTTCCTTAGCTTTAGCTTCTAGCAAGGAATCAAGCCGGGAGCTAGCATGATCTTGGAAAGGCCTTCTTAGATACAGCTCAGGGCAAAGCCACCAGCCTGTGATAAATATCTGCATATAAATTTTGATCAACAAACTCATGCCAAATGTTGAACTTAATATGTCAAATGCACAGAAAGAAATGAACCTCTGATCTTGCATTCTCTATTGCAGAAGCAATTGCTTCAAAAGCTGCATGCCCATCCACAAACCACTGAGCTTGACTCCCATCTTCAGCTAAACCCCTTGGAGGAGCATAGGAACCATAGCGGTGAGAATGACACCACCCCTCACTTGTCCTCAAACCAGCATCTTCGATTGCAGCAATCCATTCTTTAACTTTACTACCACTTTTGCTTCTCAGGTTTATGCTCCGATTTCCGGCAGAAACCTTTCATGTTCCACAATTTGTTGGTAAATGTAACAACAATTGGAAGCAAAGGGCTCAGACCATAAACCTTACATTAGTATCACATAGTTGCTTGGACAAAATTTTAAAGATAAAACTGCTTACCTTAAATGCATAATACAAAGGATTGCGTTCCTTTATCTGGCTTGCTAAATATACTTGGTTTCCTCCTTTGTCATTTGAGTTTGGCAGAACATCAAAAACAAGAATATCTATGATTTTTGCGTTGAAAGGATCTTCCAAAAGGGCCAAAAACCCAGGTTTCAAAACAGCCCACACCTTCTGCCAGTTGTTGTCACAGAAACCGAACCATTGGCAGGGAAAACATGTTGTATCACTATCATCCTTGGAGATTTTTGAAAGATTCTTTGCCATAATGTAACCTTCTTTCAGCTTTGGACCATATTCCCTCGAGAAGGACAACTTAGAGACCTCCAAAAATTTGCAGACCTACGTCAAAAAGGATGGCATGAATAGATGAACAAGAAAGCATTGACAAGTAGAAGAAAAGTATCTCGACTTAAGGATCAAAGGGATGCAGATTATTTCTCCGATTCCAACTTAATTAGAATCCAGTCTATTCATGTATAGCAATGAAGGAAAAACCATGTGGATTCAAATTGTCTTACCACTGGCGAATTTACGATATCCAAGTTTCCTAGGAAATGATTCAAATAATTCTGCATTGCCACCTTTGCTCTGTCTGAAATACCCTGCTGCCCTCCTAGTGCCGGACGAAGAAATGACAAAGCAGCAATGGATGGGACATCTCTGCATTATAAAACCACGTCAACTACAATGTACGCTAGATGCAGTTGCATGTAATGCTACCAATTGAACAAAGTTATCACCTGTTTCTAACACTTTCTTCTTGATGATGAACTGGAACAGCACCGTCATCCGGTTCATCAGCATCTTGCATGACTGGTGCGTGATCTACTATTCCTAAACTGTGGAGCCATTCTTTAACCTTTCAAAGAAAAAATATATAAAGATGAAATCGAAAATGCATTAAACAAGATAATTAAACAGTGCAAAAAACAGAACAAGCCTAAAGGTGATAGAAATGCCATCTATTGGAAAAGAAAATGGCTTATTGCATTCTACCAAACCTGCTCTTGTTTTTCATGAAGTTCCTCGATAAGTGCACGCTTCTTCAAAGCAAAATGTAAGTAGAGAACTTGTGATGCTTTCTTCAGTAACTGCCACTTGAACTGTTAACAAAAACATTATCGTCAGCCTCATTTTATGCGGATTCATTCAATTGATTTTGAGAGAATCCAAGCACCACAATAAATTTAGCATTCCTTGAACAACCTCAGCCTTGATTATGAGATATAAAATTCTAGTGAATCCCTTAGTCCTGGTCTGGATAACCAATTGATCATTAATCTAGTGCTGTTCTAGACCACATTTTGTCCTCCCTTTTCCATTGAAAAAGACCTGTCATCCTCCTGCACCACTCAAACCAACCACCTCGTTCCTTCTCATCAAATTCCACACAACCAGCTATTATTTTAGCAAGAAAAACAGCTCTGGAAATTTGATTGTCTTCTATATTGCATGGTCATGTCAGTGGCATATATATATATTCACCAACCACAATTTAAAAACAAGAAGACTGCCTTGCAAAAGAGAGAAAGGGAGAAGGGGGGAGAGAGAGAGAGAGAGAGAGAGTTGCATGCCTGTTTGTATTGTAATTCAATGGTGTAAGACAGAAGCATGGGGCTAAAATCTCCAGCAGTATCAGGTCTTGAGACAGAAACAATGGTTGCTTTTGGCAATTCATCAAAAATCCAACCTGGTTCAGGGAATTGCCTGAATGAATAAGATGGATGCAAATTTGCATGGACATTATCAGAATGCATAGTCCCTGCCGCTAACAGTGGCTCTGTTGTTGTTGTTGCCATCCCTCACCTGTTCTTCTTCTCACCCCAAGACCCTCCGCTTCCTTCCTTTTCCAGTCACCCTCAAATTTTGCAGAAAGACAAATATAGAGAGAGAAGGGTTTTTGTTGTTTGTGTTAATGTAAAAGAACATGAATTGTTTAAAGAAGAGGGATGTTGTTTTCTTGGTTTTTATATGTGTTTTAGGGGTACCTGTTTTTTAAGGTTCTGTATACCGGGAAAGCTAAGGCAGGTAGGATTTTTTGATCTGGTTACTCATGCGGAATAGAGCTTTTGCCAAACTTCTTGTTCGATGGTGCCATGTGTTGGTTATGATTTAAGGCTGCTAGGGTCTTGTGTTTGTGGCAGTTTTAGAGGTTGGTTGTGTGGAGATTGTGTGAACTCTATCGTCACGAGATGTTTTTGACTGCAGCAAGTGATGATTTTGATGTCTTGGAGGGTAAAATAATTTTTAGGTTTCTCCAAATTAAGGGCTAGAATGCCTGGATTAGCCCTGAATTTTCTTGGTGTTATCAAGCTTGAACCTTCCATTCATCAATGATTATGGCTTTTTTCTCATGAATGAGGTGAGGGACAGAGGGTAGTTTGGTAAAGGAGACCATGATGGATTCCTACCTGGACAAGTTGAAAGACATTCATGTTGCAAATGGCATATCCCATGGCAGAATCCCTCTTGGAATATCCAACCTTTTGTGCTTACAACTCAAAAGAATATGCTAACAGATGGACCTTATCATTAGTTCATTTACTACGATTCAAGAAAACCCACATGGACTGGATTAAATAAGTCTAAATATAGCATTAATAGCATCTAGCATGAACTTGAATCTTGATTCTTTATTCCATTCAAAAAGGGTAATGCTTTTTTTTAGATTATCTGGCAATGATTGCGACAGCAGCAGCTATATGGTAATCTGCCAGGTTCATGATGGAAGGTATAATTCTCAAGATTATGCTTTAATCTAAATAAAGAAATTTAAGAACAGGAAGCAACATGTGGCTAACATTTTGTCCAATGGAATTGCTCGAAAGGAAAGATATGTTGTGTAGGTTGCTTTTTTGTTCAAAACCCTCCAGCTTTTAAAACTTGCAAGTTTCAACTTTTGACTTGGCTACGCTAATATGCTTCCAGGTTTCAATTATGAGGATATAATGGGAGGAAATATTTCCTGTTGACTTTTTTAATTCTAATATAAATGTCTTATTTTTAATAAATCGAGAAGAAGTGTATTTAATTTTAATACATGTAATTGCTTTTAGTTAGTGTTTCTAGACATAAAAAATAGATACAAAACAGAAAAAAGTTAGAGAAACAGAAATAAAAATGTAAAATAAATTAATTTTTAAGATGATTTTTAAATAAATTTTTTATGCTTTCAAAAAAAAAGAAAAAAGTCTTATTTATCTTGACTGTCTCCTCCGTTGATATCCATTGCAAGTAACTCTTTTCACGAGTCCTCTTGCATCCCTCACATAAAAAAAAATACCTCAGGATCAAACATTTATGTGTTTTTTTTAGTTTTATTTTCCCAACTGAGGGCACAAATCATAGCCCTAGTCTTTTTGTTCTACTTTTGCAACAATAATAAAGCTATAACCTCATTTAAACCAGACTCAGAACAGAAATCTACAGCCTTTTCACTTCCAACATTCAGTTTTCCAAATCGGTGACACCTCTCTTTCTGACCATGAAACTACTCTGCAATTTAAAAGTACGAGTGATGGTGAATTTTTACGAAAAGGGGGTTGCTACAATGCCTATCTTCACAATGCCGATGCCCATCTGAACCACTAGATGTGAATGCATTGGCAAATCCTGTGGTCTAGATAGGTATTGGCATTGTGACAGAAAAAAACATAGGCATCCAGACTTGTCCTGTGTAAAGAAATGTAAATCGTTAATTCTGCAGGGTTCAGCAACTTGGCAGGATTCCAAGTATAAACTATACTACAAGAAACTAATATGAATGGTCTCAATATTATATGTGCAATCCTGTGTTTATTGATCTTCTTGTTGCTACAAAATCAAACTAAACATTTTTCAGTCACTGCTCCAGTTTCGACATAAACAGTGAACCTTGGCAAGAGACGCCATATAGTCATCAGACCTGGAATGAGAAATGCATACATGATTTAAGCTGCTATACTTTTGAGGTGCTAGTAAATGTAGATGGATTTAGAATTCATACCTTTGTCCATAAGGAGACCTACATGCAGCAATTATTTGAACTTTGGCTGCCTCTGGTTCTTTCTGTATAGGTGAAAGTGAACATTAGCTGCACATATCCATGTAATGACGAAGCTTTCTCACACCAGCAAGTAACACACTTTTATAGTATAAAATCATCAATTACATGAGCCACTAATCATGTTTCAAGATTTGGTATTAAATCCCAAGAGGCTCAATTAAAGTCCAAATGCAGAAAGAGTTTTAAACAAAAATCAGATAATGATGATTTAAGTCTTGCTGTCTTATAGGATCGAAGCAATGATCTTACAGAAAAAATTGATGAATTAAGTCCCATTTAAACTGCTCTAAAGAGACAGAAAAAAAGGGTTGCTTCAAAAAATCATGAGAAATAAGCTAGATTTTTCATCTGTTTTCGACATCCAGAAGCTCATATTGAGAGAAACCACTACTGTCAAATGCGGGTTTCTTTGTTTTTTGAGCTCCGTTTCTGCCAACGCGAGACTTGACTAATCAGTCCTGAAATTAAGATCAGCACAAGGTTTCTGTTCATAGTTTCCAAGTAAAAATAGAATGGTGATGTGTCCGGCACTGGAAGTTCTCATTTTATACCTTCTGTAATTGAAACTATGGCAGCAATATTTCTAGAATCACAGGCACCCTTTTAGCTGCCTAATGTTTTCAATTCATAATAAAACTGAAATAATTTCCGCAGGCTTCAAAAACCAGATAAAAAGGACGCTATATTTACATGTTGAGGACAAACCTGAGCTTCATGATATAGACCGGCATATAAAGATGCATAAAAATACTCATTCCCCTGTCCATTTGAAAACGCAGTGGCAAACTGCAAACAAAATTCCAATGCTTTAGTCAAATGCAATAGTCCAAACAAATGCAAGCAGGCCCATATGCAGAAAATAGAAAAAAAATAACCGATAAGGAATCTCTTAATATAAATATTCATCAAGAGTTTTCAGCACTATCACTCTAGGAAGTTGATACTCTTATAGATCCTAGAAGATAAATGTTTGAAAAAAAAAAAAGATGAAGAAAATCAATCCCATCTAGGAACTGAGCACAGTAGTGATAGTGACTGTCCATAGACAGCCATAAGTAATCTGTAGACTTTGAATAGTCAATTTATAGAGTGGAATCGAAAGCTCTTCAAAATAACATGCAGCTACTCATGGTCCAGATAAATTGACTCCATTCAAGAACCATTGATGGAGGTGATTTGTTGAAGTTCAGCCTTTTCCTTGTTCTTGAAGATTTTGTTTCATTACATAAAACTTCAGTTGACAATCCACCAGCTTAGTTTAGACCTTTCAATTGAGGATGGTAAAGAAATGATTGAGGTTGTATACGTTAAAAAAGGATTCTTAAACATGGGATATCTTAGAACAGATCCTTGAACATGTTCTAATGGATATGGATTCTTAAGCATTATACAGATATAATGAATGCTTCATTAATAAATATCGAATAAAATTAGATATTAGAACACCAAATAGTATCACAAAAACGTATTAACCCGGAAGAAGGATTAAGATGAATGGCCGACCTTACAAACTTCAAAAATAGTTCAAAAAAGAAGCATTGGGGTTGGATAAACAGTCCACACCTTTTCTGGGTCACCACCATCTTTAAACATGTTATAAGCTTCCCGCATAACGGGTCTTGGATCCCTACCGACCTGCATTCAGCTAGTAAGCTGCTTCACTTGAAAACATGTGAATAGATGCCCTTGGTATAAGTTAACCAAATTACCAAGCGCTATTACCTCCACTCTTGGTTATAAACCAAAACCTATACATGCATCATAATATAAATTACATTGCTGTGACGACTCCATGAACAACTGGTCAGAACTCAGCATGCATATATGCTGCTTCTCATGTATCAGAAAGCTTCCAATGGAAGATGGTAAAGTGAGGCACCATTTTTATGCATATTACATTTATTAGAAAGCTTCCTTTCAGCAAAGCTTTGATTACCATATTACTTATCCTCATAATTTGGTGATTTTCTCCAGTAAACACTCTCGAGTAACTTACCTCAAGAAATCGCTTCCTTGCTTCATCAACTCCATACAATTGAGCTTCACACAGAAAGCACCATATTGACTCCTCCGTGTCATTTGGATTCTGTGCAACATCTATTCGAAACTGCTGTGCCCCTTCTTCAAACCTATTGATATGGTCACTACATTTCAATCCCTTCAAATTCATCTCAAATACTCAAAGAAAGAAGCAGTTTATTCTCCTAATAGTGTCCGTGGAAACCGGTGAAAATTTGCGAAGGGAAATTATGAGGCCAATTAATTGAATTAGGCTTTCCCATAAGGCAATTTTCCAAATTGATATTGAAAATGAGAATTCCTTCTCTTTTCCAATTTTTTTCCCGGGAACCAAACAAGAAATAAAGGAAAAACAATCATTAAGGAATTAGTACCTATCAACATAGTAAAGTGATAGCCCCCTCTGCCAAAGATCTAAATCACAGCCACCACATAACTTCATCATTATACGCATTATATCAACATTCTCAACAACCCTCAGAAAACAAACAATCAAAATACCTAGAAACTTACATGCTTTTTGACGAGTATCCAACTCAATTGCCTTGTCAAACTCCACTAAAGATCCCAAAACATCACCCTTCACAACAACGACAAAACATTTTAGAATGGAATAAACAAAACCATAACGATAAAGTACTCAAAATTAACCTGTCTAAAGAGTAGCATTCCACGTCTAATAGCCATAACAGCTTCACGGGGATTGTTGTTGCCTCCTGTTAAGGCATCCCAAATTCCAGAAACTGAAGGGAGAAACAGTCTTCTGGTGAAAGTTGGTAGTGGGTTTTGAAGGTTGTGAATTCTTGAAGGAATGTTAGTGCTGAAGAAGTGTGAGTTGGTGTGAGTTTTGGGTGAAAATGGAAGTGTAGTAGTTAAAGAGTGCTTATGTTTGGAGGATGAAGAGGGTGTGGGAAATATGTGATTGAAGTTATGGGTTAAAGCCATTGAAGTAACAGTTGAAATGTGTACACCAATTTGACTGTTGGAAGTTGTGAATGTTAACGAGGTTGTTTGGGTTCCTGTCTTCTTGGGTTTTGGACAAACTGTGGGAAGTTGCTGAGAGAGAGATAAGGAGCCAAAAGGTAACCGAACGTAAGGCTTAAACTTGACTTGAGAGATTTAATCCTTGAATGGTAATTACAGTTGGTTTTTAATCATTTGATGAAAAGACCGTTTCTTTGGACAAATAAACGATGGACAACGCTAAGGACAGAGCCATCCTAGCAAATCACGTTATGGTCTATCTGATTCTGTTTATTTTAATATTTTAAAAATATTTAAAAAAAATTTAAATTTTTTTATTTTTTTTCTTTATTTTAAATTAATTTTTTTAATATTTTTAAATCATTTTGATTTGTTAATATTAAAAATAATTTTTAAAAAATAAAAAAAATTATTTTAATATTTTTGCAAATAAAAAACTACACAAGTATAAACAGGTTAAATTATTTGTACGGGTGGATCCAATGCAAACAGCCATGAGGCCCATGACTGTTCTTGAAAAAATCCGTACGTGTATATGCTGAAGATGACATCCTGTGAGCCCGAGCTCAAGGAGCCAATCATCCTTGAATTAACTCTCCTGTCAATAAACTGCAACTCAATTGGCATGTTGTCATATATCCCCACTCACTGCAAGGACAAGATTCAGGTTCGAGTTTCCTTGTAATTACAAAAAGAAAATCCAAGAACAGACTCTCCTGACAACGTTAGAACTAACTTTTTCAAAACACCAATGAATGACATGAAAAAAAAAGTGAAACCTAAGAATAAATGGCGGTCTCCAGTTTATATGATCGTCTTGGTTCAAAATACATGCCTCGAAGTGGGCTCATTTAACTGGTTGGGTGATACAGAAAACAAAGTAAAATGTCAAGCATACATGTTAACCTTTAAAGTTCCATATTTCCAACCAATTTGTGACGCTTCCTTGTTATATACAAGATAAGGGGAAAAGCATCCAGCGATGAAGTGTATGATGATGACAAACTGGTTCCATTGAAGATCCGAGAGTTATAAGGAATAACAAGAGAATGGAGTTGGCACGTCTGGAAGAGAACTTCAGATGTTGAAAATTGAATGGTTTTGCCATAACTATTTCTGGAAGAAAATCCTGTTTACAACATCAACGGGTAGAGCATGAGCTGGATCTATGGCTTTCAATCCTGGATATTCAAGAAGCGAAAGCCCTGCATCACAATAAACAGGAAAACAACACAGTGAAAACATGACATCTGCAGCATGGATAAAAAATTAAACCAGGGATATGGCATAAAAGTAAAGTGAAACAATTGACCACAGTGCTTTACTATGCTATGCCAAATGTGAAATGTGAGATGGCCGACAACACCATTTGCTATTCTACACTGGATGAGCATGCCATTCTTTTACTGAATATCAACAATCAGGTAGGAGCTTAGTAGGAGACCATATTATCCTAATCTAAAGGGAAAGAAAAAGGTGGTTTCTAATGGCAATTCAAAGGCTATCTAGTTATTCAGCCTCAAAGTTCTAGATAAAATATGCAGTCTGAAGCTTTTCACCCCTCTTGCAAAAGGTCTTACTAGATGAAGAAGATGACAACAAAGCTAAAGCTTTAATCCGAAACTAATTGGGGCCAGCTATATGGATCCTCTTGCTAAGATGAAGAAAAGACAAAATACATAACCAGAAGAGATGTCCAAGATGCTGACTTCAGGAATTTAAGATAGCGTGAGTAGCCCTGGTGGCTTTTAAGAAATGTTTGCAATGAAAAGGGAGGGAATAAAAAGCCATTAAACTACCAGCTACTCCAAAATATGTATGGTATACATCAACAGCATCTTCTGGTCTATCTGAAATTCCTCCATTTTCTGTATCCTGTAAATTTCAACAAACAAATAGTAGCAAAAGTCATCTTCATTAGAACATTAACATCTTATGGTTCTCTTGATTATTCTGGAATCATAACCATAGTCCATTCAGTTCAAAACTGACCTGACAGTTTAAAATGAACTTAACTAGCTTGTCCTTGTTAATCCAATGAACTCTGTCAATCATAATCAGGCTAGAAAGAACCCACCATGAATAGCAAACCTGAAGAGATTAAATAGTCATAATCAGAAGAATATATAAGAATCTTGGTGGAAAGGTACTTGTATTTGGAAGAAATACCCACATCAGGAAGTTTCTCGGGGCGACCATTTAGACCTCCAGATTTGACTTGGCGTTCACATAGCCACCAACCAAGGAGGTCCTTGTCAACATGATGCAGAGACCCCGTGATAGCAAGAGCACCCACACAACAGAAAACTACAGTCACAACGAAGAGAAAAAATTTAACATACTTCAAATTAAATTATATCCAGACATGCAACATCATAAATCCATGGTGATCAAGCTACAATTTCCAGTCTTCAAGAACATAACTTCATCGAATGATTCAGAAAATTTTTAATTGCAGTTAACATGAAGTTTCATGCGGCGGTCTACACAAACTTAGTTGCTCCAAATACCACTCACTTAAAATTACTCATGCTGTCATTCTCTTCCACTAGCTCCCACCTAGATGGAGTTTCAACATAACTTGAGAAATCAATGAACTATTTGCTAATCTCACCTCATTTTAATTAAAGCTTATGACAGCCTCACCTTCCATTGCTAAATTAGAAAATTTGATTGAGTACAAATATCAAAACGTTGGTGATCAACTTCTTTTACCAAATAAATGATCAAAACGATGCAGGTTCACATGGTGGATCTTGGATGCAGTTTTAATCGTCACCCAAGACTACGAAACTGAAGGGTGAAAATTCTGCTATGTTTCAGAATAAAATTCCAAGTGTGATGTGGAACATACTCTGGCCAGCATGAGACTCTCCACCAGGAGTGCATCCAAATCCACCATCCACATTTTTGCAACTTGCGATGTAATTAACTGCCTTCTCCGCGTTTATTTTATCCAGACGATGCAAAATAGACAGACAACATATTGCAAGATATGAAAACCTGGAAAAAAAAGAAGAGGAAAAGAACTGGCCTGTGAGATAATGTTTACAAGTATAACTACTCATTCCAAAAAGCATGAGAAGCTGATTAGCCCAGATAGAAGGGACTGGTAGAAAGAATACCGGGAGTCTACTTCCCCCCACTCGTCCCCAGAAAACGATCCATCTTCATTTTGCAGCCCACTAATATCTGGCATAAAGTTGAGCAAACCAAGAAATGGATGGCCTGTGATATGTTGAATTGGTATGCTTAATATCTCAATTCTGTTAGCCTCATATTTTTTTAAGTCGTCGACCCAAAAATGAATGTTCATTCAATCAAGAAAAGCGAGGACAACATTAAATTTCAAACAATTGGTACTTTAGTGAACTAAACAGCTAATTATGTAAACAACACAACGCAGTTGCCATATTATAATGTACTTACTCTTTATGTGAACTAAATGGCAGCGAATGATGAGTTCCTAATAAACAAAATCTCAAATAAAGGACGAACAATCTCAAAGCTCACTAAAGAAAACCAAATAAGGATACAATTTGCAACTTTATCAGCATCCAGAACATTTAGCTTATCAAAAAGGGCCAAAACTTGTACAGCACTAAGGGTATACAGCATATGGGGGTCATGCCCAATATTACCAGCAAATCCACCTGCATAACAAAAAGCAACACCACCCATCTTACTGTAAGGATCCAATCTTTTTACTTGTTTATCTTTCAAGTTGCATGACACATATGTAAGAGTAGATAAATGAGATTGGTAATTAATGAAAGCAAACAAAGTCAAGTTCTTGACAAACCAGACTCATGCTGGCACTTCATGATCCATTCAATAACTTCATTTGAATCCAAAGCATCAAGCTTTCCTAAAAGATCCAAAGTAGCCAATCCCCAATACGCTCCATTCATTCTTAAATGCTCCAACACCACCGATTCGAAACTATCCTTTCTCTACGCCCACAATGGAACATAACCAAAAGATTCAAACTTTAGTAACTTTATTACACACAAAAATAAAAAAAGACAACTACTTATAGTAAAAACAAACCTTTTCAACTGATAAAATGTACTTAACATGTTTATCAACCACCAACTCTCCCATCTGTCATGATCATACAATTGGTCAAGTTGAGGTCTTTACAAGTGCAGAAACTAAGAAAAATTAAATTTTGGCAACAACCCACAAGTTTATTCTGCAGAAATAAACAGATGAAAAGTGATG
>Ga0307515_10006862_pt1 | contig 22651 bp, 28 predicted proteins | sample 17_EM_MG_FD_194513 | JGI IMG/M metagenome (GOLD analysis project Ga0307515, IMG submission 194513) | Populus trichocarpa ectomycorrhiza microbial communities from riparian zone in the Pacific Northwest, United States - 17_EM | ecosystem: Host-associated > Plants > Roots > Unclassified | place...
AAAGCCAGACGGCATGAGCAATCACTTCAGCTGGGAACCGGTGGCGGCGATAAAGGGGATCCGAACGGTTTGGGTCATGCCGCAAAATCGCACAGGCCAATCGCCGCAGGGTTAACGTTACGATGCCCATCAGGTGCTCTTTTCTCGCGTAAACAATCAGTGTCCCGCCGATAACGTCCAGGCGTTTGTGATGAGCAGCACTCTCCGTTCGCCCGCCTAGATCTGTCCTTGAGCGCCAGATGCGCACCGCTCGTTTGTCTTCACGCTCGCATGCCAACCACGCTTCATATCTATGTGCAGTTGCCACGAGTCCATCGACGGCAATGAGCATGACCGCCGTCGCCAGATTTTTGCGAGAACCACGCTCAATTCAAGGCAAACGTGGTTTCCGAAGTTCGTACCAAAACGCCGTCCCGACCGCCTTTGATCCATAAAGAAGCCGGCAGGCTGAAACCCGGTCCGCACTCAATCTTTTCGCCGTGTGTACACGGCACGCGTCGCCAATGCCTCCTTCTGTCCAGGACGCGTGAAATAGAGTTCAAAGACATGTTGATCGTTGTTCTCGATTTTGATCACGGTGCGCATGCGGACCGACTTTCCGACTGTTTCCTCTCCAGCCACGCCCTGATCGGTAAACTTGCCGGACATGCTGATCGGCCTTTGATCACCCGATTTTGGCGCGCCTTCGTAATACATCATGGTTGTATTGACGGGGTCGATCGTGACCCACTCGTACCGTCCGTCCATTATGCTGTAACCGAGCCATCCTTTGCGCCACACCGGTGCTCCATCCAATGTTCCCTCCATGACGTCTTCGACGTAACGGCCTCCTGCCACCCACTGCCGGCGGCTGATGAGATCGTCTGTCACGAGCGGCGGCTGATCCGGACTGCGGCCCAGCGTACCATAAAAGCTCATTTGGACGCTCCAGGTGCCGATCAACGGCGAGAGAACCTCATGCCCCCTGCCGGGTAACCCACGGCTAAACCATTTCGGCAATTCCGGTTGACCGGGGCGCACGCCTTCGGCCGAGCTATCTTGAGCCAGCGCGCTGCAGCATACAGGCAAGATAATCGCGATGACACACACGGAAACTTGGAGCGCTTCAATAATTCGTTTCATTTTTTATCGCCTGTAAGAATTGCTGTGATAACCGGGTTGAATCTGAGAGATTTGCTTCTTGTTGCTTGGACTGCATGGAACATCATGCATTGGTTTTTCGGGCTTCAGTTGCCGTGTCTTCGATATCGACCAGCGCTTCGCCTCCGGAAACTTCCAGAACAGCGCCTGTGACGAAATCATTGGTCATCAGGAAAAGTGCCGCCTTGCCGAAATCATCGACTTTTCCAACTCGACCTGCCGGGAAGCGCTCGCGCACCAATGCGAAAAATGCTTCGCGCTCGGTTTGCGGCATGCCAGCCCACATCTCGCTGTCTATGACGCCCGGGCGGATTGTGTTGACGCGGATCGGGCCAAGTTCGAGCGCAAGGGCGCGTGTCAGCGCCTCCAGGCCAGCGAAAGCGACCGTCATCATCGAAGCGCCAACGCGAGGCCTGGCAACCAAGCCGCCCGTAGTGAATGTGATCGAGCCGCCTTTCCGCATCTTGGGCGCCGCGTGCCGCGCACAAGACCAACTGCCCAGGAACTTGCCAGACAGAACGGACTGCGCTTCGGCCAGCGTCTGGGAGAGGAAGGCTCCTCCTGGGGCCGGCGGCGTTGCGGTGATGAGAAGATGGTCGAGTGCCCCTATTGTCTCAAACGCCTGCTCGACTGCCGCGTCATCGGTCATGTCCAGCGACCGGAACGTAATCGAACCACGGACGACTTGCGTTGAGAGCGATTTCGGAGAGGATCGCCGCCCGAACGCTATGACCTCGGCGCCTGCTTGTGAGGCCGCGCGGGCTGCGGCCATCCCCATGCCGCTTGTGCCGCCGATGACCACGACACGCTGTTTCGAAAGAGGCTGCGCGTCATCGATCATTAGGAATCTCTGCCTTTGGCATAGGGGCTCAGCATTTCAAGCCACTGTGTTTCCATGCCACCAGGCTCATATTCACCGGCATCCGCGACGAATTTCTTGACGTAGGCTTCACCGAAGTGACTTTTGAGCGCATCGATGTTGCGCCAGATTTCGTAGATGACGACGAGATCGGGGTCCGAGCGGTCGCGATGGATGTGAAATTGCAAGCAACCGGTTTCCAATCTCGTCGCCTCGAGATCTTCAAGCATTCGGGCAACGAGTGCCTCGCATTGACCAGGATTGGCGCGATGCTTTGCTATGACACAATAGGGCGTATCTTCGTCGGTGGCTGGTAGAGGGAGATCGGGTAACGTCAGCGCCATGGGGGCTCCTGGTGAGTGGCCTCGAAGGAGTTCGGAAACTTGCGCATGCTTCATATGTGCCCATGCGAAATGCCGGCGAATGGGCTCCTTGGATTGACGCGATGCAACCGCTGCTTTCGCCCCTATCAGGACGAAGGTGATTGTGCTTTTTTGAGATTTATCGTTCCTGGCGTGGCACTGCTATGGCAGGAACGCCTGAATGTTTGACCGTTTGGCGCATCCTATTGCCCCCTGCCAGCCGTCGCCGGGAAGGCGCGTATTCCTGATCCATTGCATCGTGGCAACCTTCCAAACGGTCCGTCGCAGTCATGCTCACCGGCCCGAATTTCGAATCGCACCTGGAGAGACGCCTGTGAAGCGTTTGAACGCTCTGCTGAAGGAAGCATCGGACTCATATCCCAGTTCCGACGCGACCTGTGACAGCGACATGTAGCCGTTTCGCAACCAAGATTCCGCCAGCCGAAGCCGCCATTGCAGGAGATAGCGAGCGGGCGATACCGACAACAGGCTCTTGAATCTCTCTGAGAACCTTGAGCGCGATAGCCCCGACAACGACGCCAAGCGGTCGACCGACCAGTCCTCCCCTGGAGAGCGGTGGATACTTGCGAGCGCCGATCCGATTTGTGGATCCCGAACAGCCGCCAGCCAGCCGCTCAGGTCATCGGAACACGTCTCGACCCAGGATCGGATGACTTGCGTCATGACAATGTCGGCAAGGCGCGCCATTACCGTTGCCGAGCCGATTCGTCTACCTTCAGCCTCGCGCGCCATCATCGCGATCAGGCTTGGTAGATCAGTGCCGCCACGCTCGTCATGACGGATATGCATCGCCGGAGGCAGCAGTTCCAGCAGCGGATTTGCCGTGGGACCCTCAAAGCCGATCGTGCAGCATGCGATCAACGACCGCGCGCCGCCTCCGCCGGATTTCAACTCGTAGGTTCCGTTCCCGATCAAGGCGGGTTTGACATCCGCGAGTGGCACGGCGCGCCCTTTGGGCAGGTCGGACATGCTGTGCTCCGATCCATGTGGAAGAAGCAGCACATCGCCCTTTTCCAGCAGCAGCGGCGGCAAACTCCTGGCCTGTATCCAGCATTGGCCTTCAAGCATTGCGTGAAAACGCACCCCTTCCCTGAAGGGCACGGCGATGCCCCAGGGCGCCGTCAACTCGCTGCGGCCATACCGTGCGTGCCCAAGGCGCAGATCCCGCAGCACCTCGCTCAATAAATCACTTTCCGCGGGCTGATAGCCCATCGTTTCAGGCCCAAGACCTGGCCGATCAGTGGATCTAAGCGGATCACCCATGTGCATTCCTTTCGTCAAAACCTTCTCATGCTCTTAAGGCGGCTCGTCATTTTTGGTGACAAGCATAAGGCGCTCCGAAATCGGATGACCTCATCGGTCTGGATCAAGCGAGTCCAACTTGCGCGCTGGAACCGCCGACCGGTTCAATCATTCATGATCGCCCCGTTCCAAATCGGCTTTGCCCTTCCCCGAAAGATCATGAGCGTCCGCAGACCGCAGGGGGAAGAGTACGACTAGGAGCAGCGTCAAGACCATGCCGGCGGTGATCGCATAGACCGCTTGTGAAACCCCGAGCGCAAGTGCCGTGCGCATTGCTTCGCCTTCCAGACCGGCGGTACCGCGATTGGAAATGAGTACAAGGGCTGCCAGTCCAATCGCCGCACCCATTCCCGATCCGGTCGATACAATGCCGGACGCGATCCCTTGCTGATGGTCTGGGACACCCTTGGCAGCGGCGATGAACATCGCCGTAAACATCGCGCCGTCACCGATGCTGACCGCAACCAGTCCCGGTACCAGAGCGACATAGGAAGTGCCTGTATTGATGACCAGGCCTGTTGCAAGAGCGCCAAGCACTCCGACACAGAGAGCAAGGATCATCGTCTGCCGAAGCCCAAGCGCCGTCGCAACCCGTCCAGCCAGGGCCGAGGACATGACAACGACGACAGTTGGGATGAGGAAGGCAAATCCTGTCTCCAGCGCGCTATAGCGCAGTACGTTTTGGAAGAAGATCGACAGAAAGTAGAGCAGCGCACCGAATGTGGCCATGAAGAGGCTGGCCACTGTGAGCGCAAGCGCAAGCCAGGGATTGCGCAACATGGCAAAGGGTACGAGCGGGTCGGCCGTTCGCTTTTCCAGCAGGATGAAGGCGGCCCCGAGCGCGAGACCGAGTCCCAAAATTCCCATCGTCGCCAACGATAGCCATCCGAAATTCGGTCCTTGCACAAGGGCCAGAACAATCAGCGTCACGGAACAGGTCACGGAAACGGCGCCCGGAATGTCGAAAGATCGGCTCCTATCGATCGCTCCATCGGGATTGATCAGTTGGAAGGTCGCGGCAAGAGCAAGTCCGGCCAGGGGAACGTTGACGAGAAAAACCGCGCGCCAGCCGAATGCACTGGTCAACGCACCGCCGGCCAGCACGCCGATGACCAGTCCCGCCGCGCCGGCTCCAGCCCAGATGCCGACAGCCCGGTTGCGTTCCGCGCCTTCGCGAAACAGGACATTGATAATTGCAAGCGTGCTGGGAAACACCAAGGCTCCGCCCAGGCCCTGCACCGCCCGCGCTCCGAGCTGCTGGAGAGAATTGTTCGCCAAGCCACCTGCCAGGGAAGCGATGCAATACAGGAACAGGCCGAGTGCCAGGACCCGCCGGCGGCCGAGGAGATCCGAGGCGCGTCCGCCCAACAGGAGAAACCCGCTCGAGGCAACCGCGTAAGCGCTTATCACCGCCTGCAGCGTTTGCGGGGAGTAGCCGAGCTCCCGTCCTATCTCCGGCAACGCCACGACGACAATATACTGGTCGAGCGAAACGATCAGCATTGCCACGGAGAGCAACGCCAGAATTGTGTTTCGGCGTTCGCCGGATGTTGGAGCCGCCAAAGGAGGAATAGCAGGCCTCATCGTCTAAACTCCTCGGGTTTTTCAGAGGTTGGTATTGCTGATCTCAGGATCCGGGGGGAATGCCCCGGGGGTCTTGCGAGGCAACGCTTTTCCTGTCTGAGTCGTCAACACGAATTTATCTTGACACAAAGATACATCGGGCCTATCTTTGTGTCAAGATAATTGGAGGCCTCTCATGACCGTCACTATGGAAAAACCGGAAGCGGCCAATCGGACCGATGATGTTGATCTTTTCATCGCCCAGCGCGCCAAGGAATCGCCCGGTATCGATACGGAAGGCATGGCGATCTTCGGCCGCATCTATCGGATCGCGACGCGGATAAGCCCGCATATGGAGGAGCTGTTTGCCCGCCACGGTCTCGAGCGCGGAGAGTTTGACGTTTTGGCGACCCTGCAACGCAATGGGCCACCCTACCGGCTGTCGCCGACCGCTCTCTACACCTCGCTGATGGTGTCGTCGGGTGGACTGACATATCGCCTCAAAAGGCTTGAGGCGGCGGGGCTGGTCACACGGATCCCCGCTCCCGACGATGGCCGCAGCCTGATCGTGGAGCTTACCAATCGCGGGCAAACGCTGACACGGGCGGCTTTCGACGAGGACATGCAACTGGAGGCCAGTTGGCTGGCGGCGCTCTCGGCTCAGGAGCGAAGTCTTCTCGCCGGCCTCTTGCGAAAGCTGTGCTTCGCCGTGCCAGTCTACAGCAAGGACCCGTCCGCCTGATAGCGGATCCTACCAAGCATCGCGATCGGGCACACAGTCCGCCGATGCCACGCGTAAGCCGATCACCGGACGCGTTTCAAGAAAACCCACGTCTTTCGAAGGAGAACTGCAATGCCCATGACCCGCATCTCGCTCAAGATAGGCAAATCACCCGAATACCATCGCGCCTTGATGGACCAGATCTATCTCGCAATGCGCGAAACCTTCAACGTGCCCGAAGAGGACAGGTTCATGACCCTGACCGAACATACCAGCCATCAATTCGATTTTGGCGCAGATTACCTCGGCATTCACCGCTCGGACGATCTCGTCATGATCCAGATTACCGCCAACAATACGAGGAGCCTCGCGCAGAAGAAGGCGCTTTACGCCAAAATTGCCGAACGGCTGGCTGCCGACCCCGGTGTGAGGCCAGAAGATGTCTTGATCAATCTGGTCGAAGTTCAGACGGAAAACTGGTCCTTCGGACAAGGTCAGGCCCAATATGCTCCGGCAAACTGAAAGGCAGAGCCATGCCCAGTACCCCCGCCGTCCTCAACCGTTGCGACTGGGCCATCCATGACCGGCTATGGCATGGACATTTTCAAGGCAAGGATATCGGAACAAATGCCACGGTCCTGTTTTATGCCACGGAAGAGATGGGCAACGGCCCTCCCCTGCATGTCCATCCCTATGACGAGATATTCATCATCCGTGCCGGGCGGGCGCGCTTCACAGTGGGTGAAGAAGAGATCGAAGTCGAGGCCGGACAGATCGTGCTCGGGCCGGCCGGGGTGCCACACCGGTTTGTCAATCTCACCGCCGGTCTGCTGGAAACGACGAGCATTCATCTCAGCGATACCTGGATCCAGACGGATCTGGAGGAGCCACAATAGATTCAGGTTTGCTCAACCGCAGTCAACATCTCATCGAATACATGCGCAAAACCCGAGTTTGCCGTATTGCAACACGAATGGAGGAAATGACGATGCATATCATTCTTGGCGGTACCGGCCACGTTGGATCGGCAACAGTGGCGGCCCTTCTAAAACGCAGTGAGCCGGTCACGATCGTCACCCGACATCGCGAGCACGGCGCGGCGCTTGCGCATGCCGGTGCGACGATTGCCGTCGCCGATGTCCACGACGCCAGCGCCTTGCGCGCCATTTTGCAAACCGGCCAGCGTGCCCTCCTGCTCAATCCGCCCGCCGATTTCAGGATCGACACCGATCTGGAAGAACGCCGGACGGCAGCAGCGATCGTGGAGGCCCTCGACGGATCGGGGCTCGAAAAAGTCGTTGCCGCATCCACCTATGGCGCAAAAGCGGGGGAACGTTTCGGCGACCTCAACACCCTGTTCGAACTGGAAGAAGGACTGCGTGCGCAGCCGATCCCGGTTTCGATCAATCGCGCGGCCTACTATTACACCAATTGGGACGCGCAGGCCCAGTCCGTGCGTGAGCGCGGCGTGCTGCAGTCCTTCTTTCCGGCGGACTTTTCGCTGCCGATGGTCTCGCCAGAAGATCTGGGCGATGCCGCGGCGCGGCGACTTATGGAGCCGGTTAGCGCCGGTGGCATCCACTATATCGAGGGACCCGAGCGCTATTCGCCGCAGGACGTCGCTAACGCCTATGCCGCTGTCCTGAACCGTCCGGTCGAGGTGGAGGTGATCCCGCGTAGCCAATGGGAAGCTGCCTATCGCGCGCTCGGTTTTTCAGAACCTGCGGCGTATTCTTATGCCCGCATGACCGCTGCATCGCTGGACGATGGATTCACCCCAGCCGCGCAAGCGGAGCGTGGAAAGATCACGTTGAAGGAGCATATCATCGATCTTGAAGCCAACCGCGCTGGGCCCCCGTGAGGATCGTCAGGAGGTTTGGCATGTTCGACTCCCCCATATCCTTGCCTTCGAGGAAAGACCGTCTGGCGAATGGTGCAGCCTCAATCTCCGGGCTCCGTTCGTGCAGCGCAACACAAGCGTCTCGCTGGGCGTTGTGCGACGCACAATGCCCAGCGAGCGGACATGGATTTCGGCGTTTAGGATACATATCATCCGAAGAGATTCGTCTATGAAGTCTCCGAATCCGGGAAACACTTCAATGACGGACACGACATCACAGCGTGACGGTACACTGATAGACCCTGATGGCGCCGAGCCAACCGTGTGGAGCGCGAGGACCTGGTTTTCAGTCATTTCGATGGCGGCAACCAGCTTTGCGCTCGTGTCAGCCGAGTTTCTGCCGGCAGGGTTGCTCACTCCAATGGCGCGCGATCTCGCCATCAGCGAGGGAACAGCTGGACAGGTCGTCACCGCCACGGCATCCGTCGGCGCCGTCGCGGCCCTGTTCAGCAATGTTCTCATCGGCAGATTGAACCGCAAGACGGTGCTGGTCGGTCTCAGCGCACTGGCGATCGGCTCCAATATTCTTGCGGCGCTGGCGACCGATTTCTGGCTATTGCTGTTGGGTCGGGCCGGGTTGGGCATTGCGCTGAGTGCTTTCTGGGCGCTTTCAGTCGCCGTCGTGGCGAGACTGGTTGGCGCCAGTGCGACCGGACGGGGCATGGCAATCGTCACCCTTGGCGTTTCGCTCGCCACCATTGCTGCCCCATCAATGGGCGCTTTGATCAGCGACTGGCTGGGCTGGCGCATCGCAATGACGTTGACAGCGGGACTTGCCGCGCTTGCCATGCTGTTGCAGTTGCTCAGCCTGCCGTCATTACCTGCAAGCACAAGCAATAGTCTGGCCGATGTTTTCCGGCTGACACGTCGGCGCGGCGTTCAGCTGGGAATGCTGGCTATTCTCTTGCTGATGACAGGGCATTTTGCCGGCTCGGTCTATGTTCGCCCCTTCCTCGAGCATGTGACGCTTCTTACGACCGGACCGATCGCCCTTGCGCTGTTCGGGTTCGGCGCCGCCGCCGTGATCGGCAATATTGCTGGCGGCCGAATGGCCGATGCCAACATCCACACGGCTCTCGCCGTCACCGCCGCGTTGATGGCGTTTGCGGCACTCGCCTTGGTGCTCTGGGGCGCTCACATGGGCGTTGCCTACGGCTTTGTTACGCTTTGGGGCTTCGCCTTCGGCATGGCGCCGGTGGTGCTGCCCACCAATCTGTCCCGCAGCGCATCGGACGCGCTGGAGGCAGCGGGCAGCCTGATGGTCGTCTCTTTCCAGGTCGCTATCACCGCCGGCGCGGTTTTCGGCGGCTACATCGTGGACAGCTATGGCCCAACGGGGCCGCCAATCCTAACCGCCGTCCTTGCAGCGTCGACGGTCGCCCTGGCGCTGCTGCAGCCCCGCAGCTGATCTTGCTGCCAGCGCCAACCGACATTTCATGGGAGTGCAGTCCTACCAAAAAATCGCTGGACTACCCGGCGATCAGGTTCCGGAAAAACTTGCGGATATCCTCTGCCAGCTGGTCGGGCGCGTCGGAAGCGGCGAAGTGGCCGCTGCGTGGCATTTCCGGTGAACGACGTTGTTTGTGCGCTCCGGGCAGCTGCGAACGGATCGAAAATCCTGGGGGAACCCGGCCACACCGTTCAAGCCAGCGCTGGCCGGTGACCGGCCTTCTTGATGTCTTGAAGGAAGTGGCGCTCGATGCCGTCTCGATGCTTTCGAAACCTCGGCGTTCCGTGTCGCCCTTCCAAGGCTGCTCTGGATTAACGAGTGCTTCTTTGCCTCTAGATTTCGGTAATCGCCGTGTGAACAGCGTCGCGAAAATGCGGGTTGCAAAATTGAGGCGCAAAATTCCAACTTCTGTTGGGATTTCTGCGACGACAGCACACAAGACAAGTTCATGTGCCTACGGCCGCCGGACAACGACTATCCCTGCGAAGGTCAGAAGGAATAGGCCAACACTTACCGGCACGGCGGCGGGCGATATCAGGTCCATGGCAATGCCAGTACCTGTAGAGCCCATAAAGCTCCCGGCGGAGTAGGCTAAGGAAAAACTCGCGGTACCAGCAACCAACATGCCACCCTCGAAACGCTCGCCCAAGATTGTCAGAGCGCAGGTGCTCAAGGCGAAAGTCGCAACGCCGATAACCGCAAACGTGATAAGGATCGCAGCCTCGTAATGCAGGAATGGAATCGATAGGAAAGCGGTCGCACCCAAAAGACCACAGCCGACGACGACCCCCGTGCGTGAAGTTCTATCGAGCAGCCACCCGACCAACGGTTGCGCAAGTGCCGTCGGTAACGACAAGACGATGATCGCGTAGGCGGCAAACGCTTCAGAATGACCGACCCTAACAAAGTAAACGGCCATGCCTGAGATCGCGGCAATATCAGCGAAGCCGAAGGCAAATTCCATCAGAACCAGGACAGGAGCAGCCCTAACGAAGCGGAACAATGCGCCCGAGGGTGCGTTTTGCGGCAGTGTGCGTGTCCTGCCGACGACGGCTACGCTGGCAAAGCCGATAAAAGCGACATAGAGGGCAACGAGGGCAAAAGCGAAGCCGCTCTTGGTGCCTAGAAGCGGAATAGCCAGCGGCCCTGCTGCGAAGCCCGCGGACATTCCTGCTCCATAAAACCCGGAGATGCGCCCACGGATGCGATTGGGGCTAGCCGTGTTAAGCCATGCGCCTGTCAGAATGGAGATCAGGCTGGCACAAAACCCGATCACGAAGCGCGCGACAAACCAGGCAGGAAGATAGTCAGTCAGAGCAAACGCCGCCAAGGATAAGGAACAGCCGAACAAGGCTGCTATTATCAAGCGATCCCCATGAAGGCGGGCGGTAAGCTTGTCGATCATCAGCACGGCAGTTGCCGCACCCACTGCGTAGCCCGCTGCATTGAGACCGATCAGGCTTCCGGAAACGCCCTTATTTTGCAGCATAAGGGAGATCAGCGGGAATGTCAGACCTTGGGCTATAGCGAAGGCCGTCACGCTCAAAATCACGACGACGATAGCGGCCCAATCTGGTGCTTCAGCCTCTGGCGTCCTCGCGATCATCATGATGTTGCCTGGTGGTTGTGTTGTCTTTTTGCGAGTCTTGAATCCTCTACTGGATGTCGATATGTCTGTCTGTCGATGATCAGAGGATTTATATCGAGAATTCGTCAATTCATGATCGATACAGAACACGCAGCGACGCGGCCTCGGTATCTCGGGGAAGTTATCAGTCAGCAAGCCGGCGAGGATAATGGCTGGCACACCCATGAGTTTGGGCAGCTTATCTCAGCCTCGTATGGTTCTATGTATGTTGGCACAGCAAACCGCGTTCTTTTGTTAAGCCCAGCGATGGCAGTCTGGATTCCACCTGATTCGGATCATTGGCTTCGGTACGCATCGAGTAACGAGATGCTTTACGTCGACGTGAACCGGGAAGAGGCAGGCTATCTGGGAATGAGCCCCCGCATAATGGGTATGACGCCACTTCTAAGCGCTCTGATGTTGGCGACCTTGCCAAAAGCCTCATCGAGCCGACCAAAGCACCACACGGATGCGCTGCACGATCTGCTTCTTCATGAGATCCTTGCGGCTAGAGACGTGCCGCTTTCGATCGTAATACCGCAAGACAGGCGAATTCACGGTTTTGCTGAGGCAGCGTTGGCAAATCCAGGATCAATAACTTCGGTCGATGCATGGCTCGCGGATGCTGCGGCCAGCCGGAAGACTATTGACCGATTGTTCGTCTCCGAAACGGGAATGACTCCCTCTCGGTGGTTAAGACATGCCCGTATCCTTCATGCTATTTCGCGACTGGCCGCTGGCGAGAAGGTCACTTCAGTAGCATTCTACATGGGATATGAGTCCTCAAGCGCGTTCAGTTATATGTTTCGACGCACTATCGGTGTCAGCCCGCGAGATTTCTACTCATGAGCTCGCTGCGCGAACGTCCTGACTTTTCACTGGGAATATCGCGTGCTGGAATCGCGCTCAAATTCGTGTCGCAAATGTCGGTCGAAGACGTCCGCCTTAAGCGGGTGACTTTTGCGACATGCGACAGTGTCATTTTTGGGTACCCTAGGTGTTTGATTGAAAATGACCGTCGCAGGATGTAACTCTCACATCAGGCTGAGGCCTCCATCGACTACCAGAGTCTGGCCAGTCGTATAGGGGTTCGTGAGCAGTGTCAGGATGGCATCGGCGATATCCTCCGGCCGGCCAAAGCGGCGGACTGGCAACGCCGTTTCCGCCCAGGTTTTAGTTTGCTCGCGCGTCGCACTATGGATCGGGGTATCGACCAATCCCGCCATCAGCACATTCACACGGATCGGTGCGAGTTCCGCCGCGAGCGCCCGTCCCAGTCCCACGATTGCGCTGCTTTCAGCCGAAAGCAGCGCAAAGCCCGGCCCGGGCGCTTTCATTGCCGAAGTCCCACAAAGGAGAACGATGGCACCATCGGCGGATAACTTTGGAACAAGGACGCGAAGTATCCGTAGGTAACCGCGCATCTTATCGAAACTTCGTTCGATCTGATCATCGGACAGCCGATCGATCGGAGCTCGACGGGCAAGCTCATCGGAGACTGCGGTGAGAACGACATAATCGATGGCTCCAGTATCCCTGAGGGCCGAGGCTAGGCTGACTCCATCCAACATATCGACCGGAATGACGGCAGGTTGCCCGGCAATACCGTGGGATGCCTGCTCCAGCTTCTCGGCCGACCGGCTCACCATGATAACGCGGGCGCCACGGTTGGCGCTTTCCCGTGATGTGGCGAGCCCGATACCCGAACTGGCGCCAACGACGATTGCAGTCCTATCTGCTAACTGCATCAAAATGCCACCTCCCGGGATTCGTGCGAGCGCCGGACGAGCCGGGCATGATAGGATGAAACCTCCGCCAACACCTCGTGCGCCGTTTCTAAAAATGACCGGAAATGCGCCGACGCGATATGGGCATAGAGATGAGCTTCGGATTCCCATACTTCGAAAAAGATCCAAACATCCGGATTGCCACCTGAGCGGTAGAGATCATAGCGCAGACATCCCGCTTCGCTGGCGGTCGAGTCGATCAGGGCCTCCATCCGTCGGCCCAGCTCGTCTTCCTGTCCCGGCACCGCATGACACTTACCGAAAGACGTGATGTTGCCTCTTTCCATTGCTATCACCGATGCGGTTCGAAAAGGACGGCAAAGCCTATGAAGGGGCTGAGCGCGAGGAGGTCCACACTGAGGAGGTCAGCCTCGACCATGGGGAGCGCGGCGATGTGAGCAGCCGCCTCGTCCCGATTGGTTGCCTCGATCTCAAGCACGGCACCGGGGCCGTCTGAGAATCGGATTGAACGCAAGATGCCGGACCTAGTTAGCTCCCATACCGCCTCAACTTCCGCCCGGCGAAGCCTCGCCTGCTGTTCTTCCGTCACATTGCTACGGACGCGCAGGATCGCAAGAAATTGCATGCTTTCCTCCTAGCCCGGAATGCGGGTGTAGACGCTGCGATCGACGAGGATATCCTGCTGTCCACCCGGCGCGTCGAAGCGCAGCTCGATTTCATGGCGGTCGGGACCGTCTATGCGGATGATCGTTCGCATCGAAAGAGTTTTGCCGACAAATGGCTCTCCCAGGAGGCCCTGGTCTGTAAAGGTGCCCGACAGCACGATCACTTTACCGGGGTTGTCCAACGGGTCCGAGCGGTATTGCATGCTGTTCGAATTCATGGCGTCGAATGTGGCGAACTCGTAGCGACGATCTATGTTGCTGAAGCCCAGCACGCCCATTCGGTAATAAGATTCGCCGCCGATGGCGCCTTGAGTAATGTCCAGCAAATGCCGCCCCCCGGCAATCCAGGTTCGGGTCGCGGTGATCTCATTCGATGTCGCCGGGTTTTCAGCAGTTCCAAGAGCAATGAATATTTGCTTCGATACCCGCCACTTCCCCTCAAGCGGCTTAAGCGCCTCATGGAATTCACTCGGCAGCCCACGCTGAACAAAGGGCGGTAGAGCCTGAGTGACTATAGGCGTTTCGGCTTGTTGAGCCGTCAATGGCGATGACAGAGACAGAGACAGAGACACGGCCGCAACGATTACCGCCAGCCATTCCTTACGCATTCTACGAAATTTATCTGCGTGCATTAGCGCCACTTCTCCAAGCATCATCATGACGATCAATGATCGAGGAATAAGAAGGTGCAGAAGCATTTCCCATTGCCGAATGTGTCATTCACTTGTCCTTTTGCGCTTAAATGATGGGACAACTACGTCCACTGCGGAAGATGGATCGGTGTCCTTGGGGACTATGCGACGGGCCTCTTTACGAAGCTCGGGGGAATGCCCATCGACCGCTTGAACGCCCGACTGAACGACGCTTCCGATTCATACCCTAGTCGCGCGGCTGCTTCGGCCACCGTCATGAAGTTGTTGCGAATCCAAGCCGTGGCGAGGCGCATGCGCCACTGTGCAAGATAGCGGGCGGGAGAGATCTTCAGGAGTTCAACGAATCGTCGTGAAAACTGGGATCGCGACATCGCTGCAATTGCGGCAAGCGAGTTGAGGTTCCAGGCCCTTCCCGGCTCGCGGTGGATGCTAGCCAGTGCCCGTCCCACCTGCGGGTCTTTGATGGCGGCAAGCCATCCCGTGAGCTGCGCCTCTCCTTTCTCAACCCATGTCCGTACGATGTGAGTGAGGATGATATCCGCAAGGCGCGCCATGATGGTGGCGCCACCGATCCGCTGAGTCTGAACTTCTTCCGCCATCAGCCCAAGAACAGTCGCAATATAGGAGTCCCGAATCTCATCCCGACGGACATGGATTATGGGGGGAAGCATCTCGAGCAGGGGATTGGCGGTTGGTCCTTCGAAGCCGATAGTGCAGCAGACAATCAGACTCCGCTCACCCCCTCCGCCTGCTGTCAGCCGATAGGTTCCGTTGCCGACGAGAGCAGGTCCAAGTTCAGTGAGCGGCCGTGCGCGGGATGAGGAATCGCTAGCGATTTCGTGCGCTGTGCCATGCGGCAGCAGGACCACGTCACCCTCATTCATCATGACCGGTTTCAGGCCGTTGCTACGCATCAGACAGCATCCCTCGGCGACGAAATGGAATCGGACACCTTCCTTGAAGGGAATCTGAATGCCCCAGGGTGCTGTCAACTCGCTTCGGCCGTAGCTGGCGTTTGACAGCCGGAGATCTTGGAGAACCTCGCTGAGCAAGTCAGATGCGCACGGCGGCGCGCAAACGCTGCTCGCACCAAGCCCATTTCGGCCCACCGATTTGAATTCTGCAGACATAGCATTTATTCTCCCTACTGGGCCGCCCTCGGACCTTTGTTGGTGATTTTAGCGAAGGGTTTCGCTCAACCAAGCCGCACTTCGACGGACCGAGGTGCAAAGGCATCTTCGCACCTAGGCTGACCTCAACAAGGTGGAGGTCTCGTCGTATTTGCCAAGCTTTGCAGCAGTCTTGCCGCTTCGGCCATTTCCCAGATCTCGTTGCAGTTGCCACCCAGCGAGGTCAACATGTCGCAAATCTAGGTCGACATCGGCAGACCAACCGGTCAGACGGTAGGCTCGTGGCATACCGCTTCGATGTTGTGCCCGTCCGGATCAATGACAAAGGCGGCATAGTAGTTTGCGTGATAGTGCGGGCGCAGACCCGGCGCACCATTGTCTCTGCCGCCTGCTTCCAGAGCAGCGCCATGAAATGCGTCGACCTGTTGCCGAGTTTCAGCCATGAATGCGATGTGAAGATGCGCCGGCTTTTCCTCGGTTTGGAAAAGGCACAAGGATACCGGGCTGTGTGGGTTACTCAACTCCATGCCATAGGATGGCGATCCTTCTGACACGACAGTTGCACCGAGAGACTTCAGCGCCTGAAGATAGAAGGCTTTGCTTCTTGCGTAATCGGTCACTCCGAATTTTACGTGATCAAACATGTATTCTCCTTAGGGAGCCGTCAGCGCTCTCCCAGTGCCGAAAGTATGTGACTCAGACTCAAATCCGATCAATGACGCTCCTGATCACCCTTTTGATCCTGGACGAGGCTCTTGCGGCGATTTCGCCGGCGTTTGGATCCTTGGGCCGGGGCGGCACAGTATACTTGGTGGCCAACACCCGCTCATTCCAATTGGGCGCGATGAATTCGCCGACTAGGTGCTCGCTTTCGTCGCCGGCATAACTGCTCGCGGTATCAATGAAATAGCCGCCATGTTCGGCGAACATCGACATCGCCGCGAACGCCTCATTACGACTGGCGCCCCAGATTCCCCGAGCGTCGCCGAACACCATGGCGCCAAGGCACAATTTGACACTCTGAGCTCAATCCTGCCCAGTAATTGGTACTGCATCACTCCCTCCTTTTGGCTCCGAAATTGCTGGTTCACGAAAACGGATAGCTATAGATTGGTGCCGCCGCGGCCTCGATCTCCGACGCACTGACGTCAGGAACTTTCTGGGCAATATTCCAGCGATGACGAATTGATCGGTCGGTTGACCATGCAGTTCTCCCCCAAAGCTGTCTTGCAACGGGTGGGCGCACCTCGGCGCCTGCCGCCAGCGCACGCTGCCAAAGCGCCGATGCATCAGGCGAATTCAGTTGCAGGATCGTGGCTGTGCCGTCCACCGACAGCGGAGACAGAATGCTCCAGTCGGCAAATTCACTGGACACATGGAAAGTATCTCCACACAGATGCAAGGCTACGGCCATGGCACGGCCGTTGGGAAGCAGCACGCGACTTTGCTCGGAAGCATCGAATGCCCGTTTGTGCCAGTCCGCTGCCTTGCTCGCGTCCGGAGTAACAATATGTGCTTCAATCGACATGTGCTGGCCCCTCCTTGGCGAGAGCCGTTTGACACCCGGCGCTACATCTGTAGAGTAGTTTGAACTAAAGTACAATATTGAACTAGAGTACAAAGATGACTGATGCTCCGGATGGTCGGCGTGAGCGCCGCAAGGAAGCCGTAAAAGCCCGCCTGCTGGCTGCGGCCGTTAGCCTGTTTGCCACACGCGGTTATCTTGGAACCGCAGTGAGCGACATCGCTGACTTGGCCGACGTCGCCCGTACCACGGCTTTCAACTATTTCCCCCGCAAGGAGGACTACTTCTTCGCTTGGATGGATGCCCGAGGAGCCGACATTCGGGCTACTTTGGGGACGGAGACGACAGCCGGCCGCACCAATCCGAGGCAATTGTTGCTGCAAAGTTTCGCCAGACTGGCCGACTTCTACGAGGCTGATGCGGCGGTAAGCCGGCCGATGACTAGAGAATGGATCAGGTTAGGCGGACCCTTGATGAAAGGGTCGTCAGATACCTCCATGCTAATAATTGAAGTCATCCAGCGCGGGCAGCAACGGGGGGAGATCAACGGTACCATCGACGCGGCACAGCTGGGATTAGTTATTTTGGATGTCTATCTGGGTGCTCTCTACCGATGGGCCGGCGCGGAAGCTGAGGCGCCGCTCAAGGCCCCTTTATTACAGTCACTCGAATATGTTTTGGTGCCCCTCGGTGGCGACGTCCATCCACTCCATTCGGCAATTGAAGGCTAGTCATCGGGGAGGCGACGTCCGGCTTCCCGCCACTGTTGGTGTCTCTGACGCGGCCGCTCGGGCGGCTATATCGACAACCAAATTGAAGGCTCAAGACGCGTCACTGCGGGTCCGCTTTAATCTCGGACTCCGAGAAGCGCGCTGCAGCTCCTCGATTGTATTGATGAATGCGTGCAGCGTGGATGGAATGTGGTGATTGCGCGGATAGTATATGACAAGGGACCACCGAAAGTTCTGTTGCCACCCCAGCGTCTATCAGACGGCTTGCATATTTGATGTTCTCATCAACGAAAAGATCAATGGAGCCGACGCAAATGTAGGCCGGTGGCAGGCCGGCGAGGTCACGCGTCCGTGCTGGAACGCCAGCGCTCGGAACGGCCTGCGTGCCCGGTCGCACCCCGAGAAAAGCACCCCATCCAAACCTGTTTGCCGCAGGGGTCCAGATGATGCGACCGATGTGAGATGGCGCCTGAACAGCGCTCCCAGTCCGGTCGTCCAGCATCGGATACACGAGCAACTGAAACGCTATTGGAAACTCACCACGATCACGGGCCTTTATCGCGAGTAGCGCAGCGTGACCGCCACCTGCGCTTTCCCCCATAATCGCGATCTTGCTGATATCGGCGCCGAGCGCGTCAGCATTCTCGAACACCCATTTGAGCCCAGCGTAGTTGTCTTCGACAGAATCCGTGTATGTAACCTCAGGAGCCAGTCGGTACTCCACCGAGATGATCACGCAATCAAGAGTAGCCGCCATTTTTTGGAGTCGCGGAAGGTCTTGCGCTGCCGTGCCGAGAACATATCCACCACCATGCATGTGTACAATGACAGGGCGGCGGGTGCCTGGTTTATCGTTGACGATATAAACCACCACGTCGGGCTGGTTGCGAGATCCCGTCACAGTTCGCTTTGTGATCTTGACCGATTGATCGGGCGCCGGATTCATCTTTTGCAGAGATGCCCTGATCCCCACGAGTGTCGATGACGACATTTTGGCGAGCGTTTCAGTCAGCGGCAAAACGGCAACTGCTGCTGCGCGGAGCTCAGGATTGACATGGCTCATGTAATCCGCTTCCACAGCTTTCGAGGCCGGTTGGGTAGCAAGGCTCGGCGACGCTGAGGCGAGCAGAGCCATGGAAATGGCGCCACGTGCAAGTTCACGGCGTGTCAAATCAATCATGCTATCTCCACCCCTGGTTTGCGCCATTGCAATTGCCTGGAAAGCAGCAACTCAGCGCGTCTTAAACGCTTGCGTTTCACGTTCTTTGAAAAAGCTATACCAGGCGCTCAGAGCCGCGATTAGAATGCCTGTCTTGCATGAGCTTAGAAATCTGGCTTCTGAAAAGCGTTCGCTCTGACGCGGACATCCGCAGAGGGTGCCGAGTGCCAACGGGTCGCCTGCGACCGGCCGCCGCCGCTGCTGCTGAGAACAGGTTCACCCCGCATGCCTTGCATCGTAGTGAGGCTCGTCACATCGATCGCGGCCTCGGAAATCCCGCGTGCGCCTACTCGTTTGAGTTCTGGCCGTTGTACAATCTCAAAAACCCACTCGGCCCGAAAAGGCCTCGCTCGTGTGGCAAGACTGAACAACCCTCTGGGAAATGACACGTAGAACCCTGCAAGTGCGGGACTCGCGACGGCCGCGCGAGCAAGAGCCGACGTGGCCGTCCATTTTCGCAAAACCTTCGGAATCGACCACTGGCTACTTCCTTGGAGGAGCTTCAACCTCGGACATTGAGAGTATTGCAGGAGGGAGCCGCGCGCCCTCGATTCTGATGGCGGCGATGGCTTCATTAAGTTCTCTTCTTTCAGCGTCGCTAAATGTAATGGCGGCGGCCGAGATGTTCTCGTCGAGATGCGCTGTTTTGGTCGTGCCAGGGATGGGCACAATGAACGGCCTCTGGGCCAGCAGCCAAGCCAAGGCCATCTGAGCGGGCGTGACCTCCTTGCGAAGCGCCCATCGACGGACGACATTTACAAGAGCCATATTGGTTTCCAATGCGTTCGGGGCTAGGCGTGGAACGCCGGCCCGGAAGTCTTTCTCGGCGTCGTTCCCAAACCGGGTTTCCGCTGTAATTGTGCCGGTCAAAAAGCCGTATCCAAGCGGGGCCCAGCATACGAAGCCGATACCCAGTTCCTCGCAGAGGTCGAGCACACCTTCCTCGGGACCGCGCCACACCATCGAATACTCGTTCTGAATCGCGGCCAAGGGAAGAATGGCGTGCGCTCGCCGTATCGTATTAAGGCCGGGCTCAGATAGGCCAAAATGGATCACTTTGCCCTCAACGACAAGGTCCTTAACCGCGCCAGCGACGTCCTCGATCGGCACCTGCGGATCGACGCGATGCTGGTAAAGTAAGTCAATGCGATCAGTGCGGAGACGGCGTAAGCTCAGTTCGACGACGCGTTTGATGTGCTTGGGCCGGCTGTTGAGGCCCTCTCCCATTTTGCCGCTCTCAAAGTCGACATTGAAGCCGAACTTGCTCCCGAGGACAACGTTGTCGCGTAGCCCCTCCAATGCCTCGCCGACAATTTCCTCTGATAAGAAGGGGCCGTATGCCTCGGCGGTATCGATGAGGGTCACCCCGTTATCGACGGCGCGTCTGATTAGCGCAACGGCAGCAGAGCGATCTATGGGAGTGCCAAAGTAATCTTGCGCGCTGTCCTTAGACGCGCCGGCTCTCCATTGGCAACCGAGGCCGATGGGAAAGGTCTCGATCGCACCCAATTTGCGACGGCCGCTGGCCGGTTTTGGGATGGCGGCCTGTAATGTCGCCTGGCTCTCGGAAGACAACAACCAAGGCGCAACGCCGAGGACCGCGGCCGACACCAGCAGTTCTCGCCGAAGAGGGCTTTCAAGATTGGAGTCAGGGTGGTTTTGCTGATGAAATTTCGACATATCGCGTTCCTTCGCGCCTCGAACATCAACTTGCTGAATATAATCTCCCCGCGGGTGAGGGAAGGCTCGATTCTTGCTCACTTGGCGCTCTCGTATCAATATCTGCTGAAGAGGGTGGGCGTTGGTTCAGCGGCGATCGTTGATGAGGAGTCGCGCGACTTCGGAGGGTTGTGCACCGTATTGGCGCCGAAACAATTGACGAAAATGGTGAAGGTTCACAAACCCTGCCGCAGCGGCCGCATGCGATACACTGACGGGCGACGTTCGCAAAAGCTCAAAAGCGCGCTCGAGTCGAACGATTGTAACAAACTGATGCGGAGGCATACCGAAAGTGACAGCAAAACTCCTCGCAAAGTGAAACGGACTTAGAGCAGCGACCTCGGCCAAGAGCTCTAGGCTCAAGGGTCCGCCAGCTTTCGCTAAGACCATTTCCAGTACGCGTTGTCTCCGACGGGCATCAAGCGCCTTAACCATGGCATCACGTCCGCCAAAATGCCTACGTAGCGACTGGGCATAGGCGGCACAAATGAGTGTCTCAACCTCTAGGTCCGATACGGAAATCCGCCCTCGAACAGCGGCACGCAACCGAGTTGCTATCGCTTGAATGATGGGGTCGTGCCATCCATGCACGTCATCGAGATGGGCATAGCTCTCGACACCCATTTCTCGCGCGATTTGTCGACGCAGTTCCTCCGAACCTGTCATTTCCAAGATATCCGATGCAGACTCGGTTTCTAACCACGCTATTGGAACGTCGCCTCCTAATCCGACTGACAATGGCGGAACCGCTCGTAGTCTGGCATGACCATCGCTCGCACGAACTACCGCCTTGGATTGTCCTGTGAACGCCAGTGCTATCGACCCGCGCGCAGAGATCGACTCGATTTCCGCAGCACGCCATGCGGGTAGGACGCAGTGGGACAGTTGGAAACGGGCTCCCTGCCGCCGAGCGACATCTGGTTTGAAGTCCTTCGTCATATCCTATTGCCAGATCTATCAGGTTTTATAATTTTCCGCACTACGCTTGGATGTAAAGCGCTAATGGCCGACCTCGCCGGCGAATGCGAACCTGCAAGCTAATATGAGCCCAGATGTGCGGCCGCGCGAGACCTCCCGAACCGGATGGGCGATGTCGCGAGGCATGAGCCTTAACGTGTCCGGCCCCACAGATAGCCGACCAACGCGGCGATGCCGACGGAGGCGAAGACGTTTCGCTTTAAAGCCTCCTCGACATCGGCGACTGTCAGATCCACCTTTTCAGTCGCCACTCCCCGCGCCGTGGTCGCGATCGTCGCGACCGAATGCTTGAGGTTCTCAAGTTCAGCCTTCAATGCTTTAAGTTGGTCGTCCGCCGCATTTGTCTTGTCTCGCTTCAGCGCACTGCCGTTGCCATCGACCAGCGGCGGGGTCTTGGTTGTGGTTCCGGAAGACGAGCCATCGGAAGCCGCACTACGCGCGATCGAACGCTCGAATTCGGTGTTTGGAGCTCCGCCGTTTGTGTTTTCGAATTTCTCTGCCACATGAACCTCCCATTGAACTCATCGGCCCCGTTTCTCGGCAAACAGAAGCCAGCATATTGAACTCGCTGGAATCCTGTTGGTTCCTCGACAACCGATCTGGGCCACCTGCCGGAAGACTCATCGAAAGCGTGAGCCGCGACGACAGTCACCCGGACCTCGACGCCGCCTTCCGGGCACCGGGGCGATAAGTCGGAATCGCGCGGCGGCTCTAAGCCCGGCGAGATTGCAGAACAACAAACCCGCTACTCGGGCGATAGTAAGTTGACTCCGAGTAATCTATTACATTCAATTGGTTGGCAGACGTTCCTTCGGAAGCGATACGCCTCGTCACCCATACGCCCGGCAGGTTTTCGAGTGCAGCTCAAATCCGCGTCCGGCGTCAACGCGCCAGCATAAATCCGAAGAAATAAACCGCCTGCAGCGTCTCGACAGTAAAGCCCGGATGAGCAGCAGCCATCCTTGTCATGATCACCTCGTCATGGCCGTGGTCTTTGATTCCGGTGCGTTCCTAGCGAAGGCGCTCGGCCCAATACTCTTGGCCCCAGCGCGTGGCACTTTGAAGAAGCGCTGCCACTCGCTCTCGAGTTTCGTGGATTTCGCGCGGTGACAGGCCAGACAGGCAAACGCCCCCATCCAGGTGCTTCGACACATCAAATGCATTTCTGAGGTTGAATAGCTCAATCGTGAGGAGCGCATCGGCTGGAGACGTCGCCCCTATGCGCTGCTCCACGCCTTGACGGGACCAGCGCCATTCGTGATCGCTTTGCCTGTTCGACATGGCATCCGTGTTATCCCCGGCCATTGCAAATCCTGTGTTTTAAGATGCGGCAGTGAC
>Ga0307515_10006863_pt1 | contig 22649 bp, 23 predicted proteins | sample 17_EM_MG_FD_194513 | JGI IMG/M metagenome (GOLD analysis project Ga0307515, IMG submission 194513) | Populus trichocarpa ectomycorrhiza microbial communities from riparian zone in the Pacific Northwest, United States - 17_EM | ecosystem: Host-associated > Plants > Roots > Unclassified | place...
TAACTATCGCTCCACCACAGGTATTCACCCCGAACTTATCCATCTCGACAAGGAACTGTCAAAGAGGAGAGACAAACGTCTCGAATTAGCCTCCCGACGCCGTACATACGAGGTGAACGACGCTATGAAGCGGAAACGCGCCGCCGAGAACGCGGTGTGGAGTTGGTGGAAGGTACTGTCCCGTCCAAACGCCAGGCTTCGCCATTGACGCGTCCCGTAGTACGAGCGCGATGAACTCCAAGTTGAAATGCTTTCGGAAACAAACAGAAAACGGAGACGATTGGAGCGAGAGCGCAGAGCTCTGGAACGACCACAGCCCAGTACGTCATTCACGCTGTATGCTCTTTTTTTTCCATGATCTAAGCTGGAATTTCACTCCAGTCCGGCGTATTCCCCACATCCCACCCGAACTACCCCCACCGATCACACTACGAGATCTTACACGAAACATGGCCTACGCATATGCACCTGGACATATGCTGGGTATGACCGGCGCCTATCCATCACTTACCATGTTATCTGGCATCGACGTCGAAGGTGATCTCGAGTTCTTGAACCAAAACCGCAGAGGATGGGATATGCACCGCGGACCCGGTAACCTTCAGATGTTACACCATCACCCTTTCGAATCGTACGGACCGGTGATGGATAACGTTCCCGGTTACGGAATTCTACCTCCTGGTCAACAGCCGTCGACGTCATCGGCCGTTCCGAACTATCCAGCACCCCCACATCCCTATAATCAACCTCCGCCACAACACCAACACCCCATCCCTGGCCACAGCGGACGTGACAGGGATAGGGAACGCGACCGGGATCGCGATAGAGAACGGGAGAGGGAAAGGGAACGTGACAAGCAGTTTGCTGCGGACCATACATTACCTCACCCGAGCAACTTTGCTCCTCCGAGATCAATATCTCCCGTCCATGTCAATGCTAATGGGGTGTTGAAAGCGACGAACGGGTGGATGACGGGACCGGGAGTCATCCCTGCCGATGAACGGATCCCAACTGGCAAAGAATCTCGACGCGAGCGGGAGAGGGAGGAGGCCAGGGCAAACCGTGAAGAGCGTGAGAGGGAACGTGAGCGTGAACAAAGAGAGAGGGAGGGCATGGACCGCGAGAGGAACCACCAACTCCACCTCATGCAACAACAACGACACCAACAGCAGCAACCTGGCGGACCCGCGCCCCCACAACAACACCATTCGCACCACCATCACCATCACGTCGTTCATCACCATCATCCTATGCCGCCACCCCTACCACCCTCATATAATCACAATCACCCGGGGTATTCCAGTCACGGGAACCTGAGTCCGAGACGAGTGGCGAGAGACTTGGAGCACGGCAGACCGAGGTCAAACCCACCACTATCTACGGAGGTTATCGACCTCAGTTCGTCTTCCGGTCCAAATAAGCGCTCTATGGTTAACGTCTCACCTGTCCTTTCCTCCGGTCGTGAGAGGGAGAGGGAACGTGAACAACGCGAAAGGGAACGCGAGCGAGAGATTCACGAGCAGAACCCTCGTATGCCACCGATGGGTCACACGCGACCTTCTTCCAGGAACGCGCCGAGTATTGGACCTGGGATGGCTGAGCACCCCCGGTTACCACCACTATCCAGCGCCAACGTTGATCGAGATCGCGAGCGTGAGCGGGACAGAGACAGAGAACGCGAAAGGGATAGGGATAGGGAACGGATGATGACACCGTTCGTGATACCCCCGTCTCAAGCCACCCAAGCTCACTTCTCGACGACTCCGGACGCAGTACCAAAGGTCGTGAGGGAGCGGAGAGAACCTGGGCCTGCGTTGCCAGCCCCGGAAGAGCTAATGATCTGAGAAGGATTTCCGTGTCCTTCCTAGATTATCTCCTCTTTCTTTCCTCCCTTTCGCTTCTTCTGACATTTTACCGACGCTGTCATTGTTTACCGCCCAGGTCTGGTTCCTTGGCTTAGTTCCTTGCTGTTTTGCAGGTCCTCTTCACTTTATATCCATTTTATCGCCCCTTTTTATCTTTACGCGTGCATGGTTCCATCCCACCTCTCTTCCATCGTCCACTGTCGACCCCACATCTACCCCGCATCCCCAACGTACACAGTTTGTGTTTCCCCGTCCTTCTTGCTTCCAAGTTAACAACCCCATCGGTCTGCGTCCTCGCTCTCATATCTCATCTGTTCCTCCCCGCGTAGTATGATTTGATATCTCCTTTTTCCTTCCGGGTCCCTGCCTCTACTACCCTCCCTTTTCTTCCCTTATAGTTATAATATGTAATTGGAAGGAAACATATAGTTAGCATCCCTCGCCCACCCCGGTATATATACTGTTCAATTAGGGTTTTAACAAAGTTTAGAACACCCAAGGTCCACCGGAGAAGGGATCCGGAGCGCTGCCCCTGGTTGGGTGAAGACGATTCACTGTGCGTCCGCCTTAACGGTGTGGACTGAATTGTGAAATCCCAACGCGCATACAGAAATCAATTGCATATGTGAGTGACTTCCCGTAAGACTGGATATATATCCGTTCCGTTGGCTCTCCGATATTTGAAGTACCCCGCACAGCGTAGGTGGATGAAATCGAGGTTTCAAGCATAGAGATGACACTAGCACCCCGTGGGGTCGAAGTAGGTGGGGTTGCAGTCTTTCCCCGTGAATTTGAATTTGAAAGTTTGCCAAATTTCAATCGAGCGGCTGTCGTACTAACTTCGTGATTCCGGGTGCGTTGTTTGAAGACAACGCCCACGGTCCGACGCGACGGACGCGGTCCCGAGAGTTCCCTTATAAGTCCGTCGATATTCCTGCGTGCTTACGGACGTGTCTCACCCCCGACAAATGTCCTCTCCAAACCAGCTTATTTTCCATGGCTCCAAGGTCCTCCTTCCTGACCACGATGAGCCCATTGAGGCTTCCATCGTCGTCGACGCTGACAATGGAATGATCCTCTCCGTTATTGAGGGTCCCTTGAGCGGAATCGACGATACCGTCGAGGTCATCGATGCTGGAGATAACATCATCCTACCCGGACTCGTAGAGTAAGACTTTGATATTTCCCTCCCGTCGAGGCTCACAACTTTCTCCTCCCAAGCGCACACGTACACTTGAACGAGCCAGGTCGAACAGATTGGGAAGGTTTCTGGACAGGTACCAGAGCTGCTCTTTCTGGGGGTGTGACCACCGTTGTGGATATGCCGCTCAACTCGATCCCTCCAACGACTACCGTGGAGAACCTCATGATCAAACGCGATTCCGCACAAGGCCAGTGTTGGACGGACGTCGGCTTCTGGGGTGGGGTCATCCCCGGTAACGAGGTAAACTCGATATTCAAGAGCGTAAAAGTTTGCCTGAAAATCGCTCAATGACCTGAAGAACCATCTTGTACCCCTTGTCGAAGCAGGCGTTCTAGGATTCAAGTGTTTTATGATCGAAAGCGGGGTGGAGGTCTCGCGATTGGTACCCTCTGCCACCCTTCGAAATGCTGACGCAGAATGTAGGAGTTCCCATGCGTGACAGAACGAGACCTCCATAAATCCATGGCAGCCCTAAAAGACCAACCTTCAACCGTCTTGGCCTTCCACGCCGAACTCGATACCCCGGAAGGTCCTCTACTTGACGTCTCCTCCCACGACCAAACCCACTACTCCACCTTCCTCACTTCCCGTCCCCAACACCTCGAAGTAAACGCCATCTCCCTCATAACCCAACTCCAAACCCACTTCCCTTCCTTACGCTGCCACATCGTCCACCTCTCCGCCGCTTCCGCTCTCCCAATCATCCGGAAAGCCAAAGCCGAGGGGGCAAAGTTGACCGTGGAGACTTGTTTCCATTACCTGTGTTTATCATCCGACGAGATCCCGGATGGGAAACCAGAGTTCAAGTGTTGTCCTCCCATCAGGGACGATGCGAATCGTGAATTACTCTGGGAGGCTTTGAAAGACGGGACCATCGATTTCGTGGTGTCCGACCATAGCCCGTGCGTGACAGACTTGAAGAAGGTAGACGAAGGGGATATCATGTCCGCATGGGGTGGAATCAGCACTCTGGGTTTGGGCCTTAGCCTCTTGTGGACCGAGAGCCAGAAGAACCAGAAAGGTGTCGGTTTGGGCCAGATTGTCCAGTGGACGAGCACGGCCACCGCCAAACACGCTGGCTTGGATGCAATGAAAGGCGCGATAAAGGTTGGCGCAGATGCAGACATCGTCTTTTGGGATCCCAAAGCCGAGTTCCAGGTAAGGGTCACCAAACCATTACTTCTCTTGTCGCGCTTGCTTACGTGGACGCGCTTGTGTCCGTGAAATTTCAGGTGACAAGAGAGTCGCTCCAGTTCAAGAATAAGTTGTCCCCCTATCAAGGCCTCACGCTCAAGGGACAAGTCCAACAAGTCTATCTTGGGGGGAAACTCGCCTACAACAAGGACAAAGGTTTCGACGGTTTCAGCCCATTGGGAAAACTGCTGTAGGCGTAGCCGTAGGTACGAGATGAAAGGCTCTGGCGGTCGGATTGCGATGTGGTTCTCACCGCAGCCCCACGAACGTTCGACCCTGCCTCCCCATCATAGCTCACCTTCTCCGACTCAAAATAAATTGGAAATCCTTCAGCATCGCTTTTTGTGCTGGGAGACCCCGCCGAGGACCGTTGCCACTTGTTACGTACCTGGTTTAACACTTCACCCCGACGACTTTCTTCTCCCGCACGCAACACCGATGCCGGCCCAAAAACGCAAAACTGTCGGAACCCTGGACTGGTTCTGGTGGAATACACTTTCTTGTCTCCTGCGGCTCTTTTCCTCCCACACCGGCGCCTCGATTCCGTCGCGCGATGGTCGATTCGCGAAATGCCGAGTAACGCCCCTACTTTACGCAGGACGTCTGCGAAAGGGTGACCATAGCCGCCCAAGGTCGAACGTGAACGGAGACGTTATTCCACTATTAGCGAGCTCAAGTGGCCAAAGTGTTCAAGGTAACTCTAATTACATCGGTTACTTCTCCAAACGGGAAAAAAATTGCAGAATAAAACAAGATGGTATGCAGAGAGGGAGAGTCCATGAGGGGGGAGTGTGTGGGACAGAGAGATAAGTAATAGCGAGTGTCAAAAGGAGGTATTGTAAGGAGAGGGGGAGGGGCGTTCAAAATAGAATCGAGAGAGTCGATAGCATGAGCACAAAATGAGCGATGACGAAAATCTGTCCAGGGGATGTGATGAACATAGATGCAAAGTCTTTTAGGCTCCGTCTAGGCGTGACTGAGCAACACCCTGTCGATGGCCGCGTTGATCATAGCCTTCCGAGAGTTGAGGTCCATATTGAACCTCTCCTCGAGGCGCCTCCTGATCTCACGCTTGGTGATCGTGTTTAAATCTGCGTCGCGGAGGAGTTCCTGAACAGAACGTTCGAGCTCTGCATCCGACGGTCCGTCCCAAATATCCATATCTTCGGGAGTCCTCGTTCCGGGAAGGTCCACACCGAGATAGTTCGAGGCGCGAGTCTGCTGCTGTGGATAGTAACTGTTGTACTGGCTGTTGCCCGTCATGTTGTACCCCATCTCGTTCCCTGGGGTATTGCGACCAGAATGAGGTCCCGAGTGATAACCAGGAGGTTGATACATCATGCTGCCCATCTGGGAGGGAGCGGGGGAATAGGTTCTCGGCATGGCTGGCTCATAGTACGTCTCTTGGCCGTAGATGGACGCCGTGCGGGATTCAGCGTAACCATCGTTGTGAAGCTTAGGTGGGGCCCAAGACCCAATGCTGTGGTTCGATTCCTTGTCCCAAAGTTCATTTTCCTGTATACCTAGGTAAGCAGCTGCGAAACGAGAGTGTCACTACGTTCAACTCACATAATCGTTCCAAGACTTCAAGGGGATCGAGCGAGGATCGAATTTACCCTCATCCTGTCGTCAATTGCCGCATTAGTAAGCTAGATTGGAGGAGGCGAGGTGTGCGAAACTTACGTGGACGATCATCCTCTTTCCAGATTCGCCTAACACGACACGAGTAGCGCCCCATGAGAAATCGTCCATCTTCCAGAAAGAATACAACGGCAAAAGGAATGAGAAGGCGGGAATAGCGAGGATATAGAACACCATCCATCCGATCATATCCCATTTGCGACGGAGCACGAACACCAAGGCTTGTAAGCCATACACCGCAGCGATAAGAACAAGAGAAATGGTGGGAACCCTCTTGCCCTGTCCGACAACGAGATAAACCAGGTACACAATCTGTAGCTACGTCAGTGGGGTGAAAAGCATAAGCGTTCAGAAGACGTACGTAGCCGACAGTGATGGGTTGGATGATTGTCGAGACCAAATCAATCATAACCACGAATCGCATAGAGAAACAGCAGAAACCGCAAAGTTGGTCCAGGAATGCCAGTTCTCCCAGGTTGTGCACTGTCGAATTGATCCAACGGCGACGCTGGGACAGCAACACCTTCCAGTCATCCGGAGCGACGGTGTATGCGTGGGCGTCCCGGACGAATTGTGTCTTATGAGTGGGGAAGTGTTTCAGAAGCAAAGTCGTCAAGTAACGATCCTCTCCCAAATGCAACAAGTTCTTCATGTGGAGTGTATCAACCCGGTTTTCCGAGTAGTCGTGAAGAAGATGGTTGGAGATGAAAAGGGGTTTATGGGTGTCGGGAGTGCGCAGACGGTAGAGGGTGAAACAACCGGGAAGACACGTAACCGATCCGAAAAGACTTTCGAATGCCTTGGCCATGTGATGTGAGATGAAGTACTCGTAGACCTGCATCATGGTGATCAAGGATTGCTTCGCATTAGCCAACGATGTTTCTCCGCAGACGGCGATCAGTCTCTTGTCGTGTACCATTCTGCAGTCACCTCATTAGGTGTTGATCATGGACCTCGGCATTTGAAAATACATACCCAGAGATCAGTCGATTGAGAGAGAGTGGGTCAACCGTTGTGTCGGCATCAACCATAAACAGGTATTCGTAGAATGTCGGGTTTACACCAATGACGTTCTTGATTTGGTGATAAATCTCGAGCTCCAGCGGATTCATCGGCGTGTTGAAGTGGACCTAGACTTCAAATTAGCCACAAAATGGGTGGATCAAGCGCATGGTATCACTGACTTTGTTTAGGAAATGCATGAGCATCATCTGGGAATCACGTTTGCCACGATTTCCGGGACGAGCTTTCTCTGATGGCTTGCCGCACTTGGCGACGACGATGTAAGGCACGACGTGTCCATTGACCTCGTAGAGACCCGAGTAAACCTTGGCCATGTTGTGCTGCTTGGCTCCCTCTCCCAAAGAGACAAAACTGAGCGGTTCGGGGTCTCTGTTGGATGCGTGACCTAGGATATCGAGTACGATCCTCGGCGTCGGGCGGTCGTTTCCTGAACCAACGATCATGCCGTCGCAAATGATGAACAACAATTTCCGCTTGTCGTCATATTTGAGGTTCGCCAACGAATCAATCGTCTTCCTCAGCCCATTCTCTCCTTCCGTATAACAAGGCACCTGGCAAATGACGAACTTATCGTGGTCCTCGGGCGCGCGTGGGGATCCGAAGTTGATCGAGGCCAAAAACTTGAATCCGATGACGCTGACCATCATGATTGAGAGAGCCAACAAGATGTATGTCGCGAACTGACACTGGGCCGAATTACGGTTGTCGACTTTTCCGATGGCGTACAAGTTCCTCAAGCAGACCTTCTGTCTCGCGAGGATGTCCGAATCGATGTTGAGATTGTCGAGGAGTTTCGTCACATCCCTTCCAGAGTGGTATGTAAAGATGTCAATGACCGCCGGGTGCATGAAATTGGTGGGAACTAGCGGAGGGGCCTGGTCTCCCGGAGCCGCCCGACCGGGGGGAGTCTTCACGTAACTCGTGACTTCGTAGAGGAGGCTGTTGTAAATACCAACCAGGCGTCCAGAGGAGGCCATGTTCCTGATCTCCTTCGGTGCGTACCCGACGAATCCCTTACGATTGTTCCATCGCATGACAGTCATCACCTGCCAGTACCAGTCCGGTCGCGAGTCGGGGGTAGAGTAACGGAAGTCGTGATATTGGATGTTTGGATCGGTTCTGTTCTTGGTGTCCAGTGTGACGTAGGGGCTAACATTTCCATCGACGCCATTGCACAGAGCGCTGACCTGTAGGAAAGAGGTCAGGATCGGTGTACTCCGACCATCATTCTTGTCTACTCACCTGCACTGGAAAGATGTCGTCTGCAATTGTGCCTCCGTACTTCATGATCGCATCCACTGCCACAACATCGACCTTCCTCTTGTGCGTTTGAGCTACCTGGGTCAAATCGAACACCTCCCCTCGAATAGCTGCGAAGACGTTGTTCGGATCCGTCTTCTCCGAGTGGGTGGCCAGCTCGCCCGTACTGAAAACGTGCTGAGTGGGGCAAATCAAATTACCCAACACGGCGATAACGAAGACCGCGCAAGCGCAGATGAACCAAATGATAATGTTCAGCGCCAACTTCTCCCTCCACGCCTGTTGGACGTCGATTCTCTTCATCCGTCCGAACCACCTCAGGAAGGGAGTCGGACACCAGAAGGTGAGCATCCAACACAACGCAACCCATCTCCTACGAGCAGAAGACTCCTTTAACACTTCTGCCGTCTCACCCTCCTGGATCTCGCCTGGAAGGGCGTCTTTCTCCAAAAGGACCTTGTTATCCGTATTATGGAACATATTCCTCGAGGGGGCATAGGATTCGGATCCAAGGTGGGACAAGCTGTCTTCACGGTTGCTCGTCAACGCACTACGAGTGTCGTAATCATCGTCCCTGAAGGATTTGCGTTCGTCGAAATCCTCATAGTCCCCGCGGAAAGGTGCGGCGTGGGACACAAGAGGAAGCTGTTGGTTGGATTCGTAGAAGTCCTGTCGGTATGGGCCTGCAGAACCTGGTTCGATCTCCAGGCCAGGGGTCTGGTAAGGGGCATATGGATCTGGGCCACGTGGGATGAGGCCGGCCTCTGTCTCAGCATCTCGCATCCTGTTCCTCTTCTGCTCCTCGACATCGTGAGCACGGAGCTGATCCTCAAGTTTTTGGAAAGCCTGATGTGAAAGGAACGCCTGCAGGAGATGTTAGAGAACATCACCACCGAACAGTGTTATAAGAGACAAACCTTGTACTGTCCCAAAACAACGGCATCATCGCTCAATCCCATGGCAGTCCTGGTCTGTTCAACCCTTTCTTGGTTTGAACCCTCGGAGATACCGAGAGCAGCCAACGGCTCCCGGTATCGGTCGACAAACTCCCGGTGGGTCAAGCCTACAGGAAACGTGTATGTACACGCCTTTGTGACCTCTGGTAAACCAACACTCCTGATCTGCCCCTTGACTGAACGCCCCTCCAGCTGGTTGGGGAGCTGGGAATCGTTGGGGTTTATGCAGAAGACATACCATGGCTGAGTTTCTTCCAGAGTCTCGAACAGGGTGTCGAGAGCGGATCTGAACTCGCCAGCGATGCAGGGAATACCACCAGCCGGAGGGGGTACATTGGCGTCCTCGTCTTCGCGTTCCTTCTCGTCGATATCGCCAAGAGTGGGCGTACGCTTGATTGTGTTCTTCCTGCGGGTGGAGGGGGCTCGCATAGGTTTCACGGGTTGTTGAGCGGCAACAATGGTATCTTCATCTTGGGGATGGGCCTGAACAGCAATGGCCTTGGCAGAGAAAAGACCCTTGATGAAAGGATTGATCGAACCGGAATTCTCCCCACCGGAGGAGTCGGGGTTCCCTCTCAGTAGGGATACAAAGTCCGGGCTGAGGGCGTCGACATTCCTCTCGGTGAAACCTTCGGACGAATAGGTGACAGGCCCGCTATAGTGGTTGATGGTGAATGTCGGGAATCCGGATCGATCGGGATTCCCAAGCTTGAAGGACGAGTGGCTATTCCATCGCTTGGCGAAGGCCTCAACCATGGTGTGGTCGGTCTTCTTCGGGGCCCTACGCGCCTGGTCGTCCATGATGTGAATCATGCCGCCAGGTCGATGTTGAAGAAGTCGAAGGCATTCGGAATTGTCAAAGTACGGAATGCGGGGAATGTGATGGGCAATTCCTTCAGCCGTGTACTCCGGAACGCGGTGCTCGAACAGGCTTTTCTGAATGAAATTCTGGAGTCGTTCATTGGCGAAGTTGACGCAGAATTGGTCGAGGGAGTTGGCACGGCTAGTCATGTTCTGTGGTCCAGGAAGATCGAATAAACCAATGAAAGTGACGAAATCGTCGCGACATAGCCGTTGGTTAATATGCTCATTCAACCAAGCGAAGAGCAACGAATAAAGGGTTTTGGCCAGATCGTCTCGGTTGTCGGTGGCGCCATCAGGGTCGAGGAAGACCGTGCATAACTCCTTCTTCAGGAGCTTGGTTTTGTACGAGAGCGCGATTTCCAGGGCCGGTGCGGTTACTCCCAAGAATTCAGCGACGATGGCGAGGATATCAGTGTTTCGCACGACTGCAGCATCCTCGTTTCGATGACGATCGATCGTGAACTCGAGGTTTCCAAGGTGAAGGATGGCGGCAATGAGTTGGCAAGTTTGAGCAACGTGACGTTTGGAGAAGCCAGCATTTTTCAACGCGTGCTTGAGGTGTTCGAACCGAAGGCCGTCGTCGTCTCTTCCGTTTTGTCGAGGATTCCCTGACCGCTGGCCGAGGTAACGATAAGTGGCCTTGTCCGTCAAGTGAAGGTGTTGGCGCTCTTCTGCCGAGGCACCGGCGACGAGGTAGTAAAAAATGTGGAAATTCCTCTCCCCGGACGGGGGTGTCGAAACCCTGTTTCGCTCCAAGTAGTAGTCCAGGGTCTTTACTCCGCATAAGCGACCACGTTCAGTAAACTGAAGTTCGGTGTATTTGCCGAAACGTGAGGCGTTTGCGTTGAAGAGGGTACGAGCGTTGCCGAAACTCTCGAGCACGAACTCTGCAGCGGGGATCTGGGTGACCAACTTTGAACCCTTCTTGCCCGGATTACTGACGCTGAGCTCGAGTATAGTCTTGATAGCCAGTCGCCTGTTCTCGGACTTGCCGCTACCGGACTCCCCACTGGAACTCGGAGATGAGCCAAGATCGGTTTGCCAAAAAAAAACAAGAAAACGGACCTCAGAAGAATACATTGGTCCTGGGCGGTACGCCGCATGTGGTAGTAGGAATTGTTGGCAAGCTGAAAGATGTGGGGAGGGAGAGGAGTCTTTTGCTCGGAGGTGTTGCGATACTCTGCGGCATATTTGAAGAGAACGGAATCGGCGTTACTGGGAACGTATTTGTGGGGGTTCACGGCGACGAGGGCAGAGGAGTTTATTGCGGTGTAGACGTTGTCAGTGAGAAAACGCTCCCTGAGGCAGGAGACTATGGTGTCGTCCGAGACGTCTGGAAGGGTGGTGAGGTCTGTGACATTCTCGAGCTGCTGATGGTAGGCGGACGACCGCCTGTTCGTCGTCATCGTAGAGACTATCGCCTGCTTGCTGGCTCGCAGCTGAGCAGACGAGGGTCCTGGTGGCGGTACGTGGGAGAGGGGTGGACGGGGAGATGACCAGAGTCTGGACTGGCTCGTTGCGAAAGGTGAATGGGACGGGAACCAAGACCACGTGGTCGGTAGGTCAGAAATTATTCACATTTTTTTCGTTCTTTGCGTCCACCACTGCTGTTTCGCCCATGTAGTGTATGCTAGAAGCGTCACCAGCTCTCTTTGAGCGTGCCGAAGTTCAACGAACCTTCTGACACCCCCCTCAATGACTTTATACCGGAGCGACACAGCTGACGGAGAAATCTCCTGCCGTCTTGCCGTGAAACGACATGTAATGCCGTTAGTGATGGGACAGCTTTCCGCTGTCCTTTCCCGTCCACATCTCCTATCTCCTGACTGCCCGGACATTGATTGACCACCAATGACGCGTGACGTGGGACTATAATTCCTGCGAAACCTCATTGAGTATGATTGCCGGTCAGTCCCATCTGTCTTTAACTTTTCGACAACCCCGTACTTCGCCGTGACTGTTCTGACCACCTTCTTCGTCTTAGTTGCGATGACCATCTTCTGAATCCGACAGGTTTCGGTTTTCGCATCCTTGGCCTCCCGCCGGAGTTCTTGAGAATGGACGAACGCCTTTCTGTACTGTTCCTTCCAGAATCCGACTTCGTTTTCCATGTGCCGCACCTCCCCACCCGCGAGTCTGTCCTCTAACTCCTTCTTTCCGGCTCCCAGCCCGCAAGTCGTTGTTGGGAGGCCCGTCCTCAGAAGAAGCGAGGTGCGCCTCAAGCGCAGCCCCTCTTGTTCCCATTCCGTCCGCGCGAGGTTGCGTTCCCCCACCTTGGGATCGAGTGTCCCGGACTTCGTTGATCCCGCCCCGGAGTCGCTTTACTCTGTCCTCTATAAAACCAACCACTAGCTTCATCGGTGGGTTATGTCGATCATTATCTGACTGGCGCAGACTTACTTACCAAAACCACAGATGCAAAGGGTGGTCGTAAAGCTGAATAAACTCTGATCCCACACTCGATGACGCTTTATCGCGCTAGCCTCAACAGTTGGACACTTCGGTTCAGCAACGTCCAGTTTAGCAGCTGTGCATCCGAACGATAATTCGCCACACATCGAATTGCTGGAGGATCTGACCCTTGATTTGCACCTTCGCTCCACGCTCTCGGTGAAGTTCGATGGTCCATCTGCCTCCGATGTCGGAACAAAGCTCTACATTGCCCCCGAAGTATGAGGAGCGCCTCACGTGTGCCCCTCAGAAACACTTCAAGACTGGTATGCACTGGCCGGAATCATTTTCTCCAAAATGAACTACTTCTTCAATACCGGGGCGGAACATATCAATGTCCCTGAGAACCGAAGGAATTCTGTAATGTTCTTCCCGGAAGACCAGGATGCGCTGAGAACGCATCAACAAGGTTGTCTACTGTTAAGTCTAAATCAACTTCTATCGTTGTCACTTCCTTTCTATAGCATGACCCTGTCCAGCGGCTATCCGCCTTGGATTTGTTGCATGGTCCGTCGTTACCCCCGCTACTTCAAGACGACAGGTTCAAGAGGACAACTAATATGATCGGTAGGGACACCGCGCTTCCATCTAGCCAAACTATCTGACTTGGGGCGACAGGGCCCGTCGCACCACGCAGCGGTGCTCACTACGCTATTCAGTTGGGCCACCACATGGAGCCATGAACACGGAGCTACCTAGTACTTGGTCCCGCAGAGAACCCGGAAGACATGCTTCTATTAGACAAACGTGGAAGGGTTATGTTCTCACTAGCGACGGTTTGATCCCCTTCGCAAGAGAAGCCAAACGGAGGAATTATGATCCTATTACGGGTTTCCAGTTGTTCGATGTGTGCCGGCTCAAGTAAGTTTCCCCGTATCGGATCGCCCGGATTACTCAGTAGCTACACAGACGTCGACCATGGGGTGGTGGCTGCCACGGCGGAGGCCATCGCTGAGGTCGCATCGCGTTTCCACACTTTCCAAAAGCTGAGGGAAGCTCACGAAATGCATTTTTCCCACTCTATGGATCGACGTTATCTTCGGTTCCCGGCCTATGCTTGTATTGGCTAATTCGTCTGGTTACGAAGATTGTTATGGGGTATATTGACTAACTACTGCATAAGTGATAGCGCCGGCAAGCGGCAGGGCCCACGACCGGCTACCTCTCCATTCTCTTCTTCGGTCGCACGTCAATGTCGCCAGCAGGCTTCCTTTTCTTGCTCGAATCGCCGTAACCAGCAACTGTTTTGCATCCTGGGCCTCAGCATCTGAACCATAAACTCTCGAGCGAGGTGGTCCTCGAAACCGTTACATAGGGTTGCTCCGTGTCGGAACAGCCTGCAAGGTCGATTGCTACTTTCCCCATTGTCTGACCTTGGGCTTTATACGCCGTCATCGATCATCAGATTCCAACACATGTACGAATGCAATTTGAATTGCACACACCTAATCACCATGGTGCCTCAGAAGCTGTTGGAAGCAGCCTCACGCCTCACGTCGGCAGCACAGAAACCCGCGGACACCCACGGCAGGCTTTGCCATAAGGTGGGTAAAAATAATTTGAAATGCTCACGAAAATAAGGTTTCCTCACAAAAGTCTAGAATTAAAACGACAAGACCCCCTCCCTTACGGTCGTGGGGATTATTTTGTGATCGGGGCGCTGACGGACAGTATACTACCATCTGTTCTCCTTCAAGTACACGCGACGCCTAGCTCCTGTTACCTGAAGGGAGGGCTCACCAGGGGCATTCCGCGACGTGGGCCCGATCCGTCTCAGCCGGCGAAAGGTTTAGGCTGATGGTTGCCCAGTTTTGGGACACCCGTGTAGATCAGGTAAGCGGTTCGGTCGGGCTTACCACCACTAGTTGTTGATGTGTTTGCACCAGCATTCGAAGGCGTGGCCAAAAACGCGGCCTGGACAAGAGAAAACTACCACGGACCCGGAAGGTTGTTTGTCCGGTTCTCCAGCGCAACGAACCGGATACGCGTATCAGAGATTAAGAAAGGTATGGTAAAGAACGAGAGGAAGGCTGTAAGTTGATATTTTTGTTCGCTGTACGTGGAGAATGCGTTTGTTCGCTGTATCTTTGGTAGGCCATGACGAATACAAGACTGCAAGACCAACGTACCGTGGCCCGGGTTACCACCAAGGCGGTCACTCGTCGACCCCTAGAGCGCATGTGAATTCTGGGTCTGGAATAACGCCAAGGCGACGTCATTCGGTGGTCGACTGGGAAGAATTCCCCGTCATTCAGCCCCGGGCTGGTAACGACGGAAGTGTCGACTGCGGCGGAACTCTCCTTGTGCAGCATTTGTGTGTTCGCGCATCGGTCACGTTTGTCTACGGTAATCGACGGGCGGATCATCTTCCGGTATTCAACGCGGTTAAAGTGTATTTCCCGCTACTGAATCCCATCTCCGTGCCCACCGAAATGATCTCGTAGCTGTCGACTCGCATCAAACACATGCACCGGCCGACGCATTCCTTCGAAAATTTTCCTATCGACAGCTGCACGTTTCAGGGATTGACCCCGGGCTTCCGAAATTCCATCTATGAAGCACCACACTCGTTTCAAACAGACCTTCGAAGCGGCCATTCAGCGGGGCTCTGCCCCAAACGGTCAGAAAGGTATGTAACACACCGAGGATAATTTTTCCAAACCCAAAATGTTTTCCTCAGCTCTGGCTCGGGCTGGCGGTGCAGAGGATACAAACGCTTCGATCGAGCGACCGGACGGAAAGTAAGCGCCAGGGATGATAGCGCCAAATAAGTGCACAACGGTCCTCACTGAACCGGGAAGCTTCGATCAGGGAGTGGAGAGCGTCAAAGATTACCCAGAACATGTAGCATGTGGCCTCCCCAGCCAAAATTTCGGGTGGTGCATAAAAGCCTTCTCTCGTTTGGCAGCGTTATCACCCCCACCAAAATCCCCAACCGTGCTGATGTCTAAGACCCCAGCACTCTATGAATATCAACAAACCCGAAGTTGTTGTCGTTGCATTCGAGCAGTGCCTCGATATTCATGGCCCGGATTTCCCGAAGACACCAACCCCGGTTATCGAACCCGTTGAAGCGAAGCCAGTTTCGTGGGACGGCCCTCATGACCAAAAAAATCCACGGAACTGGTCAGCGTCGAGGAAATGGTTGGTAATGTCTGTCAATGAAATCATTGCAGCCAATGTGTACGTGCTACGGGTCACGTCCTCCACGGTCGCAAGCTGATAACTGATGATCAGAACGTATGCCTCTGCGGCCCCAGTTATTGACACGCAGAGGATTGCACGCCACTTCCACAAATCTACGACCGTTGGGTACCTGATCACATCCACTTTTATTTTCGGTTACGTCTTCGGCCCGATCGTTTGGGGACCTGGTATGTTCCCCCCTTCCGTCACCCGAGTCCGTGAAGATTTCACAGTTTACTGCAGCGTCCGAACTGTTTGGGCGACGAGCGGTCCTTGTTGTGACTTTCTCCGTATATCTGCTCACTTTCATCGGCCAGGCGTTAGCTCATAATATGGAGACACTTCTCGTAATGCGCTTCCTTGGGGGGGTCTTCGGCTCTGCCCCCTTGGTGACGGGTGGTGGCCTTCTCGTGGATATGTGGAACGTCTCCGGTCGGACCGTCCCTTTTGCGACCTTCATGACTTGTATTATCATCGGCCCGGGAATCGCGACGATAATCGGTGGATTGTGAGCTCCTGCAACCAGACCAAAGGGCACCCACTTACTTCGTTGTAAACAGTATGACACAAAACGGTCTAAGCTGGAGATGGCCGCTTTGGGTCGCGATGATCTACTCGGGGGTCTGCTTGTTCTTGCTTTACTTCATCGTTCCGGAAACGTACGGACCAGTCTTGCTGCAACGGAAGGCAAAGGAGCTTCGGAAAGCCGATCCCGTGAGAAACAAGGATGTTTATGCGGACCACGAACGGGGAGACTGGTCGTTGAAGGGGGTGGTCCGTCGTACGGTGTTACGTCCCATCGAGATGGTGTTGAAGGAAAGGATATTAGTCTTGGTGACGATCTATGTTTCTTTCGTGTATGGTATCTTCTACTCTCGTGAGTGTCCCCAGATCCCCTCCATCCTTGGTTGAGCTGAATCACTTTCCGTAGTATTTGAGGCTCTACCGGTCGTTTTTATTGAAAAGCGAGGATTTTCTGTCCAGCGCTTTGGAATTATCTACACTGGTACGTTTCGTGCTTACGCGGGATGCTCAGACTGACGCCCGCCAAAGCTGTCTCCGTGGGCATTCTCCTGGGGTGTGTAATTTACATCTGGCTCTCAAGGGACATGGGTAAACTCGCTGAGAAGTGGGAGGGTTTTCCACCTCCAGAGTACCAACTGTCCGGTGCTATCATCGGGGGTCCGCTCCTGGTGATAGGTTGTTTCTGGCTCGGTTGGACCGGAGAATACAGTCACATCCCTTGGTACGTTCCGATGCTCTCGGTCATTCCGATTGGTTGTGCGGTCAACTTGATTTGCACTTCATTCCTGGCGAGTTACCCACATTCTCGTTCGCGGAATCAGTGCTCATTCCGTTTCTAGGGCTACCTGACGGACACGTATCTGTGAGTTTTTTTTTCTGTACCCAGTCACTGGAATCTAACATTCTCTAAGTATGTATACGGCGTCCGCTTTTTCTGTTAACACGGTGTTCCGTTGTGCCTTTGGTGCTGCATTCCCTCTATTTACCACCGCGATGTTTAAAGGGGTTCGTTCAAATACCTTTCTCTCTAGGCGGCTACTCATTGGTATTCACAGATGGGCATTAATTGGGCGTGCACATTGTTGGGTCTGGTGTCTCTCATCCTTTGCCCTATCCCGATCGTGTTCTCCAAATTTGGAGCGCAGATACGTCGTGATAGTCACTTCGCCCCCGGCACCGTAAGTGATTTTTTTCGTGTCTGTGAGGAGTTCCTGAAAGTAACATTGTTTTTCAGGATCTTAAATTGGCTTCAAGGCTGAAAGAGAGAAACGGAGATCACTTTGACTGGCCTCACGTCTCGGACCCAGTAGTGTAAATTATTGAACAGTTACATCCATAACAATTCTGTGAGCAACTGCGCGACCGACACAAGGTCTCATACGTACTTTCTCGTTTGCCCTCAACGGGCACCATCTCCGGCTCCGGCTCAGTGGGAGGCTTTCGCGACTCTGTTCGCAGACCTGCTGACGACGTCGCCTCTCCACGTAATCGTGAACGCGTCCAATTGCTTTACTGCCCGACTACTCTACGATGTACACCGTGCATCCGGAAACTTGCCGACTGGACTCTCACTTGGGAAACCGGGTGTAAACTGTGGGGGTGACCAACGATGGAAAGACGGCTTCGATGGGTTCATCCACGGGCTGAGGGAAATCTCCGTGGAATGTCCCACCGTAAGAACCGGGGAACAGAATACACAATCAATTCCCAGCTCGCTTCCGAGCTCGGGTTTGGAAACGTCAAACTGGCAAACCAGATCACGAATGCGGGTACGAATGTGAGATCCGCACTGGTACGGAGCGAACGGATCCAAACAGGATGAACCCCTCCCCTCGAAAACAGTCACTCACTCCACCTTGGGTGCCCGTGAACGTATTTGAAGAATGGCCCGCTCGGCTAAGCCCGTGGTTTTGGTATCGGGCCCCCAATGCTGCACCGCCTGATAACACGAATTACGTGGTAATGAATCTGGAGCGTTCGGAGTAGTAGAATAAATACGGACGGAAACCTACGTTGCGGTCCTCACGGAAATTTTTCCCGGCTTGACGTTGGTATCACGAATGTGGACGGAGACGGCGGCGCTCTCCAACTCGAATGGATTGTTGGACTTGGGAAAACGGACCTCCGCCGGTGGGTATACCAAGGGCCTGAAACCAAATTAATTGCCACCGTATTACGTGGAGCAGTCGACTATCATTCCAAATCCGTTCGGAAGAATTGTGCCTGCTGCAAGACGGAAATTATGTCGGCGGAAAATCGAATGGGGACAGTGCCCCTTCAACATTACGATCCTTTGATATGTGTAATTTAAAACTAGGAACGCCCTCACCAACTGCAGATACGAATCCAAGCAGATAGATCTGAGCGGGCAACTTCTCCGCAGAGCCCCCGGATAACAATTTCGACCCTGATAGACATATTCACGTGAGTCAATCACCAATCAGTCGAATTCAACGCAACAAATGATATGGTTTCGAGCACTTTATTGGGACTGGTTATGGTAATGACCGGTAAAGACAGAACGACAAGTAAAACTTTTCAAAACCCCACAATCAAGTCGATAAATAAGTCGAAGCAATCGCGGAAAGAACCAGGCTGAGCGGTTTACAACAAGCAGATGCCGATAACCAACTTCAAGCCAAGACCCTTCAAGATGGCGAGGACCTTGATCAACCTAATGATAAAAGCGTCAGAACTAGATGATCACCAGATCAGAGGGAAGAGGATCCTACAAAGAAGAGACGAGGACCAAGATTCCAGGGATACAGATGCTGAGCTGCTTCAACAACAATTGGAGGCACAAATCGATCTTGGCGAAGACGGAAAGGTCTCCGCAGGTGCCATCGCAAGATGACTTGACCAAGTCCAACTTGCCGATGATACCCTATCAAACAAATTGTAAGTTGATCATATCAGATTGGGACGACGGTCGAGACTTACGGTGATAATGCCAACAATCTTGGTCGCGAGGCTCAAGCTGACAAGGCCCTTAAGATCAACGCAAGCGGCAGTCGCAACTTCGACGGCGGCGACGATCTCGAGGACGACACCCTCGGTACACTTGGAGTCCTTGTTGCATCCATCTTCACGGTAGGATAAGTACTCCACAATCTTGATCGCTCAAGGGGAAAAGAAACTAACCGAACTTGGGATAAATGGAGTTGCATTTCGAATCCAAGACATCAAGGACACTCAAGATGTCGCTGTTGGAACGGCTGACGAGAGCGTCGGGGGCAACGGCGGCGGCCAAAGCCATGGCACCACAGGCGAGGACAGAGAAGACGGTAGAGAAACGCATTGTGAAAGAGTGATTGAGGGTGGGGAGAGGGTTTTGAAAAGCCGTGTAAAGGAGTGGTAGAGTAGAGAGCTCGAGAGAAGAGTGCCGAACAGGAGATCTGAGGCTGAGGATTTCGAAGCAGAACCAGGTCAGGCTTTTATATGTCTTCTGCTCCGCCGAGAGGACGTAACACGGACATTGTAGTCGCAGCGTGCCCTGTGGCAAATTACTCGTAAGGTGCCAAAGAATTCCAAGTGCCAACGAGGGACAACCGAGACGGAGGCTGACGGAGGTAGACCGTCTCACCGATCGTCCGGTATGCTTCTGAGAGACGTTGGCCGTCGCAGAGTGTGCACCCGATGGCCGTAGATCGGACGCCCAATAAAGGAGGACGACGTTGGGCGCAAGGCCGACGGCAACACGGGGAACATGTCGGCGATTCTGAGCGTGGCCTTTACCCGAGGCCGCACTAGACCCAAGCGGGGGTTGCGAAGATCTCCAACGGAGCTGTGGATGACCTTTGATGATACTCCAGTCAATCAGAGTTTATCTGATCAAAAGCGCCCTTGCGCAAGTTAGATTTCACACGGTCTTTGTTCCCTGCAGGGATAAGTAGTTGGCAGAAAAGGAGGTACGTGAGAGAAGGGAGTGATCGACGGTGGAGCAGAGAAGATAGGAGGCGATCGAATGTGGACAAAGGATTCCCCGCAAATGTCGGACATTCTGCGACGAAAACGCGCCCGCACTCATGGCAACAAGGAAGAGAAGAGTCGCATGCAGTGGAACTACATCGGCACCGATTTACCGAGCGATAGCGTCGGGTAGAACATTTTGAATGGGGAGGAAAACGCTTGGACTAAAAAAAAACCCACACCAGAACCAAGTTGACCGCCCTCTTGACGAGCAAGCGAGGGGCTGGTCTGCTGGTATTTGGAGCCAAACGGAATGAGCGGGAGATGGAAATTTTCAATCGTAGAACTCTGATGCGCTGGCATGTAAAGCTAGAAGAGGTCATCCAAGAATCGCGTCAGGATCGACATGTGATAGGCGTTTACATGTTTACAAATAGTACACGTCAGGGTTGGCGTTCCAAGGTGGCGCGAACCCGAGTCGGTCAACTCGGACGAGTCTTTCAACTCCGTAAAAGTTCCCGCGGAGGATAGACCTGGGAAACCCCACCGTGGTTCCTCATGTAGAAATTCCGCGGGCTTGCCCAGGAACCCGTGTACGTAGTACGGCAATGTGAGGTGAATTCGGAGGTCTCCTGAGATTTGGAGAACAGGCGCGCAGGTTGATAAAGGTCCGAGACCTAACTTCTAAAGATCCAAACGACGGTCACGATAATTACAACACACACAATAAGGAGCAGGCCGAAAAGTCGAGACCTTGAGAACTCGCATGCGCTTTATCGATCAGAACGGCGGTTCGGGGCTTGCATCACCCCACATGTCTCCTCACGCTTCGACTGCGTCATTGTTCTGATTGCGGTCTGAAATTTCTGGGTTCAGTGTACCACGTTTCAGGTCATAGCAATAGCCAGTGGGGACGTTACCTCACCCGGTAGCGGAGCCTCACAAGGGTGGTCAGTACGAAAAGGTATTTCCTCCGGGTGTCTCAAAGAGCAGTCATGCACTCTGATTGACCAGGCCCTGTTTCCCAACTGCTACGCCAAAAAAACAGCGTAGGTACCAAAAGAGTACCCTCGATCATCCTGTTCCCACTCGCATTCATCTGCAAAGTCTGATATCAGCCCGGTTGCACATCTGGAGGGTCCCAAAGGCGGTCGCGAACTCACGAGAAATACTCGTCAACGTCCCGACCCAACCAATTGACCCTCGTGACCAGTTCAGACCTCTGATCAATACACCCAACTCCTCCGCCACTCGCACCGATCCGGGTAGGTCCTGAGAATCAAGCGAACGGATTTAAATGAAACCCGACCGATTTCACCCTCTGGCAGAGGGTGAGAAGAGCCGACCGCTTCACCATCCTGGCCAAAATAATGCGGGTTTCGGCAAGGAGGTAGAAATACGGCGGACTTGACCTCTTTACCATCGCCAGAAGGTATGTTGAGAATGGCGCACTATTATCCGTCCGTGTGTGGTGAGAGGTCGGGAAGTGAAACGGCTGATAATCATGGCTCGTATTATTGGTCATGTGGGAGACGTAAACGCCCTCCACCTGAGGGGATTGGCCTGAATTGGCTTCTCGGGAGGCCTTTGCAGTCTCATTGCAAAAGTTCGACATCGGTTTGTTCGGAAGATCGGTGCACGCCGCTGGGATTGCTGCGTTCCCTATGCACCAAGGTCGACACTGTACTCCATCGATCTGTGTTCGTGTATCCCGGAACATACGAGGAAGGGCGGAGTGCACCCCCCCGAAAGAGGGCGACGGTGGTCGCTCGACAAGACGTGAGTGTAGGAGAAACCTTTACGGTCCGAAGCACCTATCCCCATCGTGGAGTAGGCGTGCGCGTATGACGATACAGACAGGACAGGTGGAAAACCAGACAGGACTGCAGGCATCGGCGAGGTTGAGGCTGAGGGCGCTAACTTGCGGGCCGGGCCGAATCTTCCCGAATGACCAAGAGCGGATGACCGGCTTGGGATATTCGTCCCCGAGTGATAACCTGTTTTCGAAAGGTAAAGCTTAGTCTCGGCGCAAGCCCGGATCGGCGGAGCCTGATCCACCTCACGCGCTTCGATCGGCCGGAGGAAACCGAATCGAGGAGAGGGCGATTGCAAATCGCCGGGTTTGGAACGAACCTAGGTAAAGCTGAAGTTGTTGCAGAGGAAGTATCAACGTACTCTGCAGGTCGTCATTGACAGTCTCCTCTCTTGACCCTGATCACACTTTGTATTCCGGCACATCCCTGACCAAGAAGTGTTTATATGAGTGCTCGACCCAGTCGTTGAATATCCGAGGATGAAGAAATGGGGGGTGTGACCGCGTTGATATCGTGCAGCTCGAAGGGGTTTGGTGATGCAAGTCGGGCATCACCTTCTCGTCCTTGTCTTCAATTGGGCGGCAAAACTACTCATGTGGGCTTATGCCCTTTGAATTTCCCATGGTCGCCGGAACCCAGATGAAGAGGGACTCTTGAGATATGATGGTGAGCCGACGAGCGTGTATCAGAGGGACCGAGCATTGAAATCCGCAATGTCGATGTGCCCCACTCGATGGATTCGATCAACCCACAGCTG
>Ga0307515_10006864_pt1 | contig 22647 bp, 13 predicted proteins | sample 17_EM_MG_FD_194513 | JGI IMG/M metagenome (GOLD analysis project Ga0307515, IMG submission 194513) | Populus trichocarpa ectomycorrhiza microbial communities from riparian zone in the Pacific Northwest, United States - 17_EM | ecosystem: Host-associated > Plants > Roots > Unclassified | place...
TAGTTCTTCCCATCCAACCTCACACTCACAGACTGAAGCGAATCATCTCTTTCAGTAGCCATAATCAACAATCACAGAGAACCAGAATGCAAAAGCAGCGGAAAACAAAATACTAAATTGCAGAAACTGAATAGAGATTGCAGAAACTAAACAAATATCTTCTCAAACTTATACGATTACTCTGAAACACAAAACAAATTTGCAGAAACTGAACGGAAATACCAAATTAAAAAAGCTGAAGGGAAGACGAAATATCAAAATAATTGCAGAAACTGACGAAATACCAAATTTTGCAGAAACGGAAGACAAAATCTCACTCCAAAATTTTTTGGATCCGCGAAGTTGTGTTCGGGATTAAGCCTCGTTTCATAAAACCAGCTCTGATACCATGTTAAAATAATTGAGATCAAATACAAAAAGGAGGCTAGAATTCTGAATAATCTGTTTATTATGAATGCATTGTCTTAACCTAAATACAAATAAAGTATATATAGGTTAAACTGAAAGTACTATTCTACCCTTAATAAATAAGACTACATAAATATTATTTAACAAGGTTAATTAGAATTTAGAAGAGCAAGGAAGTAAGAAAAACAAGACGTACGTAGCAGCAGTCGAAGTTACGTAACAACAACAACCCCTTCCACGGCATCAGTTTTTTATCAATTCCAACAGCACAAACGAGGCAACAGAACTCCAAGAATGAACCACCAGCAGCATAAAAATCACTCTCTAATATCAGCAGCTTGGAACAAGACACAACAATAGTTTCTCCAGCAAGCAGCAGCAGATAAATCAGTTGTAGCAGTCAGCGATTCCAGCTTCAATTCATGTGACAGCAGGCCTCCATCATAGCTGCAAACCTTTTTAAATTTGAATAGGTTTGGTCATCCAACAAATTATAGTAGCAAACTAATTTCAACGCAGCATCCAGCAGATCTCGAGCACAGCAGCGCCAGTCTCTTTTCAAAGTAAACAATAGCCTCCTTGATCAGGCAACAACAAGCAACAGTATAATTGGTTGCAGTTTCTCAGCAGCAACATAGTACAATTGAAACAACAGTTGTTCAGTTGAACAGCAGTAGCAGAAACTTGGGATAAAATTCGTAAAACAATTCATCCTAAGTTCAAAACAAAAACCAACACCAGCAGCAATAACTTCCAGGTTGAACAAAAGCTTATAAGTTGAACAAGTAGCATTGACAGTACGTATGGATGGAATTCTTGGATTGGTGGGGGGGTATTAGTGGTTGTCTTCCTAGCTGTGTGGATGATCTATTACATTAGTGGCCCAATCTAGTATTTGGAAAATTTAAATGTAAGGCTTGGTCTATGATTTCTTGTTGTGTTAGCTAGAGTATATGGCTTATGAGGAACAAGGTTATCTTCAATGATAGAAATGTGACCTTCGAAGACAACTTCCCCTTGATTCTATATCATTTCTTGAATTGACTTAAGTCTAAAGATGAGTTCTTCATGGTTACTGGAACTAATTTACTTATAGGGCTTCAAGGTATTATAGATTGGTCTAACAACACCAAATAAAAGTTTTAAGCTTGACGCATTAGCTCCTTCAGTCCTGATGCCCCTTTTTTTATTTGTATTTGTTGGCTTTTTATTTTTCGTTGTTTGCTTTCTGTTTTTGTCTTATTCTATTTTCTTCTCTATTTTTCTTTTTTCTTATCCCTTGCTTTTGGCTACCTTCTGATCAGCCCCTTCAATATATTGACTTCTTCCACAAAAACAAATAGCATTGACAATAATTTCTTTAATGCAAGAGTTCCAATAAATGTTTTTATCATGGCTTCTAATAATTTTGTTCAACCTGCCATTCCATGCTTTGATGATCATTATAATTATTGGAGTATGCTAATGGAGAATGTTTTATGGTCAAAGGAGTATTGACAAATCATTTCTTAAAAAATAATTGAATCGTCATCTAGATCAACAATATTGGATGTGGATACAACAGAGATAAAAACGCAACGATTGAAAAATTTTAAAGAAAAGAATTATCATTTCTAATTAATTGACCTATCAATATTGGAAACCATTCTTTGTATGGAAACTTCTAAGAATATTTAGGATTCGGTGAAAAAAAAGTATCATATAACAACTAAAGTAAAAAGACAGCAACTTTAAACACTTCAAAAATAATTCAAGTTGCTTAGTATGAATATGGGAGAGTCAATCACATTAATTTTCTCGAACAATGGCAATCATTAACAAGATGTGAATCCATATAAATAAAACAGAGGATATTACTATCATTGAGAAAACTCTTTGATCGTTGACACCAAAATTCAGTGTTGTAATGTGTTGAAGCTAAGGATATTGATAAACTTTTCTTTGATAAATTGCAAAGTTCCTTCCTAATTCACGAGCAAAAATTGAATTGACAAGACAAGAAAGAGTAAGCTTTACAGTTTTCATCTAATAATCATTTTTCTATCTACAAAGAGGTGGACAGGGAAGTGGAAGAAGCACAAACAATAATAATGTTAGATTTTCACACCAGAAATTTAAAGATAATTACTTTTCTAATTTTTAAAGAAGAGGAAAATGATATGACAACAATTACTCAACCTTTTACAAGCCAATGCTGGTGGACAAATCAAAAGTTAAATGCTTTAAGTGTCACAAGTATGACATTACAAATCTAAATATTAAACTAATTTGAATAGGAATGGTGGTAAAAAAATCTAATTTTATAGAGAAGAAAGGGGAAATGTCTTTATCGATGGCTAACCATATGAATGAGAAAAATCACCAAAATTTATGGTACTTAGACATTGAGTGTAGCAATCACTTGAGTGGAGATAAATCAATCTTCTCTAATTTAGATTAATCTTATCAAGATTTTATAAAGTTTGGTAACGAGTAAAAAATTATCACTATAGAAAAAGGAATGACAGTAATCCAAACCAAGAAGAATAGTGCTCATACCATTTTCAATGTTTTCTTTGTTCCAAAATTGAAAATAAATTTGTTTAACATTGGCCAACTTTAAGAAAAAAAAGGTATGAAGTTTATATCAAAAACAAAGTGTATAAAACTGAAGACGACAAATTGGGATTAATTGTTAAAGTTAATATGACAGAGAATTGATTATTTTCTCTATATCTGCAGAATATTACTTATTCATGTTTTTTATGAGATTAAAAGAGAAAGCATCATCTTCGAAAGCATGGCATCTTCGCTATGGACATCTTAATTTTGATAGATTGAAAATTCTACATCAAAAGAATATGGTGACGGGTCTTCCTAAAATTTATACTTCTTCTCAAGTTTGTGAAGAATGTATTTTTAGCAACAACACCAAAATCAATTCCCATAATTAAAATTATAGAGAATAAGAAGGCCATTAGAGCTTGTTCATTCCAATATTTATGGACCAATAACTCCACTTTATAATGGAGGTAAAAGATATATAATCATCTTTATTGATGAAATTAAATGTGAGAGCCCCCTACTAGAGAGAGATTGTACCTAAGAGTGGGAGACCCAAGATCATCTATGAAGATAATATAAAGCTTATGAGCCCCACTAGAGATTCGTGCCAATCCGAGACTGTATTGGAAAGATGGAGATCAAAGATCAATCATTAACAAATTAGTGAGAGGTTTTTTGGCATCGATTAGAGAATATGTCAGTCTAAAATTGCATTGGATAATGGGGGATCATAGATCAACCCATGGTGAATTGATGAGAAGCTCTTAGACATCAATTGAAAAATATGTCAATCCGAGACTAAACTAGAGAATGGGGAATCCGAGATTAACCCTTGGTGAATTGGTGAAAAGCCCTTAGGCATTACCTGGAGAATGTGCCAGTCTGATACTACACTAGAGAATAGAAGATCCAAGATCAACCCCTAGCGAAATGGTGAGAGGTTCTTAAGCATCACCTGGAGAATATGTTAGTTTGATATTGCACTAAAGAATAAGATATCCCAAATCATTCCATGGTGAATTGGTGAGAAGATTTCAAGCATCACCTAAAGAATGTGTTTGTCTGAGACTGTACTAGAGAATAGAGGATCCGAGATCAACCCCTAGCAAATTGGTAAGAGGTCTTTAGACATTACCTAGAGAATGTGTCAGTCTAAGACTACACCAAAGAATAGGGGATCCAAGATCAACCATAGAAAATTGGTAAGAGGCTCTTATGCATCACTTGTAAAATGATGTAATTGAAATAGGAAGACCTCATACCTATCCCTTAGAGATTGTGGGGTTTTTTCCCTAGGAAGACTATGTCAATCCTCTTTAATAAGAGTGGTGTTATTGCACTAGGAAGACCAAGTCAATTCCTTTATTGAAAAGTGTCTGGAAGCCCCCACTTGAGATTTATAGATAGGAAATGAAATTCAGATATACATTATTTTTATTTAAAAAAAACTTACATTTTTATTAAGGATTATGCATCCTAAGGTGATATGAGTGATAAATACGAGGGAGGTTCTTAAAAGGAATATGTCTTAGAGTTGGTGCCAAGGTTTTTGTTTTGACTGCTCTGATAACTTTGAATGAGTGATCTTATTTTGATTCAAGGGGGTTATAAATCCTTAGGATACATAAATGTCCATGGGTTGATCCCTTATGATTCTTTCTTGATCTTTCATTTCTACTAAGAGAATGATTTTTCTTGTAAGATCCTTCATGTTGGTTATTCTTATAAAAAAAAAAGGCCTATATCGTAGTAAATTAGCATCTTCCACCCGTATATGATTTTTCATGACTTGCTTCACCTTGAGCAAACTTCTATCTGGTAAGGTATAAAGTTTTCTTTGGATGGCATGTTCTCTTACCCCTCTTATCAAGGCCTCTAAGGCTACTAGCTCAAGCAATTTTTCACCTTAAGCATCTCCTTATTAGACCTCTTTAAATATACATGTGTAGACTCGCCCCCTTATTAGGTAATATCAAATAGCTTCATAGATCTTTTTTTGGCTGGTATGCTGGTGTTAAAGTGTGTCATTAGCTTAGCAAAGAGATCATTAAACCCTTCAATAGAGCTTGGCTCCAAATTATTGTATCATGTATGCGCAGATTCTTGGAAGGTTGTGGGGAGGATTTTGCATATTGAGTCATTATCCTGGATGAGAAACTCTAAGTTATCATGCACATTCTGTACATGCTTCCTTGGGTCAGCTAAGCCATCATTGTTATGGAAATGTAGTTCTTAGATAGTCGAGTTTTCAATATTCAATTGGATAAAAGAGAACCCCTTCATTGATAGGAGTTGTAGATATTCTCATAGGTATGCTCATATACAAATCATCTCTTAGTCTTTTATTTGTTACGCTCTTAGGAGCTTGAGGAGTTTGGTATGGAATGACAATTATGGTAACTAGTGTCCACTCATGGTAACTAAGGGAAGTACATTTGGACTACCAGCTCTGTACATGGATATCGCAATGGTATGAGTGACCTCTTAAAGGACTTATATGAATGTCATTTTATCTAGTCTCCTTTAGGTAGATCGTCTATGAGTACCTGGCGCGGTCGATGCTCGTGGCATAAGGGCGTTGAGTGTTACTAAGGGTGTCAAGACTTGTTGGGTGGTAAGGTTTGATTTTTCCCTTAGATTGCCAACACGACTTGAGTGAGGAGTTATACCTGACTAGTGAGTTGTTAAAGCTCTAGTTGGGTAGAAGTGCTCGCGGTAACAGGTAGAGTTGTCTCACGTCCTAGCCTAAGTGTGTCTTAGTTGTGTGCCATGAAATGGCCTAGAAATGTCCAAAACAAGTTATAGAAAAAAAACTGATGGCTTTTTCATTAGTTTCTTATAGACGGCGCCAATGATAAGGTTCTAAAATGTCCAAGTAGCTTAGGAACAAGGATTATATGTTGGATAATCGGTTAATCTCTCAGTTCTAGCAATTTGATCCATTCCCCTTAACCAAGAGGGTTGGTAGCTGGTGTCTGGTGCTTGGTAAGCTAAGGTGGTTAGTAGCTAATACCTATAAAAGGTTTTTTTTTATATAGATGTAAGAACTCTCAAATGCTTAAATAAGTATTTGTGTAGAGAGAAAATGTGCAATGATATTTTAGAGAGAAAGACTCTAGAAATATGTATGCTAAAAATATAAAGCATAAAGAGATTGTGAACCTTGAGTTTGAAATATTCATTGTGTATTTATAGTCCACATGTCTTCTTTTTTTGTAGAGATGAGAGACTAAAGTGTAACTCCACCCTTGTGATATCTTAAGTTATTCTACTCAAAATAATATGTATTAGATTAGTATAAAATATTGAAAGACTAGCGTGGGGTTTTGAAAAAATTCTCAAGAGAGTGTTGGGCTCAGGCAAGTTGTCTAAAGCCCATTAGAGGTGAAAGTAGACTCAGATGCATTATCTGAATCCAAGTATGTTGAGCTCGGACATGGCAATTTGAGCCCATAAGGATGTTGGGATGCATGCCCAACACTAGCTGGGTGTACGCCCAATACAGGCTCGAGATATTTTGTTTTTGAATAAAAATAAATTAATTGATTAAATATAAATATGAGATGTTCACTTCAAGATATTTTGTTTGGTTCGCTTTTTGAGATTGTTACTTTGATGGCGTGTATAACCTTTATCGGTATCATCATGAAACCTTTTGTAGTGGCACTAAAACCATCTTAATGAGCTTGAATATCTTGTTTTTATATTAAAAAAAAAATTAACTCAACCCATTGTATAATAGAAATCACCTTTCTAATTATTATCTTATTTCGTGTTTACTTGATTGTAAAGAAATTGATTGAATATTTCGCATAAGATCATAGTTATAAAATATATCTTGGCACGACATGTTGATTCAGGACATAGTCAACCTGACTCATAGCTATTGTCGAGTTTTAACACAAGATTAACTTAGAGTTGACCTAGTTTAACTCGATTGATATGGCGTTTGAACTAGATTGACCCGACAAGTGAACCCACAACCTAGTCAAATCTCAATTTAACTTTTTTTAAAAAAATTAAAATATCAGTTTTTTTATATAAAAATAAATAAATCAACTTGGACTAACTCGTTTAATTCATGACCCAAGCCTTATACTAAGTCATGGATCGAATTGGGTTTAATAACTTTACACGTGATATCAAATGAAATCAATGTAATCAATGTTGTGACAACTTCAAATTCATGCAAACATGAAGTTCAAAGTTTACATGTCAATTAATAAATTTATAAAAGCTAGCTATACCAATAAATTCATATCCATTAATATATACTAATGAAATGCCAAAATTTTTTCACTATAGTCATCAAAACTTTTGAGGACTTATTTTTCTTTTACTTTCAAACTTAGCTTCTTTTTTTTTTTTTTCTCATCTTCATCCTTTAATATTGAGTTGATTATCAATTGAGTTTTAAAATTATTTTTTGATTTGTTTTTTATGGGGTTATCACGATCTCATGACCTGGGTCACAAGTTTTGTGAGTTAGCCAGGTTGACTTGTTCTTTTGTTAATTGAATATTTTTTTTTTAATTTCATCATTTAATATATGGTTGATTTGAAATTATACTTTATAATTTTTTTTATTTATTTTTTATGGAGTTATCATGTCTTATGACCCAGGTTTGACAGGTAAACTAGAACTAACTCAAAATCTCCAACTTTTTTTTTAATTTCATCTTTCTTTTTAATCTTTAGCATCTTGTATCTGTCATTGCCTTCTTTTTGTTGCTGTTCCTGTTTCTTCGAGTCTATTAGACATGGTTTTCTCATGGGCTGCTTCCATGAAAAAAAAATCCCATCACTGTATCACGGTTTGGGTCTAGACAGGACTGAGGGACTTAATTTATGAATCATAAGATTCATTAATGACTTATGCTGGCCCATGATTCTAAACAAAGGAAACAGAAATAGTCCAGAGCTCAGTAGTTATCAGTAGCTGGACTTGTGCTCCAAGCCTAAAAACCAACCACAATTCCCATCCCACCTGCTCTCCTAGTCCAGTTTGGAGTTAATTCAATTATGATAAATATATATAATAAGAAACTAAAAATTGTATAAAACGTTACAGTTTCTTAAACCTTTAAAATTACTATTTTAAATTGTAGAGAAAGAAACTAAAGTTCTCATACTAAAAAGTTTTTATTTCATCAATCTCTTCTTTAAAAAAAATAATCTGAAATGCTATTCAAACATCTTAAAAATCTGTTTGGCTACGTGGTGGCGTCCACATTTCTTGCGGCCAAATTTTGCAAGCTGTTTGGTTAATTAACAAACGCTTGTTACTGTACATGGATCCCATGAAATACTGCGTTTGAAACGCAAGAAAAAAGAAAGCAGCTAGGAGCTGCTTCCTGCGCGTTACAAGAAAAGAACTGTGCTTCACTGAACAGTTTTTTTTTTAATCAATGCAGTTAATTGATTTCACTCGCGCTGTTCACGTGAACGTGAACAATAATTTTTTTTTTGTTTTTTTTTAAAATTAGTTTAAGGTGAATTAAATTTACTTGTACTGTAATTTCAATTTTATTCCTGATAATATTTTACCTAATTTTGTAGTTCTTGTCGGATGAATTTTGTACGTAATGGAATTGTAGATAGTTTAATGGAACAATAAATTTTTTATATATATAAAGTATGATTTATTTCATGATGTAATAGCAATAGTTAAATCCACAATATTTAAATTAAAAACCATCAATATCAATTTATATATTTTTAAAATTATTTTATAACTTCAATTTCAAAAGTACTATTAACCAAACATATTAAACTACTTTTTCTTCAACCTCAATTTCAACCACAGTTTTAACCAAACATCTATTTTTTCAAACCAACCTCAACTAAAAGTACTTTTTATAAAACTTTTTTCAAATCACAACCACAACAGTTACCGCAATACCAAATACACTCTAAATAGTAAAATTCTAATGAGATTAAAAGTTTCAATCTAAATGGAGAAAGATTCCAAAAATAATAAGGAAAAAAAAAAGTATGAGTAGTAACTTCTAGGTTAAATTTGAACATGTTCTCAACTCGAAAAATTTACTTGACGTATCCAATTTAGAATAGGAATTTTGCTCAACTTCAATAAATGTTATGAAATATCATTAAAAAGTAAGATTACAAGGAGAAAACATGTGAACGTTGTGATTGAATAAAATTGGCGATGAGACTAAAAGTTTAGTGTAGCAAGTAGCTAGCTAGGTTGATTGGTTCTTCGACCTCGAGAGTTAGCGAACACCAGTCAGTAACTTTACGATTTCCAACAAGATGCAAGGTGTATCCATGACAATGAAGCATTGAAGGGCTTCAATAATGAAATTAAACATTTAATGACAGTAATATCCATGTCTAAATACTTGAATTAATTCATGACAGATTAACCAGCTGCTGCAAACAGAAAGATTGTTTTGTTCATTCATCCAATATTACAGGTGAAAGCAAAGGTTTATTTGAAAAGAAAGCTTCCAAGTTCCCAATCACAAGTTCAACCAAAGCCATCAAAGTTTCCTCAGTGTGGACAGCTCTATGCGGTGACAGGACAACATTGTCTAATGCAATGAGCTCACTGGGAACATGAGGCTCGTTCTCAAACACATCCAATCCGGCACCTGCAATCTCTCCTTGCATCAAGCACCTCACCATTTCTTGCTCGTCTATAATTGCCCCGCGTCCGACATTAATGATCAATCCTTTCTTCCCCAATGCTAGCAAGACTTCCTTGTTAATCATGTGACGAGTTTGATCATTTAATTCACAACAAATTATGAGGACCTCACAGTTTGCTGCTAGTTCACAGACATTGGAATAATAAGGGTATGATACAGATGACTTCTTGTTCCTTGAGCTGTACAAGATATTGCAGCCAAAGGGCTCTAGCCTTTTTCCAACTTCTAGGCCAATGCTTCCAAGTCCAACAATCCCAACTTTCCTGCCTCCCAGCTGAAATAACAAACATCAACATCTTATGGAGAAACAAATTACAGCCATCAATACACAGAAATAGGATATTTATAATTCAATTATCAGCATATAAGATGGCAATTCCTTTTTTTTTTTTTAAAGGAAAAGAAAAGGAAAAATAAAGATTCAACAGAGTAGACATTTGGGGTGGGAGGAACCGAAGTAAGCACTCCAACTTCTAGGATCTGAAAGCTTAAATTCGTGGGTGTTTGGTATGTAGTTCAAAGTGCTTTTTGTCTGAAAAAAAGCACCGAATTGATCATTTTTAGGTGTTTTCCATAGTTTTGGCATGCTCACATCGGAAAAACACTCAAACAAGCATCAATTTGATGCCGTTTCAACTCAAAACGCGTTTTGAAAGGAGCCCAAATCGCAGTACAAAACAGTGAGTTTTTGCTATATGAGATGACATATTGAGAGGCATTATTTCTATGGTTTATCACCAAACAAGACTCGAAACATTCTCAAGCTTTCAATCAAATTAAAAATGATTCAAAAAGATATTCCAAATTCCAGGAGTTTCCTAACAATATGCCTTTTTCCCATTAATTTCAACACCTAATTGACTTGTCTCGTTGAGAATCAACAAATTTTTTTTCAGGTGCCTAACAAGATTTTCTGCAAGACCCCTCACCTTAGAGCCAAGAGAAAAATCTCCGTTGTTAGCCCACAATCCTTGGGTGACGTAACGATTGCCAGCCGATATCTTTCTCAGCGCATCAATCAACAGCCCTACTGCTATATCAGCAACATCCGCAGAAAAAAGGCTTCCAGCATAAGCCACAGATACCCCTCTCCGACGACACTCTTGCAAGTCGATTTGGTTGAGTCCAGAACTTGTGGTGACAATAAGCCCCAGAGATGGCAACAGCCTTATAGTGCTGGTGGTGACTGGACAGGTTCCATGGGAGAGAATAGCTTGGACTGAGTGTGCATGAGTAGTCAAAAACTGGTCTAAAGGAAGTGGTGAGTCCCATGCTTTCAAGAAATGGAATTTTTGGGAGAGTTTGTCTTCGTGATATTTGAAGACTGGTGGTGGTTCAAGAACTAAGACTTTTGGCTTTGGGAAAAGGTTTTGATCATGATTTTCTTGATGATAACCATTACAATCCATTTTCAATGTTTGGAGGAGATTACCAAAGAAAAGGATAATTAATATTCCACACATAAAACAGCGACAGGGTTTATACAATAAAAGAGATTATAGAAGCGTTTGGGAACGTGCTGACCTTGTGTTTCTAAAACTTTTAATTTTTTTTAAAAAAAAAATTGTTATATTTTTTATTATTTTGATATATATATATATATATATATATATATATATATATATCAAAAAAAATTTTTTTAAAAAAAATATTTTTGAGTTAACTTGCAAACTTCATAATAAAAAAATATTATTTAAACTCACAAATATATTTTAAATTATTATTTTTAACAAAAAAAAATAACAATGAAAAATAAAACTTGATGTAAGGTCACATAGGGTATCAAAAAACCCAATAAAAGGAAGAGGCTAAAAAATAATTTTTTAAAATAGCAATAAAAAAACCTAATTAAATTGGGTTAATTTGTAAACTCCATGACCATGAGTATAAGATTGAGATAACTTTATAAAAAAAAAATTCAAAAACCAATTCTTAATAAATAGACAGTCGTTTATATTTAAAAGCTCGTTTGATATTGTGATAATAATTATTTTTAAAAGTATTTTTTATTTGAAAATAAATCAAAATAATATTTGTTTTATTTTTAAAATTTATTTTTGATTTCTTTTAGTGAGTTGAAATTGAAATTTTATTACTCGTGTATGTTTTAAATTTAAATGGACATCATTTCAATATTTTGGTGAATTCTTTTGGCTTCTCATTGTCTTTTATTTAATTTTTCTTTTTATTTGTTTTCTAATTTTATATTACATTTCTTTTAATTTTGTAAAAGGAATCTACATGAATAAAATGATCTCTCCTTTCACCAAACACTGCACCATTTCCTTCTCTTTGGCTGTTTTAGGCACGGAGTCCTCAACTCAAGATACTTGAAATTTATGTTTTTGTTTTGGGGCTATTTTCCAGAATCAAAGGTCAGGAGTGGCTCTCATGGTCGTTCGGAGCATCAGATTCATGCCACGTTGACTAGATGAATGTTGATTGTATGAAATTAGCACAATTAGTTGAACGTTGTTAGCACCGCGGCTCTCGCAATCGTTCATGTTTTGAGACTGTTCGAGGAAAAGTTTTTCAATGTCTGAATATCTTGGCGTTCCCTTTTAGCCTAAGGGACTCCAAATATATTTAAGAAGTCTTTGATTAAATGGTATATATCTTCTTCTTCTTCTTTTGGCTCCCTCATCTACACTAGGTTAATTGCTCCTTCATCAAGTTTGCAGCCATTAAGAACAATTGAGAAGCCATGGCTAGGATTTTAGGATGCAACCAGCATCCAGATAATTCTGATAAGAAGGTAATTCCGCACGGCCTCCCCCTCTTAAAACCATGATGATAAGACTTCTTCATCTTTTATCTTCTCACTCGCTTTGCAGTCATATCATACTGTTATGATCGGCATGCATGCAGAAGAATGTGAAACAATCACTGGAAGGAATCAAACAGGATTTACCAAATCGGAGATAGGTTTGATTATCCAACATCAGAATAATAACCATGCAAGAGATTGACTTCTTTCTGATGGCAAAAGAGATTGCTTGTAAAGAAGCTTTGTTCAGAAATTTGTTTACTGATTAACAGATATCATACAAGAGATGATTAACAAACTGACCTGCAAACCGACGAGTTGAATTATTCGCTGTCCACATATTCGGAGAGTAAAGGCTTATTTGACAAGAAAGCTTCCAAATTCCCCACCACAAGTTGGCTTAAATCCTTCAAAGATTCAGGTGTAAAAACAGCCCTATGCGGTGACAACACAACATTATCCATTGCGAAAAACTCTTTAGGAACACTAGGCTCAGTCTCGAACACATCCAAGCCAGCACCTGCAATCTCCCCTTGCATCAGACACCTCACCATTTCCTTCTCATCGATGATTGCCCCACGTCCAATGTTTACAATGACTCCTTCCTTCCCCAGTGCTGACAACACTTGTTTATTGATCATGTGGCGGGTTTCGTCACTTAATCCACAGCAAATGATGAGAGCATCACAATTAGCTGCAAGCTCACAGACATCGTGGTAGAACGGATACGAAACATTCGGTTTTTTCTTCCTGGAGTTGTACGAAACAAAACAACCAAAGGCCTCGAGCCTTTTAGCAACTTCATATCCAATATTTCCCAATCCAACAATTCCAGCTCGCTTACCACTGAGCTGAAATTACCAAACACAAAGAATACATATAATCAGACACAATTAGTTAGTTCAATCAAACGATAACTTGCTGATGTTGAACCTTTTTAGGGGTCCATTTTTATCACCATTTTGTTTCGTTATGCGGAAAGGCGCAAAAGATCAAGATAGCCGACCGCAGCTAGTTTGATATTGAGGATCTGCTGCTGCTGGTGGTGTTTTGTTTCATTGGCAAGAAATGGAATGGCGATGCAGTAAACCAAATCAACAAATGTTTTCAGAGCCTTTTCATTTCAAGAATTAGACATAATTAATTAAATAAACCAAAAGGTACTAACTTAAAATCTAGTGTTGCTTCCAATTATCATTCTTATAAGTCATTAAGAACTAACAGTGACCCATATAAAGAGAAGATTCACGGATCAAAACCTTAGAACCAAGAGGATAGTTCCCTTTAGCAGCCCAAAGCCCTTGCCTCACATAACGATCACTAGCCGAAACCTTTCTCAGAACATCAATCAACAAACCAACAGCCATATCAGCCACATCAGCAGAATACACGTAGCCTGCATTAGCAATTTTGATACCACGGCGGCGACACTCAGGGATGTCAATCTGGTTAAGACCAGCACTAGTGGTGACAACCACACCAACCTCTGGAAGCAGCTGGAGGATGTCAGCGTTGACGGGTGCACCACCGGAGGAAAGGATAGCTTTTATGGAATGAGAATGAGTGGACAAGAACTGGTCTAGAGGGAGTTGGGAGTCGTAGGTTTTCAAAAATTGAAATTTGTTGGATGCAAAGGATTCTTCGCCAATGAGTGAAAAGGCTGGGGGTGGTCTGAAGAGCACTACTTTTGGGAGATCTTGTTGCTCTTCTTCTTGGGTTTTGTCAGAGTCTGTATCATTGACTCCCATTTTTTAGTGTTAGTTTGGGAACGACAACAGAAGCTAGGAAGGAGGGGTCTGTTTCAGATAAGGCACTATACTATACTTTTATGGCTGCTCTGCTTTTTGGCACTTCCTTACCGGCTTACCGGGTAAGACTTGGAACTTGGAAGTACTGTCTGGTTCTCTCCTCTGTACTCTTTGTGTTTAATATTGTAATAATTTTTATAATTATAATTTAAAAAAATTTATTTTATAAAAAATATTTTTAATTAAAATTGGTTTAATATTTATATATATTTGATTGGTTGAATTTGAAGTTAAATAAAAAATAATTTAATGTGTTTGGTTAAGAATACTTTTCAAATTGAGATTATAAAATAACTAAAAAAGATATATATTAATATTGATGATTTTTAATTTAAATGTTGTATATTTAACTACTATTATTATATCATGAAATAAATAATACTTTATATAAAATATTTTTTATTGTTCCATTAAACTATCTACAATTTCATCTAGTATGAAATTCATCCAATAAGAACTATAATTTTCTTGGTTTTTTAAGCGTACAACAAAATCAAGTAAAATATCATTACAATCAAATTTTGCAAATGTTACATCATGCGATCTCTTTCTAATTTATGTAGTGTCATTGAATAATGTTAAACACTAATTTTTTAAATAAAACACAATTAAAAATAAAATAAAAAATTAGAATTTTTTTTACTGGGTCGGACCTAATCTAATACATTTAGATTTGGATCTGATCCAGTCTTGTCATTCTTCACTGTTCACTTTTATAAAATAAACAAAAAGAAATGAATTAATTGTAAAGTAAATAGCATAGAGTGAATAACAATTCACTCTCATATTACAGAACGTTAGGGAACACGATTCAACCTGTGTTTCCAAAAAATTTAAATTTTTTTTTTGTTAAAATTTAATATAGTTTGTACGTTTTGGATCATTTTAATATGCTGATGTCAAAAATAATTTTTAAAAAATAAAAAAATATCATTGACATACATTTTGACACGAAAAGTTATTTAAAAAACACCCGCAACCACACTGCCAAACAAGCTCTACATAAAAAAAGAGAAGCATTGAAGCTACTTTCAATTAAGCTGCATTGTAAACGCAAATTAAACTAAATCCCACAAATAATAAATTTCATTTTATAGTTTACCAAACAGTTTTTTTCTATAAATTGCTTTAAAAACAAAATAGCCACATAATCAAACACCCTCTTGATCTTTTTGCAGTCACTGTCTGATACTTTAATATCCAATAATTTGAGTGTCAAAACTCTTCATTAGTTTTCCTGATTCAATCACATGAACGTATGATAAAAGAATAAAGAATTATCATTAAAAAAAAATATTTTAAACAGAAAAAATCATCGTTAATTCTAAAGATCCTTGCATTCCTGGAATACTCATACTCTGTAAATGCCCCCAACAGTGAAAAAGCTTCACATAAACCAACCTGGGAGGAAGAAGCCTACGAAACAATGGAAGATACTCTCCTAAAGTTATGTTACTTACTCCAATTCCAACTTTCCGGTCGGCTGTCAAAACCTGAACTTGGGATTTTTAGAATTCTGAAAACTAAGAGTTCTGTGCCAGAGACAAGAATCAAAAAAAAAAAAAAACCCATAATACGAAAACAAAAGGCATAGATGGAAATGAGGAGGACGTTAGGAAAGCGACTTTACACGACAGGTATAACTTGTCCATAAATACATCTATCATGCTTTTCCAAGCACAGACCAGTCAGTCAACTGGGAATATAGGGTTCAAAGAGCGTTGCACAGGGATTTGGATCATATTGCAAGATATCTGCAGCACGTTCAAATTCTTCTCTCAGAACTTTTATGCTGAATTTATCCACGACTCTACCAAGGTCATGAGATATCTCAAAGGGGTCCTCTATGCATATCAAATGGCGATCATTCCCAATCCTCCTTGTCCATTCCTTTTCGTGTTTGCTGTAGAAAGATAATCACAGTATTACAGTCAGTCAAACGTAACATCTCAAGCTGACTATAAAGTATAAGCAGAAAGAAAACCTTTTGAACTCTCGAAAACAAATTAAATAAAAATAAAGTTTGTGATAATGTCTGAAAAATAATCATAAGGCATATATTTGTCAATCAAGTCTCGTAATTAGGCAGATAAAAATCTTATGAAAAGACACTGGAAAGCACATATCACCTGAGTATGCTTCCTGTACGAACAGATATAACAGCATTTGCATAATCATGACCATATGCCCAATAATTGAAAAATGCCCATACTAATCGAGCAATTGTTTCCTTGTTTCGAGATCCAAAACCACGGAGTTTTTCAACTTGATCAAAGTAAGCACATTGAATGTCATCTACAGTGACGGAGTATGTCGTTCTCATCTCCTGAAAGAGAGCACCTCACAATAAAGACATTTACAGCAAAGACTAAGAAAACAAGCAACAAATTTCACTTGGAAATGCTTTGTTCAGGTAGAAGATTTTGAAGCTGAATAATGCTATTGTCCAAAATATTTGTGCCCCAAAATGAGTTTACCAGAAAATTATAACCACTTAATGTTCATCAGCAAACTGATTCAGTGTACTTATTCCAGGAAGAATACATTACTTTTCGAAGCGTAATCAGATACAAGAATATGGCAAGAGTTCACTTCATAAACCAAAGCAGAGGATGATACTCAATATCCTCTTGGATGCTCCCTCCAAAATAATGCCAAGTACCATATAAGGCTGAAAAGACAACATTTTGGCACCACGACAGAGAACACCATCCTATGAAGTAATCACTAACTAAAATTGAAATCCTGAGCACATAACCAGCAAAAGGTTCAGATTTCCCACGCTATTAATTTTGGGTCATTCATCTATTCAACTGAAGTAAAATATAATAAGGGTGAAAGAAATCAAAAGAACATCCAATTCCCTTAACCTTCGGGAATAATCACATTAAAGAATGATATGACCACATACTGATATGTCAAAATAACTGAAATGCTAAAAAAGACCCAATCTAGAATTCCTAAATAAACAAGCAGAATAGAAATGCAGACCTGTAAGCATGGAAGGATAGCAGGTCTACGCTGCTGTAAAAAATGAATGCACATTAAAACATACCTGAAAAGAAAGAAATATCAGGCAACAAAAACTCAATAAGCGAACATAGATGTCTTTAGATCATATAGGCCCATGACAAGTTCAGCAAAATATGATAATTCTTAATGATGACTCACGCATAACTAGATAGGGTCCCTTGGTAAGTTGCATTGACTCCTCTTGACTTGGCCCAGTGTTTCACTATAAAAGCTAATTGCCGTAATCTGACATCTATTTGTGCATAATCCCGAAGAAGCTTTGTATTCACAACAGCCAAAACATTGTTTATGCATATGTCACAGGAGATGCCAGTCGCGGGATCCATAAGCTTTACTATGGGAACCCTGGCCCGAGTCAATGCCTGCAAAGTAATGGGATTATGGACTCGAAAATAAATCAAACAAGAGTCACAAGACATCCTAACAGTACAGCAATTTTTAAGGAGAATAAACCAGGATCAATTAGTGTGGAAAATAAGACATCATATTAAGAAAGAAATGGATAGTGATTAAGTTATAACTGGATTGACAAGGTATATAAGGATCCAATGTTGTCTTACATATCTCTAAGTTATTTTCTGAGAGCATGCTCTCACTTTATATCTCACAAAGGATTCTACCTTATTTTTTCAGAGCACGTTCTTACTTTTAACCTGATTGATTATCCAAACAAGATAATTATTTCTTTGAGAAACCTCTAGATTATACATAGCTGAAAAAAGATGGCTAAGCGAATGAACTGCACAAGTCAATAGAAATTGCATTGATCATCTTAGAGTCGTCCAAACGCTTGCAAACAAAATTTAATATAAAAATTGCAGAAACATGAACTCACCATGAAGATGTAATGGCACATAGTAGTTCCATGACCTCATATCACTAGGCTTACAAAATAATTACTCATTAATACCTTGACAATAGTGTTACTAAAATGAGAGGAAAAACACATATTCACTCCCAACAGAATACTGAAGAATAAGGACCCAAATGGGACTAGGAAAAAAAAAGCATGGAGAACACAGAACACTGAGAAAATAAATTGCCCAGGTTAATCCGTTCACCGAATTGACATGCCAAATACACACAAAATGAAGACGCATCCTGAATGTGTGAGTAACAGGAATAAGGACGTTAATTGGCCCACATGTGTGAATGTGTCTGTGCACACACAACTGTAGTAATAGCATGGTTCTAAAACAAATTTACCAAAGCAGCAATTTGTAGATCACGGCTGTTACCATCTTATCAAATGATTTTCATTTCATTACCTAATTGCAACAAGAGAAAAATCCTCTGAAGATGTCTAATAGAATAGGCAACCAAACAATAAAATGATAAATATCAAAATAATTGGTAACATGTTATATTTATTACTAAGGTTTACTTCTCAAGCACTTTAAGGTAGGCATCATATCAGCTTATAGTTCATAGATCACCTAAATTGGCTAGTTGCAGAGTATTGTAAGCAGCAACATGATCTTTAGCAGAATTAGTTAGCCTTTCATCATGGAGTTGCCATGGTAATCTATTTATGTTATCACATCACATGCAACAAAATGCAACACCAGACAACTCTTTCATTTTAAAGGCATAAATACAACGCAAACAGCTCGTCAAACCCAAAAATGGCAGCCAGTGACCAAACTACGCAATTCAAGATAGTTTAAAAATAATCATCTGTGTTAAATATCTTTTAATTATCCGTATTACATATCCCTAATATGACGGGGGATGTTACAAGTGAGGAGGAGTTGTTATTGATCTATTTGACGGGTTTGGACAAATGGAAAGACATCAAGACATTATGGTAGTAAGCTTTCTTTGCAGCTTTTTTTCCTTTTTGATAGTTGTTGATGGAGTAGAACTATAATTTTTTTGAGAATGGAGCATTTCAAAAACAATTCTTGTGGGAACTGCCACCCCTACGCTGTTCCACTATGGGGGCCTCTCCGGGGGTTTCTTTGCTGGACACTCAAATTTCAAAGTGATGAGATGGCTCAGGGCTCTCAAATTCCAATTGTCCTAGTGTGTGGGTTTTTCATTTGAAAGATGTCTTTTTCTCTATTTGTACAATCCATTTCCTTCATCAATAAAGTTTTCTTTAACTAAAATTACTCGTTAACATTCAATCCTAAGGGTGGACATTGGAAATCTGTTTATCGTATCAAACATAATCCACAAACACAACAGGTGTAACCCCAAGCATCTGCAGCATTTAGCATATTTAATCTGCATGCTCTGCAATTTACAACTTCAATATGGCAATATAGTTAAGAAGACTAGGTTGTATGTGCATGCATGTGTTTTATTGTCCACAGGATTTGGGGAAAATGATATTTGAACTCATTATCAGGTAGGAAAAATCATATTCTTATCTTCCAGAGTGATTCTACCTTAGAAACTATCAATGGTAATTCATTAATTAGGGCACTGCATTTAGAAGACTAGTTAATAGAAGGTAAACATGCTAAGAAACTAAATCCTAACATTCAGCTAAAAGAATTAACGTGTATAAAATTAAATTATAAAAGAAAAAAACAGGGTCTACCCTTGAGAATGATAGAACTTCATCAGAATGCCTGGAAGCTAATTTTAAACGTCTGCATATAATATTCTAAAAAACACGCCAGGCTACTCAATTGGGGAGCTCTAGCAGAAGTCATTTTCTTTTACCCAGTAAACATTCTAGGAGTTTGAAGAAAACCAAAACAGTTAAATGGCATTTATTGCATTATCTCTGAATTCATTGATCCTCTAAAAGGACAGCAATCTCATTTACCTGCACATTCTGGAGGTTGCCTGACTGCAATATATCAGCCAACTTTAACAAGACCTCAGACTTGTTAATCTCAGCATCCTCAATTGCGAGGCAAACATCTATATCACTCTTTGAAACTCCAAATGAATTTGCACCTGAACCATATAGGTATAATCGAGCTTCAGGCCATTCCTTGTTGACTAGTTTCTCCAATGACATCAAAAATAGCTCCTGCTTCATTTTTTCTTCCTCTGGCGGTATCAATGACTCATAAATTGCAAGAAAAGCAGCATTTAGTCTGTCGATATCTAAACAACATTGCGTTTGCTTTTTAAGCATTCTCATCCTCTGACTAAGTATCTTTTTCCCCCTGTTATCTGATCTAGACTCCTGATTATCAAAACCGCAAGAAAATCCAACAGATTCACGATTAGAGAAGGAATTAGAAACAGCTACTAAGCAATAATTATATTTTTCTTACACTAACCTCAATTCCGTTTTCATTAAGAACGTCAACTGAGAATGTCCATCAAGGTATATAATTTAGTTAACTAATGGAAGATTCATATAGTTACAGTAGCGCCCTCATATTTATATTGAACTCCTAGTTACTTCAAATTTCAACTCCTAGAACATCAAATACAATTAAAAGATTCACATAAAGTAACTGACTTTAAAACTCAATGCCCAGATAGAAAAGAAAACAACAGACCTTGTTACTTTGCTTCTTGTCTTTCTTGCCTTCAGATTGACCATTAAGCAACAAAGAATCCACCAGCTCTTCACCAAGATCATCCAATTCCCCTCCATCATCCTTTCCATCTTCACCATTTTCACCATCCAAATTGATCAAGGATTCCCCAATCTCCGAACCCAAAACGGAATGCAGATTACTACCGGCAGGTGGACCTGGACGATCAAGCTGTCTCGTAAGCCCCAGCTCAACTGACCCCTCACTTCTCACTTTCTCATTATTCATTTCACTATAATCTCCGTTTTCCCTGGTAATATTAAGCTCTAATTCTCTCCTCCTACTTCCGTAATCCCAATTCCCTCCACCTCCTCCACCTCTAGGGTTATTGGAGAACCCGGGAGGCGGAGACCTATAATTCCGGTGCTGTTCCTGGTGCAGGTGTTGGTTTCGGTGCTGGTTTCCCCGTCCTCCACTGCTGCCTCCTGGCTGTCGCACTTCAGAATTCCTCCTCGAATTCGAGTTTGCTTGCTTCTCGAGATGCCTATTCCTTTCCAATCCATTGAAGCTTCTGCCCCCTGGTCCTACTTCTCGCACCAAATTCGCATTCACTAAAACCTCAGCAGGGCTTTGAATCTCACTCGAAAACGAGCCGAACTGTAGCTTTTGCTCGAACTGTTGCTTCTGTTGAAGTAGATGCTGGATCGAATTGTCATTATTATTATTATTAGCTCTAGTCTCCACATTTGAAAACCCTAATCTTTGCAAATCCTCTGCTAAACATTGATTTCCACGGGGGTGAGGAAAAGCATTGTTTTTCTGCGGAAAGCCGAGATTATGGGGCCAAAGAGGAGGCGAATTAGAGAGAAGATCACGGCCGTTGGGATGCAACACTTGACGAGACGGTACAGGTAGACTGGGGCCAACAGCTGCAACTGCAGGATCAAAACCGAGAGGCTGAGGCTGAGGATTATGTTGATTTTGATTGTGATTTTGTAATTGCGGGGTCATAAAAAGAGACTGAGATTGCTGCTGCTGTTGCTGCGATGGTGTTGGGTGGTGGTTAGGTCTTCGGAGTAAAGAAAGTAGAAATTCGCCGCCGCCATTATTCGCGGGCGGGATAAGTGGAGCATCACCGCCGCCACCGGACATTGTATTGTAGTCGTAGACTAGAAGGTTTCTACACTGAAAAGAGTGGAAGACAGAAGGTGATTTTTATTTTATTTTTTTTCCTCACGCTCGCTAGAATCGATTGAGTTGTGCTGTTATGGTTGGTGAGGATTGGGTTTATATGCTTGTACGTATAAAAGCAAATCCATTGAATCGGATTGATTTGATGGGATCACGATTTACTGGTGTTAATTGAACGGCATTGATTGGAGTTGTGTAGTAGTCTGGTGATTGCGAGGAAGGAGAGTGAGGGGAGGGTGACTGTGCGTCATCTAGTCTGACGTGGATCTAGCTTATCAGGGAAGTTGTTGGAAAAACGAAAAGGTGTTTCAACGTTAAAACATCCAAAGCGTATTAAAAGAAGCTAAATAAATCTAATATTATTCACCGCTATTTCTCTGTCCAGGGTTCTTAAGAGCATGGTAGCTTCTTTACGGGGCTTATTAATTATTATTATTTATTTAATTAAAAATAAATAAAACCTTTTCTATTTAAATTATACAATAAAATAACGAGAATATCATTAAAAGAAAAAAAATTAAAATGAACGTCAAAGGCTATTTTTATATTTGCATAGTAGCTTTCTTATTATTGTAATATAGAGCCAATGGATAATTTGATATTTAATCAAATATAAAAATTAAAAAATATAGTAAAATAATTAAAATTTCATTAAAAATAAAAAAACTTTAAATTAATTTCAAGGGGTTTTTTTCTTTTCACAATAATTTTTTTATTATTACCATATCAGATCAGAAACAATTTAATATTTGAATATATATATATATATATATATA
>Ga0307515_10006865_pt1 | contig 22646 bp, 28 predicted proteins | sample 17_EM_MG_FD_194513 | JGI IMG/M metagenome (GOLD analysis project Ga0307515, IMG submission 194513) | Populus trichocarpa ectomycorrhiza microbial communities from riparian zone in the Pacific Northwest, United States - 17_EM | ecosystem: Host-associated > Plants > Roots > Unclassified | place...
GGAAAACTGCTATAGCATCTGCGACAACCTGGGCCTTTGCATCAGCCCCACTGGCGAGGGTTTTGCCCTCGATGAGAATCAAGGACAGAATATGGACAAGGCACACGTCCACATGAGTAACGTGATTAGCTTCACCACAAATGGTGAGAGGGAAGGCGCGATGGCGATGCACAATTGCAGGATACCCTTCGAAGCCAAGAAGGTTCAGTGTTTCAGCGGCGAAGGTTTCTGCGAGGGAGTCTTCGGTGTATCTGATGGTGCAATTGAGGTAGCTGAGATACCGGAAGGCGGCAGGGGAAAGGGCGGGGTTGGTGTCGCCAGGGGGAGAGTTGAGAATTGCAGGATCGATGTGGTCGAGCGACGGGTCTGGGTTAGGGAAGAACTCGTCCGGTGGAAGAGACAAGACGGTGATGTTGTAAGCCTCGAGTTCATCGTCAGTCCAGTCACTGCTCGACTTGGCAGACCGAACCAGATTAGCCATGGCAGCGTTGAGATCTGAATATGTGAATAGAGTGCGTGCGCCGCCAAAGCCACCGAGGGACCTTACGTGGGCAATCGAGGCGGCTGGGCAAGGTGTCAGGCGAGAAAACCTATCGAAACAGTGGGGGTGGGTGGGAATGGGTAGCCCCGCTGGAAGAAGCGTCTGTGTTTATATCGGAGCGTTGAGGGGTGAGCCGAAAGCGGCAGCTCGTCCCCTCTGAACGTGGGTTTCCTCGTTTAGTCGATCTTGTTGAGTACGTCCACGACCGCTCTACATGACACGCTATTTCAACAACACTCGGTGACCACGATGTTGATTCTAAATCCAGACGTGACTGGTTCTGGTCTCTGACCTTCATGGACGCGACGTCGACCCTGCAACGATCACAGCAGACCCCGCGCTGCATAGCTTCCAACCCTCCCCCCCCCGGCGACCAGTCGCTGACGTGAGGTACATTCAAAAACCTCGAGCCCAATGACGATTTTGCCATGGGTGCCCCTCCTGATGCTCCAGGTGCCATCAAGGGTGCTGTGCCCACCCAAGCCGGGCCAACCGGACGTGACTCCTAGGGCTGTCACTACGGATTCGCCCCGATAATACCGGTCGCAACTCTTCCCTGATGTACCCTGGACCTTCCTTGGCATCTAAACAACACCCAGGTTCCCGCTAGGTTTCGTGCTTCAGGAGTCGACAGAACGGATATCTGCCCTCGGAGCGTTCGGAAACGACACCTGCCTGGATTTGCAGGCACGACTCCGGTCGGGTCTCACTCACCCCCTGCGCCTGCCCCCGCTTCCATCCCGACCCCCTCCGTCCGGTCGCCGTCCAGCGGGTCATCGCCAGTGGACCTGGTCCTCAGCCGAGAAGTCTGCCCGTATATCTCCCTCCTCTTCTCCCGTCTATGCGCATATCCCCTCCTCTCCTTTCATCTCAAAAATAAAAAATGCCCCCCTCCCTAGTCTTTGCCCCTTTTCCCCCCTCCTCGCGCTCCCCCCGAACCTCTTCCTTTCCCCAACTGACATGCCTTCGTGTTCAGCGTAGCCGACACGAGTCTTCCTCCATTGGAGATCGCGACAAGACTTTGTGGGTTGCCCCCTTCGACGCATATTGTCCAACCCTCCACGCCCCAACGTCCGTCTGTAGCAGCGTGCAGTCGGTACTGTTACTTACCGACTCCCCTCCCGCAGCTCCCACAGGAACTAGGCCATTGATACGGCGTATCCGGTCCTTCGAAATCACAACTCCCCACATTCGAGAACTGAAGATTAATCTCCCCTCAATACGAATAGTATGATCCACCACAACCCGGCTCTATCGGGCCCATATTCGACTGGATTTCTGCGATCCACAACCACCAGGATTTTGAAAGGGTTCGAAGTCGAGAGGAATTTGCCACTCTCCACTCAACATTGATTACCATCAGTCAAGAGGCCTGCTTCCGTAGATCACACGGAAGTTGCCCTGTAAACCCATCTGCCGCCTTGGCTTACGGTCAAGGCGAGACCGTTTACTGTGTCAGGGCTGATTCCCCTCGATCCGGCAAACTTGGTCGTATTTTTCAGATCTAAGGTAAGACGGTAACTGTTCGTAAGACTAAGATTACTTTTACTGAGTCGGATGTGTCGCATCTTTCCTTGATTCTGTTTCTCAGAGCGAAGCCACTTATTCTCCCAATTTCCCGATGGACATCGATTATGACCTCCCACCCGCCCTCGATGTTCTAGTGGCTGCATGCAGACCTCACGCTTCTGATCTCGATGGATGTACCTCGACACGCGAATCCCTTTTCTACCCACCCAATCTACTGTCGTCCGCCACCCTTGAAATCGCAAATCACCTGATCCTCGATGCCGTCCTAAATACGCTCTTCCTGACTCTGCCGAAAGGTCACCGTCTCACCGCCATCAGGGGACTGTAGTCACTCAGACTCGATCGGACGACTCGACGGTCTGAGGCTCTCGCTCGTTTCCTCGCTGATCCTCACCAAGACCGAGCCGAGAGGCTTACATAACTTCAAACATATTCAACCAGGAGATGTGGGTTATATCCGCACAGGCTGTTTTCATTTGCTGTTTTCCGCTGTTTTCCCGTTGGGACAGAGGGAGTTGGGCGTTGATGTCCCTCTCACCTTCAAGCAGTTGGACGTTGGACCAATCATCAACCGCCAACCTCGGCTACCTGGTTATCTCTCCACGAACAGTGTTCGAGCAACTCAAGTTCGTTTAACATCCCCAACATCACTCAATACATCCCCTCCCCATACATTTCCGTCGACATCTCCCCAGGCATCTCCTCCCCCGACATCTCCACTCCTAGCGTCTCCATCTTCGGCATCTCCGTCTCCGGCATCTCCATCCCTGGCATCTCCTGTTCCGTAAGCTCGTTATGTTACATTGATTTCCCGCAGTACCTCAAACACGTGCTCTAGGATGTTGGAACCCGGTTCCAGCATCTCGTTCAGACTTGCAGGGGGACAAGGCCCTGCCCTTGTGACTAGGTGCCAGACTCACAGGGAAGACATTCAACGAGCGGGCACCTTCGGAAATTATGTGAAACAGCATTACAACTCTTGGGTAGCGTTCGCCCGCGAGACTGGACACGGGAATGACATCAAGCCGATCCTCGTCACCGGCGTCGACAGGACCAGGTACTTTGCAATGATGTGCTACTCGAACGATGACGATGACTTGAGGTCCGAGTTCACAACTTCCGTTCTCAGGGACGCCCCCGCCTCTGTTTGGGGAACGTGGCATACAACAGGATTTGTTCACACGAGCTGTGGTCCCCAGCTGCGTTCCTCTCCCTCTCCCACACAAACCATGGACTTGGCGCCCTCTGGGAGTAACGATGCGGAGAAAATTTCAGATGAGCACGACCAATGCGTCTTCATCCGGTACTATAGAGGTTGGGGATCCCCAAGGTCATAAGGGCTGGTGCGGGTCCGCACGATTCCGGTTCAGGAGGTTGCGAGGATGAAGGCTCACCTGGGGTGGACTTTGGTAGCGGAACGAAGTTGACTTGTCCTGGGGAATCTAACGCCTCATCTTATGCTTATATGCGGTGCGTTCCTCCGACTCTATACGCTTTGGTCACTGACCATGAGATCCTCTGTGACTGGGACTATCAATTGCAGATATGCCAGTTTTTCGAAGGGGAAGACCTAGCGGCAGAAGTACGAACATTTTTCGCCGAAGGCGATGTCACTACACACTCGCTCGTTAACGCATGACAAGGTAACTGTCTATCCATTGTGTTTTGGCATCTGAGGCTCTCACTTTCGCTCAGCTCCGCACAGGCAACTCATCTGCGTACCCCTATTCTCATCGGACGTCTAGAGTCGCACTTTGTCTCACTACCTTGCAGCGTAGACCTCACCCTGGGGTTGGACAGGCCCGAAAACAAGGAGAAGAAGGGCCGGACGCAGAATTTGTGTACTTGGATCAAAACCCTTAGCGATCGACTGACCGACTCGAATGGCCGTCGGTGTCTCGTGTCGCCAACCTCATCAAAGTGCTCGTTAGTCATTCCGTGCCTCTTTCGGGTGTGGTCCTCCTTAAAGCTTACCGGGTGGGCAGTAAAGAAAGACGTGGAGGTTAAGGGCCCGACGCAACCGGACATCTGTGAGGCACTGATAACTACGGTCGGTGCAAAAGGATGAAGAACATGCTATGTTCGCCTTGCCGAACGGTGTTTAACGTTATCATTTATGTAATAGTCACTACTCAAAAGATCTTGACTGTCTGTCCCCAAAGACCCACCGTCGTCGACCTTAGTTGCCGCCTCCTCTTCCCCCCCATCGTCGTCGTCGCTGTCTCCTACTGTATCTTCTTCATCTCCCTCTCCACCGGTCTCGGTCTGAGCGGTTCGTCGTTGTGCATCGGCCGGTTGAAGGAGAGGACCACTGGATTTCTGATGAACAGGGGCACCATTTGTCATCTCCCAGGCCTGCTCAGCTTGCGTCTTTTTCTCCGCCTCTTCGTCCACGGGGAGGAGGGTATCCAATCCAAGCTCTTTCCATTGCAGGAAGCCATTCACCCCTGCTCCCAACGGGACCACGTCTTCGAATAAAGCGCACGATGACGGTTCGAACGGACGTTTGGGCCGGGGTGCTGGGTGTTTGGTGCTCGAGGAATTGCCGAACAGATAAGAGGGGTGCACTACGGAAGGCAACACTAAGAGGCGAGGAGAGACGCGGTCAGGGTGGTCCAGGATAGAGCATGGCACGAACCGGACTTCGTACTCACGTTCAGACTCTTCGGGATTGGGAGGTCTAGTTCCCGGAGGAATATCCAGATCTCTTGAATGGTCGCATATTAGCACGATATCGGGGACGAAATGGGGTTGCGGAACGGACCCTCGTCGGATAGATAGCCGTCCATGTAATTTGGACCCTCGGGCGTGTCAAGAGTCCGCAAGTCGGATGGAACCATGTGCACGTAGCGGTAAAATAGATCCTGTTATATTGTTTCCGCGTCAGTCTTTGTCGACGAGAGTATAGGAGGTTCGTTCCCGCACGGTCATGGTGACGGTCGAACGAAACCACTATCCAGCAAGATGAGAGAAAGCACTGCCCGGCAAGTTTGCGAGTAATCAGGCAGTCCACGGGTGGCTAGCTAGTTCTATGCGCACAAACACCGCAAATCAGAATCAACACCTTTTTTTGTACTCCTAAACTACCATATAACTTCGAGGACAGTATGGAAGACGACGACCTAAACCCCCTTCAAAATATGCGCCCAGTGGCTTCTTGCGAGCGTCTTGAAAGCAAGGAAGCGCTTCAGAGCAAGCTGTCTGTACTCTGCATCCTCCATACCAGTGCTGGTGTACAGGATACGCGTTGCTACAGTCACACACCGCGAGACCTGAGTTTCAGTAGTGGGATACTGGCCGGTTATGACAGCATTGCTCAGTTCGGCGGTTACTGGGATGAGATAGAAGGTGGGTCGAGTGCCAACCATTATGATGCAGGGGATAGTCATGGCATCAAGGCAATCGAGACCATAATCCCTGCGCTTCCGGTTGTTAAATTGGAATGCCGCTATAGCCCCTGCAACGATCTCAGGCTCTGTGTTAGCCCCTTCGATGAAGGTTTTTCCTTCGATGAGTATTAGGAGGATGAAGGTTGGGGAATGGAGAAGACACGCGTCCGCCCGAGTGACGTGATTGGCTTCGCCGCAAATAACAAGAGGAATGGTGTAAGAGTGATACACAGCAGCCGGACGTTCGTTGAAGCGTAGAAGCTTCAGTGTCGCTGCGGCGAAGTTGGTAATCAAAGACTCTTGGGTGGGTCTGACAGCCAAACGGAGGTAGTCAAGGTATTTGACAGTGGCATCGGAAAGGGCGGGGTTGGTGTTGCGAGGGGGAGAGTTGAGGATGGCGGGATCGATGTGGTCGAGTGACGGGTCTGGGGTAGGGAAGAACTTGTCTGGTGGAAGAGACTGGATGGTGATATTGTACGCCATGAGCTCATTTTCCGTCCAGCTGCTGCCTGACTTGGCAGACCGAATCAGATTAGCCATAGCAACGTTGAAACCTGAAGACATGATTAGGATACATGCACCACCAAATACACCGAGGGACTTACGTGGACGATCGAGGCGGTTGGGCAGGATGTCGGGCGAGACAATCTATTGAAACGGTGGGGATGGGCAGCCCCGCTAAAAGCCGCCTGTGTTTATAGTCGTTTGCTCGCCAAAATCTATGATTGGCTGACACCCCCTGAGTGACGCCAGTATTCCAACACAGTTAAGGGGGTCGTTGCGGATGAATCGATGATCGGTGACCGGTGATGCATTGATGGCTAAGCCGGGAACCTATATGTAGTCCCCGTAGGCCTGTATTCAAATATTGCACACGCACGACCACTCCGGCCAAGTACTGCAGTACTAGACCCCAGGATTAACCGGCAAAAATCAACGACAGACAGTCCCGGCCTTTTTGAAGCGAACGAGTTGGAGTTACATTCTAGAGGCTTACGTTTTTCACGTAACAGAAGGCGAGAGAGGAGGGTTGAGGAAAACGGGGTATGCCGATGAGCGATGGCGGTGATGTCGAAACCGAGGAACCCAAGGGATGTCGAAATACTAAACAGTGGAATAAACAGTAAGAGCGAGTGGGATCGCAGACTGGGCGCAGCAAGATAAAAACCCAAAAACCCAACCCCCGTCCGAAAAGAACGCAACATCACGCGTTCACGACGAGCAGGTCGGCGGGTGCGCCGTGGGCTTTCAGCCGGCGAGTGTTTAGACGGGTGTTGAAACGTTGACTGGTGACCACTTGGGGCGACCAGAATTTGTCCACCAGGCAGCAACGGTTATTGATCAAGGGGTCGTCGCGGGTGTTGTGCATGCCAGGACCGCAGGTCCCGGGTAAGATGCCAGTGAACAATGACCGGAATGCTCAGATTAGGATTTAAAATGAAAAGCTCAGTAGGTATTATTATCTGACGAGGTGAGGTAGATGTTACAAATGACAACCGATGCCTAAACTACATGGCTCGTTCGGGGACAGCAAAAGAACATCAGCTAAGCCCCTCCAAAATGGAAGCCCAGTGGACTCTCGCAAGTGTCCTGAAAGCGAGAAGGCGCTTCAAAGCAAGCTTTCTGTATTCCACATTCTCCATCCCAGCACCGGCGTACTGGGCATGCGTTGCTATGGTCACGCACCGCAAGACCCGAGTTCGAGTGGCAGGATACTGGCCGGTCATGACAGAGTCACTCAGCTCTGTGGTTACCGGGACAAGATAGAACGTAGGGTGAGTGCCGGCCATTACGATGCAAGGGATAGTCATGACATCGAGGCAACCGAGACCATGGTCCCTGCGCTTTCCATTGTTGAATTGGACGGCCGCTACAGCCCCCGCAACAGCCTGAGCCTCTGCATTAACCCCATTGGTGAGGGTTTTGCCCTCGATGAGCACCAGGAGGATGAGGGTTGGCCTGTGGATAAGGCACACGTCTGTCTGAGCAACGTGGTTGGCTTCGCCACAAATAACAAGAGGGATGGTGTAACGGCGGTGCACACCGGTGGGGGTGGGACGCTTGTTGAAGCCGAGGAGCTCCAGTGTCTCTGCAGCGAAGTCGACGATGAAACACTCTTGGGAGGGTCTGGTGGCGTAGTCGAGGTAACCGAGGTATTCGGCGGTGGCATCGGAAAGGTCAGGGTTGTCATCACCGGGAGGAGCGTCGAGAATGGCGGGATCGATGTGATCAAGCGATGGGTCTGGGGTAGAGAAGAACTTTTCTGGTGGTGTAGATGAAATGGTGATGTTGTAGGCCATGAGATCGTTGTCAGTCCAGTCGCTCCCCGACTTGGCAGACCGGGTGAGGTTAGCCATGGCAACGTCAAATCTGAAGGTGTGGTTAGAATATGTGCGCTGCAAGAGACACCGAGGGGCTTACGTGAAAAATTGAGGTGGTTGGGCAAGATGTCGGGCGAGATGATCTATCGAAACGCTGGGGAGGGTGAGGATGGGTACTAGCCCCTTCAAAAGGCGCCTGTTTTTATAGTTTTTTGTCCCCACCGAGATCTATTGTTGGCTGACGCCCCCTGAGTGACGCCAGCTAAGGGGGTTGTTGCAGATGATCGACGATGGCTAAGTTCCCCGTGTCCGGGAACTTATGTTACTTTTTTGCAGGACGGAGGCAAACGAAAAACTACAAGACCCGAGACTTACGTCCCGGGAATTATAACTCACGTGCAGTTTTTCCGACAGGCGACACCGGCGAGTGGGAAGAGAGGGATTGGATGTGGAAATTGGAATCGACAGCTCCTGTAGAATCAGTGGAGGGCCTCGGGCTGTTGTCGGAGGGATCTGTGGTGGGATAGGAGGAATCGGAGGTGGGTTCCCTGAGGCAGTGGTCGTGGGGTGCGCTCATGGGTTTATCGGATTGGAGTTGTCGGCTGGCAGGCCGTGGGGAAGAGGGGAGAGTTGTCATCCCTAGGACGTTTACGTCCAGGGTCTTAGTGACTTTTATCCTCGTTGGATTCCATGCCTGCCGGACTCTTCGCCCCCCGCCATGACCACCTGTGCCTACCTCTATCAATGCTGCTTTTCAAGTATCGTGGGTCTCACTGTCCTCCGTGCTAGGGGTTGCTGCAACAGCCCCGCATCTTGCAACGACCTGCTGGTGGACCACTGTATTGAGACGAAGAACGACGGGATTCCATTCTCCATCATCTGTTGAATGGGATATGTGTTTCACGGCTTCGTGCAAACCCTCTGCTCGCCGCCTCCCACCTGAACAACGCATCTCTCGTACGAGGTTTGCACCCTTGTCACCACCCACCTACAAACACGCCAACGCGTGACACTGAGTATATTCCAGTTGCCCATCAACTTGAAAAGCAGTGGAGCGAACCACGGGCACGACCTTTCTCTCAAGCTTCAGCAACGGCTAACACATCGGGGTGCACTGTACAATCGCGAGGATGTAGACTGTGCGATATGCGGCCTCTGATAGTTACCTTTCCATGTGCTTTTGCGTTTCATTCATCCAGACCGCGAGTGAAAAACAGATTATGGTATTTTGGGTGTACATCTGACATGTGATATTGGCTTGGTACATGAGACAAACAGAGAGAAGACAAGGAGAATAATAATTCGCATCCAGAGTGAGTAGGAGATGAGGGAATGCCATAGTTTGGAGACGCGAAACGAGCAACCCACAGACAGGCGAAACTCCAAACAGGATCGCACGTTCCTGGAGGTACTAGGGATGGAAAGGAAGCCGCCCTTTTCTATTCGACGGCTTGGAAAAGGATACATCGAGAGGGATTGCGAGACAGGGAATGTGAGGTGGGGTAATAATGTGAAGCTGTACTATTGAGAGATAGGTCGTGAGATTGAGGAATCTTGTAGGTATGCAAGACTTGAACATGGGATACGTCGATGTCCGTGGGACGTAGGAAAGTTTGACCGGGCTGAGGTCACTATTATTTTGACTTGGAGAGGTCCCGGGCTGCCTTGATGAGCGGCGTCAACGTGCGAAGCGGTTCGGCGCCCTTGAAGAAAGCGTGCTGTGTCTTATCAGTATCGAGGGAACACCGACTCAGCGAAAACGGACAAACCTGCAAGAGAGTTGGCGCATCAGGCCGTTTTTCAACATCGACTTCCAAAGTCTTGGAGAGGTAATCCCTGAAGATGGTAGACAGGTTCTCCGGGTTTGCAATCGTGGGAGTTCCGTTCGTTGCGATCAGGTACAACGCTTTCAAAGGGTTCTGGTTCAGGTACGGCGGTTCACCCTCAATCATTTCTGAATGTCCATCACATCGGGAACAGAAAACGTCACATCAAAGGCACAGGCCGGTAGTCAGTTGGGGTGCTTGGTGTCAAGTAAAATTTCCAATTTCTTACCGATTGCCATGATTCCCAAAGACCAAATGTCAACCTTGTTTCCATACTCCTTCCTAGTTACGACCTCCGGAGCCATCCAGTAGGGGGTTCCCACCATGGTTGTGCGTTTGGCGTTGCCCTCGGAAATTTGTGCACAAAACCCGAAGTCGGCTGAACAAAAAAATCAGCGATCTGCGGGGAGCCCCAACACAACAGGCAGAGTGGGTAGGAATGAGGAGAGGGTTGACGTACTCAGTTTGATGTCGCCGGTCATGCTCAATAGGACATTGTCGCTCTTGATGTCCCGATGAATGACTCCGTGACGGTGGAGGTGATCAAGGCCCTGGCATGTCTCCCTTGAAACGGCTGCAATCTGACCCTCACTCATCAAGTTGGCTGTGACGACGTCCGTAAGACTTCCTCCTTCCATATACTCCATAACTACCCAGAGCTCATTCTTGTACAAGAACGAGTCAATGTAGTTCACGATGTTAGGGTGTCGAGAAGCTCTCATGACAAGAATCTCGTTGATGATTAGGTCCTTCTTGGGCTGCTTGTCAAGATCCATCTGTTTGATTGCGACGGACAGATTACTGCCAACTTGATATGCGGTGTAAACACCTCCGGAAGCACTGTGTGGAGACTTAAGCACGGCCCGAAGCCCAAACATGAGGCAGCTTACCCTGCACCAATCTTGACGAGGTTCCTGTACAGTTTCGTAGGATCTGCGTCGGTACAAATCTGCTGCAACCTCCGGATGACGTCGTCATCTTTTGCCTTGTCCTTGTCCTTCTTCTCCCGCTTCCTGGGCGTCGCGACACCGGCGGCGTTGGCAGCTTTATGCAACTGGTTGGCAGCGGCGCTCGGTTGCGGTGGGGTTCTTTCCCGATCTTTGCTTGGCTGTTTCAAAGGCAAGTCGGTTGTCGAAGAAACTGGAGATTTGTGCGGGTGTTTTCCGGGTACAGGACCGTGACCGTTCTGCGGTCCGGGGGGAGGTGAATCTTTGGTCGTGTTTGACCGAGAGAGTTGCTGGCTCTGGTTGGGAGACTTGGAAGGAAGGCGCTGAGATGTGGACCGATCCAGAGAAGGAGAAACGGTCTGGGGTGGAGCGGGTGCTGGTCTGAAGGAAGAGGGTCCAGACGAAGGGTTGGATGGAGTCCTTTTGGCTGGGGCAGGAGCAGGGCGCTTTAACATGTCGTTGAGGATCCCGCATATAGCGCGCCACAATAGTGAGATGACTTACCGGGCTCTGCAGGACGCTTGACGGTTCTGGATCTTCGCGAGGCGGAGCAGGAGCGGCGCCCATTTTGTCCCAGACATCGCCTCCACCCTCCTGATAGAACTTGACGATTTCCATCACAGCCTGAGGATTTTTCTCTTGTTCCACCCTGGAAATGCCGCTCTCTTGAAGCAGTTGCTGCCATTCCTTTGGCAATCCGGTAAACTCTCCGGTGGAGGAGTTGAAACCGACGTGGGTGAGGTGGACAGGATCGTAGGGAGTGCTGATCGCGACGGTCTTGTTTGAACCAAGGAAGTCGGACATCAAGCCCATGAATATCCCTTTTTTGCCCTTTGTTGTCCCCGCGCGAGATCTGATCTGGGACGGGGACTGGGAGGTGCTTGCGACGGGTGGCATCTGCTCGTTGGGGTCAGCGTAGAAGCCACCATTCTGATTGATTGGCATGGGTGCGGATATACGTCGTTGAGCGGGTGTGGTAGGTTGGGAAGGGTAAACGTCGTTGAGATTATCGGTATTCGCCCTCGATGGTCTAGGAGGTGGGGATGCGCTGGCCATCACGAGGCTGGTGGCTGACGAGGTTGTTGCGTCCGTCGTCGTCGTTTGCGAAGATGTGTGGTAGTATTCTTGACCACGTGTTTTGTCCCTCTTGGGAAAGAGTGGTGATATCGGCAACGACAATGGCGGCGGCTCCGAGGTCAGCGAAACGTAAAGCTGAGCCTGGTGGAGGAGGTCGTCCAGCTCGTCGAGGCCGTTGCTCGACTTGGCTTTCTCTCCCTGCACCCCACCCGGTGGCAGGAACATCGCTGGCGGGGACAACGCTGAGCTTTTCACCCGATGATCATCAGTGACCGCGTGCATATAACGACCCTCGCATCTGATAACTCGGTTCCTCGCTCCAGACGGCGATGATCCCTGATTCCACGCGAGTCGTCAGGGCGTTCTCCAACGAGCTACCAGATCTGCGGGTATGTTGGCGGCTCCAAGCGTAAGTGGTCGTCGTAGAAACCTTCATACCGGACTTTCCACCCCTTCGGCTCCGACTGCCTCCTGCGTGTTCGGCCGTTCATTATAGTCCTTGGTACACGGACACAGGTATATTTCCACCCATGCAGGTGACAGCAGCAGTCCCAGTTTCAGCCGTGGGGACAATCATGGCGGTCGACTGCCTCGATCACGAGCCTCGCCGGCCGTGAATGACAAAATGGCTCAAACCGACGTGCATGGGTATGTTCTCGACAGGGGCATTGCACGGCAAGATATATAAAGCTAACCCGTCGCGAACTTTTCCTCTTAGTTTCGATACCCTTCGTCCACCCTCCTCCATCCGCCACAATGTCTATCACGACGGCTCCCAACACCCCATCCGACGAAAAAAATTCCCCTCAACAACCCAGCGGTCACCCCTTGCCGTCCACATCTCCTAATAGTGATCTCTCTCCCACTTCTCCCTCCAAGACTGTCAGGAGAAAGCGACCCTCAGAGGACCTGAGGAAGGAGTTCAAGGAAGAGGGGGGTTGCCCTCCTTCCTCTTCCGCAGATTCGGCAAAGGAGTGATCACCCTACACCTTCCATTGACGACCCGTGCGTCCTTTCAGGTCTCCCCCATCGTAATGCGGCGCTGACTTGCTCCTTTCAGCAGCATCCGAGTTTATATGACGTCACGACTGTAACCTTAGCCCTTTTCCTTATCTTACAAGCTCACATATGGGCTACGAATTCGCTTGAACATATCCTCTTTCTTCCTCTTCTGGTTGTTTCAGTAGTTCTTGCTGTATCCTACTCTTTCGTTGTTTAGTCCTCAAACAATGGACGGAATGCCTATCGAACATTGAGCAGTGGCGCGAAGCCGCAAAAGATAAGAATTACCTTGCCGCTCGAGTGATCGCTTTGAGTGGCAGCGATCTCCGAAACATCTTCCATCTCCGTGTCCTCGCTCTTGTGGTCAGAAACCGCAAACTCCTCAAGATCGTCGTCGTCAAACTGGAGTATCTCCGCTATGTTCGCAGTCTCGTGCTTGGCAAGTTCTATCTCCTGTTGCGTGAGCTGTGAACTGGGCAGGAACAGGGGTTCCTCCTGTCGTGGTCCCTCTTCCCCCTCTTCCTGCTTCACGGGGGAGGGGGTTACTGCGGGCGAAGAACGTATCGGCACGGACGGAGGTGGCGGCATGGATCTCGAATCCCACACAGATTGTGAACTTGTCACTGAATGTGCCACCGGCGATGACTTTCGAGCCATGGCAAGGTCTTGTCTTTGCACGACTTTGAACGGCTTTCTCCTAGCACTGTGGGGCACTGCCGGCGAGGCAGATTTGGATGACCCTGGAGTAGTTCCGGGTTCGGATCTGTCGTCTTCCCTCGCCCGCTTCAGTGGAGTTCGCTGTGGCACGACGCTCGCAGTGGATCCCCGACTTTGTGGAGTAGGAAGCAGTTGCATTGATTCGAAAGTCGTAGAAATGGCGAAAAGACATTCAGTGTCATCGTTATCGAGAACAATGACAATGGGGTGGCTTGGTTCTGTGAAACGCATCAAGATGGCAATACCCATTGAATCTGCGTACGTGACAGTCGCCTACACCAAAAATCAGGGAATCCGTGATTTGGACGTACAGAAGAGATAAACTGACCGTGAATTCCCTCAGTTGAAAGGCAATGGATGCTGGGACGTTGGCAATATAGTATTGATCAAACTCTTCGGAACTCAAGGCGAGTTCCGTGGCCAATTGCGCCTTCCCTGCGGAAATTCAGACGTCAGAATAGTTGGCGGGTTCGGTTTATCGTAGGCTTAGAAATCACCTCTCGTATCAAGCGAGGTTTCCATACTTCTGATGATGACCTCTGAATTCGTGAAGCCCCATACGAGTTGAGGATCACCCTTGTTACCTCGAACAGATGGAAAGTGTTCAATTATATCCTTGAGCATCTTCGGTCCGATTCTTATGTAGGATTCGTCTTCCCCAGGATCATCTGTGAACTGGTGCGCTGACTCGATTGTATGCAACGGGAGTCTGTGTGTCTTCACAACGCCTGAGCAAACTAGGAATGATTTTATGCGGCCAGCTGCATAAAGGAAAAGCCGTACCGTGTTTACAATGCATACGGACTACGAGTTTGCTCTCCAAACTATCTTTCTCTTCCTGTGTGTCTCCGTCCTCGGAGTCTACGATAGAAAGCTCGCACTTCTCGACAGCCTTATCGCCAGCCCCGCGTTTCAGCACTGCTAGCAACGACTGATCGTCTATTATTTAGTATCCCTGTACAGGCAGGCGCTGACTTACCTTGGCCAAGACCTGACCGGAAACACCGACTGGCTCCTGGCTTCCACCTGGACGATTGGAGCCTCTCTGGCCAAGATTGTATCGAGTAAAGAACACCCGAGAGTACTGGAATCGGCAATACGAGGTTTCCGCCACATTGGTCGCAGAAAGTATCAGGCATTCGGCTGAGGCGAACATATACATCTCATCGCCGTATCTGGACAGGCAGGTCACGCCCTTGGTAAAAGCTAGTAATTCAAGCATCAGAATTTTCATCACCAGAATCATTTGAGCGGTAAAAGCTAACATTTGAGAGATGTAGAGTCCAGTGTCACTTGCATTTCGTGAACGCGTCTCCTCGCGATTGGAGTCACAAGATCAGGGGGATGAAATGGGTGATCGTGGGAGCAACACGTGATCGCGTTGTCATTTTCGTCGCGACCACTGACCAGCGCGTCTCCCTCCGCATCAATCACGGCGTTGGTCGCCGCGACGCGTCTTTCTACCACAATCACCATGTGAGTTGCAGTTTTGTTGCTCGAGACATGGCTTGGATGTTCATGAGCGTAGGTACAAGTCCGGCGCATCTTCGCAAGTCCGATCTGGTTTGGGAACCATCACACGGGATTGGTCCGCCAACAAGCCACAAAACACCCAGCTCGACGACCCTGACTCGGACGCTATCTCCGGGTGGTCACCCTCCCCTCCTAGTACAGCTGCGACCCGGTCTTCGCAGAGCAGAATCGATAGCCTCCAAGCGTCACTAAGTGATAGGATCACCAGCTCGGAGAAGCTTTTATCGTCCTCACAGAGCTCTCAGAAACGTGCAGCAGAACCTTTCGACCCTTCATCTCAACCTCCTGCCAAGAAGCGTGTACTCCCTGCGAGTTTTCCTAATTCCCATCAACCCAAGACCAAGACACTCTCAAGGACGGCAACCCTGAGCTCGGGATCCTTTCGCGCCAACACATCATCTTCAGTATCGAAGGCTCCGAGCCATTCTGCTCTGAAACCGTTCTCGAAGGACACTGTCTCCCTCAGTCAAGAACAGAATCATATCCTGAAGCTCGCTCAGGAGGGAAAGAGTCTGTTCTACACCGGAAGCGCTGGAACGGGAAAGTCGGTCTTGCTTAGGGAAATCATCAAGACCTTGCGCAAGAAGTACGTCACCATTCCTGATGCCGTGGCGGTGACTGCATCGACCGGTACGTTTGATCCATCTTGTTTGAGGATACAACGCCAATCCCACTTAGGTATCGCCGCCTGCAATATCGGCGGTGTGACCATTCATTCCTTTGCCGGTATCGGCCTCGGACGCGAAAAAGCAGAGCAACTCGCAGACAGAGTCAGGAAGAATAAGAAGGCTAGTTCTCGTTGGATGAGGACCAAGGCGCTTATCATCGACGAAGGTTTGCTCCGTTGGCATTATCTCGTTCCGGCGTTTGTTCAGACGCGGCCTTAGTTTCCATGGTCGACGGAGACCTTTTTGAGAAGCTCTCTAAAGTCGGAAGCATCGTCAGGAAACATAATGACCCTTTTGGTGGAATTCAGGTTGGACAATTATTCTACCGGAACGACGGATTGCACTAATTGTGTTATAGCTCATCGTCACGGGCGACTTTTTCCAGTTACCGCCAATAGCAGGAGGCGGCCAGGCTGTAAAGTTCGCTTTTGAGGCACAAGTGTGGAGTCAAACGATCAAGAAAACCATAAACCTCACACAGGTCTTTAGGCAACGTGATGAAGGTCTGCGGCACCTTACGTACGATTCTTCGTTACTGATCCCCCCGCAGAGTTTGTCAATATGTTGAACGAAATGCGCTTCGGAAAACTCACGCCCGCTTCTATCGAAAAATTCAAGTCTCTAAGCCGACCACTTAAGTACGATGACGGAATCGTCCCAACAGAACTGTAAGTGTCAACTCCCTCGGTCCACATGACACTGAGATTGTCTGGGTAGTTTCCCGCGCCGTGAAGACGTAGAGAAGTCTAATGTGCGGCAGATGGGGTGTTTGTCAGGCGACACCATGGTTTTTAAATCTCTTGATGGAGGATCTTTACAAGACAAAGACCAGCGCGAGAGGCAACTTGCGAACTTCATGGCTCCCCATGAACTCAAGCTCAAGGTCGATTCCCAAGTCATGTTGATCAAGAACATGGACGACTCGCTGGTCAACGGAAGTATCGGGAAGGTCGTGAGGTTTGCCGATGTCGAGGCCGAGGGTGAAGTAGTTCTTGAGAAAAATAACGAGATGAAGAAAATGGGGAAAGAACCTCCGAAGAAACCATCTGGCAAGATTTATCCTGTCGTTGAGTTTCTGCAGCCTGGTGGCTATAAAAGAACTGTGATGGTCTTACCGGAGTCGTGGAAAGTCGAGTTACCCAGTGGAGAGGTGCAAGTTAGTCGGACGCAAGTAAGCCACTCGAGTTTTCCGCCACAATGAACTTACAAACTTGGCTTAGCTCCCGCTGATCTTATCATGGGCGATGTCCATTCACAAGTCCCAAGGTCAGACGCTCGAGCGAGTGAAGGTGGACTTATCTAGGATATTTGAGAAAGGTCTGTAGGCGTCTATTTGCTGATATTTGTGACATGTAGTAATTTTGACCCCCCGATTAGGTCAAGCCTACGTTGCTCTCTCTCGTGCCACGACGTTAGATGGGCTCCAGATTCTAGGTTTCAACCCAAGCAAGGTAAGGCTCTAATCACCGTTCATATAACAAACACCCCCTGACTTCCTCCCGTAGGTGCAAGCACATAACAAGGTCATCGTTTGGAGTCGAAAGCTTGAAACAATTGCGCAGCCAGCCTCATGAGGATTCCACTGGACACACCTTTTCACTTGTGATTACGCTAGGGCCGGGTAATTGTATGATAGATGCTCGACGTCCAGTGATTGGCGCCTTGTCGAGCCTTGTGACTGTTCTGATCCACGTTCAGCAATATCACTCTCGGTTCAACAAGGGCTCCGAACTCAAATACGAGCCTTTGTGGCCAAATAGGCCCGATATGGTGAAGATCGGCGGATAACCCGAATCCCGGCTCGGTCGCAGTTTCAATGCCACAATCCTCGTGGCGTGTCCGCCTGTGAATGTTTTTTCACGAACCCTTTACACGAGGTGCTTCCTTGGAACGTAAGTAGCGCGTCACGAACTGCATGGCCATGCATTGTGGGTCGATGTGATTGGTGGGTTCTCTCGGGTTAATTTGTCCAGATTCTCTTGTTCTCGATTTTTTCCGCACGAGTCCGCCGGAAATCAACTGACCCGCACACCACCCACTCGATTGTGTGAAGATTCTGTTTTTCACTGTAACCTCCGCCCTTTTCCAGGATTGGAACATATGAAGAATACGTAACTAATCTCAGTCATGCAACAATAGTGCCAGGGGTTATCACTATCTATGCGCCAAGGTTCCAGAGAATGCTCACGGCTTTTCCCGTTCTGACCGTCTTAGCTGTTGGATTGGACCCCTCGTTGGCGTAACGAGGCAGTTCACGGTCCGGATAAATCCCCGCGCAGAATAAGGATCTCTCTCCCTTCTCGTCGCTTTTACTCTGGATTATGCTCGACCTCGCGGATGGGAACTACGCTCTTCTGTCCTTGGCTGCGGCCTGCGGCCTGTACACGTTATACCGCAAGTACTCTCGGATCTCAATATCCGATGTCCCTGGTCCGGAGTCGAAAACGTTCTTGCTAGGTGTGTCCCATGGCTTCACCCAACTTTGGGAATACCAACTGACATGGCGCATCAGGTCATAGCAAAGAGTTACTTCTTTCGGACTGCGGCACAACAGAAGCTGAATTCCGTCAAAAATACGGCGATGTTGTCCGCACAAAAGCTGCTTTAGGAGTACGGTGCTCGTTCCGTTCCTTGCTGCTTGATAATCCTGACGACCGGATAGGAGGACGTACTTTGGATCGCCGATCATAAAGCAATCAAGCATATTCTCCACAAGTCTGGATATGATTACCCGAAGCCGCCTGGCGATAAACCCCTGCGGGCGATGGTGACTGACGAGGGCCTGGCTTGGGCTGACGGTGCGTTTCTCTCTTCCACTCGGGGTTCACTATACTAAACTTTCGAACAGGTGAAATACACAGGAGATATAAGAAGGTTCTCTTACCAGCATTCGGGATTCCTGAGGCGAAAGAGTTCTTACCTACATTCACCCATGTTATCACTCGAGTCAGTGACGCCCCCTACATCCAACTCATCCAGCTCATTTCCTTTTTTTCTCAGCTGGCGGATCGGTGGACCAACGAACTTGTGGATGGGAACTCTGCCGGGATCATCGATGTCGCAGATGGGCTGATGAGGGTTACTTTGGACGCGTGCGTTCCCTATTTCCCGCTACTTGCATGGGTCCTCATTCCCGCTTACGTACTATCTCAGTATCGGATTCGGCACGTGCTTTTTCTGTTCAAAGCACACAAACATACTCACTCGAGGTGATCACCTGCAGCTGCTTTTGATCATGACTTTGGGGCAGTGACCGATTCGGACGACCCTTTGATGAAATCCTATTCCCACCTCATGTAATGTCTATGCATTTTTCCATGCGCATGTTCACACTAACCCCGCCTCTTCTCCTCAGGACTGTGTTCGCCGCTCCTTCACCGGGACGTTTGATCTTCCGCGGTATTTCGAGATTCGTCCCCCCATCCTGGTTATCTTACCTCTACGAGCACTCTTCATCTCCGGACATCCAGAGGTTACGAGAGAACCGCCACGAGGTTCACGAGTTTGCCGGAAAGCTCGTCGATTTCAAACGCAAAGCTCTCGAACAGGGAAAGAGTCAAAAGGACATCATGTCTCTCCTCCGTAAGCGCCTTCCCTCGGGCGGGGCTTGTGTCGAGGTTAACAGGAGTTTTTACATAGTGAAGGCGAACGCTTCCGCAAATGGAGATGCGAAGCTTCGTGATGATGAGATCGTTCCGCAGATGAGGTGGGTCTCGTCTTTTGTCTAGGAGCGATTTGGTTAATCATCAGCCCCTGCCAGGACGATAATGTTTGCTGCCCACGAAACTACCGCCATCACCGTAAGTGAGCGTGGTGTGTTGTTGCTGGTGTCGCTGACCAGTCGAGATAGATCGCATGGGGTTTGTACGAACTCGCGAGAAATCCAGAGGTCCAGGCTAGACTTCGAGAAGAAATCATCGAAACCCGGAAGAAGATCAAGGCTCGAGGAGAAACAGAATTCACCACTAGTGATTTTGACGCCATGCCATACACGATTGCGGTGATGAAAGTACGGTCACCCAGGGGAGTACCCCACAGCGCGTTGACGAGGGTCTTCTTTTTTATATATAGGAAACTTTACGTCTGCACCCCGTCGTGGCGGACATCCCCAGGTTTTCCGGCAAGGACGACGTTCTCCCACTCGCAAACCCGATCACCACTCGGTCCGGGAAGGTTATCCACGAACTACCCATCCCAAAAGGTCTTAGGCTGACGTTGTCCTTCTATGCATATCAAACGTGAGTGATGTGATTTTCCAGGTTGTCGAGCTTCAGACAAATTTCGCCCCTGCAAACGCAGGAACGAGGATCTGTGGGGTAAGGACGCATTAGTGTATAACCCCGACCGATGGTTGGAAGAAAGAGACAAATCTGGTGCTCTGGTTGGCGTCTACGCGAACCTGTAAGTCTCTTAACATGGGTCCATATCTTCTCGATCTTGTCATTAACGATTCACCGGGTCCCACAGGCTGTCGTTCTCCGCAGGCGTCAAAAACTGTATCGGGTGGAGATTCGCGTACGCTTCTGTTTCCCCCTGAATTTCCTTTGGCTGAGCTGAAACCGTCTCCGTAGGCTGGTCCAAATCCAAGCCTCACTGATCCACCTCATCTCGACGTTCGACTTTGCTCCTCCGGATGACTCCCAGGAAGTCAGAATGTTCAGAACAGTCACGGTCGTTCCGAAGGTCGCAGGGAGGGAGAATGAAGGAATTCAACTTCCTCTCAAGGTTTCTTTGTTGTAGGCCCACAGCGATCTCGGTTAAACATCCGACAAATTGCACCTCACTACTTCACGCTTTGCTGTTTCAATGATAGTATAAGGTGTACAAGTTATGAATGAAATATGATTAGATAGTGTACAGGCCGGCTGCGTCAAACGCTTAGAGTTTTGTGCCTTGCTGCTTTTTGACGTAAGCGACTCCGGACCCCAGAACGACCTGAATGATGATCAGCATGAGTTCAGCACGTAGGGATAGGCCCAGGATGCTGACCTTCCCGGTGGTAGTGTTCTTGGTCTCGAATGCCAACTCGGTTGTGCCGTTTGGTCCAGGTCCAACCTCCCATATCGACGTCTGGATGGAATCACCAGGCCTGACAGGCGACGTGAACCTGACCCCGTAATAAGCCAACGAGTTTGGATCGTTGTTTCCTGCAACAGTCACGATAGATCGGGCAACGAAACCAAACGTGCACAATCCGTGGAGAATGACACCCCCAAAGCCCGCCGCTTGACCTATCTTGGGGTCTACGTGAAATGGTTGTCAGCGTACGTGGCACGTACCCCACGTCAGACCGCTTACCGATATGCAGGGGGTTGTAGTCGCCACTCAGGCGATACAGGATAGCTTGCTCGGGACTAATCTTGTCTTCAGTAATGTGGTCTGGTTTTCGATCCTTGGGGATAGGTTTGCCCTTAGGAGGACCAGCAATCACTTTGGAGAATTTTTCACCGGTGGCCTTGGCACCGAGGTTGAAACTAGAACCCTGGGGACGCGTTAGCCACGAGAAATTCGGGGGGACCGGGTACCGTACAAATAAACGAGCGTATGTCACGCCATCCTTGTCAACTAGGGTGCTTTCCCAGTCAACGATGATTCCGCTCTCTGGTTGAAAGAGATAGGAGTTTACACAAGCAGAGCGTGATTCAGTGATACGTTGAACTCACTATTCTCGTGGACACCCACAATTCGGTCGGTCAACTTCCAACCATCCCCGCTCTCCTTTGGAAGTGGTTTCAAAATCTCGATCGATTGGCTGCCATGGATCTAGGAGAAGCCATGACCAACGGATTAAAGGCATCCGGAAATCTGGCTTACGGAACGGTTCGGGTTGAATCGTGGCAGCCCTGGGGGTGGTGCACCTTTGGGCTTCATAACGTCAGCGAAGACGTTTACATCCTGGCTGTGGCCTATTACCAGCAGCATCAGCATTCAGTTCGACATATGTCCTCGGAATTTATACCCTTTAGGTAAAGGACGACGGGGTATGTGGGGAACGGTGCCCAGTTGTTGTCTGTCACGACACGGTCTTGAGAATCACCAACACGGCATAGACCAGGCCACATACCGAGTTCTGTGGAATGCCTTGTTTAGTACCTATCACGCATAAAAGCAGGCCCTTCTACGTACCAAAAGCGAGGGATAAATCTGCACGCTTGGCTCCAATACCGACCGCGTAGAGGAGGAGGTCACGAGTGTTCCAGCCAACCTGCACGGATGGGTCAGCACACAGGCAGCATACTCTCGCGCACTCAAAAATTACGCACCGGGTTGCCTGGGTTCTGGTGTCCGACGGCTTCAGAGATGTGAGGCATTTTGAAATGATTACGGTTCAGACGGAAACAGTCCGGTCTCCGGCTTTCGATCAAGGGGTGGCTTTTCACATGAAATCACTCCCGCGACACGGAACCAATATTAAATCGCCGACCGCGTGACGAAAGATGGGTCTTGCGGCAATGGAAGGGATTGAGACCAGGTCCAGTGCGTAAATTACTGTCTGCAACAGATTGTAAAGTATCTAGTCGAAAGGAACCGGGCGAATGTTGGGGCCCGACAGTGGGACCGCATGCGTCTTTTCAGCCTCTGCTGCTCCGAACACCGATGGAATGGGTATGCCACAGCAATCGCCCCAACCACCAGCCTCTCGCGCTGCTAGTTCTAAGTGGTCGTGTCCGCATTGCGATTCGTCGTGTCGTTCAAGGAACTCGCCTTCCCAGGTAAGGATTGAGCCAAACAGGAAATGCTGGACGACTGGCAGTTTTCCCAAGACCTCTGCCAGATACATCTTCACCATCCCTTCGTTCACTTTGTCCCAGGTCTTGACCTACGAGAGAGTGTCATGAAACAACCTAACGTGGGTGGCTGTACTACTTACTGCGGATATGTCGTCTAGCATAGGACTATGCCATCGTAACGAAGCAGTTTTTATCTATCAGGGAGATGAGCCGTGTAAACAGAGACAGAAACACAACGGGGCCCACAGAGTTGATGAACTTGATGCACGCAAGGTACATATAATCTTTTGCGTACTCGTCGACCAGTTCGTTATCGTGAATTGACTTGGGTTTGATGTACTTGTGACCTTGGTGCTGATGAGAT
>Ga0307515_10006866_pt1 | contig 22645 bp, 3 predicted proteins | sample 17_EM_MG_FD_194513 | JGI IMG/M metagenome (GOLD analysis project Ga0307515, IMG submission 194513) | Populus trichocarpa ectomycorrhiza microbial communities from riparian zone in the Pacific Northwest, United States - 17_EM | ecosystem: Host-associated > Plants > Roots > Unclassified | place...
ACAGTATATTATAATACTAGAGCTAGTATACAGGAATATTAAGCTACCAATTTATAAAGCAGACACGTATAGAGGATAGGAAGAAGACAAATAGTAAGTTTTAAAAATCGTTAGTTATAAGGACGTTAATAATAAAATATAGTATAAGGTTAAGTGGATAGGCTATAATAAGACTACCTAGGAGCTACTAAAAAATTTAAAGAACGCTATAGGAAAGGTATAGGAGTATTAGAAGAAAATAGGTTAGGTAATATTAATAAAGAAGGATTATTAAAGAATAAGTTACCTAAGGGGGACCTAGGAAGAGCGACTGCTAAACTATTTAGAGTTATTCCCTTTATAGGAAAAGAATTAGTTCTCTTATTACTAAGTTCCTATAGACCTTATTCTATAAGTTTCTACTTCTTAAAATATACTTTCTTATAAACCCGTTTAAGATATAGAAGATAAGTAGAGGCCAGAAGATGAGTTTTAAGAGCACGCTGTTAAGTAGCTGCAGCCTCTTATTCCGCCTCTTACGATTAACACAATTTATTAAAGGCGCTTAAGAGCTTACTATTAAGCTTTATAGCAGTAAATTAAATATAAAACCCTATAATAAATTACTTAGGGAACTTAAAGACTATTAAGAGTTATAGGACGCGTATATTTAGCGTTAGAAATAAAGCAAATATCGTAAAATAATTAAATATTTGCTTTAATACACTCTAAATAAGAGAAAGGTTGCTAAGATAAAGGACTTACTAGCGTAATATAAACTAACCCCCCTTTCGCATAACAAGAATATAGAGATAGCATTACTTTACCTAGCGATAGTACTATAGCGACAGTATAAGCGCAATAAGCTATAAAAGAAAAAGAAGTTACTTTAGGTATAATAAGTAACAATATTAACTAAATTAATTAGACGGATATTACACCTCTAGTAAACAACTTAGAGATATTTAAAATCTTTAAGGACGAAGATAGAAAGGAGGGAGATGGTGTTATAAACGCTTTAAGTATAATATTATAACTACTTAGAGAGGAGTTAGAAGAAGCTAGTTAGTTAATATAGGTACAGTCTAAAATAAAACCGGTAGAACTATATAATAAGGAATAGTAACTAAGTTATATAATATAATCTATATAATCTATATAATTTATATAATCCGCGATAGAGTAGATAGAGTATACGTACCTTATATATAAGGAGGGTTTCCTAGGAGTATAGTTATATATTTAAAGGACCACAGTCCCTACTCTAGATAGTTCTTTCCTTGTAGTAATTCTTAGAATATAATTAGAGTTAATCTATTAGGCAACCACTCCACTAGTTGTTATTATATTATTAACTTTAATTTGCATTACCTACACACCTAGCTTAATAATGAGCCCATTGTAGTTCTTACTATAAGGTTCCATTACATCTATGTAGTAAAAAAGGTACTCTAGATAGCCTAAATACGTCCTTACTAGAACTAGCTCCTATACCTACTCTACCGCTAATACCTACTCTACCGCTAATACCTACTCTACCGCTAATACCTACTCTACCGCTAATACCTACTCTACTACTAATATCACCTTCCTTGCGGCAAGCTCCTTTGCAGTAAGCTCCCTTATAGTAAGCTCCCTTGCGGTAAGCTCCCTCGTAGCAAGCTCCCTTATGGTAAGCTCCCTTACAGCAAGCTCTGGCTACGGCCACACCACTACCTATTTTAGCTGTCAATTAGGAGCAAATTAAGAGGTTTAGGAGTATATTATAGGCTAAACGTATAAAGACGTGCAGTTATTATAAGGAGCGGTGGTTCTAAATGGGCCTAGCTATAAAGGGTAATAATATAAGTATATATAAAGCCTATATTAAGGACGCCAATAGCCTTAAGCATCTAACCCTTTTTCCCCTATTTAGTGATAGTAACGGGCTTAATCTGGGGCCTATTCCTGGCTTTCTACCTATACTTACCGCGGTGGAGGAGCTTCTAATTATACGCGTATATGTTTATCTACAAGTCGTGCGTATACGCGGCTAGTAATATTACTATACTAACCACGTCTGCTGCTTTGGCTAGAACACACTAAAGACCTAAAGGCAGCTGCCACGGCTACCTACTAAACTTAATATACTGGTCGTAAGGCCTACGGCAGTAGAGGGTGGCGAATACCTAAGTTAGTGGTTTACTAAGCGGTATACTATAAGGCGCTCTACTATAGCATAATAGCTTTACTTTCTAAAGGTTAATCATCCTAATTATCGCGACGTTAAAATATATAGCACCTAGCTTACTAGCTTACCTAAAAATGGCTCTATATTAGATTAGCTACCTTATATTAATAAGTTAGAGTCTAATTTTAGTAGCCTAACGGCTTACCCTACTACTCCTATATAACGTCCTACTATTAATCCTCTACCTACTAAGCTTAGTAGTAATATACTAGACGGCGAATTTAATAATAATGTACTAGATACTTTGGTTCCTAATTTAGTGCCTAACCTTAATAAATTAGAGCTTTTGGGTTATAAGGTTTAATATTAATAAGACCTATAAGCGGGCCTAGAGGTTCCTACTATATAATATATACCTCTCTCTAAGCGATTAGCTAGTTTTATTATGCGTAGTGCCTTTCCTACTCTATTTCCTTATAGTAAAGCCGATTTTAATATGCTATAAAGCCGTATGGTTACCCTAGCTGCGTACACCAAGTATATGCTTAAGTATTAGGACGGTTGGTTTGGCCGCCACCCCTTATTTCGCTACTACGTATTTAATCGGATTATAAGAGAGCAAGCCCTTAACGCCACCCGCTTCCTCTACAGCCGATTAAATAAAAATAGTCTATCTTTAAATAAGCTTAGTAATCTTATAAATGGTAATAGGGGTAGCTAGTTACTAAATAAGATTATACGGTATATATAGAACCTTAAGGGCACTAAACCTTACTAAAGGCAGAAGAGAAATAAGCTTACGGCTTATACTAAAAATATTAAAAGCGGGTCTCTATTCTTTACACTTAGCGCTACTAATTTATATTAGCATAATCTACACTCTTATATACCTCTATTTAACGAATATAAGGCTACTAATAAGGCTTAGCGCTACTAGATTACTTCTTAGAATCTTAATAATAATCCACATATTACTGCTTACTGGCTATATTGCTGCTTCGATCTATTTAGGAAGCACATACTTATAGGCCTATTTAATAGTACTGACTTTTAGTCCTAATATAAGTGGTAGGTATAAGGTAGCGGCCATATATATAGCTTCTTATAGAGTTTAACAGCCCTAAAGCCAGATCCGTCAGCTATTAAATTAAGGGCGGCTTTTGCTAAGTACTAGGCTACTTTTGTATCTATAATTAATCCTAATTAATTTAGGCCTTCTAATCTCCGATATCCTTCTACTCTTAGCTATAAAGAACAGCTTAATACTAGTAAGCTTCTTACTGCCTGCCTTAATCGATTTTAATAGCATCGTAATTGCACCAAATCTTACTGCTTAAGATTAAAGAAAGGCTTTACTGGAGTAAAGAAATGCCGCTTCTATTTTCCACGGTCTCTTCGTAATAAGGCCGCTATATTAAAGGATTAAAATCCATATTACTGGACGTTTTGTCTATAGCGTAATAATAAGCTTCTTAATAGTTACAATACAGCTATAATATTAGCGTAGATGGCGAATATTAATACATTACCCGCTACAAGCGTATTAGTAATAGTTAACTATATAGGCAAGTATTATAGCAAGAAAGAGAAGAAGTTAACTTCCTACTAGGAGTTACTCCAATTAGTATAGCCGTAGGCCAATAGCCTTTATACCTTTAGTTTAGTTATAGCTAGGTTTATAAACAAGCTTATTACTAAACGCGATTAGTTAGTATAGGAGGTATACTATCTGCTTCTTAACATTTCCCTTTATAAAGGCTCTAGGAATATAGTAACTTTAGACTACCACTAGGAGGACGATTAAAGCGCTACGTATAAGCTTAATAATAGGCAACTAAGAGGGTGTAGACTGTCTAACTATAAGAAATATAAGCGCTGCCTAAATAGGGTAGAGGACGTTACTTTCCTCAATTTTCTACTCGATTTTCTACTTTATTTTAATCACTCTACTTATAAGCGTCGGCCAAGAGCAAGGCCTTAAGTTATATTATACTTTTCGTAATATAACGGCGATTGTTCCTATCCGCAGTATCCTAAGTTCTGCCGTATAAAGCTTATTCTTTATTACCCGTAGAGGGAGTATAAGGAAGTGGCTACTTATACTAATAGATTTGGGGCCCCTAATTATGTGGCTTCTTATTAGGCTTATATTAACTCTTATTAGCATCTACCCGACTACTTCTATAATTGGAAACTAGAGGAAGGTTATAAAACTACTAATAATATTAATAAGTTTAAGGGCGATTTCGCAGACGACTTAGAGCTATACTAGTCCTTTAAGGCCCTACATGCCCGCGTTTAAAATACTAATGGAGTTAAAATTAAGGATCCTAATAGGCTTAGTAATAGGGAGCTTAATTATAACTACGACTGGAGTATATATTAGGGTATATACCCGCAGCTTAATAAGAGGACTTATTAGTAGGAAGCATGGCTATAGCCTCTACTATAGAGCCGCCTATCCTAAATAGCAACTCCGTCCTCCTTATAACCAGGTCAGCGTTATATCTATAATATTATAGTTAATCACTATAGGCAGATCCAAGCGGGCCTTAGCCCCCCCTTACTGCGGATTAATATTAATAAAGAGGCAGGAACTAGTAAATCGCATTTTATTACTGTTTTCTCTACTACGCTTTATAATATGGTAAGGGCTAATAGTAAGCCGTCTGTTACAGTGCTGCAATAAAGTAGACTAAATAACTACGTTGTAGTATAAAGGGGAGAAGAGGTAAAAGGGGTATTGTATATAAATAGTAGGGCCAGCCGCCAAGGCGCTAGTAGTGGGCTAGCTAATAGTAGGAAACAGTATAAGACAGATTAGTGCCGTAATAGTACTCCCCTTCCCTAGAAGGTTTGGTCCCCAAACTAAATAAGTAACTCTAAAATAGAATATTACGGTACTAGCAAATTACCGTTAGATTACCATTAGATTGCCGTTATATAATAGCAAATTACGGTTATAGGGGACGGAAAATCCTAATTAGCCAGCTTAATAAATAGCGTTAGTAGAACTCCATACTGTTACAGACGCTTTAAGTACAATGCTACGACTACTTGGAGAGGAGTTGGAGGAAGCTAGTTAGTTGATGTAAGTACGGTCTAAGATAGAACTGGTAGAACTATATAACGAGGAATGGTAACTAAGTCACGTAATGTAATCTGTATAATCTGTATAATCTATAGGATCCGTAATAGAGCAGATAGAGCACACGTATATTACGTATAAGAAGGATTTTATAGGAGTACGGTTGTGTATTTAAGGACCCTTAGTCCCTACCTAGATAGTTCCTTCCTTATAGTAATTCTTAGAATATAATTAGAGTTAATCTATTAGGTAACTACTCCACTAGTTATTATTACGTTGTTAACTTTAATTTATATTACCTATACACCTAGCCTAATAACGAGCCCATCGTAGTTCTTACTATAAGGTTCCGTTACATAATCACTACCTAGTTACAGTATTAAATATAGAAAGTTGAATAATATGCCACTAAAAGCAGCCACTATAACGCCATTAATGGCGGCAACTACTTTAAGGTCAGGAGGCGATACTAGTATAGCGGATACTAACTCGTAGTAACCTGTAACGGTTAAACAACTATAAGAAATAGTTAACTAGTTAATAGAAAACAATGCGATACTTAAATAAAGGATTAACGGAATAGGCGTAGTAAAGGTTAAGTTACTATTAATTAAGAGATTCTTAGGAGAGAGATTAAAGCTTAAAGGATTTCTTATGTAAATGTATTTTAAGGTTGCGTAAGAGGAAGTAAAGCTAGTAATACCTATAGATCGGATAGCGTATATAGGGCTATTCCTATTAGGAAGGGCACTTAAATAATTTAAACCTTACCTTATAGAGATATAGGCCAATAAAATAACAACTACTAATTAAGATATACAATTTATATTCTTAAGTTAGGAAGGGTTTACAAAGCGACTTACATAAATGTTTAGAGACCTAGAGGTAACAACTATAGCGGAAAGAAAACTTTAAGACATTACGTAATAAACCTTAGCAATTAAGTATATAATATAGTTCCAAATACTAGTAATATAAGTTAAGTAGAATAATAGGGCGCTTATGGCATAGTATAAATAAGGACTTAAGGCTAAAGTCTAGGACGCGATTATCCTAATAAAAGATGCGGACACCCTAAGGGAATTAATAGATTAAGTAATTAAGATTAATAATCGGATTTATTAAAGGGAATAGGCTAAGTAAGGCTAGGATAGAGTTTTATAGTTATATAAGATATAAAGTGTGTAATAACTAAAGCTAAGTTAGAAACTATAGTATAGCGCAAAGCTAATAGACCTAAGTGGTACTAAAGAAGCCTATAAGAGATAGAGTAAGAAACTATAGAAACCTAGAGGTTAAGGATTTAGTAATTATAGGACTAAGGAGTAGAGGCTAAACTAGGGATCTTAGCAGTAGAAGACGTTTAGGCGGACTCTATAGTAAAGTTAGTAGTTTAGAGATGGAGCTTATATAAATTGCGGAAAATAAGGTTATTTTATAAGGGATTATAAAGATAGTTAGAGTTACTATATAATAAAGGGAACTAGACTAGTAGAAGACATATATATATAGAGGGATAATAGTATACTACGAGGAACAAAAGAATATTTAATTAGAAGTTTTGCGTTTTATTATAATAACGTATACTAAATTCATAAAGACGCTAAGTATAGTATAAGCTATTAGCTATAAGAGCCAAAATCTATAAAGTATAGAGGGACTAATAAACCATTATGTAGATCGGATATTAAAGACAATAAGTTTAACATAGGCAAAATATTTATAGACGATAAGGAAATAAAGGTAGTTTACTAGAAATGTATAAACCTTAAAGAAGTTATAATAGAAGTAGAGACTAAGACCGCTATAAAGCAAGGTTTAGTAACGGGCATTATAACACCGTTAGATACGGCATCCATCGCTTTATAAGAAGGAAGGAGTAATATCTAAAGAAGATTAAGTAAGCAGACGACTACTAGTACTAGCTTACCCCTTAATAAAGGTAAAAGGCCAAAGGCTTAAGATTCTTAAGAAGAGATAAAAGAAATCTAAGATTCTAAAGACAGGATAAGAACAGCTTAAGGACCTATAACGGATAAAAACCGATAAAGCAGAGCAGTAGCTTAGTTTAAAGACATACGAATAAGCTCGGGATAGTGTTTCCTATAGTTATAAGATTCTTAAGACAAGATAAGTAAGATTTAAGATTTTTAAAATAAGATAAGAATACTATAGACGCCTAGTTAGACTAAGGCAGGAGCTAAGCTTAAGTTAGAAGCAAGCTCAGGATTAAAGAATCTAAGGGACTAAGAATTTAGAGTATAAATAAGAACACCTATAAGTAAGAGGTAAGGAGCTTCTTTATAGATTAGAGAATCTGTAATATAAACAGCGGTTAGACTAGGAGACAGATATATAAACCTAGAGGACTTACTAGGGGAACACGGTGTTTAGCCTAAAGATTAAAAGTTTAATACCAAGATTAAGAAGTAAGATGACTTTAAGGATCCACTTATAAGACGCGAAAGAAAAGAAACTATAAAGGAATTTAGAGTAAGGATTACCTTATAGTAAGAATAGAAACTAGATAAAAGATCTAGTATATTAGGACGTATAAGGGACAGAGCACCTATATAAAAGGTTACTAATAGGCCTAAAGTAGGCACACTAAGAGCTAAGTGGCTTACCAAACTAGAACAAAAAGAGGATTTAGGAATTCTAACTAGGTTTAAGGAATAATATACTAAAGGCTGTTATAACGTAGTAATAAGAAGATACTTCTTTATAGATAAGCCGTATATACTTAAAGGGTTATACTAAAAGTGGTATAGATAACAACATAATAATAAGTAGGAAGATTTCTATATATAGTTAGATAAGAAAGTTATCTAAGACCACCCGATTATAGAAAAGGCTATAACTTATATTAAAGGGGCCTTAATTATAACGTTAAAGGATTTAGAGAAGTAATTAGAGGACTAGAGAAGCGAAAGGCGAATCTTAGTACTAGTAAATAAAGTCGTAACGCTTAGATTAATATAAGAAAGGTTTAAACTTAAGGATAAAGATAAGCTAAGAGTTAACCTAAGACACTAAGCATATTATACACTATTATAGATAGTATATATGGATAATGCATATAATATATATAGAGCACCAAAAGATAAGAATCGGAAATATCTAGTAAGAATGTATTAGTTAATAGATAAGGCAAAATATTAAAACGCTAAGTATATACATAGTTAGTACCTAATAGAAGTCTAAAAATAAGGGGACTTAATACTTTAGCCAGGAAGATTTCTTACGGAAAAATGCCTAGATAGATAATAATAGTGGGAATATCTAGAGAATACCTATCTATAGTATATTAAAGACAAAAAGCGAACTAAGTATTGGCTTAAGTTGGACTAAGTATAAATAGGATTAAGTAGCTAATAGTTAGGAAAAGTAGAGGCCTATAAGACTAAAGGGAACTAATAGTAGAGCCTTAGACCCTTAAAGGAATTTAAGGATAACACCTAAATTTACAAGTTAAGTAGCAAAATTAATAGTTTAAGGTATTAATAGATAGTGGAGTAATAAGAAACTATATCTTGCTAGTAGCAGTTAAAAAAATAGGGTTACCACACAGGAAAAAGGAATGTTCTTACCTATTAGTAATAATTTTAGGAGATCCAATAGCCTACGGAGGAGGTATTATTAACCTTAAAATAGGACCTATTTAGTTAACCATTAAAGGGAGATAAATTAAGATATCTTTTAATATATTACTATTAGGGAATAATAAGGCAGTATTAGGAATGCCTTAGTTACAGGAATATAATCTAAAGATTAATTAGGTTATAGGTTAGGTTAATATTAGGGATACTTAACGCCGTAAAATGTAATAATAAGCTAAGTTAGTATAGTACTAAGCAGGAGCAACCTATAAAGAAATAAAAAAAGGGTTAAGCTATATACTAAAGAGATACTATAAGTATGGTAAAAAACTATGGTCACTAAAAAGTAAAAAGCTATTAAAGTATATAGTATAAGACTATAAGATAGAATTGGAACTAAAAATAAGTTTAAGGTTCTTTCCAATCTATAAGCTTACTAAAGAAGAAGGTAGAGCGCTAAAAGAGTTTATTTAAGAGAACTTATAAAAGGGATATATTAGACTATCGCAATTATTAGCAGGTTATCTAGTACTATTCATATTAAAGAAAAACGGTAAACTAAGGCTGTATATTAACTATAGATAGTTAAACAGCATTACCAGGAAGGATAGGTATCCTTTACCCTTAATTAGTGAAATTTAGGATAGGATAGGTAATGCGTAAATCTTTACAAAGATAGATTTAAGATAGGCGTACTATTAGATTAGAATTAAGGAAGGCAATAAATAAAAGGCAGCCTTTAGGTTAAAGGAAGGGCTATATAAACTATTAGTTATATAATTTAGGCTTATAAACGCACTAGTAACGTTTTAGAAGTAAATTAATAATATATTAGGAGAATACTTAGATAAATTTATTATGGTATATCTTAATAATATTATTATCTACTTAATAACTAAGGAAGAATATAGAGAATACGTTAAATGGGTTTTAAGGAGACTATATAAAGAACAAATACTAGTAGCAATTAAGAAATGCAAGTTCTTTACTAGAAAAACCGATTTCGTTAGATTTATTATTAAACTAGGCCAACTTAATATAGATCTAAAGAAGATTAAGGCTATAGTGAATTAGTAGGAACTAGAGAACGTTATATAGTTAAGATTATTTCTAGGGTTTTGCAATTACTACAGAAGGTTTATAGCGTAATAGTTAAAAAACATTAAGCCATTTACGCGGTTAATAAAGAAAGAAGAACTATAGGTATAGGGAAAGGAGTAATAAGAACTATTTAAGGAAGTTAAGAGGTTGTTTACCTAAGAGCTAGTTCTTAAGATCTATTAACTAGGACTAGAGATAGTTATAAAAACAGATATATTAGACTTTATACTAGGGGCTTACTTTATATAAAAGTATTTAGATAGATAGCACCTAGTGGTATACTATAGTTGGAAAATAATACTACTAAAGTTAAACTATAACATCTATAATAAGGAGTTGTTAGGTATAGTTATAGCATTAAAGAAATAGAGAGTATTCTTATAAGGCATAAAGAAACCATTTATAGTTAAGACGGACTATAAGAACCTAATAGGATTCCTAATAATAAAGAAACTTAACTAAAGATAGGTTAGATAGGTAGAGATGCTTATAGAATACCATTTTAAAATTTAATATACTAAGGGTACAGATAATATAAGAGCAGACGCTCTAAGTTAAAAAGCTAAACTATAAAATAATAAGAAGCTATTAGGGGCTTTATTACGAAAAGATATAGATAAATTAATTAGATATAATTATCCGAAAATTATAGTAACTTAAGAAGAATTAGAGAAAGTTTATAAGTTACTAGAAAGCTTTTAGGTATAAAGAATTCTAGAAATATAGCTAGAAGATCTATAGATGGATATATACAAAAACTAAAAAGCGAAGTATATCCTAAGAAGCATAGCAGAGCACTTTATAGAAGATTTTTATAAGGGACTAACTTAAGGATATAATGGAGCTATAGGCTTAGTATTAAAACTCTAAGAGGAGTATATTATTAATAGAATCTAAAACCTAGTATAAAAGGTTATAAAGGAATATCTAGATTGCTAAAGAAATAAACTAATAAGGCATAAGCTATATAGAGGGCTATAACCTATTAAAATACTAGAAAGGCCATAGGAGGTTATATTATAGGACTTTATTATTAAGTTACCAAAATTAAAAGATCCTATTACTAGACAAGATTATAACGTGATCTTAGTAATAGTAAATAAGCTTATAAAGTGGGGATACTTTATAGCGTATATAGAAGAAATATTAGTAGAAGATATCGCTAGAATCTATATTAAAGAAGTGTTTATAAAATACGGAGCACTAAATAAGATTATATTGGATAGAGATCTAAGATTCGTAGTAGTATTCTAGGAGGTATTCTTAGCAAAGTAAGGAGTTTAAGCAGTAACTTCTACCGCATATTATCCGCAGACAGATAGTTAAACGGAAAGATTAAATTAGACACTAAAATAGTACCTAAGGCACTATATTAATCACGTATAGAATAATTGGGTATTATTATTACTAGTTATATAGTTTATATATAATGCAATACTATAAAAAGGAATAGGTACGTTACTATTTAAGGCGAATTATAGATACGAGCTAAAAATATCGTTATTGCTATATTAAGCAAAGAAGATAAGTAGTATAGCTAAGTAAAGGATAGAGATATTAATAAATCTTTATAAGAACCTTACGGAAATAGCTAAGGTAGTATAGTAGAGAATAAAAAAATACTATAATACTAAAAGATCTAAGGGACTAGATCTTAAGGAGGGAGATAAAGTGTGGCTACTATATAAAATTTTTAAGAGTTAACAACTAAGTAAGAAATTAAACTACGTTAGACTAGGACCTTTTAAAATTACGTAGAAAATTTCACTGGTTATGTTTAAGTTAAACCTACTAGTTAAGATAAAAATTTACCCTATATAGTATATTATAATACTAAAGCTAGTATATGGGAATATTAAGCCACCGGTTTACGAAGTAAACATATATAGAGGACGAGAAGAAGATAAATAGTAAGTTTTAAAGATTGTTAGTTATAAGGACGTTAATAATAAAATATAGTATAAGGTTAAGTAAATAGGCTATAATAAGACTACCTAGGAACTATTAAAAAATTTAAAGAACGCTATAGGAAAGGTATAGGAGTATTAAAAGAAAATAGGTTAGGCAATATTAATAAAGAAGAATTATTAAAAAATAAGTTACCTAAGGGGGACCTAGGAAGAGCGACTGCCAAACTATTTAGAGTTGTTCCCTTTATAGGAAGAGAGTCGGTTCTCTTATTACTAAGTTTCTATAGACCTTATTTTATAAGTTTCTACTTCTTAAAATATACCTTCTTATAAACCCGTTTAAGACGCAGAAGATAAGTAGAGGCTAGGAGACGAGCTTTAAGGGCACGCTGTTAAGCAGCCACAGCCTCTTATTCCGCCTCTTATAATTAGCGTAGTTTATTAAGGGTACTTAAGAGCTTACTATTAAGCTTTATAGTAGTAGATTAAATACAAAACTCTATAATAAATTACTTAGGGAACTTAAAGACTATTAAGAGTTATAGGATGTATATACTTAGCGTTAGAAATAAAGCGAACGTTATAGAACGAATAAATATTCGCTTTAGTGCACTTTAAGTAAGAGAAAGGTTGCTAAGATAAAGGACTTGCTAGCGCAATATAAACTAACCCCTCTTTAGCATAACGAGAACATAGAGATAGTATTATTTTACCTAGTAATAGCACTATAGCGATAGTACGGGCGCGACGAGCTGTAGAAAAAAGAGAAGTTACTTTAGGTATAATAAGTAACGATATTAACTAAATTAATTAGACGGATATTATACCTCTAGTAAACAACTTAGAGATATTTGGAATCTTTAAGGACGAAGATAAAGAGGAGGAAGATAGTGTTACGGACGCTTTAAGTATAATACTATAACTACTTAGAGAGGAGTTAGAGGAAGCTAGTTAGTTAATATAAGCACAGTCTAAGATAGAACTGGTAGAACTATATAATAAGGAATAGTAACTAAGTCACGTAATATAATCTATATAATCTATATAATCTATAGGATCCGCGACAGAGTAGATAGAGTATACGTATATTATATATAAGAAGGATTTTATAGGAGTACGGTTGTGTATTTAAGGACCCTTAATCCCTACCTAGATAGTTCCTTTCTTATAGTAATTCTCAGAATATAATTAAAGTTAATCTATTAGGCAACCACTCCACCAGTTATTATTACGTTGTTGACTTTAATTTGTATTACTTATATACCTAGCCCAATAATAAGCCTATTGTAGTTCTTGTTACAAGGTTCCGTTACACATACCGCTACCTAAATTAATTAGTTGTGGCGTTCTTGGCAAGAATCTAACTAATTAAATAACTTTAACCGCCGGTTAAAGTTCTATAAGATTTTAACTTCTTTAAATTATTGTGGTTGTCGTCTACGGCCTTAGCGTGGTAAGTCTCTTTTATTTTATACCCAGTCTAGGGGTCCGGGCTTCTTAGGGTGTTGTTTATAAAACTTTAGTAGTGCGCGCTCGCACCCTTTTAGGGACTCCTTAGGTTCCTAGGTTTTCTTATTATAATATTTCCACTTAATGCAATACGTTAAGCCGTGCTCGTCCCTTTATTTATTATATACATTAAGGATTTTCTTAAATTCCCACTTATCTGTGATATTACCGTTATCGTCTCTTTCGGCTATCCTGCCTATAATATTATAACGTTCCTCTTTATTAATATATACTTAGCTAGGGATCTCTTTAGGGAACTAGAGGCGGACTTTTAAAGTATAAAAAGACTTATTAACAAGAATGTGGTCTAGGAGGTCTACTATAACTACCCCTTTATAGGTAGCTAAGACGGGCTAGGGTCCATCCTAGTTGTTATCCTATTTCTTCTTAGGCCGGTTAGTTTTTATATTTTTAAGGCTAACTATAACTATATCATCCTTTTTAAATATTATACCTTTATCCCGTTTTATATTAGCGTTATCTTTATAATGTTGCTAGGAGATACAAGCTAGTGCCTTAAGTTAAGTTAGGATATGCTTAAAGCGGTTAGTAATGGCATTAGCTTATAGGTACTCTTTCTTTATATATATAGACAGGGCTAATAGCTAGGGGCCCGCTGGTTTAACACCTAAATGTAGGTTATAGCTATAGTTGGCAAAGAACGGTAAGATTTCTGTAGTTTCGTTAACCTAGTTATTTATAGTAAACTTAGTAAGGGGAAGCTAATCTACCTAGTTATCTTAGGTAAAGCTTGTAAAAGCGCGTAGGTACTTATTTATTGCTGCGTTAACGATCTTAGTCTAGCCATTTTATTTTAGGGTGCTATGCGGAACTAGGGCTTAGAGTTACCTTTAGGCGCTGGTTTAGGTAGTGCTAGAAGTTAGAAATAAATAAAGAGCCTCTATCGGAGATGATAGTACTTAGGGCGCTATATAACTTATAGATAGTGTAGATAAATGCTTTAACGAGCTCCTTTATGTCTAGGCTGGTAATAGGGATAAAGTGTCTTATCTTTGTTAGGCGGTTAACAACGATAAAGATATATCTATATGTTTTGCCGTTGCGGAGGTACTTAGGTAGGTTAATAATGTGGTTAATAGAGATATTAGTCCACGGGTAGACTAGTGGTTTTAGTGGTTTTAGAAAACCTAGCGGTGCTAAGCGTGGGGTCTTTATACGGAAGTAGAGAGCGTAGTCTTTTATAAAGGTAGCCGTGAACTGTGAAATACCTAGCTACTAATAGGTTTAATTAAGGAGGTTTAGCGTCTTAACGCGGCCTGGGTGGCCCGTAGGACCTAAACTATACGTACGGTGTACAACTTCTAGTTAGAGTTTAGGTGAATTAGGGATAAATACTTAATTCCTATAGTAGATTAGGCCGTTAATAATTAAATATTTGGATTTATTATAGCGGAGTAACTTCCTAATCTGCTTAGGCCAACGGCGTACTTTACAGCCTTCCCGTTTGCGTAGCGCAGCCAATATATCCCTAGCAAGTTTATTCTCCTTATAGGCATTCTTAATAAGCTCCTTAAGGGGTTTTTTCTTAGGCTCTAGGTCTATTACTACGATAAAGTCTTTAACGCTCTAGTCTTATAATTCGCTTAGCAGCTCTTCTAGGATAGCGGGGTTGACTTTTTTCAGTAGTAAGACAACGCGGTCTTGGTATTGCAGACGTTTATTACTAGTATTAGCAGGTACTACGCCTAGGAGGCGGCTGAGAGCGTCTAGAATTGTAGCTTTAGTGCTAGGCCTATAAGTAATAATAAAGTTAAACTAAGAGAGGAACTTAGCCCAACGGACTTGGCGCTGGTTTAGTTATTTTATTATTATAAAAATCTAGAGATTCTTGTGGTCCGTAATAATCTTAAACAGTTACTTAATTCCTTATAGTTTAGGGCGCCATTTTTCTAGTGCTTTTATAATTGCTAGGAGCTCCTTATTATATATTTTATAGTTATATTTAGGGGCGGAGTGTTTAGTAAAGAAGAATGCGACTAGCTTAAGTTTGCCGTCTTTACTAGCTTAGTAAAGCACTCCTTCTAAAGCCCAGTTTAAGGCGTCTGTCTCTACTATAGTCTTCTTTATATAGTCGTAGTGTGCTAAAACTGGTGCGGTAGTAAACGCTATTTTTAGGGTCTGGAACGCCTGTGCTTAATTAGGGCCCTATAACTAGCCGGTGCTTCTCTTTAGTAGCCTAGTTATGGGCTTAACTACCTTAGAAAAGCCTTAGATAAATTATTAGTAGAAGTTCGCGAAGCTAAGAAATTGCTGTAGTTCCTTAACTAATATTGGGTCCTTCTATTTCTATAAGGCCTGCACCTTCTTAGGGTCTATAGTTATATCGTTAGTTAAGATAATTAAGCCAAGGTATTTTGTTTTAGTGGCATAAAACTTAAACTTATTAATATTAATCTAGAGTCCAGCATTACTAAGTCTCTAAATGATTTTATTTATATATTTTATATATTTAGCGCGTGTTTTTAAGAAAACGAGGATATTATTAAGATACGCAGTGCAGTAGTCGTTAAGGGCGTTATATAAAATATGGTTAATATAGTTTTAAAACATAGCGGGTGCGTTATAGAGACTAAATAGTATAACTAATGTTTTATAGAGCCTAAACCGGGTAATAAATGCTATAAGCTACTTATGGCCTTCCGCGATCTGGATCTAGTTAAACGCAGTAATTACGTTAAGCTTAGTAAAGTACTTGGCGCTATAGAGTGCGTTAAGTATCTCGCGGATTAGTGGTAATAGGTACCAATTCTTAATAGTAACTATATTTAGGCCTTAGTAGTTATAGCAGATTTGTATACCGCCGCCAGGTTTTATAGTAAGGAGGAGTAGTACGGCGGCTAGTAATGTTAATTCGCGGATAAAACCCTTATCTAGCATCTCGTTAATCTACTTCTTTACATAACTAAGTTTAGTAGGTAAGAGTAGTCTATTTTTATAATACGGGGCTTACTTTCCGGGTATAATCTTAATTTTATAGTCTCATAGTTGGTAAAGGGGTAGCTTATCTACGTTTTTAGGAAGGAAGTGTTTAATATATTTACGGAACTCTTTTAGTAAGCATTATAAAATATCTTCGCGGGTTAATCCTAGGTTGCCTTTTAGGAATTTCTTAATATCTATATTAACTATCTTTTAGCGTAGAAACTTAGACTTAGTTTTTAGGTTTATCTTAAGGAAGTTATAGAAATAAGGGGGTAGCGTTTTACGGGCTTCCTCTATTATATAGTTGCCTTCTACTAGCCGGCAAAAAAACCTTTCTAATAGGTTCGGTACCTCTATTAGGCCTATAGGCAGCTCTTTAAGTAGCTGTTAATGCTCTTCTTATTTAACCAGTTCTACTAGCTCCGCTATATAGATCCTTATTACCTTTACGTTTTTTTATTTATAGAACTAGGTAAAATTAACGGCATAAGTGTATCTAATGTTATTTAGGTTGGGGCGTATCTAGTTCTCCGGTGCTATAGCTAGGCTAGCGCGGCTCGGTTGGCCCGGGGGGGCGGAAACGAGGCGGCGGCCCTATATGGTACGCGCGAGAGACGGGTGTAAGGTTAGGCGTTGCGAGGGGGAGGTCTTAATTGCTCTAGTTTCGGTCTTAAATGTAACGCCTTTGGCTGTTATACGTGCGGTCGCGTGTGCGTATAGTAAATAACTTAGAGTTGGGTGTCTTATTAGCTGGCTTAGGTTAAGCGGGTGTATACGGGAGACTTATAGTTCTGGCGGTGTTTATATTTTTAGGGGTAGGGCGGTAGTCTAGTCTTCTAGAATCCCCGCTTCGTTTACTGCATATATTGGCTCACCAGTGTTAGGTACCTCTTTTACTATTAGCTAACAGTATCTAAGCGTTAGCCGTGCAATGCGTCCGTATAGTGCTACTTAGTTATAGTTAGGGATGTGCTATAGGAGACAGTTATAGGCGTAGTAATTAGAGTTAAACTTAAGCTCTAAAACGGGGAAGTCTATTCTTAAGTTATACTTTTTAAGCTAGGGTATTCCAAGAATTACTAGTGTTATAGGTAATAACTTTATAATATAGAAAAGCATAGATTCTATATAGTAGCTAATTGTTATTTTTACTGTAAAGTAATAGGTAATAAAGCTAGATGGGAGTCCGTTGGTAAGGCGGAGTAGTTTTAGGACTAGGAATCTTTTTATTATAATATTATACTTTTTTATAAGCGAGTCTTCGTCTATAAACGCTGGTGCTATACTACTACTATTAATAAGGCTTACTGTTTTAATAAAAACTTTTAGGAGTAGGTTACGTAGTAAGAAGAGGTAGGTCTAAATAAGGATGGCATTTCTATTATTGTTTGCTGTTCTAAAATTAAGTGGCAGCTAGCTTAAAATAAGGTCTAACTAATCTAGTAGTATAAATCTAATCCTTTTATCCTCCTCCTCGTATAGTTTTAACCCTTAGAGGCAACTTAGTTTAAGGGTTAGCCTTTTAATAACTAGATTGTGGGGCTTGGCTAGTAGCTATAGTCTTAGCTAGTATGTCCTAACGTATTAGTCTCTAACGGTGTATATATGCTAGGGGGTACTTCTCTAATAATATGGCCGGTTTTATAATTGGTAGTAGTATAGAGCACTTATCCGTAGTTTGTATACGGGACTATCGGCTAGGGCTATATTAGGGAGGGAAATTACGGGGGGGGGTCTCTGTGTCCGAACCCACGTCCTTATCCACGGTTACCGCCTTAATTACCATCCCCTCTGCTAAAGAATCCGCCGCGGCTAGAAGGGGGTTGGCGTAGTAGCATTAGAAGGGGATTTAGGTTTATCTTAGGGTTATAAGTATTTTTCTAGTGGCTAGGTTGGCCATATGCCATACAGAGTCTGTTATCTATATAATGTCTTTAGACGTTGTTAGGGAGGCTACTACTACTACCGCCGAATTTAACGGCGTTAAGGTCTATTAGGTTATTCTATAGTGCCAGTGCTAAGGTATTATTATTAGGTAATACAGGTTAATATCCGCTAGCGGTGTTTAGCTTAGCAGTATTTAGCTTAGTATAGTGGGCATAGTTCTATAGGTTATAAGCGAACACGTCTATTTACTTACTTTAGCCCTTATAGTCGGCGTTATTAATCTTACAGCTAAGGGTAAGGGCTAGGTCCTTTATCTTAGGGGAGATATTTTTCCTAAGTAAATCTACTTTTTATTCCTTAGTCTTATTTACTTTAATTATTAACTTATTAAGCTCTGCTTTCCAGGACCAGTAGTTACGCTCGCCTTAATATAAAATATCCAACTTATTTTTAGCCGCTTAGGTTATATCCATGGTCTTATAGTATCTTCTTATGTATGTGATTATAAACTCTTAGTTAGAAAAGATCCATTTGCTTGGGTCGTTTAGGTATATATATAGCATATTAAGGCTATACTTAACATAGTTATAGGCCTTATCTATTAGCATGTCTGATATATAGAGGACTTCGTCCATTAGGGTCTTAAAGCACTTTATATTCCTTTAGAAGACGCCTTAGATCTTTATTTCCCATATTTTAAATTTTTCTTACTTTTTAATTGGTAATCCCTTGCCGTTAAATGGGGTTAGATCTTTTACTTTACGCTTTTTTTTATGGGGCTTAGCTAGAAGGGGGGAGCTAGTTGTGGGGTTTGTGTTCTTATTGGCAATGGCCTAAGTAAGTGTAGCAATCTAAGAGCTTAGACTTTGTATGGTCTCAGTATATACGAAAGCTTGCTGTTTATATTATTTAACACGTAGTTTAAGTGCCTTAAGGGAGTTAATTCTGTGCTGAGCTTTTTTAAGTTAGGACGTTATAGCTTGACCTTTATTATAGACGGCTTAGAGACCGCTCTTAACGCTAGTTAAAAAGGTTATATATATGGAGAGGTGCTAGAAGGTTCCTACCACATTAAGGTCCTTAAGGTACTCCGGACCACTCCTAATTACCTAGGTAATGTAGGTATAGGGGGTATTAAAGAGGTAGGCGAGCGCTTTGCGTGTGTTCGTCAACGGGGTATTATTTGTATTTTAGTCGCCCATTTTAAGGGATCTAGGTAGAGTAATTAAAATCTTATAAGGCTAACTGTGATACTAAGATTATTAAGACTGTCTGGGACTGAGACTATGCTAAGGCTATGCTGAGACTGTGGTACGGTGTTGTTGGTCGCGCCGGGTTGTGATCGTACTAGGAAAAATAGGGACTATAAACGGGGGCGGTAGACTAGGAGGGCAAGGATCGCGATGGGGCGCAAGAGGAGATACTACAAACTGTTACAGTGCTGTAATGAAGTAGACTAAATAACTACGTTATGGTATGAAGGGGAGAAGAGGTGAAAGGGGTATTGTATATAAATAGTAGGGCCAGCCGCTAAGGCGCTAGTGGTGGGCCAGCCAACAGTAGGAAACAGTATGAGACAGATTAGTGCCGTGACACCGTCGCTATTAGCTTAAGCTGCCCCTACTAGGGTAGCTGCCTTTAGTATTAACAGTAGAACTACATACGATCTATTAAAGTTGCCGGTAAATTATCTATTTAAAAAATTGCCTGCTGCTAGTCTTACGCCTCTATAATAAGCTTTTAAGAATATTTACTATCTTATCCTTAACAAGAAATCTATAATCGGGCAAGTATATCTGGCCTAAATTAATTACCGCCTCCGTTAGATTTACCCTATATATAACGACAACTACTTTAAAGGCTTAAATATCTTACTAGTAGGCAATTTCCATCAGCTTCCCCCTATAGGTTAGGCGGCCTTATATAGTAATCTACCCACTAGGCCGTTAGAGCTCGCTAGCTATAGAAAGGGAGCCTATAAGGCAATTAACCGAACAGCTATCCTAGATTAAGTTATGCGTTAGGGCGGTAATAACGCTAAGAGCTTTGTATTTAGGACCGCCCTTATAAAGCTATATAGTGATTTTATAAGTAATTTAACCTAGAAGCTTCTTTTAACTAGGTATAAGCAGGGCCTATCCACTAATAAGGTTGCGGGCTTTAATAACGCAATTCGGCTATATAGCACACGCGCTGCTATAGGTAAGTATAACGCTATTCGGCTTCGCGACCTTTTACAGCCAGTAGTAGCTATTAAGTTAGTTAACACTAGTATAGGTATACGGAAAGTTACTCCTAATTAGTGCGATACTATAGAGAATCTAGCCCTATATATTAGCGCGAAAGTAATACTAATATAGAATATCTGGGTTAAACTAGGCTTAGTAAACGGTACTACTGGTACAGTTAAAGATATCGTATAGAAGGGACACGCGGATATTAAAAAGGATCAGCCTTAGTCACTACTAATTGCGGTAGATGGGTATAACGGACCTGCCCTATTCACTCGGCAGAATAGTAAGAAGGTCGTCCCTATATTTTCCGTACTTTGTAAGTAGGAGGGTATAAGAGGCTCTTACTTATAGCGTTAATTTCCAATTACTTTGGCTTTTGCTCTTACCGTATATAAAAGCTAGGGCCTAACACTTAACCGGGTAGTTCTAGATGTTAAGGAAAAGGATAAAACAGCCAGGCTAACCTATATAGCAATCTTACAAGTTAAGAAGCTTTCAGGGCTTATATTTAAATATAGGTTTAATATAGAATAATTTTAGTTATCTATAAGTAAGACTAAAGAGGTATAATAAGAAGATTTTGCACGGAGGCAGCAGTAACTATTTATAAACGACTTTTCCTAATTAGGAAATTATATACTGGCTTAGAGGTAAGCAGAGAATTTGGCATTTGTCTTAGTTTCCTAACTTTTAAACAGCTTAACCACGAAATCCAATTTTCTAAATTTTAACCCCCCTATCCGTCCTACCTTCTTACCGCTTCTAAAGCTATTAAATATACATACAATAGTGTATAGGGAGAATTAGCAGTACTGCCGGATTAATATTACTGCTATCTGTAGCGTTGGTTAATTTTTAGAATTTTTCAATTTTTTTAAAGGGCGGAAATATCGCTTATATAAGAAGTCACGTGACCTCCGAGAATACTTAGGACCGCATATTAGCAGCCACAACTTCTCTATACTATAGTTAAGATTTTATATATACCGCACTTAGAGCTGCTTATAATAACTGTTACCTATAGATCTGCCGATTTACAAATTAAAAATTAGACGTGGTTAGAGCTGTTAGTAGGGGTCATTAATCGCACTCCCCGTGACAAAATTTTGGATTTTGGTGATCTAAACTAACGAATCAAATTAAAAGTTCGGAACGTCCAAATAAGGTTCTGCTAAGACGCTAGCTAGACCCTAACCTGGACCCTTCCTGACCTATTAAATTCTAAAAATAATAACCTCTACCAAATTAAAAATTAACCTTATCCTTAATAAGCTATCTGATTGGATTTAATGGTTCTTTATCATCTAAGATATAGCTAAAACTAACGAGGTATAGCAGTATATCGACCCATCTAAGAAAAAAGACGATCTTCTAAAGCTAGAACTACTAAGTCGGCCTATACCAAGGGATATACTACCCACGGCTATATTAATAGCAAAGCTAGACCCAAACCAGCTCATTGCCTATAACCAGCTCTACGCCAAATATAAGGACGATCTACGCGTATACTAGAAGCAAAAATAGGCTATAAACGATATTAACAACTACATTATTTGCACTATATTAGTAGCCTACCTTTTACTTATTGACAGCCTTAGTAGTCGGTTATATTAAATATTTGAGGCGTCTCTACCACTATAGTAGCCACTGCAGTAACAGAGACACCCTGTATTTTAGTAAGCAATTAAGCCCATCTTATACGAGAATCTCGTGCTATTAGTACTTACTAAATCACGTGCTCGCAGGGCCTCCTCCCGTCTATAAATACTCCCTCCTCTATACCTTCCTCTCTTCTTCTTTCTTCTTCCTTATAAGAGCTAGAGGTGCTCTAATACCCCTCCCTAGTCCCCACTAAGGGATTTATTAGTCGACGTGGCAATATAGATAGTATTAGACGACAAGACGGGCGAGAGAGGACAGGAAAGACGGAGGAGCCTTTGGTATATATTAGTTAAGCAATATTACTGGCTATATTATAGCTGCCTAATCTCCTATACTTATAGGCCTCCTCCCGTCTATAAATACTCCCTCCTCTATACCTTCCTTTCTTCTTTTCTTCTTCCTTATAAGAGCTAAAGGTGCTCCAATACCCCTCCCCAGTCCCCACTGAGGGATTTATTAGTCGATGTGGCGATATAAACAGCATCTAATAAGGAGATAGGTAAGAGAGGAGATAGGAAGAACGGAGGGGCGTCTGATAAGTGTTAGTTAAGCAACGTTAATGT
>Ga0307515_10006867_pt1 | contig 22644 bp, 12 predicted proteins | sample 17_EM_MG_FD_194513 | JGI IMG/M metagenome (GOLD analysis project Ga0307515, IMG submission 194513) | Populus trichocarpa ectomycorrhiza microbial communities from riparian zone in the Pacific Northwest, United States - 17_EM | ecosystem: Host-associated > Plants > Roots > Unclassified | place...
AGGCGCCGTCAAGTGATACAACGAAAAACACCAACCCGGTGGCGGTAGGGATGTTGACGGCAAGGCCGTTGCGTTCAAGGTTGGAATCGAAACGATAGCGAAGGAATTCTTGGATGTCGTCACAGCCAATGAAGACGAAAAAGTTGAAACGTTGACCGACGAGGCTTCAGATGTAGAGTCGTAGTTTATTCATGTATGCGTCACAACCCGTTTCTGTCTACCCCAACTAATGCACATCCATCCCTCCCCTTCAATGCTCCCGGTTACCCAACTACTCGAATGAGACTGAAAATACAGATGGTGAACAGAAAGTAGACATATATCGAGAGAGGAAAGGGAAAGGATTGTCCGGAGGTCACTCGTACACCTCTATAATGACAGGTTCTGGTAGTCCAGGGTCGAACAACGCAAGAAACCGTCCATCCCATATCTGATGCTCGTAAGCGACTCTCCAGTGGTGAGGCAACCACATGACTCGTTTCTTTCTTGAGTCAAGTACCCAGCTATCCGTAATCTCGTGGCCATGAGCGGATACACAGAGGTCTCCTCCTGACGGATCATCATAATTCCCGACAGGCTCCAGCCCAATGACATCGGACCCTCCACCCCTGATGATTTTCTGCCCGCCGCAGTCATGCCAGACTTCGCGTCCGTCTCGAGTGAACCATGGATGGGACACATACTCCCGGATAGCGGTGCCCACAAGATACTTGCCGGTAGACACGTCATAAATGTCTAGGCCCCCGCCCTCTTTAAATTTCCTCGTGATGACAAGGTGACTAAAATTGGGGGATATTGGCATGGAGTGTAGCCATGCGGGAGGCGGTGGTGGATGATCGAGCACTACGGTCCGGACGCTGTCATGAATGTTTACCCTGGCATCGAGAACACAGTCCCCTGCAGGCAGGTTCCAAGTGATGATCTTCCCCTCACCAACAACAACGGCGGTGTCCGCAGTCACCCCCAGACCACAAATCTTCATGCCCGTGTCGACGATCAACCGCAGGTCACCAGATTTGAGGTCAACGATTGTGGCTAGGTTTCCCCCCAACCGTCCAGTTACTATGAATGATTTTTCTGGAGAAAATGCTAGAATGAAGTCGGTTTGCTCGGCAGGTTGGGGTGGAACGCTGGAGGGAGAATTGATTGGATCTGTTGTACGCCACAGATGGGTTTCACGTGCTCTGGATGCGATGATTGATTCTCCGTCCGGGGAGAGAAATGGACCGGTACGGGGGTCGTGTACGAGTTTTTGATGAAGGACATAGCCAGCGGGAGACTCCTTCCAGAGACAAATTCCTTGATCAAGAACTCCACAAACGAAGAAACGGCCATCAGAGGAGAAGGAGGGTCCCCAGGGCCGGCGGCCCACAAAATTCAGGAGAAACTTGGAATCTCGGGCATCCCATATCAGAACTGCCTCTCGCTCTTGGAGGGTGAAGGCAAGTCGGGAGAGGGTGGGAAGGAACAGAAATTCTTCTGAATCAGTGTCGTCTGGGGCAGGCAAAGACTCAATCTCTGCCAACGTGTGTTCCGAGGTAAACCCGACTTGCCATATGGTGATCGACCCTGGCTTCACAGTGGCGAATCGGAGAAATTCGCCGTGAGTCCAAATTTCGGCCACGATCCGTCCTTCCGAGACACGATGGGAACATATGTGTGTTCCAGAGATGAGGTTGTAGGTGGAGACGACGAAGGCGTCTATGAATCCATCCAAACCAGCAACTGCAAGCGCCTTCCCATCCATGGAATATGTGGACAAGAAAGCCATCTTGCCCGGTATTAAGGGGGTGACGCTGATCCGACCGCCTGTCTGAAGGTCCCAAGTGGTGGATGCGTTTTGATTACCATCGATCTGTGTCAATGAGCGGCTGTCTGGGGAGAAACTTAGCGGCCCATGTGCTGAATAGGGGTGTGTGAAGGTGTGAAGTTGCTCGAGAGTTACTGCATCCAGAACTTCTGTACTTTCGGGCAGGCCAACCGCAATGAACCTGCTACATGATGACCATGCAACAGACTGAACCTGGTCGCTATGCTTCACAGTTGCGAAGTTCTGTCCCCACGATATTGGTACCCCACGCACAACCCTCGCCAGGGGATGGACATATTGTTTGTATAGTTTCCACACCATCGACGTTCGGGGGGATAAGAAAAGTGCGGAGTGATAGATATGCGGAGCGGAGGTGCCGATAACCTCGAAGAATGTGACCACAAAACGGACATAGTTGTTGACGAGGCTGATAGTTGATGGTTCCTAGGTCCATTCTGAGTAAACCTGGAAGAAAGATTAAAGACAAAAACTCAACGCACATCCAGCCACCTCGCAGCCGCTTCCAATGCGTTAACTGCCTCCCTTGCCGCACCGAGGACACTGATCATCTCCAACCAGAATAAAAACTTCTCCTCTAGGAAGCAGTGCAAGGTGGGTGTGATTTCGAGTCTGTGGACCGGTGTCGCGTCCACGAGATGCTTGTGCCACGACCCGCAGGCATATTCCAAAGCTTGATGGATGTATTGCTTGGTCCTCTCCTTCAGGTCGTCGACCTCAGAGTTGATTACACCATCCGGGAGCTTGCATATATTCGGCTCCAGGCTCCTATTCATCAGCTTCAGGCACCCAACCAGGAGCTCTTTGTGTTGATCGAGGAGGCAGACACGAAATCTCGGGTTGGTGCACCGGGCCGGATCGACGATGAAGTCGGGAAACGATTTGTGGAAGGGATGAACGGGGTGATCGACATCCTCCTGGAGGGTGAGGAGTGAGTGTACCGATGACAGGAGGAGGAACACCTCTTCGACATCGAAGCCCAGGAGCGTAGCGATTGCAGATGGAGAAAGAGGATTTGCGACGAGGATCACAGCACCAAGAACAGAGCAGATCTTTGGATCATCTTCTGGGTCGTCATCACCGAAAGCCTCTTGAAGAATTGACGTGTAGAGAGAATCGAGTGTCGCGTTCGTCGCGAACTTGGTCTTCCCCTCGAACACACTGCTCTCCGGCGACTGCAGGAGGCGATCCAGTTGTCTCTTGGGGCTTTTGTGCCTGTGGTCGATGAATCTGATCGTTGCCACGGCATAGACAAATAGTCCCGCGGCACGCTCACAGAGCAGGTCCAGTTGTTCCTCGGTCGGCCAGCCACCCGGTCCGCGTCGGCGACCCGCAAGCTCCGAGAACCTGTGCTTGAAGAATAGCCGGATGTCCCTGTTGACCCGACTTGGTTCGACCTCGTGGAGGACGAACACGTCCGTGACCCGTTCCAACAGCGGCAGGCGGAACCCCTCTCGAATCCGTGGCTCCGGTCGACCAGTCACGAAGATTTTCACCTTTTGGATCTTCGATACAAACTGGCCAAGGACAGACAGGATCGCCGAAGCGGGTTCCTCGTCCTTGCACTCGTCCAACGCGTCGATCACAATCACTGTCGAAACGGTAGACCCGACGAGTGGCTGGACTATCAATTTGTTCATCTGGTCGCACAGCGACTCGTAGGCGATTCCTGGATTCGACCGTGCCAGCGGGACAAATATCGATCGAAATTCGGTGTACTTTCGTGCGAGCTGGACGGCCAGGGTGGGGAATATGAAGTGGAGGTTACTCCGGTCCTCGAAGTCTCGGGAGCAGAAGAACGAGGCACCGAGCTGATCATCTGCAAACAACCTCTCTGCGATCGTCTGAGCGATCGTGCTCTTTCCTGTCCCGGCCAATCCATTGAGCCAGTAGACGGGGGGCTCGCCGAAGTCTCTTGACCAGTGCTCGATTTCGTCTAGGATGGCTCCGCGGGTTCCCTTGAGGCAACCATTACGGCCGCCATGTCGATGTTCGGCCTCCTTTGCGGAACGGAAGTGATTGAGGACGGCCGCCTCAGCTGTCGGAGGTTCGCGTCAGGTGTCTGTGAAGGCTCGGAGACGGGGGATATTCTGACCTGGGTTCTGCCGAGAGGTCATTTCACTTGTTCAGACGCAGAGGATGGGGGCACTCACTATCGCCTTGCATTCTTGCTCATAGTCCGCCATTCGTCGCGCCATCTGTTCTTCCCGTCAAAACCGAGAATAGCGCCAAGGTGATGAACGAACCTGGTAGTCGGAGATAGTCTCCCGCAGATCTTCGAGAAGCTCGAGTACATTTTCATCGCTTTGAACGTGGTTATCAAGTCGCTGCAGCTCTTGCCTCTCGTAGAAGGACCGCAATTTCCCCTCGATGTCTTTGAGCTTGCTGGAAGGAAGAATTCAACATCGAGTCTCAAAGGAGAAGGGCGATATACCATATCAGTTCGCGCCTAAGCCTCTGCTCATCCACGTCGCCTGGAAGCGTCGCAAAGTCTGCTTCCAACGCGGCCACCCGTGAGAGGGGATCATCAGTTTTGCTTCCCACGACGAGTGTTTCCTGTAGATGAATTCGTCAAGGACTAATTTTGAGCGGGGAATAGTGGGCGAACTTGATGTTTCCCATAAACGGTGGAGAAAGCCCCTAGGACGGCTTGAAGAGGTCCGAACCTATCTGCAGCCTCCTCTGTGACATAGAAAGGAATGGGGGCAGTCCCGTGCGGAGTGTCCCTCCGGTCTCTCTCTGGAATCGGTAGAAGTTAACGGAAAGGAGATGGCACGATCGTCTTGATACGTACTCCCAGTCTGTTCTGCTAGTTTTCCTACTCCCTCCCCGGCGCCATAGGTGTGCCCTCCTGATATGAAGAAATACAGAGAACTGGATGAACGTCGGTCGTAATAGTGAGGACCAGAAACACCCACCGGTACGATCGCCGCCGCGTCCAGTGCCACCGTCCACAATACCACGAGTCGATGTTTCCGGGGCGGAATGACCTCGGTCTTTGCTCTTCTCTTCGTAGGATACGATCCGAGAAGGCCCGGGGTTGCCGTCGTCTATCGCCACAATCGAATTAGGTCAATCTGAAGTTCCCAGTCGCGGTGAGAACGATCTCGGTTACCTTCGGGATTGGTGTCCGACTCTGGTCTGAAGCGGAGCGGACCAGCGGCGATATTGATGGGGGTCCCCAGATTGATGCGTTTCCGAGCAGGTTCTGGCGATTTTTTGCGCTTTTTGTCGGACGTGTAGTTCATTTGGTCGGGAGTGGGAGGATGGTCGGCTGAACAAAGTTACGTCTCCTAGACTTGCGAGAACGCCTCAGAATGCTGAATAATTGCGTAGAAGGTGGTCCTCCGAGCTCTCGATGGTTCGCAGATGTCGATGAGAGGTTGAAGATGCGCGCGAAGTGCGGCCGATCTGGATTCTGGCGCTCGCTACGGTGATGCTTATTCCAGGCTCTCGAAGATCCTGCAGCCGCATGCAGATACCGCAGCACCACTACCTCCGTCCCCTCATAATCCCTGGCACTACCCCAAGTCGAAGGCTTAGCTGCCTCCCATCTTCCTCTCAACCGTCTCACTGGATTTCGTTGACTCCTGGGTACCAGTTCCGCGGAAGCATTTCGCATTGAGCGTGCGATGTCACAGACCTCGTGACGCTCGGAATCAGACAACACGGACTCCCAGGATCCACGAGCCTATTATGGGCGGGGGAGACTCAATGGACAATGAGAAATCTGGGGATTAACGTTTAACGTCCATGAAAATCTTTCTCGGCGAACGCTACCGATAGATGTGGCCTGCCGAGTGAAACTAATCTCGACCACTGTGTGCTGAATTCTGTGCATTCCTTGGATGTCCGATTGGACCCCTGAAGCTGAAGGCCTGATCTTTGGCAGAGACGAGGCGAGTGTGCGAACTCCGCTCGATCGTTTTCAACCCTCCCTCGTCAGTGCCCTCAACACGGTTTGAGCCCCCATGGAGAGCAAGTTTAAAAGGCAGGAGATAGCTAGGACGTTCGAGCGGAAGCGGGTCAAAGAAAACTGCAGTTGAGGCCAGGCTTGGGGTCACCGAGCAGGAATCGAGGACAAAGACACAAGAGCCGCCTTCCCTCACCCTCTCATGCTACAGCTTCAAAGTACATGCCGAGGGCGAATTGCATTAATGAACAGGGGCGTCGCGGTGAAGAGCTGGAGAGAACCGCCCGTAGCACCCAGGTGGCCGAATCGCGTGCCCCCGCTTTGGGTGGGTGTCTTCGTCGCTCTCGGGGGATCAATGGAGTAAACGATGGTGACGACAAGCAGTGCTGCGCATGTAATTAGCATGGAACACTGTTGCCGGGGGGTTACACAAAACGAGGTGCGGCGACCCTGCAGACTAGTGGCAGCTCCTGCACCGAGACGTAGGCTGGAATCCAGTCTTCGTTTGTGACTCCAGTCCTACGTAGCAATCATGAATACTATTTTGAGTGATAGACTAGGTAGTCCAAGAGTGTTTGGGTGAAAACCTGAAGGGTAAAGCTTAAAGCTTAAAGAGCGTCACCGGGGAAGATCAGCCGCGATGGGTGGGTGGGTTCTCGCATGCTGCAACGCATCGTTTCAAGTTCCCCCACGCAACTCTCTGGTCCAAGTATTGCGTGTGACCCTACCTAAATTCTTTCTACTTCGTCCGTACCTCTCTCGTGTCAGAGGCTCAACCTCAAGTTCGGGGGGAAGAGGGCTTTACCCTTTCAGATGTCTCGACTACCGATATTATACTACCCACGATAATCAGAGACGCGGAACCGATTTACCTCCCACACAGACGGACTGCTTGCTTCAAGCCGAACTCCTGACACGCCAAATGTCGAAGATACCAATGGGACCATAATTTTCGTTCGCGTTTCGTGTCGCAGCCTATTAACTCCCAGCCTGAAGCTCTATAGCAAACGTGCATTCCTTTGTAGCCCGGCGTTGTCATTTTCCCCCTGCTACGAACGGGGTCTGCGGTCAGCTTTTCCGACATCTGGATAAGCCCCCGCCACCGTTATGAATCGGAACTTATCCTACCGGGTTTTCCTATACAGAGTGTGGTTGCGAGATCAAATATGAGAAGCTTTTGGGGTACCTCCGTCCTCCCTAGCCACCGCCAACGCCGGTCACGATCATGGACTGGGTTCATACACCTTTCGCCCCATACCGCATAGTGTCGGGCTGGTAGTTTCTTTGAACAGACGGAGCACGTGAATCCCGAGATTCGAAAGGAGTATTTCCATAACGTGCGTGTGCGATCCTTTTCACTCTGCTGTATCACGCTCAACTTCTCCCCTAGATCGAGACGGACGTGTGGAAACGGGAGGTGCCAGAAGAGCTTCTGTTGCTGTCAGACAGGGCCGACAAATAGGGTGCAGGTGCTATGATTCCGTACGTCTATCCAAAACCACCGCTCGTGTTCCGGCGTCCCTCATCCTCTTGCGCGTTCTCAGGCAGCCTGGCCATCGACTTCAAAACGCTCTACCCACAACAACTCCTTCGCAGTCCACGCCGGCAGAATTAACTCCTACAGCTCTAACCGTCCCAGTGTCGTTACCGATCTCTTCTCTCCCAGTCAGACCAAATCTCCCCCGACGTTCCCGTTATGCCCTATAATGGATTCGCGACCGTGGAGAGTGAGAGGGCGTTCTTTCACTTGCTTAGGAAGGCGAATGTCGACGCGAATTGGGCGTGGGACCAGACCGTGCACGCAATCGTCACGGACCCGCTCCATAAGGTGCTGAGTACGTTGGCGGAGAAGTGGCAGAAGGTGATTACCTCGAGTCACCTACCTTTCTGGTTTCGTATTCACTAACGTTTGCCCCGCTCCTCACGGTACACCGATGGCCCGAAATCTGGGGAGTAGGGGGAAAGGGAGGCCAGGCCGGCGAAAATCCGACCCGCTATTCGGAATTCACTCAAAGGGAACCCGAACGTCCATCACTACACGACATTCCCTACCGTCGATAAGCTCTTCGTTCAGCACCCTATCTCGCAGCAGGCCGAAATCGAGTCTCAAAGGAGGCTGATATTCGAGGAACACGTCTCCGAGTTAAAACAGCGGGAAATGGTTTGTATTTTCTCCCTCGGGATTACCCAGCCACGAGGCGATTCATTTCTTTTTTCGCTCCTCATTTCGTAACAACAGAGCCGAGCAGCACGCTCCGGGAGTATCGGGAAACTGTCAATCTGTTCAAGGAACTACAAGTCGACGTATTGTCAAAACGGCAGACCGCGTACTCGACTGTACTCGAATCGGAAGCCTGGAGGACCTATCCGGAGATCCAGGAATTCCATACCTTGGATATCTTCCCCGTTTTCGAGGACTACAGTCGAGTACGTGAGAGGGGGTTCGAGGAACAGATGAGAAGGGCGCAAAGGGAGAAGAATAGGAAGGAAGAAGCTGAGGGCACAGTCCGGAGAAGTTAGGTGGGCATTTTCTTGTCTTCTCTTGTCGACTTTCACTCATGCTGGTCAAGTCCTCCGGGCGGAAAAGTCGACCCGACCGAGGAATCCACGCTACACTCTACACTGCGGGAAGCGAAACAGGTGGTGATAGATGCGAACAAGATTGAGATAGAAAGGCTCGGTCCGCCAACTCAGTCGCTGAACGATCTTAGAGTTTGGCCCTACGTGGTGAGTTTCGAGTGTTGTGTTCGACTGTTTCGTCAAGTGACATCGGTGAAGGCGTTTTTGCACTAAAAACCGTGCGGATCAGCCCCAGACGTAGATGATACACCCCCACTACCTTCACCTTTGTCACCCCTGACACTATCTCAAGTCGAGGTCACCACTACCTTCCATCTCCCTCTCAATCGTTTCACAGACTCCCGTTGTCTCCGAGAGCACCAGTTCTGCGAATCCACCCCGTACCGAGCATGCAACGTTACAGACCGAATTGAGCGGTCCAATGCAGGTACGGGCTCCAAGGGTGTGTTGGGTAGAGGTCACAACCAACAGACACGACCTAGTACAGTATAGTCAGGCGGAAGCCATCTTGTAATCTTGACCGTTGCAATCCTACGCTTTTCTTGGATATCTGCTGGTCCTCAGAGGCGCGGCAAACCTGCGAACTCCGCCGATCGTTTTCAATCCTTCTCCAATATCAGTGCCTTCAACGCGCTTTGAACTTTCCTCCATGAAGAACAAGACTCAGAGGCGGAAGGCAGTTGGGAGGCTCAAGCGAGAAAAGGGTCAGAGAGAGCTACAGTTTAGGCTGAAAATGGCCGGGGCTGGGCCGGCGGATCCTGCGGCGAATAAAGTGCGTCCTTCATCTCGTCTCCGAGGCAATTGGTTAGACAATATTTATTTCCACTTCAGAAAAGGTTGGCCCGGAACGCCCCAAGAGCCTTGAGAGCCGAAGGAAGTTTGACCCTTCCGTATTGTTCGCCAATCCACGGCAGACGCCACCTCTCGACCTATCAAGGGTTCGAGCGGCTCAAACACAGCACCCACGGACGGTGCATCCATGGCCCCAGAAACCTTCGCTGACGTGGAATCGGATCTTCTCGCGTCATACTTCTCGGATTGGGATCCAAGTGCCCCGCCGAAAGTCCTGATCACGACTTCACTGAGGGCTACAAATGCGATGTGTGACCGTTGCAAGGAGCTGGTGGACGTTTCCCCCGGGGCAGAATTTGTCAGGAGGAATAAGGGACAAGGATTTAAGATGGGCAGGATTGCGGGGTGGGCCGCAGAAAGATAATATCAGAAGATGCTGGTCATGAATGAAGACGCGAGGAAGCTTAGTGAGTGGTTTGCCATAGGGTACTAATCTCATCCTGTGTCTAGACGGGATCACGTTTATTCATCTCCCAGGCGGCCCAGTCGCGTACTTCAGGCTGGCGTCGGTCGAACCCTCGAAACGCATTCCCGCGAGTCCGTTCGAGACGCTGTTTGTCGAAGACAATCGTTAGCATTGATAAATTCCAGGGTCACGCCCGGTCGATAGCTCACTTTGAAAAACCTCGTGACGAAATTGGGGCACACCGTCGGGGGGATGTTCCGGGCAAAGTTCCTCCCCGTGCCCTAGTTCCAAGGCCGACAGGTGGTCACACTGCATAACCAGTAAAATTTTCTATTCTTCAGGCGTCAAAAGTTCGTTTCGTCCTGATTATACAACCCTGTAACGAGCTGATTCGTGGGCGTCCGGGTATGCCTTCAGATCTACAGAGAAGGCGGCGTTGCAAGAGATAGGACCTCGCCTCACCTTGAAGTTGAGGTCACTGAGAACTGGATTGCCTGTCGTGAAGGAATTCTCGGCGAAGCTGGGGTTCAACGGACCCGACGACATGGTGACAGACGGGGGGCAACCTGAAGGTAAAGCCACAAATTAATCGCCTCCGGAGGAAGCCGATGAAGGTGGGGGAGGGGAAGAGAGCGTGGAGGATGGGGAGTCAGAATTTAAGCTGAGGATGGAATCCAAACCGCCAACGGTTGATGAATACCGATAGCAACGGAGGGTGAGTGATTTTCGCTTCTTGTCGCACCGCACCGACCGGATGTCACAGCCTCAGCTTGAAACCACCAGACGTACATTCTTTTTGTAGCGTTTATCGTTTGTCGATCATCTCCTACATTTTCTCCCGCTACCCTATAAATCATCCGCACCCCATGGCTTCCGCATTTTTGCCGTGGGACCGAGGCCGACGACGAGAAATAGACAGCTGGTCGGGCTGAACCCCCATTCCAGCTCTTCGTCGCCAGGCATATCAACCGCGGGGACAGGAGTGGCATGAGTGACTCGCCGAGGAGCTGCATTTTCGGCTTTTTGATTTGGTTCGCTCTGGTTGTGTCCACGTCAAAAGGGTTTCGCCAAACCACGACTGGACACGTTCCTCGATCACGGACTCACCAAGATTCATGAACACGGTGATCGTCTATTTGGGTCGACACCCCGTTCCTGATTACCACGGACACCCACTGGAGCGAACAGGAGCTCATCGTGACCGTCGGGAGAAGCAACCACCTTGCTCTCATATATCCAATGTCCTCGTCGCCCTCCAGGACAGAGGCCAGTTGGTGAAGTCGAGTCCCAGATGGCGCAGGAGTCGCCGAGTCGGGATCGAGGATTATAGAGACACAAGTGTCACATTCCCGAGTCACTCTCTCGTGCTACGGCCTCAGAGCACCTCCAATGCGTACCAGTTGACTAGGGGTATACACATTCATAAGGCAATTTTGAGCTTTTGTAGCGCCGTAGAGAGAGGGCCCTGGCGACGAGGTGGGCGGTTGTCCCTCCGGTCGTGGGTCACGATTGACTCCGGAAGATCGATCAAGAATGACCGAGTGTGAGAAAATTTCAGAGCACCTCTCTTTTCTCCAGCCACCACCGACGCCGGTCACGATCATAAACCGGGTACCTACACCTTTTGGCACTCCATACCGTACAGTGTCGGGCTCATAGTTTCTTCGGGTGGACGGAGCATAGGAATCCCGGGGGCCGTACGTATCGGTATAACCCAATGACGAAGGAGAGCGTCTGGAAGAAACCTGAAGGTCAGTCACCGGGTCGTATTGTATATCTGCCCCTGTAATATTCGGACCCTACTTTGCGGTTCGTATAGAAATCAAAACCCCATTCGAGGTATGCCCATCGAAGACGGTCAAATACAGACGAAGAACGAGCATTGAACGATTTCCGTAGCGTGCGTTGGCGCAGACTGCGTGGACGGAGTGGTTTTCTGTGGGGAAGAAGTACTTCCATAACGTGTGTGTGCGATCCTCCTCACCGTAGCGCGCCACGTTCAACCCCTTCCCTAGGTTGAGACAGAAGTGTCGAAATGGGAGGCGGCAGAAGAGCTTCTATTACTGTTAGAGAAGGCTGATAAAGAGGGCGCAGATGCTGCGATTCCGTACGTCTATCCTAAACTACCTCTTGCGTGTTCTCAGGTAACCGCTGGCCATTGCAGAGGGCTCACGCACAGCTGGTCAACTTCAAAACGTTCTACCCACAACAATTCGTTCGCAGTCCACACAGAAAGAGTTAACTGCTACAGCCCCAGGGTCGTTGCCGATCTCTTCCCCCTCGGACGGACCAAGCTTCCCCGATGACCTCGTGATACCTTGTAACGGATTCGCGACCGTGGAAGAGGGTGAGAAGGCGAGCGTCAACACGAACCGGCCGTGGGACCAGTTCATGCACGCAATCGCCACGGACTCGTTATATAAGGTATTGAATACGTTAGCGGAGAAGGAGGCCGCGTGGCAGAAGGTAATTATGCACCATTCTGGTTTCGTTTTCACTCACGTTGGCCCCGTTCTTCGTAGTACACTGGGCTAAAGAGCAGGAGGAAATAGAGGCCAGGCTAGCAAAATTCCGACCTGTTACTAGTATTCGGAATTTACTCAAAGGGAACCCGAGCGTCCATCACTACATGTCATTTCCTACCCCGATAAGCTCTTCGCCCGGCATCCCATCTGGCAACGGGCCAAAATCGAGTCCGAGAGGAGGTTGGTATTTGAGGAACGCCTCCCCAAGTTGGAACAACGGAAAACGGTTTGTATCTTCTCCACCAGGATCACCTAGCCGCGGCGCGTCTCATTTCCTTTTTCGCTTCTCGTTTCTTAGCAAGAGAGCCGAGCAGCATACTCCAGGAGCATCGGAGAGCTTGTCAATCTGTTCAAAGGATTGCAAGTCAGCGTGTTGGCGAAATGGCGAACGGCAGATTCGATGGTGCTCGAATCGGAAGCTCGGAAGACCGATCCGGAGATACAGAAGCTCCCTACTTTGGATATCTTACTCGCTTTCGAGGACTACAATCGAGTACGTGAGAGAGAGTTCGAGGAACAGATGGGAAGTGCACGAGTGGGGAAGAACAGGAAGGAGAGGAAGACGAGAGAGGGGTTCAAGGTGTCTGTGGCCTTAATTTTTCACCCCACGACTCTCACTCACGGTCGTGTACGACTTCAGGCTCTCTTGCGAGAACTCGTCGATCAGGATAATGTCAAGCCTGGCACGAAGTGGAAAACTGCCTATCCATTGTTCAAGGATGACAAGTGCTACACCAACATTTTCGGTAGCTCCGGCTCCAGTCCCCCGGAGCCCTTCTGTGATATTGTCGACGTTACGAACCAGGGACTGGAAGGCAAGATCAAAATAGGCACCGCCAAGTGATACAACAAAAAATGCCAACCCGGTGGCGGTAGGAACGTTGACGGCGGGGTCGTTGCATTCAGTTTTGAGATCGAAACAACGGCGGAGGGATTCTTGGATGTCGTCAAAGCCGATGAAAGGCCGCGGCCGTGATTTTGAACGTGAACGTGGACGGCATGGATCCTCGAGGGACCACGGGGACCGAGATTACAGCCATTGATCATCGGAACGTTACAAGGATTACGACAGACAAGAGGAGGTACAGCGAGCACTGGGATGACGATCACGGGGAGGAGGGTAGGAGCAAGAGGAACGGCAAGGTGAGAATAACCTTGTCCTTTTTAATGTTCTCTGCCACTTACAACTTGCAGAGGGTGATGATATACACACGCACGTCCCTGATGGAGAGCCGCCAAGGGACAATAGATTAGGGAGGGAATATACGCCAGAGGCGAGGGAGATATGACCAAGCTTTGGATTCTAGTCTCGCTGATTCGTTACCTGCCACCCCTTGTCCTGGATTATATCTGGTGATGGATAGTATTTTGCACGTACTAATACTGAACTTTCTGGACCTCAAGCGTGTATCCACGAAGCTCCTGGCTTTTTGAACGCCGTAGCGCGCCTCAATCCCAGGCGCAAGCGTGGCGCCTAACTTATTTCGTCTCCTTGCACAGTCCCTGGCTCAACGCTTAGAGGACTTGTCGTTAAATTCTTCAGTGTATCTTTCGTTTTCCTCCACCTTTGGATGTACAGTCGTAGTTTATTCATGTATGCGTCACAACCCGCTTCTGTCTACCCCAGATAATACGCATCAATTCCTCCCCTTCGATGCTTCCGGCTACTCAGCTACTCGAATGAAACTAGAAATACAAGTGGTGAACAGAAAGTGCTAGACATATATCAAGAGAGGAAAGGGAAAGCACTGTCCGCAGGTCACTCGTACAACTCTATAATGACGGGCTCTGGTAGCCGAGGATCGAACAACGCAAGAAACTGTCCATCCCATATCCGATGTTTGACAGAAGCTCTCAAGTGGTAAGGCAACCACATGACTCGTTTCTTTCTCGAGTCAAGTATCCAGTGATCATCCATGACCTTGTGGCCATAAGAAGATTCTGAGAGGCATCCCCCTGACGGATCATCATCATCCCCGACGGACTCCAGCCCGATGACATCGGACCCTCCACCCCTGATGATTTTCCGCCTGCCGTAGGCATACCAGACTTCGCGTCCGTCTTGAGTAAACCACGGTTGGGACACATGACCAGTAGTGTCGCCCACAAGATGCTTGCCAGTAGACATGTCGTAAATGTCGAGACCATCGGCCGTTTCCCTCGTGATGACAAGGTGATTAAAATCGGGGGATATTGATGCGGAGTGTAGCTGCCCAGGAAATGGTGGTGGATGATTGAACGCTACGGTCTGGACACTGTCGTGAATATTTGCCCTGGCATCGAGAACATGGCCCCCTGCAGGCAGGTCCCAGGTGATAATTTTCCCCTCACCAACAACAACAAAGGTACTCCAAGTCACCCCCAAACCACAAATCTTCGTGCCTGTGTCAACGATCAACCGCGGGTCACCGGATTTGAGGTCAACGATTGTAGCTATGTTTTCTCCCAACCGTCCAGTTGCTGTGAATGATTTGTCTGGCGAAAACGCCAGAACGAAGTCGGTTTGCTTGGCAGGTTGAAGTGGAACGCCGGAGGGGGGATTGATCGGATCCGTTGTACGCCACAGCTGAGTTTCATCATCTTTGGACGTGATGATTGATTCTCCATCTGGGGAAAGAAATGGTCTGATCCAATCATCCATCGGCCCGGATGCGAGTTTTCGATGAAGGACATAGCCAGTGGGGGACTCCTTCCAGAGATGAACTTCTTGGCCAATGTTGGATCCACAAGCGAAGAAACGACCATCGGAGGAGAAGGAGAGCCCCTTGGGTTCGCCACCGCCCACGAAATTCAGGAGAAACTTGGAATCTCGGGCATCCCATATCAGAACTGCCTCTCGGAGGATGAAGGCAAGCCGGGAGAGGGTGGGAAGGAACAGATGATTTCTTGAACCAGTGTCGTCTGGGGCAGGCAAAGACTCGATCTCTGCCAACGTGCGTTCCGGGGTAAACCCGACTTCCCAAATGGTGATGGACCCTGGCTTCACGGTGGCAAATCGGAGGAATTCACCGTGAGTCCAAAGTTGGGCTACAGTGTGTCCCTCTGGGGCGAGGTGGGAATATACGTGTGTTCCCGAGACGAGGTTGTAGGTGAAGATGATGGTGACGTCTGTGAAGTTACCCAAATTTCTGAACCCAGCAACTGCAACCATCTTGCCATCCGTAGAACATGTGGACGAGAAAAACATTGAGGGCGTATTTAGTATTGGGGGGATGACGCTGATCCGACCGCCTGTCTGAAGGTCCCAAGTGGTGCCAGATCCGTTGTCTCCGCTATTGATCCACGTCAGCGAGCGGCCGTCTGGGGAGAAACTAAGCCACCCAATCTCTGAAAAGGGATGTGTGAAGGTGTGAAGTCGCTCGAGGGTTACTGCATCCAGAACTTCTGTACTTTCGAACAGGTCAACCGCAATGAACCTGCTACACGATGACCATGCAACCGACCCAACCCTATTACTATGCTTCGCGATCGCGAAATTTGGTCCCCATGAAATTGGTAACCCATGCACAACCCTCGCCAAGGGATGGACGTATTGTTTGTATAGCTTCCACACCATCGACGTTCGGGGGGATAAGAAAAGTGCGGAGTGATAGATATGTGGAGCAGAGGTGCTGATGACCTCGAAGAATGTGATCACAAAACGAATGTAGCCGTTGACGAGGCTGATAGTCGGCGGTGCCTAGATCCATTCTGAGTAAATCTGGAGAAAAGACGAAAGACAAAAACTCAACGCACATCCAGCCACCTCGCAGCCGCTTCCAACGCATTAACCGCTTCCCTTGCCGCACCAAGGACACTGAGCACCTCCAACCAGAATAAAAACTTCCCCTCCAGGAAACGGCGCAGGGCAGATGTGATTTCGGGTCTGTGGGCCGGTGTCGTGTCAACAAGGTGCTTATGCCACGACCTGCAAGCATATTCCAAAGGTCGATGAATGTATCGCTTGGTCCTCTCCTTCAAGTCGTCGACCTCAGAGTTGATTGCACCGTCCGGGAGCTTGCACATGTTTGGCTCCAGGCTCCGATCCATTAGCTCCAGGCACCCAATCAGAAGTTCCGTGTGTTGATCACGGAGGCTGACACGAAACCTCGAGTTGGCACACCGGACCGGATCAACAATGAAGTCGGGAAATGATTTGTGAAAGGGTCGAACGGGGTGATCAACGTCCTCGTGGAGGGAGAGGAGCGAGTGCGCCGATGAGAGGATGGGGGACACCTCTTCGATATCGGAGCCCAGAAACGTAGCGATTGTGGATGGGGAAAGTGGATTCGCAGCCAGGACCACAGCACCGAGAATAGAGCGGACCTTCGGATCATCCTCTGGGTAGCCGTCACCGAAAGCCTCTTGAAGAATCGACGTGTAGAGAGAATCAAGCGTCGCGGTCGCCGTGAACCTGGTCTTTCCCTCGAATCCGCTGCTCTCCGGAGAATCCATGAGGCGATCCAACTGTTTCCTAGGACTGTTGTTCTTGTGGTCGATGAACCTGACCGTTGCCATGGCATAGACGAACAGTCCGGCAGCACGCTCACAAACCAGGTCTAGCTGTTCCTCGGTCGGCCAGCCATCCAGTCCACGTCGGCGACCCGCAAGCTCCGCGAACCTGTGCTTGAAGAATAACCGGATGTCCCTGTTGACCCGACTTGGTTCGACCTCGTGGAGGATAAATATGTCCGTGGCCTTTTCCAACAGTGGCAGGCGAAACCCCTCTCGGATCCGTGGCTCCGGCCGACCAGTGACGAAGATTTTCACCCTTGGGATCTTCGATACAAACTGGCCAAGGACAGACAGGATCGCTGACGCAGGCTCCTCGTCCTTACACTCGTCCAACGCGTCGATCGCAATCACGGTCGAGATGGCAGATTCGACGAGTGGCTGGACGATCAACTTTTCCATCTTGTTGTACAGCGACTCGTAGGCGATCCCTGGATCGGACCGTGCCAGCGGGACAAATATCGATCGGAATTCGATGTACTTCCGCGCGAGCTGGACGGCCAGGGTGGGGAATATGAAGTGCAGGTTGCTCCGGTCCTCGAAGTCTCGGGAGCAGAAGAACGAGGCACCGAGCTGATCATCTGCGAACAACCTCTCTGCGACCGTCTGCGCGATCGTGCTCTTTCCTGTCCCAGCCAATCCGTCGAGCCAGTAGACGGGGGGGCTGCCGAAGTCTCTTGACCAGTGTTCGATTTCGTCTAGAATGGCTCCGCGGGTTCCCTTCAGACAACCCTTACGGCCGCCATGTCGATACTCGGCCTCCTTCGCAGAACGGAACTGATTGAGGACGGCCACCTCAGCTGTCGGAGGTTCGTGTCAGGCGTCCGTGATCGGAGACGGGAGATGTTCTGACCTGGGTTCTGCCGAGAGGTCATTTCACTTACTCAGACGCAAAGGATGGGGGGGGGCACTCACTATTGCTTTGCATCCTTGCTCGTAGTCCGCCATTCGTTGGACCATCTGTTCTCCCCGTTAATATCGAGAATAGCGCCAAGGTTATGAACGGACCCGGTAATCAGAGATAGCCTCCCGCAGATCCTCGAGAAGCGCGAGTACATTTTCGTCGTCTTGAACGTTGCCAGCAAGTCGCTGCAACCCTGGCTTGTCGTACAGGGACCACAATCTTCCCTCGATGTCCTTGAGCTTGCTGGAAACAAGTCGGTCTCGAGCCCCAAAGTGGAAGAACGACATACCATATCAGTTTGTGCCTGCGCCTCTGCTCATCCACGTCACCCGGAAGCGTTGAAAGGTCTGCCTCCAATGCGACCACACGTGAGAGGAGATCTTCAATTTTATTTCTCACGACGAGTGTCTCCTGTGGATGGATTCGTCAGGAACTAGTCTTGAGCGGGGGATGGTAAGTGAACTTGGTGTTTAGCATAAATGGCGAAGAAAGCTCCTAGGACGGCTTGGAGAGGACCGAATCTATCTGTGGCCTCCTCTGGAACATCGACAGGAGTGGGAGCAGCCCCGGGCGGGGTGTCCCTCCGGTCTCTCTCCGGAACTGGTGGGGGTTAATGGAGAGGAGATGGAACGATTGTACCGATACGTACTCGTTTTTGGGTCTGTTAGCTTTCCTCCTTCCTCTTTGGCGCCGTCGGTGTTCCCTGCTGACATGGAGAAGCACAGAGAACCGGATGAACGTTGGCCGCAATAGAGGGATCAGAAACACCCACCCGTACGATCACCGTCGGGTTCAGTGCCACCGACCACAACATCCGAGGTCGAGGGTTCCTGTGCGGAGTATCCTCGGTCTTTGCTCTTCTCGTCACAAAAAACGATCCGACAAGGCCTGGGGTTGCCGTCATCTATCGCTACCGTCAAATTAGGTCGATCTGAAGTTCTGAGTCGCAATGAGAACGATCTTGGCTACCTTTGGGGTCAGTGTCCAACTCTGCTCGGAAGCCGAGTGGACCAACGGCAATGTTGATAGGAATCCCTAGATGTATATGTTTTCGAGAGGGTTTGGGTGATTTCTTGGGTTTCTTGTTGAACACGTAGTTCATGGGTCGGGGGTAGGCCGAGGAAGGTGGGCTGTGGAGGAAACTGAACGGAGTCAAAAGTTAGTATAACTACAAGCTAAAATGTGCAAAGGTAACAAAGGTACTCACACTTCAGTCCGACGGGAGGAACCGAGAAGTGTCAGCGAACGAAAAAAAATGATAAAAAAGGTCCGTATGTCAAAACAGCCGTCAACGTATGATCGAGACGCTGAAATGCTCGACGCAAGTGTCGGATTTCAACAGGCTGGACAAGGTTACACTTCCTAGACCTAGAAAGGCGTCCCAGAATGCTGAATAACCGCGTCTACGGTGGTCCCTTGAGCTCTCGACGTTTCGTGGGAGGAGAGAATTGAAGATGCGCCCAAGTGCGGTCGATCTGGGTCTTGGTGCTCAGGCGATGCTTGTTGCTCCCAAAGATCTCTGCCTGACGAACAGACAATTAATGGCAGTCACCATGGGCCTGCCGCTACTGAGCGCAGGTGCCTCCGGAGTATTGTGTTCTGTGGCTACGTGAAACTGGATGGGACAATTCTGTGCCACGACCCGGGAATCTCTGATTCCTGTAGATTAGTTAAGAAATGAACGTCAACGTCGGCGGGTCTATGAAGGGATGTTGCCGGTCATATTATCCTGGTTATTGATGCTACCCACATGCGAGGATGGGAGATGCAGGGCGGCTGGACCCTTTCAACTTAGACAATGATTGCAGTGCGCTCTTGCAAAAAACCGTGCGAATCAACCTCTGAAGCAGACGACACATCTCCACTACCTTCGCCCCATCGCAGCCCCTGCTACTATCCCAAGTCGAAGGTCCAACTGCCTCCCATCCCCCCCTCAATCGTCTCACAGACCCTCGTTGACTCCGAGGGTACCAGTTCCGCGGATGGGTCTCGCTAGGTTGAGACGAAAGTGTCGAAATGGGAAATGTTAGAAGAGCTTCAAAAGGTTGAGAAAAAGGGCGCAGGTGCTACAATCCCGTACGTCTATTCCGAATCACCGCTCGTGTTCCAACGTCACTCATCCTCTTACGTGTTCTCAAGAAACTTGGCCAACCACTGGCCATCACAAAGCGCTCGGGTGCAGCTGGTCAACGTTCAACCCCAACACGCTCTACCAATAACAATCCCTTCGCAGTACACACCGACAGAGTTAACTCCTACAGCCCTAGCCGTCCTAGCGTCGTTGGGTGCTATCACTTGCTTAGGAAGGCCAAGGTCGACGCGAAATGGACGCGGGACCAGACCGTGCGCGCAATTATTATATACCCGCTCCGTAAAGGAGAAGAAGGCCGCGCGGCAGAAGGTGATTACCTCGAATCACGCACCTTTCTGGTTTCGTATTCACTAACGTTAGCCCTGCTCCTCATAGTACACCGACGGCCTGAAGGCTAAAGAGCAGGAGGAAAGAGGGGCCAGGCCGGCGAAGCTCCGACCCGCTATTCCGAATCTACTCAAAGGGAACCCGAACGTCCATCGCTACATGACATTCCCCACCGCTGATAAGCTCTTCGTTCAGCATCCTGTCTGTCAGCAGGCCAAAACCGAGTCTTAAAGGAGGTTGATATTCGAGGAACACGTCTCCGAGTTGAAACAACAGGAAATTGTTTGTATCTTCTCCTTCGGGATCGCCCGGCCACGACGCGACTCATTTCTTTTTTCGCTCCTCGTTTCGTAGCAACAGAGCCGAGCAGCACGCTCCAGGAGCATCGGAAAACTTGTCAATCTTTTCAAGGAACTACAAGTCGACGTACTAACGAAACGGCAGGCCGCGCACTCGACGGTACTCGAATCGGAAGCCTGGAGGCCCTATCCGGAGATCCAGAAGCTCCCCACCTTGGATATCTTGCTCGCTTTCGAAGTCTGCAGTCGAACACGTGAGAGAGGGTTTGAGGAACAGATGGGAGGGGCGCAAAGGGAGAAGAATAGGAAGGAAGAAGCTGAGGGCACAGTCCGGAGAAGTTAGGTTGGCGTTTACTTGTCTTTCTCTTGCCAATTTTCACTCATGCTGGTCAAGTTCTCTGGGCGGAAAATTCGATCCGACCGAGGAATCCACGCTACACTCTGCACTGCGGGAAGCGAAATAGGGGGTGGGGATAGATGTGGACAAGGTCGAGATCGGAAGGCTCGGTCCGCCAACTCTGTCGCTGAACGGTTTTAGAGTTTGGCTCTACGTGGCGAGTTCCAAGTATTGCGTTCGACCGTTTTGTCAAGTGGCCTTGGTGAAGGCGTTTTTGCAAGAAAACCCGTACGGATCAGCCCCAGACGTATACGATGCATCCACACTACCTTCGCCTCCCTTGTCATCCCCGACACTATCCCAAGTCGAGGTCACTGCCTCTCAATCGTTTCACAGACCCCCGTTATCTCCGAGAGCGCCAGTTCTACGGATCCACCCCGTACTGAGCGTGCTACGTTACAGACCTCGTGGCTCCCGGAATTAATGGTCCAACGCAGGTGCGGACTCCAAGGGCGGGGTGAGTGGAGGTCACATTCAACAGACATGGGTTGGTACAGTGTAGTTGGGTGGGAGCAATCTTGTAGTCTTGACCGTTGCAATCCTACGCTTTTCTTGGATATCTGTTGGTCCTCAGAGGCGCGGCAAGCGTGTGAACTCCAGCCGGTCGTTTTCAATCCTTCTCCAATAAGGCGCAAGGCCGACTAGCGGCAGAGCCCGGGACGGACAGCATCGGAAAAAGTTCGTGATCGTGGTGCGCGTTGCAACGTCTTAGAATGTTTTACCCATGTTGTACTTCGTTATACCGTATCCACAACCATGCCAATCAAGCGGTGACTGTCGGACTCGTAGTGTATGAAGAGACGAACAAGTAGAGAGATCAATTTTTTGCGGAGGCGTTTGTTATTCCTGTCCACCACCCACGACGACGACGTATAGTTCCGAGTCCACGAACTCCACTTCGCGCTCTTGTTGTTCCAACTATTTCCCGTGGTTCGCGAGGGGTGTCGCTCAGCTCAAGATGAAATTCCAACGTTGATTCGATGCCCAGCTGAGATGAGACCTAGCACACTGTTAGAAGGTTGGGTAGAACTGAGCACTGGCTCAGTTGGACACGGAGCGTGAAGGAACAACCGCCGCACAATGCGGGACCAGCATTCTGCCAAACCGTGACCGATGAGAGCGCCGTCTCACCGAGCAGGGCCGTCGTCCCACTTAATGGCGACCGATGGGTCCACTGTCCCACCGAGCAGGACCGCTGCCCCACTTAACAGTGACCAGCCTTGGGATCACTATCCCACTGGCGACAAAGCCGATCAGGGGATGTCATCTCACCCAGCCAGAGCACTGTCTGGCCAAGTTGAAAGCCAATTGGCCGGGCCACATCCCGCAAGTGGGTCGGCCACCGAACTATGAGTGAGACCTATGTCCCACGCGTGTCAAAACCAACCCGGTGCGACAACAATCCAGGACCGATGTCCTGCGAAGAACAACCTATCCCGCTGCCACCACCAGCAAAGGTACGTCACACAAACCGTGTGACGGTCTCCATAACGCTGCAGGGGTGGATCATTGGGCATGGGGCGTCAGGTGCCCCCATCCTGGACGGAGTTCCCGACGACAATCCCTGCGATCCACCGGTCTTTTCATTGGTGGCACCTTCTTCCACAACTTCTGTAGGTGGTTTTCTGGTACCTTCGCCCTAGCCCTCATCTCACTCGTCAAAATGATGGGATTTTGGTTCATTGGGACTTGTTGCTGCTTTGCCGTCCACTCGGCCAACCAGGCCTCGTGCTCCCTCAACATCTTCTCGAGAACGTCGATCTCAGCATGGGTATAACAAGACGGAGGTCCACCCTCGACTTCGGCGGTAAGGTTCTGCCTCGCCTCCGTGATGAACAGCTGAGAGGACCAGTTCCACGTTTGGGAGTTGTTGAGGGCTTTGAAGAACTCTTCAGTTTTGAGCAATTGGACGCTCGAGACCCCTGAACATGGTAATTGCAAGATAAATGAACGATGCAGAAAAAATGACAACATGTAAGACACGTACTCGAGGCCGGAAAGCTTTTCTAGAAATTGATTCATATCGGCAT
>Ga0307515_10006868_pt1 | contig 22644 bp, 21 predicted proteins | sample 17_EM_MG_FD_194513 | JGI IMG/M metagenome (GOLD analysis project Ga0307515, IMG submission 194513) | Populus trichocarpa ectomycorrhiza microbial communities from riparian zone in the Pacific Northwest, United States - 17_EM | ecosystem: Host-associated > Plants > Roots > Unclassified | place...
CCAACGGCCAGTTTGGAACGTTTTGTCTGTCATTTCGGTCAATATGGATTAAACTGGATATCAAATATGAGTTTCCTCTGCAAACTTACTATTGTGATTCCCCAACTTCCTTGCCTCTTTAAGATGGCCTAAGCTGTTTCATCCAACATCAAACTTGTCAATTCAGTGACCTCTGACTCTGTTAATTCGTTTAACTTTACGATGTGAGCTTTTGCCAGCAAGTGTTTCCCCATTGAGCTGGTCCCATGATCAGATGGATGGCAAAGAACTTGATGACACACGATACATATGATGCCAGGGCTGCCGGTATCCTCAATTCCGCATTGCAAATAGAATCGCCACGAAGGCGCCTATGTTGAATTATTCCAAGCAACACGCCGCTTTGAGCCTACATGCATTGAAGCCCACCATGCATCGAAGATAATTTGCAAAGTAACGTTACTCAAATCGCGAATAAAGACACGTTTATTTTTGGAAGAGATCATAACCGCGGGCAAGGAGGTGTTTAAAGATAGTGTATCCGACATGGTGGTAGAAATTAGGAAACTGGGTAGTGTTAGCAACGGTTCCAACCTGCTAGTACGGTTCCGGGTTAGGGTTGGAACCGGAACCGAACCGTGGCAACGGTTTTACCACATGAAAAACCTGGACCGCTGGCATTTGGGCCGGTTTCCACCTCAAAACCCGGCCATTGCAAGCCCAGATGTTTCACTCCAATTCAGTATTTGAGTTCTGATCGTATCATAACATGAGGTATACGCAGATTGTGCAGTTCTAGCCGCTCTTTCACCTCCCGCTTTCAGATTTGCGATCCGACCAATATTCGTTGAGTCGCTTTCGAAAACCCGCGAATTTTGGTTAAAATCTACGCTTATTTCACAGCCACTCAACGAATATCAGTCGGATCTCAATTCAGAAAGCGGGAGGTGAAAGATCGGCTTAAACTACACAATCTACGTATACATCATGTCATGATACGATCAGAACTCAAATACTTAATTGGAGCCAAAAATGTAGGAACCGCAAAATGGACTCGCGGTCCGGTCCCTACCCAGCCAAAAAACACAGGGTTTCGGTTTGGTCCTGGTAACAAACCCGCCAAGACATAGCGGTTCGGGTTTTCGGCCGAGTAACGAGCCGAACTGAACAGAACCGCCAGGCAAAAACCGGACGGCGGGCGGGTTACCCGGTCCGTTGCTAACACTGAAACTGGGTTATCCGACTCGAGTGAGTGCTGAAAATAACGAAACAGTAACGCAGACAGCGGGTTTTTAAATATTGACTCTACAGCTACACTGAAAATAATCTGATCAGTCAGACATTGTATGCATATTTTTGTTGTTGAATACAAGGACAGATTGCAACGACTGACCGGGTAAACCTCCATTTAGGAACATCATACTGCAGTTTACTGCTGTGTAGCGATCGGAGCCTTGATGCGCCATGGGCCCTCAATTGTAGCAGGCCGACGCGATATCGTCAATTGCATTTGTGCCAATAGCGGCTGCCAATTGGTTCATTGTGGCATATCTGCATTCCACTCCGGTTATATTATCCAGGATGCCAGCGCAAAAATTGTTGACACTTCATTGACGCTCATTTTAGCACATGGTTATGATCTTGTTGTAAGCATATTTGCCTGGAACGGCAGCCGGTAGTACGATTAGAGATCATTGTAGTTGCATAGCCCCTTGATTTTCCAAGATGGAAGGCTTCAAATCGTGGACGCTCCATTGATGCTCATTTTTAGGGCATAGTGATGATGTCATCAAAAGCATTTTTGCGTAGAAAGACGGCCGATAGTTCGATTCTGTGTAGATGTCACTGCACTGACCTCGGATCGTCCGAGATGCATGGCCAAAAGTCGTTGAACCACCGTTGGCGCTTATTTTTTGAGCATAGTGATGATGTTGTGAAAAGCATTTTTGCTTAGAATTACAGCCGATAGTTCGATTATGTGTTGATGTCGCCGCACTGACCTCAGATTTTCTGAGATGCATGGCCAAAAGTCGTGGACGCTCCGTTGACGCTCATTTTTATGGCATAGTTGCGATGTCGTCAAAAGCATCATTGCCTAGAAATACGGCTGATAGTTTGATTATGCGTTGATGTCGCCACATTGCCCTCAGATTGTCCGAGATGCATGGCCAAAAGTTGTTCATGCTCCATTGACGCCTATTTTTTGGACATAGTAGAGATGTGGTGGTAATCGTTTTTGCCTAGAAAGGCAGCGGACAATCTGATTATGGCTTAATGTCGCTGCACAGCCCTAGGATTGTTCATGATACAAGGCGAAGAGTCATTGACGCTCTGGTGATGCTCATTGTTAGGACATAGTAGAGATGTTGTTGCAAGAGTTTTTACCTAGGAAGGCAGCCGATAGCACGATTAAGTGGTAATGTGGCCGCACAGCCCATGCATTTTCCAAGATCTAAGGCCAAAAGTCGTTGACGCTCTGTGGACGCTCATTCTTAGGACATAGTAGAAATGTTTCCACCAATGTTGTGCAATAGAAAGGCAGCCAATAGTTTCATTATGACGTGCCGGAACCGTACAGCCTATTGGATGTTTCATGACGCAACGCCCAAAATGGTTGACGCGCGATTGACGCCCATTTTTAGGATGTGGCAACGAGTGTGGCATTAGCTTTTTTGGAATAATGCCGACTTATACATTCGCTTTGGAAGGATGTGACAATGCAGCCCATTGATTGCCGAATGTGTAAGACTTGAAATCATTGACACTCTGTTGACGCTTACATTGATCACATCGAAACTGCCGTTGTATACTCAATAATTGTACGCGACGTACCATACACACAGTTTTGACATCCATTATGGCGTTTGTATGTATTATCGTGTGCATCCAGGAGTTTTGTTACATCTCAACTTCTGATGAACTGCTATCTACGCTATCTGAGTGAGAAAATGATGTAGCCCTATCACATTCTTGCGCTTTCGGCCGGCAATTGACAGCTTGTAGATCATTTCACTAGTTATTGGCAAATATAGCTCGACTTCCTCACCATTTGTTAACCAGCTCCTTCTCCTCGATTTCCAGGACGTACCACAAGCAATTTCAAATATCTCAACCATGTGCACCCGGTCTGTGCAGAGTGGTATGCCGTTGGATACATGGATGAATGCAGCATGATGGGTGTCGTTCAAATCAATTCGTCAGGTGCACTGACTGCTCTTTCAATGACATGTATGACATCGCTAACTTAAATTTTGTTAGCACATTTCGTCACTAATATTTCTTTTGCTTTGCCACTTAACAGTCACTTGGAGAAAGAAACCGAACGTGATGGCCATCTTACAGGCCGATTTGGACTCTATAACTTTCACATGGTGTGTTCGACACTTGCACATGCACAGACGAATTATCATGTCTCACAATTTGGTCACTGAAATCAAGAAAAAGCTGACAGGTAGCAAAATTGGTAAACAACTTGCTTTTTACTGCGATCAGACGTCAAAAATTACAGTTTGCACTGCTATTCATCTGGAGACACAGAAGCCATTACCATCTCTTCGTCGGAATGTTATATCTATGTGGTAATTAGCTGGAGGCTATTTGCAGAGATAAAGGCTGAGTGGTTCAACTGGCTTCGCTTTCAGCAACATTGACGAATCGGGCTCTGCAGCTGGCTCACCACAATGTATGCTTTATTTTGACTGCGGCTTCACCAAAGCTAGCCTCATGTGACTACTTCCTGGTCGAAAAGTCCCTTGCGGCGTTTGTGATATTCTGGGGACAATGTCAAGACTCTCCATAAGCTCTCCAAATATTGCCAGTGGAGATACTGGAGCGTCCTCATTTGTATGCGGCTGAATGACATGCAGAACCCTTAATTCGGAGGTGCCGTACTTCTTATCTTGATCACATAAGTAGTCAGCGGCATCCTCCCATCCTGGGTGAGTAAATTTGTCGAGCTTCATCTGCTTCTCCCAAAACCTCTCCAAGTGCTGCTGAACTATTTTGGTGATTGTGCCCATCACCCAGCCTGGTTCGTCATCTTCGCTCAGCTTGCCCTGCTCAGTCTCTTCATCATCCCCATCTTCCCCATCCTCCCTATTGTCGGAACTTGCAAGATCACTCAGACTGTCTCCGATAGTAAACAGCATCCCCTCAAACATCCTTTTGGGCTGTCTGGACATCAATCCCGCAATTCCAGCATGTGTCATATCGTCCTGCTCTTGTTGAACTGCTGCCTCTGCGTCTTCAACTCGCTTTCTTGCCCCAGCGGTTTCTCTCTCAACAAAATCCTCAATCCATTTCTCTGTCTCTTCATTGCTTAAGAAGTGCATTTCTCATCGTGTCTCCGCCGCAAGCTGCTTTTTGGATATCAAGGTGCGCAATGCCCCAAGGGCTCGGATTCTCTCTGCCTCCAACCCGCTCTTGCCTTCATTCGCTTGATGACGTCGTTGGGTTGACTGCTTGGTCGAGTTACCGTATCTGCCCGGCGGAAGTGGCGCAAAGTTCTTTTTCGGAACATTGACGATTGTAGTCTGCGTGGAATGTGTTGTTCGGCGAGATGTTGCATGTTGCATGTTGCATGTTATGGTGAATATAGAGGCATGCTGCATCTTTTATGTCAAGGTTGGTACGTTTACTCATCTTGAACAAAGCAAAATCTCTCTCTTGACTGTCAATACATCAAGAATAGTTACGCTAACCGTACAACTTGACATGGTTGATACGGTCATTTTCAGGCAATATCCTCAGGATGAGTTGAGACAAACATCAGCAGACATCCTTTCCCTCGAACTAGATCCTATTCATATAGTGCAATTGGGCGATTCCGGCGGTCGTACACTGCAATTGAACTCTGTTCACAAACAACAACATCAGACTGACTTATTGCAAGTTGTGAGGCAGTGGGAAACCCTGGCAACTTGCAGCCATACTCAGTAGAATTCATGTTGAGCATAACGATTATGTTGGCTGCTACGTATTCCATTCTGACATGAAACTAACGATATAGTCCTCACGGCTTCCCACTTCCTCTCGTTATCATCTTTCTCTGCTATTCCACACCAGTACATTATGAATACACAACCACCTCGGCCAGGTGAGAGCAGATCGATTACTGGCAGATTGGCGTGCGCTACATCAAATACGGAACTTCATGGCACACCACAAGAGTGCAGACACAAGTTAGTTCACTGCAACGCAGCCAATGCAGCCACCAAACATATGACCCAGGATGCACATTTCAAAATTATCCGCTAAACTGGAAGCAGCAAAAACAACAAGCAGCATGCAGTTGGATGTAAGTATATTGATATCGAGGCAAACGGCGGTCAATTGACTGTACAATGTACAGAGGGTGTCCCTTGAGAGCTACGTAACGAATTCATCGCTGCCCGTAACAGGCAATCTCCATGGTCGACAACGACATTTGTGCGCACAGTCTGCAAAATCAAACATCATGATGTTGTCAGCTCTGAGATTACACAGATGAATTGCCTGATAAGCATCCCCGTGAGTGGACGAAGAAGGCTGTAATCGCCTTTGAGGAGGCTACGGAAGCATATATGGTAGAGGTAACAGCTGAATTTCATTGTTAGAAGCAGCAACTAATGTCTTGTAGGTTTTCAACATGTCTGCAACTATGCCAAGGCAAGGAGGTCGGGTACAGCTGGAACAGTCCGACATGCGCCTTGGGTTTACTATGGCCAAAATGGCGAAAGAAGGCTTCTCGCGCGCCGCAATAGTGGAAAAGAAATAGCTCATTAAGAAACCACACGCCGAGGACCGAGAAGAGAAGAAGCAGGGTGTTGAGTTTCTTGGGCACAAAAAGGTGAAGGCTTTGATAAAAAGACACCCGGCAATGCTTCGTCAAAACCAAACATCCTGCTACCTTCTTTGCCAAAATGGCACCGCAAACAATCCGCAGACATGCTGGAGATACAAAGGCACTGGTCCATCTCCACCCGCCCGATGTAGAGAGCAGATTCCAGAGCCAACTGCACCTCCCCCTGGCACGCCACCCGCCCCAACTGGTATCACTTCCGGAGCTCAACCTGCTGAAATTGTCAATTTGCCGGCCGTATATACATATTTGTATACAGCTCTTCCCAGGGCGGAATTTTTCGTTGATGTTGAGGATACCGAGCACGATATCGATTTTGATCCAGATATGCTCACTGATGGAGGATTGTACACTCTCTGTGGTGTGGTAATGCAGCGAACATTCATTTTGAAGACAAGAGCAGCTGATTGAGCGATCCTGCAAGTGATGATGAGCATTGACCGAAAGACACGGGACTTTGGTGATTATTATTATATATATCTATCGATTATTAAAGAACAACATAGTGATCAAGAACAAAGTAAAGGAAAATGCCTGAAAGGCAGCCAAATCAATGTGAATGATGGACTGTGCCAAAATGAATGATTCCATAGTGTGGATACAGCCATGGCAAAATGAGCGTCAACGGAGCGTCAACGATTTTTGGTCATGCGTCTTGGGAAATCGTATCTCCCATATGTTGTAGTCAGTCATAAAGGAATTTCTGGCTGCCTTTGTAGGCAATACAGATAGCAATACCCTCCCTGCACCATCATGAAAATGAGCGTCAATGGAGCGTCAATGATTTTTGATCATGTATCATGGGTAATCTGGGGGGCGACTGGTTGCATATTGTCATAAACTGATTATTGGCTGTCTTTATAGGCAAAAGTGAAAGTGAAATGCTTCCTGCCCCATCTTGAAAATGAGCCTCAACAGAGTGTCAATGATTGTTGGCCTTCCATCATGGTTAATCACAGTGTGATGTGGCGGTTATTGTCTATATACGTTTTTTTGACTGTTATTATACACTAAAAGGCTGAAGAATACTTAGTGGTAGCTCTGTAAATGAAATTAGTTGTTACTGTCCCAGAGGATGTGGCTAGAATATCCGGTACATATCTGCCTATAAAGGCTGCCATATGCTTCTTTATGGATGTTTGTGATCAAGTACCACTCATATTACCGAAGATGCAAGACCATATATCATTGATGCTCTGTTGAGGCTTATTTTCTGGACGTGGTCGGGTGCATGAGTATGTTTGATTTGCACATCAAGGAGGCTAATTCATTCAAAATGAACTGTGATGTACCAATGTCAATATTCAACAATTAACAGTAGCAGATCTGAATGCAACCAGCAATGTGAAACGCGAATCGCAAAACTGGAGATTGGAACGCGCGGGTTTAGCCAAACCCAGCGAAACCCACCGGTTGTCGAGTACGGATCAGGATTTGTCCCCCCAAGTGTCAGTGGGTCGGGTACTTGGGCGGGTCTGGAACTAAACCGACCTGTTTTTCGGTTCAAATCCGGAACGCCGGTGGGTTACCCGGACCCATTGCTAACACTATCCAAGAGGAAGCTCACCGCCAAGATACAGCTCGCATCCAAGAGAAACATCCTCTACAACATCACCAACTGCAGGAAAAACTACACCCATTCGAAAGTCTCTCACAATATCAAAATCAAGAGTATGGCACCGATGACTAACCCATATAAATCCTACCACCATGAACACTGTGATTGGCGGATATACACACGATGATTCAATGTGCAAAGTTGGCAGCCAAGCTAGGCACAAACACAGGTTGTTTCGAATGCCAGGCAAGTGTGTTACGCAGCCTTGTGAACTTGTACATCCGGATGTGAGCAGTGCCTTCTCCACACAGACTGTGGGAGATAATTGATGCTATGAACTATTTCTCAATGACTACACGAGGTACACATCCATATGGCCGCTCCCAATTAAGCCAACTGCGACCTGCAGCTCCGCCTACCGAATATTTCAGGCCCGAGTAGAGTGAATGGGATCGGAGATCAAGCTATTCCGGCCGGATAATTGACTGGGAGTATACACCAATACAACCTTCCTATATGTCCTCGCTGCCCACCGAAATACAAACGAACCAGGACCCCCATACGCCCATCATAAGAATGGTGATGCAGAACGAATGATGCATACGGTCACTGAAAAAGTCTGGCCAATGATGATTTACTCCTAGGCTCCCAGTCAGTTGGGGGGGAGAAGCAGTTATTACCGCAGTCTATCTCCATAGAAGATCATTGAATGAAGGCCTCAAAGGAAATCCCCGTGATGGCTATCAAGCACTGTATGAAACACCATCCAAGATGATCCTTAAATTAGGCAAACTGATGCACAATGCTAAAGGCAACCAAATATGGTATCAAGCCACACTCTACAATCTACATCAATTCAGATGCTACACCAGTAGACTCATTCATGATGTTCAGCGCTGCCAGGGCAAGTCTGGCCCAAGGTCAAAGGACTGCATCATGGTAGGCTAACAGATGACTCAAACACAATGTGGACGATATGGGATCCCAAATTGCAGAAGGTTAAAGCCCAATCAGAAGTCATCTTCGACCAAGCAAGAAATGTACACATGTCATGTCAGCATGAAAGCAATGAGATTGACAGATTTGGATTACTGGAAGATGAGGAAGATGTTGACGAAACTGATACCCAAGGTGAGCCTCTCCGAGACCAAGCTAGTCAACTTACCCAGGTAGGGATGACATCCAAATCTCACATACATGAAGCAAGTCACGAGGAAGCAGACAACACTCACAGCCGGCGCCGTCTGCAGAGAGGACAACACAGCACAGTATTCGGCAGCAGATGGAGATATCATTGCCCACAGCGGGCGCCTCCTCAGAGAGGATCAGACTGCCCGGCATTCGGCAGCTGCATTCAAGCAATCATGCGAAGTACCGCCAGTGGCTGCAGCTCTAGTTCCAGTTCCAGCTGCAGGTCAGCCAATAGGGAGTCGTATTACGTGAAGTGAAGGTGTAGCCGTGGCAGAAGAATTACTGGCATCTGCAGGCGATCAATTGACCTGTGCGGAAGATCTGGAAAGCCCTCAACAAAATCATTGCAACAGAGCGATGTAAGAAGAAAGCACATCAATGGTGCTCAATAACACCGTCTCAGCTCTCAACTCCCGGGAAGTACGGCAACTGAAAGTTAGGCCGATCGGCTCTAAGTGGGTTTTTAACACAAAACACAATCCTGACGGTCTATACTGTACAAAGTACGGCTGATCTTAAAGTGATATAAGCAGACGGATTTCAGTGCGACTTATACCACTTTTGGGACGCTAATTAGGATTTGGTATCTCATCTCCCTCATCGGGATATACGGATGGAATATAAACCACTTGGATGTAGTTACTGCCTTCCTACACCCCAAAATTGATGATGACGACATCTATATAACTTTGCCAGAATGATCGCCAGAGTGTCCCAATGCATCAAAGATCAGAGTCAAATCAAGGAAAGCTCTCTACGGACTCAAACAAGCTCCACAGCTATGACACAATGATATCAATGCCTTTCTACTCTGTCTTGGAATGACACAGTCTTCAGCCGACCCCAATGTCAATGTTCGCAGCGAGGGTATACTGCTACTTCTGTATATCGAAGAGATCTCCATGCCATATTCAGAGACTGCCACCAATGCTGCAATCGTGGTCAAGGCAGAATTCTCGGAGAAATATACGATCACAAACCTTGGCCCGGCACGACATCCTTTGGCATTGAAATCTACCGAGTTGTAATTGGTACCGGAATCTGTCATGGTCACAACACCTATATTACCACAATCCTCAGACAATTTGGCATGGAACATACTCAAGGTGTCTCAACACCCATGGATTCCAATATCAAATTGCACTTGGCCAAGAATCGGGGGGAGATGGGATTGGGAGAACTCACAGACTGTCAAGCAGTCATGGTGTCACTGATATACGCCGCACTTGTAACCCGGCTGGATATCTCGTATGAGGTCGCTGCTTTTTCTTGTTACAATTCGCGGCCATTCAATAGCCATATGACCGCTGTTACAAGAATCCTTCAGTATTGCAAATTTACAGTGAATTCTCAACTACACTTCAATGGAATTTGCATTGACATCGGCAATAGTGTCGTGGGGTACTGAGATTCCGATTGGGCCAATGACAGTGCTGACTGCAAGTCCTTGGGAGGTCATGTGTTTCTCGCTAATAATGGTGCCATTGCGTCACAGTCCCAAAAGCAAAGTCACATTGCCATGTCAACTATCGAGGCCGAGTTCATCGCCTGGTTGGAGCCTTCAAGAGCAGTGAAATGGTTACTCCAATTTCAAATTGATAGCCACAGTTCTTAACAAGACTCACCACTGCTGCCAATCAACTGCGACAGTCAGGGTACTTTCGCCCTTATCACCACAGGAATCATCAAAGCTTGAACAAAACACATGGACGTTTGCTACCACAACTGTCGAGATCTCCATGAACGACACATAGTCAACTACTCTTCTGTACACAATGACGAAGATGTGGCAAATATACTCACCAAGCTCTTCCTACAGCTCAGCATATGAAGTTCACATGAGCAATGGGTTTATGGCAATGGAAGGTCAATTGGAGGTAAATTGGAGGGCAATTGGAGGTTGGGAGATTAAGGATTTCTTTGTTTATATAGATGGCCATCTGCAGGTTACGGTAGTACTCATTCCCTGCTTGCTTGGCACGCAGGGTTTGAAGGAGGCTACTACGGGCATCATCTGTTGTTTGTTTTGTGTTGCTCTGCGAAGTGTAGCATGAGGGGTGAGTGGTGCATATCCAGATGTCAGCCTGAGCGGAAACGTCTTGTATGTCCGGAGCGGAGATGGCTTGTATAACGGGAGCGCCGATGACTTGTATGACCGGAGCGGAGGTGTTTTGTATGGCCAGACCTGGTAATGTCTCGTACAGCCAGAGATGAATGTTAACTCTGATATGGGCTGATGGCATTCAGCCATACTTGCACTATTATATATATACTGGCCTTTTGGCCCTCTTAGATAGAATGCAATCAAGCACAGGTACATTTGTAATCTTATATATATGGTATTCAGACTATGTCTTTTTTGTCTTGTATGTGAGCAAGAGAAATCAGCTGGAATCTCCAGCTGAGTCTGGAATGATCATCATCATAGAGAATGACCATCGTATCAGAGAGATTATGCAATACCGCAACTGAAGCCATGCGCCATGGACGTAGACCTCCATATCTGCAACACTCCCCCCTCTTGATACGCTCAATGCAACAAGGAATCAAACAAACAAACTAACTGTTACGGGGGTGTTTAGATCCCAATAATCAATACAATATTTATTGAATCTAAGTATAACCGCCTATCTATTTTCTTACACTCCTCGGCTTACACTACGACTGAACCTCTTCCCTTTGGGCAAGAGCACCCACTTCTCATTCTGCTAATTCCAACGCCGCAGCTTCCAATCTCTCCAAATCAAAATGGATCCATTTCCCATTTCCGATAAAAATTGAGATTAAACTTCGTCATCATATAATCAGTCCTCGGAAAATTCCTCGAAGGGTAAAGCCCCAGTCTTGAGATATCTCAGCACGAGGACGTCGATATTCTCGAGTTGACAAAAATCGAAACCCGCAGCATAGGTGTTGGTTAACTGGTGCTCGGCCAATTTGAACAGCAAATTGCCGAAACACTAGACAACCTTCTGCAGTGCGTACTCGGCTAGTTTATACTGATGTCCAGGCATACAAGGCCCAGTCTCGTGTGTGAATAAGAGAAGTATTTTTGAGTAGATCCAATTCTTAATAATATTTTAAAATTGTCTTCTGTGTTCTCTGAAAGCTAATCTTGTAGATGATACTCTTCAATTACTCTGACCAACCCTTGCATTTTATAGCCCTCATTCTCTTCTAGGTGTGATAGCATTATATCGGCCATGCTGTTGTAGTGCCCGGTGATCACTTGCCACGACATCCTCAGGTAATCGTGACCTTGCAATGTGATTTGAAAGTGTTACGCTCCTGATAACAATCAGGCCATCCATCGCATGATATCAACTTGTCATTTCCTGTCCCAGACCTCTGTTCCAATCGTACGAGTCGGTAGTCTGAACATCTCCAAACCAAGTTGATTAAGCTAATAGCCTTTTAAATCCCTCATGCAAGTGTGTTTTTCCATTGCGTCATAGATTGTTAGGGGTTGTCTCTTAGCAGCGATAATGATACTTGATTTACGATTTCAAGACGCATACATATCTAGGATATGCATAACACCTATGCATGAATCGATCAAGTGGTCAGTAAGATGCTCCTTTGCGGCAGTTCATGTCAGTCGCGCGAAGCGTGGTTACTTCGTTCACACCTGGATACTATGTGGGACATGCAAGGTAATCATGCACGGCAGTTGTTTGTGAAACGCGATCAAGAGGACTTTTCTCCACTACCTGTAACGGGCTAGCAAATGCAGAGGCACATTACGGTCTGGAGAAAAGTCTCGATCTTAGCACGACGTGACTGCAAAGTTTATGACGTAGGCACTAGCCTTGAGCGAGCACTACTCATTGGCTCGAGTAGTCTGGATCGCAATGTAACCTTTTATCGGATACGAGCTTACGCATTAATAATCTACGTTGGCATAGTGTCGGTTGGTCGCCGAATAAATCTATGAAGCAATTAAAGCAATCACTTGCATGAGAGATTTAAGGGGCGATAAGCAATATCAACTTGGTTGGTAGATGTTCCAACTACCAACTCATACGATTGCAAAAGATGTCTGAGTTAGGAAAGGATAAGTTGATATCATGCGATGGAGGGCCTGATTCTTATCAGGAGTGTAAAGCTTTCAAACCAGGTTGCAAGGACGCGATTACCTGAGGGTGTTGTGGCTGGTTATCACCGGGTGCTGATTGGGCGTGGCCGAGATAGTGCTATCACACCTGTGGAAGAACGAGGGCTATAAAGAGCGAGCGTTGGTCGAAGGATTTGAGAGGACATCATCCACAATATTTGCTTTCAAAGAACAACGAAGACGATCATAAAATAATAATAAGAATTCTATCTATTCAAAATTACTTCCCTCATTCATACATGAGACTGGGCTTTGTATGCCTGGACATCGATACACACCAGCCGAGTACGCACTGCAGAAGGTTGTCGAGTGTTTCGGCATCTTGCTTTCTGAATTGGCAGAGCACTATTTAAACCACACCTATACTGGGGTTTTGTGTGTTTGTCAACTCGAGAATATCGACTTCCTGATGCTGAGATATATCAAGACCGGCGCTTTACCCTTTGAAGAATATTCCGAGGAGTGGTTATCCAGCGGTGAAGTTTTATCCATGGGTAAATCGGAGACGGCTGTTGGCACCATTTCGACTTGGAAAGATTGTAGGTTGCGGTGTTGGAATTCGCGGCTAGGGAAGAGAATGCTCTTGCTCAAGTGCAAGAGGTTGAGTCTAAGGATAAGACGAGCAAAGAAAGAGATTAGATAGGCGGCTGTACTTGGATGCAATAAATATTGTATTGATTATTGGGATCTAAACACCCCCATAACAGTATAATCTTTTAAGTACTCTACGGTGTTATCTGAGAGTGCATTATACGACATACAGCTCCGATTACATCACACCAAAGTTACAACATCAATACCAGGAACTCTTTATAACTGGATCATATTGTTATCGAAACCCCGAAAAACCAGGACTACATTCAATCGTTATCGATAAAGCAGAGATTGGTCAGGTAACTGAGTTTGGACTGCCCGAAGTGCGAAGACAACTTCTGTTGTATCTATTTGGGTCAGAGACCTTGCAGCATGCATTGCAGGGGACAAAACTGTTTTTGCATCAGCTGCCAGTTATACAATATCGAAGAACAAAGCCATGTGGTAATTTGCCAGAAGTGTAGCTTTCTGTCCGAGTGTTACGGCGATAAGTATCTCGGACAGGTTAACGGAAGGGATTTCTATATATTGCAGACACACTGCATCGACCATTGCTAGCTTGAGAACTGCCCACATAGGGACAAGGCTAGGGTAGAATTAGATAGAGTTTTACCGCCGCCGAATTACAGTCATCTTATTGAAAATGGCGGCCCCTCGGAGACGATTTTCATACACCTGCAAGGCACTGGCACCCAGCAGCACAAGGATAGAGATACCCCAATCCCCAGTGGCAAAGCCTATCCCTGAATGGTGTCTGGAGTATCAAAGAAGGATAGAAGTAGCCTGAAAGGACTACTTGCTACTAAAAGATCAAGAACAGCCCAAGGAGGCAGAGGCAGGACAAGGGGAGGTCGAGATGACAGAAGTGTGCACGGACTTCGTGCAAAAACAGTTATTGGAACTCGCTCAACGAATCGTCCATGTTATAGAGGCATGTAATGAAGAAAAGGAAGTACCAGAAGAAGAATTCAATTCCGTTAAGAATGAGATTCTCATTATGGAAAGGTGATTTCAGACTGAGAAAGTACGAATAGACTCCGAAATTTTGGGAGAAGGAACCATGGCCAATCTTCAGGACGCAATGTTGCAGGAACTTCGCTCAGGAATCCATGTGTTGCAATCACAGGATAATCACACAGTGAGCGAGGCAACAGATTTGGTCAATGGAATGCGACAGGAGTTAGCAGCATTACGCAAACGGATATCCGATAATACATTACAGATATTGGCGGCCAAGGGATCTACCCAGGCTGTGCAGAAGGTGGTATCCGTACTGTCAAAATGGATTGATGAAGTCAATAAAGCCATGGTGGAAATTACTACTTCATTAAAAAATGTCCCTTCCAAAAGAGAGCTTCATCTACATGTGCATACCATGGAGGAAGCATTGCTGCAGATTGCCAAAATGAATATGGGATTAACTACTGCTATGGAGGGATATAAGCTTTCGGAATCAACGCCGTTTGGTTTCAGAAGGTCTTCAGTAACAGTGGGCCCCACAGGAACGCAGTATGTGCATCCTCAGCGGCAAGCGGCCTTCAATCAACAATCTCCATCGGTGTCAAGTCTTAGGGATACGGCAAGTGAGTATTCCTGGCATGCCAGAATGAGGGGCGGAGTAGGAAGTATTGCCGGAGGAGCAGACGGCGGAGCAGCCGGAGGCGGGGCAGCAGGGGATCTACCACCACCACCGGATCCACCACCATCTGATCATGGCGGAGCCAGAACAAGGCGAATTTCCCGACGACAAAGGCGAATCAAGGAATTAGAATTCGCCAAACCTAGCAAAATTAAGGAACAAAAGAAATTCTATGAGAATACTGGCGACGACTTTGATACCTGGTGGGTATAAGTACAGGTCTGTATAGAAGATCAGCCGGAGAAGTTTCCAAAGAATGAGCGAACTATCAATTGGATAGGGTCCTTAATGGATAGCTATGCAGCGTCATGGCATATCCAATGGCTCAAGGGTACCTTGACAGGACAGCACCCCAAGTTAATGACAAGGTATGTCAACACATTAAAACTTAGGTTTGAAGATAAGGACGCCAAGGATGAGGCATATGTGGACCTGGAGAAAGTATAATATGAAGAATGCATATGAGATATGTTGACCAAAATCTAAACCTGTGACCATAAGGCTATGGTTACCGGAGCGGCTTTAAAGACAATGATTCTGGAAAGGTTAGAATAAAAAATCATCGAACAAATGCATACTGTCAATTTAACAGGCAAAACCGATCAAGAAATCATATCAATTACCACTAATGCTAGATGAACTGTGCAGAAGAGGGAAGCCGCGAGGAAAAAGCTTGGGCTTAAAGCTCCATTGAAAACATACGAAAGGAAGCACCCTAAACTCCAGTGGAATGAGGAGAGATCATGAACCTTGGAGAGGAAAGGTTTTCAACAAGATCGATCAGAACAGGAAAAGTTTAAACGAGATCAATCAGAACCTGAATTGTTTGAACGAGATCAATCGGAATGGGAATAGTTTAGACGAGATCAATCGGAACGCAAATGCAAGAAGGATTATGCGAAAACTGAAGCAATAGAACCTGCAGACGTTAAAAGACGAAAGGTCGCAAGAGAGTGCCTTAGATGTACTTGGCCAGCGGATAGGAAGGGGAGCCATAGGGTGAAAGATTGTATTAGGCCAATAAAACTGGATAAAGGAACTGCGAGTTATCCAAAGGCCAAAGAATGTCAAAAGATGAAGGTTGCCGGGATGGAATTATGCAGAACGGAGGAAGATAGTTCGGACTCGGATTTCAAGGTATCTAGTCGTGAGAGGGACAAAGAGGAATGGGAGGGTGAGTATATGGATAAATCGGATGAAGAAATTGAGAAGGATCAGGAGGAAGTGGAAAGGAATTGGGGGGATTCACCGTCAGATTCGGAATTAATTAGCAAGCCGCACTAAGCTTGCAGGTCGCAAATCAATGCTTTAACTCACCTATTTCCAGGAAGACCTTTTCCCTTTTTATCTTTGTATTGTTATTATATTTTCCTCTGAGGATGACCGGAAGATCGAAATGGCTGGTCCGTAAGGAAATACGATCATTGGTACAGATACCAGCATACATTAATCTACAAATTATATTCACCTCCCTTATAACCCGTTGTGGTTACGCTATTGTCAAAAGGATAGCGATGTTGAAACGCAAGGCTTCTGAATTTCTGTAAAGGAAACCCAAAAGAATCAATGCATCTACAGACCGTGTTTATTATCAACCAACTCTCAATTCAAAGATACGAAAACTATCATCTGCAAAAATTGGTAAACAAACAATTTACCGATTCTTTATCGACTATAATGGCAAATACTTCCCTTTGAGATGCATGCTCGACTTAGGAAGTACTTCCTTCGTTATTTCACCTGAAGCTGCAAAGGCATCCTCCATACCAGTCGTCAAAAGAAATAAGCCCGTTAAATCGGGGGATTTAGCCCGTTCAGTACTTGAGACCGAAGAACTGTTTACTATACTGTTGGGAGTTTCCTTTGGTATTCATGGGTCGTATAATGAGGAAGATCATGCTTTCGAAGTAATAAAGTCTTCCCAAGATTACAATGCCTTGATTCCCGCATGGTATTTAGCAAAGCTTAAAGCCCAAGGATCAACTACAAGTCATTTACAATTTCCGCACTGCCCCTCCGAATGTTACGATCATGGCACAATCCACCGGGAGTATTCGATTACTTACGATAACAAGATCGCCCTCAATTATAAGGCTATACATATTGGAGCAATTGTTATGAGCAACCCATCTATACCTCAGAAGCTACCAACATGGTATCATAAGTTTTTACTTTTATTCAATCCAAAGGAATCAGAAAAGTTGCCGGATAATAAGGGCTGCAACCATAGGATTGAAGTATTATGCCGTGACGATAAGCTACGAATGGGCCCGATTTACCAACTGTCGTAAGATGAAGAACAACTATTAGTCAAGTATCTTGATACTATGATAAAAGAAGGCAAGATTCGGCCTTCTAATAGTACGGTTGGAAGCCTGATACTGTTTGTACCCAAGCCTATTGGGCGATGTTTACGCATTTGTATTGATTATAGACATTTGAACGATTATACAAAAAAGGACAGAACGCAATGACCAATACTGAAGGAACTCTTGGCACCAGTAACGGGAGCAACACATATTACCAAGGGTGACTCGAAGTCTGGTGTTTATCTAATTGGAACGGTATTGGGGCACGAAAAAAATACAGCCTTCCGCAGCAAGTTTGGCTTGTACCAATATTTGGTCATGCCTTTTGGAGTTTGCAACGCTCCTACCACTTGCCAGAGAGAGATTAATAGGATCTCACAACCCGTACTGGGACTTGAATTGGTTATGAAAACCGATGTTCATATTAATGAAGATGAAGGAATGGTTGTGGTAGCATATATAGACGATATACTAATAGCCACAAAAGGATCGCTGGAGAATCACCATAGGCGGGTTTCAAAGGGTTTTCAACTGTTGATGGACAACAATATGAGTATCAAAATGGACAAATGCATCTTCGAGGTTCACAAAACTTCCTTCCTTAAATTCAGGGTCAGCAGCTGAGAATTACGAATGGACCCAAATAAAGCAAGGGCAATAGTCGACTGGCCGCGACCAACATCAACAAAAGTAGTTCAGCAATTGATAAGCTTATGGAATTTTTACCAACAATTCATTCATAACATTTCGGCAATAGTATCACCAATTACTGCTCTGCTTGGACAGGATGTAAAGTTCGAATGGGGAGACGCCCAAGAAGGAGCTTTCCTCAAAATAACAATATTATATACTTCCGGAAAAACCCCAATCCTCTGACACTATGACCCGGATAGGCCAGCATTATTGGGAACAGATGCCTCTGAATTCGCGATAGCCGGCATATCATCCCAAGAGTGTGAAGATGGCAAGATTTACCCCATTCGATTTGTATCAAAGGAACTTAGCCCAGCTGAGTTGAAATATGATGTGTACGATAAAGAAATGCTGGCGGTAGTATCTTCCCTTAGGAACAACTGGCATTATTCGCAGGGTGCTCAACACAAGACAATGATCTCTTCAGATCACCAGAACCTTACATACTTCAAATCAGCAATTTTGTTAAATCGAAGGCAAGCTAGGTGGGCAGAGGAGCATAGGCAATATGACTCTCAGCTGTTGTACCGAAAAGGCTAGTCCAACGCGAAAGCGGACATACTTTCTAGGTGCCCGGCGTTAACCTCTAGAGAAGGGGGTTCAACTTCCACGACAAACCGAACAACATTACGAAAAGAACAATGGTTGGAAGTTGGAGCCATGGAACCAGATCTTGAAGATGACCTCAAAGCAATTCAAATTTCAGCTATAGAAGTGGAACAACTACTCCCAGAAGCGAAGGAAAGAATCAAGGAACAAGCCATGCTAGATGAGAAATATAGGGAGCTATGCAAGCTGGTATCTTCAGGAGGGAATATTGATAAAGGATATTCAATATTGAATGAATTACTGTGCTGGAGGAATAGGATGTACGTACCGGAAGGATTACAACAACGGGTGATTTGATCGGCACACGATTCAAAGGTAGCAGGACATTTTGAAATGGAACGAATGCTTGAAATGGTTACCAGGAACATTTATTGGGCAAATATGGAACACAATATAAGGAAGTACTGCTGCGAGTGCGACCTATGCCAAAGGACGAAGGCCCCTAGACATGTAAAGCACGGCCTTCTACACCCGTTGGAATCGGCATGTATACCATGGACACATCAGTACTGACTTTATCACGGATCTTCCCGAATCTGAAGGAGCTACAATAATTTTAGTTGTGGTGGATCGGTTTACCAAAATGGCACATTTTGTTCCAATCAAAAAGAAGGATTCGCCAACAGTGGCCAGAGCCTGTTTGGAAAACGTATGGAAATATCAGAGTTTCCCAGAGAACATCATTTCGGATAGGGATTCAACATTTATGGGCAGTTTCTTTACGGACCCATATAATTACTTGGGAATTCAGCACAGTATGTCTAGGACATATCACCCACAAACCCATCGACAAACAGAACGCATTAATAAAGTAATTGAATCCTATGTACAGTACCATTGTAGCTGGGAACGGAACGATCGGGCATCAATGTTACCAATGGCGGAGTATGCCTATAATAATTCAAAACATTCGTCAACTAAGAAATCGGATTTCTATGAGAATTGCGGATTCGAACCACGAATGAATTGGCCCACAGATAAACAGTTCAGGGATCCAGCGTCCGCGCTATATGGGCATTATATGAGCGAGATTCACACGAAGCTTCAGGAAAGGTTGGCAGAGTCAATTGTGGCGATGAAGAACTATTACGATAGGAAAAGGAAAACAATTGAACCACTGAAAAAGGGGCAACTAGTTATGCTAAACAGACGGAACATTCGGGCTAAACATAGGTGCAAGAAGCTGGAGGATGAAATGCTGGGACCACTCGAAGTATTATCAGTCGGAAGCAACCTTCGGTATTTCAAGTTCAAGCTGCCAGATACATGGAAAATTCATCCAGTTTTCAACATCAATTTACTCGAAAGATACAAAGGGACCGACTCTAAGAAAATGATAATCGAAATTAAAGCTGATGGTGAAGACTCGGTAATGGAATCAATTATAGCGAGTGGGTCCTCCGATGATAATCCTAAACAACATGTGTTTTTGGTTAAGTGGAAAGGTTTCACGCAGGAGGAAGAGATGTGGGAAACATTCGAAAATGTGGCCGAACATGGTATGGAATAACTGAATGATTACTGTGCACAAAATCCTGCAGTAGAAATGGATGGGAGGTTTAGCAAGGAAACAGGGAAAAAGAGAGCTATAAGAAAGAAGATTAAGACATAGGAAGATTGTAGGTGGAGCTGTGGAATTTACTTTGTCCAAAGTTACTTTTTAAAAAGTATTGGATTTTGAAGAAGACAGAGCACCGTTGAGGTCACCGGTCTTAGAGAAGGGGGTGATGTTAGGAATTGTCTCTTAGCAGCGATAATGATACTTGATCTATGATTTCAAGACGCTTACATATCTAGGATATGCATAACACCTATGCATGAATCAATCAAGTGGTCAGGAACATGTTGTTTACTAAGAGTTCATGTCAGTCGCGTGAAGCGTGGGTGCTTTGTTCACACCTGGATACTATGTGGGACATGCATGGTAGTCATGCATGGCAGTCGTTAGTCAAACGCGATCAACAGGACTCTTCTCGCCTACCTATAACTGGCTAGGATTCAGAAAGCCATGTTCCGGTCTGGAGAAAAGTCTCGACCTTAGCATGACATGACTGAGGGGTCAATGACGTAGGTACTAACCTGGAGCGAGCACTACTCGTTGGCTTAATTAGTCTGGATCGCAATGTCACCACGCATCGGACCCGAGTTTATCGGTCAATAATCTACGTTGGCATGGTGTAGGTTGGTCACCGAATAAATCTATGACGCAATTAAATCACTCCCTTGCATGAGGGATTTCAGAGGCGATAAGCATTATCAACTTGGTTGGTAGATGTTCCAACTACTGACTCGTACAAGTGCAAAAGATGTCTGAGTTAGGAAATGATGAGCTGATATCATGCGTCGGATGACCTGATTCTTGTCAGGAGCGGAACGCTTTCAAACCACGTTGCAAGGACGCGACTACCTGAGAGTGTCGTGGTTAGTTATTACCGGGCGCTAAGGGGGCGTGGCCGAGATAGTGCTATCACACCTGTGGAAGAACGAGGGCTATAAAGACCCAGCGTTGGTCGATGGATTGGAAAGGACATCATCCACAAGATTAGCTTTCGGAGAACACCGAAGACGATCTTAAAATATTATTAAGAAATCTATTTATTCAAATTTACTTCCCTCATTCATACACGAGACTGGGCTTTGTATGCCTGGACAGCAATACACACCAGCCGAGTACGCACTAAAGAACGTTGTCGAGAGTTTCAGCATCTTGCTTTCTGAATTGGCAGAGCACCATTTAACCCACACCTACGCTGTGGTTTTTCATTTTTGTCAACTCGAGAATATCGACTGCCTGATGCTGAGATTTATCAACACCGGTGTTTTACCATTCGAGGAATATTCCAAGGAGCGGTTATTTGACGGCGAAGTGTAATCGTTGTGTCCATCGGAGACAGCAGTCGGCACCATTTCGACTTGGAAAGATTGGAGGTTGCAGCATTGGAATTAGCGGCTAGGGAAGAGAGTACTCTTGCGCAAGGGCAAGAGGTTGAGTCTTAGGATAAGACAAGGAAAGCAAGAGATTAGATAGGTGGCTGTACTTAGATTCAATAAATATTGTATTGATTATTGAGATCTAAACACCCCTGTAACATAGATTGAATCAGCGGCCAACTGATACTATGCCAACGTAGATTATTGACGTGTAAGCACGTATCCAATATGAGATTACATTGCGATCCAGACTACTTGAGGCAACGAGTAGTGCTCACTCCAGGCCAGTGCCTATGTTATTAATCCCGCAGTTACGTCATGCTGAAGTCGAGACATTTCTCCAGACCGGAACGTGCTTCTCCGAATCCTAGTCCACTACAGGTTGGGGAGAAAAGTCTTCTTAATCGCGTTTGACTATCAACTGGCGTGCATGATTACTATGCATGTCCCGCAAAGTATCCAGGTGTGAACGAAGTACCCACACTTCACACGACTAACATGATCTTCCGCTAAAGAGCATGTAACTGACAACTGGACAGTTGCATGCATCGGTGTTATGCACATCGTAGATATGTATGCATCCAGTAACCATCATCAAGTATCATTATCGCGGCTAAGAGATAACCCCTAACACTAACAAACTGTGACTCCAATAGTAGTCTCCTTAAAACCCGGTGTGGCAAGTGAGCAGGGAAATAGTACTACTGTACCCTGAGGATTGCCGTCCATGGAAACAAAGACAATCAAATTTTCGGCACGAAAAGTGATCTATCGTTCCATTGAACATGAAATCGAAGATAGGTCCGGCTTCAATTACTCCTAACCAATTGCTTTTGTGAGCTTTGAATGCATATCTTCAGTAAGCACATTTGTGAGTATATCAGCAAAATTTCTGTCTGTGTGTACGTTGCAGTAGTTGACTATTCGTCATTAAGGAAGACAAGGACTGTTGTGACAGCAACTAGTGTTAGCAACGGTTCCAGTTTTGGACCCGGCGGGTATTATAGGTCTGCGTGGCAACGGCCTTACCCCATCAAAAATCGACGATTTTTTAAGCGAACCATCACTTTAAGGCCACAAATATTGATCAGAGAGTATAGTGTTTGGTATGTGAAATATGCAGCTTTGCACGGCGCATCTTTTGGCCGTCTCCGATTTTCGATATCTTTAAATCTCAGCAATCGGCAG
>Ga0307515_10006869_pt1 | contig 22642 bp, 15 predicted proteins | sample 17_EM_MG_FD_194513 | JGI IMG/M metagenome (GOLD analysis project Ga0307515, IMG submission 194513) | Populus trichocarpa ectomycorrhiza microbial communities from riparian zone in the Pacific Northwest, United States - 17_EM | ecosystem: Host-associated > Plants > Roots > Unclassified | place...
ACTAATACAACATTATATATTATTATTATTACAGTTGTCAAATTTAACCTAAATTATCGAGTTATTAGTCCGCTCATAAGTTATTGGGCACTAGATTGCCCAAGGTACAATAAAAAGTCAAAAGGCCAAACTTTTTTGTTTTTTTGAGTAATTGGGTTTACATTGAGTCATGATCGGGTTACTTGAATAAATTAAGTTTTGATCGAGTGTGTCAAACTTTTTAGGTGATTGAACTCTAAACTTAGCTTGATTTTTTCCTTGAATTACTAAGTTTTTAAATTAAATCATCAAGCTGACTGCATTTAATGACTATGAATATTTCCAAGATTAGTTTTCTTTTATTATAATAAAAGCTAAACGGTGTGGGAAAATCATTGTAAATTAAGAGATTTTTTATTGTGAATTATAATAATAGTTTCATATTTAATTTTTCATATTTTCATGAGATGTTTTTTTAGTTTTTTTTATTCCTCAGGAAAAGAGTGGCGCCCGCGCTATAATTAAGAAGACGCGTGTGATTCTTCTCGATAGCCAAATCTGATCATTTGTTTTCTTATTGGATGCACATTCATGCTCTTTTACACATGGTGTGGTGTGTGTAAACAGATAATGGTTGGATTACCGGTGATTAATTATTTGCGTTTTTTCTTTGTTTTCTCTCTCCTAACAGCTGAAAAACATAATTGTCCTCTTTGTTTGTTCTTTGTCAAATCAGGTATTTTTGTCAAACCATGTCAGGCCTAAGTTACATAGGTCTGACATGGTTGCCAGACCCCAAGTGCTTAAAATATTCTCTATACTCTTAATATTTTTTGTACATTTTAAAAAAAAATAATATTAACTCATTGCGGAGCACGGGCCATTATAATAGTATTCTTAATAACATGACTTATTACCCATGATAATTGTCAAATACATCTAATTCATTTGGAAATTTTTTTAAATAATTTCTAAACTTTTTTTTTTCTTTCAAATAGACCATTCTATAATATTGGATCGGATAATGGAATCGGATTAATGGATCGAATGAATCAATAAAACACCAAGTTTGTCGGTTTTTCAAGTATTTGAAATTGGTTCTATTTGAGGTTCTTATAATAATACATGGTGGTTCAGTTCGGTTAATTTCTGTTAGAAATTTATATAAAAACAAATAAAAAATAAAATGAATATAGTTTTACTCTAAAAAAAATATGGCAAGAACACGAGTACTAAACAAATGTATTCGCTCAACAAACCAAGAAAAAAAAACAGGGCAAAAGATAGATCGCCTTTCATATATAATCAAACAGGCATCCACTAAATGCTATATATGTGGATGTTCTTATTTCTATACAGCTATATATCATCACCAGAAATGTTTTGGTTGCCTTCATGATCTTCAAAGTAAGATATCCACCGAAGTTTTCTGAATAACCGTGAAATCATCCGGTGGTTAATGGTGCTACCATTCCTTTTATTTCATGCAACCACAACAGTACAACATGTAATTAACTTTAGAAAAAACTGGGCACTAGAGGTGATGGACAGGTGGCCAAAATGTTCCATGGGAAGTTGGCATCGTGAGATGGATATGAAAATTTTGCATCTCTTTGAAGAACCATGTTTTGATTGTAAGGATCAGGATTTAGAGGTTGGAGTTGATACCGCGAAGGTAAAGCATGGTTTTCTGTCCTCAATCTCTTAAGAGCTTGAAGGTATTCTTCAGGCTGTATTTCAGCTTTCTCACCCTCCGAATCTGTTTCAAATTCTCTAGCATTTGATTCTGATTCATCACAGAGAGACGGCTGTGATACTGGAGAGAAAGACTTGCTATGTTTTGGGATTGGATTAATGGACGCACTTCGGTTTCTGTTTTCCTCCACGATTCTCTCAAGGAATCTCCCTTGGGCTTCAATCTTAATCTTCAAGCTCTTTTGAACCTTCGGAGTTACACAAACAAAAAAGAAATCAACAAACATATGCACTGTGTTTATTTATAATTAGGAAAGCAAAACAAAGTTTCATTTTTCACTCTTGAGCAAATAAATCTGCATGAAGAAAATTATGTTGCTACCTCAAGTTGATCGCTCAGTCGCTTTTGAACCTCCATTTGCATCAGTAATGCTTCATTGAGCTGAGCTCCACTGCAAGAATTTTGCAACCAGTACTTAGATTAGAACACAAGTTCATGAACAGGTTGAAGGAGATGAAACTTCTTAATTAATTAGTAATTAACTCACGATGTCGCACTGAAATTTGGCAACATTTCTGAAATATTTCTCCTTTCATACTTCCCTCCTGAAGGAAGATACCAAAAAATTAGCATACACAAAAGCAATATTACAAGTACTGCAAATTTATGGTACTCCAGACTTACTGTTGGTTTCTGGGATAAACTTCGATATTCTGTATTTCTGAAAAAAAGAAGAAGAGAGAGAGAGAGATCAGAGAATATTAAAGACTGATTAACAGAAGCCCTGGATGTTATTAATCACACTTTGTACTATCTCATGGACAGAGATTTCAGTTTGAAAGGAAAAAAAGGAAGAAATATATTATATACAAAAGAAAAAAAAACTCTATAGTATATATATATATATATTGCAGAAATAGAGCTATATCAACATATACTAGGTCAAAGTATCAATGATCATGAGTGTATTTTAATTAGTATTTAGTCTTTCAATTGTCAGGATAAAATACAAGAGTGCAGCTATGCATGTTGCGGTCGAAATCTGAATTGACGACAGTAAGAATCCAGGTTGGAGACATAAAATCTTAATGGGTTTTATAGTTCCATGCAGGAGTGCAAGCTAGCTAGAGGAAGAAATAGATAAATACCTGCAAATGGCTCTTGACATGGTAGATAGTCAACCCAGAGATGCCCATAGCCCTCAAGATACCCTTTGGTGTTGCTCCTGCGAATCGTTACAGATATAAACATGAGTGATCACATAAATAACAAGACATCTTACAAACCTCAATAAACAGGAGAAACATCACTGGAATTGCAGTGTATTGATAAGAAATTAATTTGGTCAAGCTTTATTAGCAGGGTGAGCTTCTATGTAGTTTTGATCACTGAAAATCGTTCAAAAGAAAAGGTTCACAGTATTAATTAGTGGCGGATTAAATATCATTAATGAATATACACTGATTAACCAAGAACGTACTATCAGGACCACCAAGTTGATTAACAGCCTCCTCGAACCGATCGTGCAGTTCTTGCGTCCAGCGCAATCTTTCTTTGTTGGATACATCGGAGCGACTTGAACCCATTGTTGGAATAATTAAGGTGATTACACACTGTCAATGCCACCGTACAAGTAATGATGCATGGACTACGTCTTCTCCCTTGTAAGGAGGGTTATTAAAACAAGAGAGCAAGAAAAGAACAGTTATGTAGACAGGGAGAAGATGATCGGGTCGATGAGAACTAAGATATAATTTGATTAAAGAAGATGCCAAATGATGTCTGCTTGTCGCGGATAAACCAAGCTTTTATGAGTAGCAGTCTGGATAACTCCAAACTCAAAAGGGTTTTTCAACTTTTCTGTCATCTATGGTAAGGAAATTCAAGGGTATTGCTCAAAGTCCAAAAACTGTACAGCTCATGATAAGCATATGTTCTGTCTGTCCCTGTTGTTTTTTTCTGCACTATCCGACCTCAGTCAACCCTGATTATCACCTGGGTGAAAAACAGGGCATTCTGTAGCGAAGGCCCAGTCAAATGGACTTTCTAGTCCAGTCTTGCCAAGGCAATCAAGATCCTCTAGTGTCTTGGACTGGCTACGCTTTTAGGTATTGGACCTAGCTCAGTGACTATTTGGGACATTTCGGATCCTAGCTAGCGTGTTAGCGAGCTGGGCCAGGAAAGGATCCCCTAAAGATGTTTGGTTGCCACAGCTCATCATGGGACATCGACGGCAGCATATCTCGAGGCCACATTTCCATAACTGGTCTCAGTCATACATCAAGCAAAATGGATGCCAATAGAACAATATTATGTTCCACTCTTCCCTGTTAAAAATTCTTTTCTATAATTAGGATAACTAATTAATAAAAGGAAAATGGATGCCACTCATTGGGATGGCATAATAAGTTTAGATCACCAGGCAGACAAGCAGACTCCTGCAAAGCAAGTCATCTCTAGTTTAATATTATTCATGCATTTAACATAAAAAAGAGATCAGATTACATAACCTGCTATTCAAGCAAAGGGTTCAGTTGGGAAGAAGGCAAACTAAACAGTTGGAGGCATCTGTTATAAACAAGTATTTTAACTTTCACATTGCACAAGGATAATGTTCACTACTTTGTCTGCCACCGCAACGACACTGACTATGGCCGGCTCCTCTTCATACAAGATGGACACTTGTATTGCTTAATACTCTCAGCCTTAGCAGGAGTTATCTTCACACACTTTCCATGGTACCACCTCTCGCAGACATCACAGCCGATCCAGAATTCATCGGAGTTGTAATTTCCACCACAGCTCCCACATAGAGTTTGAGTGTGTTCATCTTCTTCCTCCTCAAAACTATCTTCTGTAAGCTTAGGGTTGCTTTTCGTTAGTCCATCACTTGATCTCTACAGAGAGGAGGAACCCAGTCAGTGGTTCCAGCAATAATATGCATTTAAAAGTCCAAACCAGTACATCCATGAAAGGTTGAGGACAAGTTGAAAAGTGTATACATTTGGAAATTAGGCTTGCTGTTGCTTACTGAATAACTGCATCTATGCATCACTAAAGCAGTATATCAATAGAATACCAAAATTGATGGCACCATCAGTCGCTAGGGTGATGCATGATATAGTTCTACACCAGATTAGTATTTTAGTTGTAACAATTAACAAGCAGAGAGAAAAATAAGAATGAAAAGCTATTGATCAAGTTTAAGATTATCAGAAAATAGAGACAGTCTAAATCAATTTTTTATTAATCACCTTTATGCTGCCTCGAGATTTGCTTCCACTATCTACACTAGGCTTTTCTTTCACAGGCTTCCTTTCTGTTACAACTTCAAAGACAGTAGGCAGATCATTGATCAGGCTGAACAGCCTTTTCCTGTCAATAAAAATGTACTTTAGTTTCTAAAGCCATGCTCAACATAACATCACACTGAAAAACTGAACACCACAATAAAAATAAACCTGAAAACATCCCACTATGCAAATTGAAAATAATTATGTTTCAGGTCTGCAAGACAAACATTACATGCCAAAATAGATGGTTGATCTTTTAAAGTTTTTATATTATCTGTGGTGGCCTATCCAGTCCTGACCAATTCAAACAAATCATAATTTGCCAAGAAGAATAAATATACTACCACTGCATGCTGCCATGTATTCAATTGAAAGCATATCTTGACATTACTTTCTGTCAAGTATTTTTTGAAGTTTCTGGAATCCTTTATAACAAGATTTTATAAGGTGCTAAAAAATAATAAACAATTTCATAAATTGTCCTTTGTAAAGGAATAACTGTTAAAAAATGAGGATATTATCAAGAAGATCCAATATATGTAATAAATCTTGTTCAAGCAAACCAATTGATAACGCTACCATGATTCTGAATCTCACCAACTGGAAGGCAATTAAGAAAGATGATCGGGTCATTGATTGGTGGGACATGGTGGTACCATCTATTTAATCATCCAACAAATCTGATGTAAATTTTCCCAAGGTTAACTTTCCTAACTTCATCAACATTTTAATCACATCAAAATTGGAGAATGAATAACAAAAGAAAAATGTACTAGAATGAGAATACCACATGTCCCTGCAATTGTGCACTAAATTACCTTTCATTCCTATTAAGACGAGCACCAAGATAGAAAGCCACAGAAAGCAACCATGAATCACTATGCACGGCAACCAGTGAAAGCCAGTCTTTTCTGTTCATTCCATCTCTAGCAAAATTAATTCCAAGGGCAGGTTCAGGAAGCTCTGGTGGAACTTCCTCTGCTGGCAGGGTTACTTCCCATGTTTCATTTGGATGTCCATACAGACACAAATTCTCCTTATCTAACACCAAAAAAAGAAAAAAAAGAGTAAAGCTAATATTCCTTGAGAAATCAGAGGAAAAGCAGAGTAACAGCAAAATGCAAATCTTACAATTCTTGTTTCTTCATAAATAAAAACATTACCAATTTACAAGTACTAGTTATTTCAAATTCTCTTCTTCCAGTTTTTAATATCCATTTTAATTTCAATTTTCTGTTTACAGAGTCAACAAAACATTGAAGTTTCAACAGTGATGCCCTCAATTTCCACTCTCAAAGCTTAAATTTTCATAAAATCTACCACAAATTCTGAAATAAAACCCACTAATCCTAAAAAATACAGCAGCGGAGATCACGTGCAAAACTTCAAATCACTCCACCTCATAGTTTCTCGAGAACCAAACAATTTCTCTAAATTTCACCCTAAACTAGAACCAAGATTCCACAAGAAAAAAAAATCAATAATAATTCAAATCTACATTTACACCACTACACATTACCTGGATCACAGAGTCCATAAAAACCATCCACATCTGAAAACAATAAAAGAAAACGTAAAAAAAACCCACGATCATATTTATAAAAAGATTCAAGATTTAAAGGAAAGGAAAGGAAAGGAAAAACAGAAAGAACTAAAAATTAAATTACCATAAGTTAAAGCACGGACGACAGCAGCTCTTCTAGCACTGAAATCTTTGAAGATCTCCTCTACGGTTCGTGGGCTTGAAGTCATTTCCATGGACAATTAACTACAAAGATCTAAAAATATATTTATTTATTTATTTACTGGATAATTTTAAGAAATTATAGGGATTTTTGTACGGTAAGAGCATGAAAGAGAGACAGGGGATGGAAGGGAGGATGATACGAAGACAACACATGTAAACGTGAAAAGCGAAACCAAAGGAGAAAATAGGCAGAGGGAGTTCGTTTGACGCAATTAAGGTTATTTTGCTATTGGCGCGCTCTGTTTTACTGTTTGGCTTCCCACGTGTTGCGTTAATATTAGTTTTAGTAAATTAAATAAACCAAATTAGTGAGCATCTGCTATTGTTATTGACTTTATAACTTGATGGTGGCTGTAACTTCAAAATTGCAAATATCTACCACCTGGTTCAGGCCATTTGCGCTTGAGCAGTTGAGCGATAGAGTTTCAAATTTTGCACTTCCTCCACTGGTTTTTGCATGATTCCATCAGTTATGTTCTTTAAAATAACTACTCCAACTTCTTCAATTTCTTTTTAAAAAAATTTGATCTTAATCCTTCATTTTCTAATGATCAATGAAATTTCAAGTTATTCCAGCCTTAAACTTCGATGATAAGACTCTATCCGGCAGGTTTAAAAACTACGCTATTAACTAAGATTACCACCACTTGATAAAACACTATAGACCATGAGTAAAAACATTTTTCACTTTATTTTTATAATTTTACTTTTCTAATTAAAAAGCTTAAAACAGACTAGTGGGAGCATTAAAATCTTTCCATAAAGCCTATTAATTATTATTAAATTGATGAGAAACAAAAAAGTCTTTTTCTCATTTAAAAGGAGCAATCAAACAACTAAAATACTATTTAAAGTAAAAAATTTAAAATTAGCTTTAAGGGGCATTTTTGTTTTTTCATAATTTTGCTATTATCAGATTAGTTAAGAGACAATTTGATATTTTACTAAATATAAAAATGAAATACAGTGAAGCGATCAAAATACTCTTAAAAAAAATTAAAACTAGTGTTAAAGGAGCTTTTTCATCCGTTTGTAATGGTTTTTTTTCATTCTTATTATATCAAATGAGAGGCAATTGGTATTTAACTAAATATTTATAAAAAAAAATAACTTGCGTGTCCAACCCATGTGACAGCGTGTAAAAGTCATTTGCGCTCTTTGAACGACACGTACAACACCTTTTACGACTAAATCCTCATTTTATTGTCTCTTTGGAAGCGATGTCCTTTTTAAATAACCCAAATCAAAAAATAGATTTAGAAATTTTAAATCATCCGAATCAATTTGAAATCAAATTGGAAAGCGGGGGACTAATATGTAGTTAACAAAATAATGAGCTAAAGTGCTAAACTTTTCTTTTCTTTTTTCTTTTTTCTTTTTTCTTTTTTCTTTAAATTTGAAAGTTAAAACTTGTGCTTGCAAATGCCCCGATTCAATTCAATTTATCCGAAGACTCTCCTCTCCGCCTTAACCAAACTTCTAGTCCAGGCAACGAAAGCCGAAAAGTCGTCTCCAGCCCACCATACTCCACCCCCACTGACGCCGCCGACACCACCATCCCTCCATTACCCAACCGACACAAACTATCTTCCAAACGACACGCCCATAAATTAGAAAGACAACATAGTCTCGGCCAGTGTCTTTAAATTATTTTTTTTCTATCTGACTTGTTAAGACAAAATCAGAACGAGAAAATTGTGGGTTGGCAATGATGGAGGAAATAGGAGGAGGAGGAGGGAAACAAGGAGGAGAAGTGTGTGTGTCTAGATCAGTGAACGAAGTATGGAAAGGGATGATGAATGGGTTAGGGTTTGTAATGAAGTTGTTTTTACAGATATTAAGAGGGACTCCTTCTATGGCTCAATTTTTACTTTCTTATATTGGTTTTACATTTCCTCTTCTTTCTTCTTCTCCTCCTTCTTTTAAGCCATTGCCTGTTGTTGAGATTCCCTTGCAAGAAACCACGTCGAACAAGATCACAGACAAAGCCCATGATAGCAGTTGTCTTCCTGGTTATGTCTGTGATTTTGGTGCTTCTGATGATTGCCTCATTGAGAAACTCACTGTACGTGCTCTCTTTTACTGTTTCCATTATTATTATTTTTGTGGGTTTTGTTTAAATTTTTATTTTTTAATTTTTTTGTCGGGTGTTTTTAGTGGTTATCGGCACTGTTTTTCTGTGTTTTGAATGTGGCTTGCTTAGGTTTTTTATTATACATTTTTTTCATTTAGGTTAGTTTGGTTTTAGTAGACAGGAGAAAATGAATGATATTTTGGGGAAATGTAGTAATAAATGATGAATGACAAATTCATGCTGTTAGATACGTAACTGTTATGGATTGAATTGGGGAGTTTTTGTGTCGCATGAAGTGATAGTGGTTGTTTTAGTTTAAGTTTTGTTGTGGGAGAAAGGAAATCTGCCACTGGCCTAAATTATGATAGTTTAAATTTTTTAAATAAAAAGTTATATAAATGCAGTTTATTCTGCAAATGTAGGTGGTGCTTGACTTGGATGAAACTCTTATTTGTGCATATGAGGCTTCTAGCTTGCCAGCCATTATTCGCACCCAAGCTGTAGAAGCAGGGGTGAAGTGTTTCGAGTTGGAATGTTTCTCTTCAGAAAAGGTCTCTCTCTCTCTCTCTCTCCCTATATATATATATATATATATATATATATATAACCTGATACTTTGATTTTTATCAGTATCCTAGCTACATATTAACATGATCTTACTGGATTGAAGGATGTTGAAGGAAAACCAAGGATTAATTATGTGACAGTGTTTGAAAGACCTGGTTTGAAAGAGTTCTTGAAACAGATTGGTGAATTTGCTGATCTGATTTTGTTTACTGCTGGTCTTGAAGGTAGATGTTGTTCTGTTAGTTTTATTGATCTTCCAGTTATTCTTTTCATTTTTCCTCTTATTTATCGTGTTTAGATTTCATACAGGTTACGCCAGACCGCTCTTTGACAGGATAGATGTGGAGAACCAATTTAGTCAACGTCTTTATCGACCTTCAACTGTTAGCACGTAAGTGCCCTAGTTTATTGCCAATGCTCTTTGTTTATAGAATAACCTGTCTGAGGCAAAAATGCTGTAACAGATGGGTGTTTATAACCAGTTTGTGCTGTTACTTTGTTGGTTAATTGAGATGCTCATTGAACCTTGGGCTACACAATGCGGGGCGTGGCATCAACCTTTTGATATTGTTAGCAAACTTTATTTATTAGGATCAAGTGGCAGAACAGAGTGTTCTTAACAGGTAGGGTTAGATTGCGAGGTCAGTCCTTTTAGCGTCACATAGGTTCCATCTTCAAACTCAGTGGGTTTGGTTATAGCCAGTTTGTCCTTTTTCCTCTTTGGTTTATGGAGAACCTCATTGAATGGGCTACACATGGGGTATAGCGTCAAGCAACCATACTAAACAATCATTCCCTTCTGGAGTGTGAGTGGGATTTGATCACTAAGTTAGGCTATTAGTATACTATTGGTATGGCATCAAGTGACTATACTAATTTTAGCTAGCTTGTCCACAATATTATTCGTGTTACTGAGGCAATATATATTTGATATTTTGGTATTTTAACTTGTTTAATTGAGTTAGAACTGGCATGAGTATATATCAAAGAGTAGTAAATGCTAGATAGCTAGGTCAGACATGCCTTTGGAATGTTATGTGAGTGCTACCTCTCATCTCAGCTGGCATAATTGTTCCCCTTTTTCTTTTTGAATAATTTCATGTGTAATGGTTTATAGGGTCTATGTTGCCAGTGAGAAGATTTGATTAGAGCATTCATTTTAGAAATAGCTTTACTGGAAAAGCTAATTCTAGTTCACATATCATTGTTTACCACTTGCATGACTCCTTCCAGACTTGGAAGCCATGTGGGAAATTGTTGCTTATCTGGAAAACTGGAATAAACCACAAGGTGTTGTCATTTTATTGGATTCTGAAATGAATATAGATTGAGGATCTTGCTTGCAAATGCTGACAATCTTCAACATTGTGTAAATCACAGGGAATATAGAGAACATGTGAAGGATCTGTCTTGTTTATCAAAAGATCTCTCACGAGTTGTGATTGTTGACAACAACCCATTTAGTTTCTTGCTACAACCATTGAATGGAATACCATGTGTTCCATTCTCTGCTAGATTGCCATATGATGAGCAGGTAGGAACTCTCAGTGCATTAAGGAATTTAACTTTTTTTAATGCCAAAGAATCTTATATACTTCATTTCTGTTTGTTTCTGTCATTTGGCTTGTGCAGCTTTTGGACGTCCTCCTTCCACTCCTCAAAAACCTATCCCTACAAAAGGATGTTAGGCCTGTTCTTTACGAGAGGTTCCACATGCCTGAATGGTTTCAAATGCATGGCATTCCTGCTTCTGCTTTGACAGTGTGAGAATGAATAAGCTGTGTGCACCTGAGCAAACACATCTCCGTGGTAGCGTTTTGCAGTGATAAATTGTCATTCCATGTATATTATTTTTGTCATGAACAGGTGCTGGTGAAGGGAATTATGTTCTTTTGAGGAACCTGCAATGGTGCATTTCTGAAAATAAGTTATGAAGCAGGTTTTCCATGATTGAGCAAACTCAGATTCTTTTGTAATTAGGCATAGTCAGTAGTGTTAATGATTTTGAAGGTTTTGGAAGTTGCTTTTTGTTACGGATTAGTTGACCCTTCCCTTGTATAAACATTGTGGAATGATTAATTATTATTCTTTCCTCTGTTTTTTCCGCTACTTACTACTTATTATTTATGATTGGTTAATTTTAAGTAAAAAAAAAAAAATCAATTTTCTGGGAAACGCGGTTGAAACCACGTTCCCAAGCAGTAACCGTCCTTAATACACGTTTGCTAGTTGGTTCTTTTTTTTTCTTTTTTTTTTTAAAGCTCGCTAGCTGGGCTATATATAGAATCACAAGAAAAGAGTGAGGTTATAAATCGAAGCAAATATTGTGTGATGTGAGGAGGCATGAGATTCTCATAATACCTCAAATGTGACAGCAATGAACGGTGCATGCACTTCACCATCTTGTTCCCTCAAGCATGGATACTGTATTTATAAACCTAGCTATATGTACAGGACTACCAATATACAGCAAGTAGCTAAGCATAAAGAGAAATATAATATAATTTTATCATGGCCACAATAACGAGCACGATTGTTGGAGCGAAGGTAACACTTACTTTTGAAATGCTTCCTCTGTGCACTATAGGTGAGGTGAAGCAGAAGATTACTGAGCGAACGAATTTGAATAGGAACAGGCTAACTCTTAGGGGTGGCCATAATCTTGAAGAGTTGGAGGATTATCGCACGCTCGAAGAATGTCGATACAGAGGAGAGGCAACCATTCATCTTGATGTTAGCCCCTTATCGGGAAATCCAGAGTTCGACATTGCAGTTGGGCTTCCAAATAATGATTGGAAGGCAATGAAAGTGAGAGAGACAACCACAGTGGCCGAATTGAAGGACAAAATCATGGAGCGCTGGGGCATTCCAACCTGTAGAATGACCCTGACTCGCCTTGACACAACAATGGAGGAAGATTCTTCCTCCTTAATTGATTACTATATTTCATTGATGGGTGTCATCAGAGTTTTAGAACATGAAACCAAGGAAGTTGTAGAAAGCGAGGAGGGAGGTGAGACCTAGAATATTGGCACATCTTTAGTCATGATAGCTTAAATAAACCATTTTCTCAATTGAATTTCGGAAAGATTCGAGCTTGACGACCAGTTTCCATAACATGCAGGCAACATAATAGCAATTCTAGCCTCCAATAATTTCTATATTATTAATTATAATATGCCAACTCCATAGGCAATAATTGGGTTCTCACCTAGCTTAATCAGATTTCTGTCACAGTAAAAAATAATCCTCGATCGTTGCAATTCTCTCCTCCATCTGCAAACTGCTCTCCAAGCTACTCAATATCTCATCTGTAACATGTATGGTTGATTGTGTTTATTATATATATATATCATGATGTGAAACAAGATGCCTTCTTTGTTTGACACTTGGGATATTAGCTAGGGAGTTGGAGATTTTGATAGTTGGATGGACTTGACATTGATAAATTATTGGACTTTTTTAACAATTTTGCTATATGTTTTTTTAATAATGTGATATTTTATAAAGTAAGCTTTTATATCCAAGTTCCATAATGTCGAAGTGAATTGAAAGGTGAGTTTTTTAATGAAGAGTTGTGTCCGTTTAAAAATCTATTTAAAATATTATATATCAGGCCTGTATCCTTACGAGCTAAATCTTTACTCTCCCAAGCCGAATGACAGTCTCGAGCAAGAAGATGAATTTGACGTAGCAGCCAATGATCTCCGTTATAACTTTCACCATAAACTACAGTCTCTCAAGCAATGAAAGATATGCTCTTGTTCCTGGTTGCAATGGTAACACAAAGGACCTGGAATTGATGACGCCTGAACCGGAGCATATCCGCTGGGAGACAGTCGTGGAAAACCATCCAGATCAGCATCTTAATCTTCTCTGGTGTATGAATTTTCCAGAGCCAGCTCCATTTGGAGTCATGATGCAGCTGATTAGTAAAAATATAATTTTATATTTGGAGCCAGCTCCATTTGGAGTCATCATTTACTTAATAAAAGATTTCAAATACAAAATAAAAATCGCTCAAAACCTCACACATATATAAAAAAACAAAAAATATATATTTTTTAATATTTTAAAAAATCTCATTTATAATTTTATCTAAAACTCTCATTCGCTTTAAACTGCTTTGTATTAACCACCAGTTCATAGCTATTGTTAGAAGACTTGTAAGGTATGGCGGGGAAGATGCGATGGTCGCTTTTGTAATTAAAACTTGTTAAACCAGCACATGATTCTCAACTAGATCCTCAAAGAAAATAAGTTCTCACCTAGATCCCCCAACAATATTAAGCATACCCACTCAAATTAATGAAAAAATGGAGACGTTTCAAGATAAATAATACGTCCTCGTTATTTTATGAATTTAAAGGCAAAATTTTAAGATGAGGGTTAATTATGAATGCGGTGAAGGAAAATGTTACCATGACAGCTAATTTGAGCACTAACTCTTAGAATTTCTCAGGAAGGTGATGTGCTAGAAAATCATTACATACTTGAATATTATGGCTACAGAGAATAGGCAGTCTTTCATCTTTCTATTTGCTGATGTTCTTGGTTGCTATCATAGGTACTAATTCATCGAAGTGTTGCCCTTCACGTTGCTATCTGTTTACAATTCCTGTTCTGGACTCTTTGTTTTATGCTACCAGGGATGTCCTTGCAAAGAATTCTTGGAATCTATATAAAGGTAGAAATAACAGAAAGCAAGAAACAGAATAACAAATATCTCAAGAGCAGACAAGATTTGTTGACAAAGGTAAGTTGATGATAAGAGAGAGATAGAGAGATGGCACTTCAACTGAACCACTTCTATCCATACACTTCTAAGCATGGCAAACAACCTAAGCCTCCACTTACCTCCACCAGACCTAGGCCAACAAAATTTCAAGTCAAAGCAGCGTCCACAAATGGCAGGGAGCTAATACAGTCTGGTGCTGTCAGGCCAATACCACCAAAGGAGGCAGCCATGGCAATGAGCTCTGAAGGTTTCGTACTCCTGGACATCAGACCAGATTGGGAGAGGGACAAGGCACGGGTGGCTGGGTCATTGCACGTGCCACTCTTTGTCAAAGACATGGACAATAGTCCCTTGACTCTTTTGAAGAAGTGGGTTCATTTTGGATACATTGGCTTATGGACTGGCCAAAATTTCACCACGATGAATCCTGATTTTCTCCAGCAAGTGGAGGCCGAAGTTCCTGACAAGGATGCCAAGCTTCTTGTGGCTTGTGGTGAAGGACTAAGGTAAGAAAGATTGGTGTTTGTTTCTTAGAAATCTTTGTTAAAACAAGCTACTAGCCCAAAATGAAGTGACAGATATGGTTCTATAGCCAACTTGCTTTACTTTGTTGCGATGGCTCAGGTCCGTTATGGCAGCTTCGAAGTTGTACGCGGGAGGATTCAAGAACTTGGGATGGCTTGCTGGAGGATTCAATCGTTCTGCAGTTAGTGATTTCCCAGCTGTTGAAGGTTCAGAAAAATTGCAATATGCGACCATAGGTGGTGTTTCCTACTTCTTCCTTCAATTACTCATACTGTTGCAAGCCGTGGGCAAGGATGATTGATTGGCAAATAATGCGATATGCTCTCAAAATCTGTAAACGTTTTGAGGCAGCTTTTTTTATGGTAATGTTGGCTAGAAAGCCCAGACGTTTTTAAGCATATCTTGACGTTGCTAATATCTAATGCTGGCTACAGAAGCATGTTAAACAAAGCACATTTCCCACTCTGCATCCCATATCATAACTGCCATCACAGTTCAAAATGCATGAACATTCCAAATGGCAGGTACGGATCATGCAGGCTTGTCAAAAGATGAGGAGAAAGACACATTTGCTCACATAATTGAATGCCACATGCTTAAAAAATCAACCTTCAAGATCAAACAAGATCTTGGAGCCTTAAAAGTTGAATTAAACCATGAATAAATAGTCTAACAAGGAAAGGGACATTTATTGGATTGTCTCTGTGGTGCTCCTGGTATCGGATGAAAAGAAAAGGTAAAAGTAATTGAAAAGATCCGCACTCAGCAAATATTATACACAAAGTAGCCAAGTGCTTGTGGACTGCTTTTGGATGACTTGAACACAGCTGCATCAGAGAAGACTCCTGCAGAAAATACAATCAAACAAAATCACAAAGCTCTCCACCATCTTTGTAGCTGAAAATATTTCTGCAAGATTACAATACAACGATCGGAAAGAATTGGTAAATTGGGAAAAACAGTACAAACAGCTGAATAGGCAAGCATGTATTGAAAGACAAACAGGAACATTCAGCAGTGCTACAAGTTCCGCAAGCGATAACATATAAATATCAGTAACAAGACCAAAACTTGAGATCTCTCAAGTCTCGAATAATCAAAAACTCTTACCACCTCCACGAGATGCTACAAGAGTGAAAAAGTATCTATAACTGGAAAGGAGCATTTCTAATCTTGTCATCCATGCCAAAATTCGAATTTAAAGATGAAGCATAAAGCAATCACATGAGATTCCTAAGGCTTGCCTCCTAATGAATTCATGGTGAGATGCAAAGCAACCAACTATGAAGATATCCAAACCATTCCATGTCAGACTCTTTAAACTGCTAACAACTTGGTATAAAAAATTTTACAATTGTAAGCTATTCCCAGTAATTATTTTATTTTATTATTTTATTTTATTTTTGTCCTTTTGGGGGCAAGAACTTGCTAGTTTCAAGAAGCTCTATCTGTGCCCAGATGCAGCCTATAATGGCGTGATATGTGATATTAAATCTCCAATAAACCAAAGGAAACACTAAGATTTTCTTTCGTCTCTTAGTGATATGCAGCAGTTCCAAGCTGGCATGGTCACACCTCCAGGACCAAGAACAGGTCAGTGAATCAACAGTACAAGTAATCACCTGGTTTTAACTTTCTTAAAATTGACAAGGGAACAAATCTTCAATAGAAAACAGCAGCATGTCCACAGATATCAATCATTGGCGTTTATCTGAGATTGTTTTAACAAGAATCAACGAAGTTAACATAATTTTTTAAATCAAAGAAAAATCAGCAGAAGTAAAATAGAATAATTATGTCGATGTTGTGCATACTGTCAAATCCCAGAGTAAGAGCACTGGGACAACAAAGAAGCCAAAATAAGCAGCCAAACACCAGTAATCACAACACTTTCTCTTCACTTACAGCTACAGACTAGACTCAAAAAAATGCCTCAGTCCCACATCAAGGAGCACATACATAAACATATAAGTTTCCAGATTATCATTGTTAAAGACAGAAAACAAACAGCCACCAACTGATCAAAGGGATAATAAGCTATTAATTAAAGATAGAACATAAAAGGTGCCATATATTTTACCATTGACAAATAAACAACGCCACCCAAGATAGTAACACCATCTAAAACATAACAAAGTACAAGAATTATAAAATCTCGAAAACATCAAATCCAAAAACCAACAATCTTAATAAAATTACTACTATCAAGCACCAACATCTTTGAACCTCACCTTGAGCCACCCCCAACAAACCACCAAACCCCCCCTCCTAATCCGACCGACTAGCAAACCTCTCCACCTTCTTATCATTCAAATTAAGCCCGACCATAGCCTCACCAAGCCCACAACTCACCTCAGCCAGCAGCTCAGGATCACTATAATGGGTAACAGCCTGCACGATAGCTCTCCCCCTCTTAACCGGATCCCCACTCTTAAAAACCCCAGACCCTACAAACACCCCATCGCATCCCAACTGCATCATCAACGCTGCATCAGCAGGAGTAGCCACTCCACCCGCCGCGAATTGCACAACAGGCAACCTCCCAAGCTGCTTTGTCTGCATAACCAAATCATAAGGCGCAGCAATCTTCTTTGCAAAGGTAAAAACCTCATCATCATCCATATTTCTCAACATCCTTATATCCCCCATCACAGACCTAACATGCCTAACAGCTTCAATAACGTTCCCCGTGCCCGCCTCGCCTTTAGTCCTAATCATTGCCGCCCCTTCCCTTATCCTCCTCAAGGCCTCACCCAAATTCCGGCATCCGCAAACAAAAGGGATGCGGAAGTTATGTTTGTTAATGTGATTATCTTCATCAGCCAGTGTAAGAACCTCGGATTCGTCAACATAATCGACACCAATCGCTTCAAGGATTTGGGCTTCGACGAAATGCCCGATTCGGGCTTTCGCCATGACAGGGATGGTCACTGCTTGTTTTATTTCTTTGATGAGCTGAGGGTCGCTCATGCGTGCCACACCACCTTGTGCACGGATGTCGGCGGGGACTCGTTCTAATGCCATGACGGCGCAAGCTCCGGCTTCTTCGGCTATACGGGCTTGTTCAGCGGTGACCACGTCCATTATGACCCCGCCTCTGAGCATTTGAGCTAGGCCTACCTTAACGGAGAATGGGGATTTTTTGGTTTCTGTTATTGTTCCATTGCCGTAGACAGCCACAACTCCGGTTCCTGCCATTTTTTTCAGAGAGAGAAAGGGAGAGATTGGTTTTGGATGGGTTGAGAGAGAGAGAGAGAGAGGCGGCGATAGAGGAGAGGGGGTTGTGGTGCTTAAGTAGTGAGAGCGGTGGGGCTGTTGAATGGTTCTTATTTATTTGGAAAACATCGACTTTAGTCCTACAATTATAAAGATGTATTCAATTTGATTTATAAATAGTTTTTATTCTTAAATAGATGGTTAGAAAAATTCTTAAATTTCAAATTGGCCCAGGTAGAATGTGTCAATTAATAAAATTAATTTTTTGGTGAATAATTTTTTTATCAAATGTGAGCTTGGTTTAAAGGGGGTGAAGGCTATTTCATAATTTTGTAAAATGGTTTTGACAGAGAGATTAAATGAGAGGTGGGGGACTAATCTGAGTAGCCTTAATTCTTACTGGTTGAGGAGGGAGGTTGTGTCTTGATGATATGAGATTCTGATCAGACGGTTGAAAAGAGTCTTGGAGGGGGTGGGGTCAGGTAGATTTTCGGAACTTGGAGGCCACGCCTTCCTTTCGATATGCGGAACCTCGGTTTGGGGAATCAGCTCAGCTTACGTGGGGAATCAAGGTTCTTTTGTTTATTTGACTGACAGGAATTTTTGCCCTACCCAATTTGCCTCGGATTTTTGACGGCCTATTATTTCAATTTTGTTTTATTTGAATTAACAATTGATTGGTTTTAAAACTGTTTTTGTTTTTATAAAAATATATCAAAATATTTTTTAAATTTTTTTAAATTAATATATTAAAATGATTAAAAAATATTAAATTAATTTTTTTTTAAAAATCAAAAACCTTAAAAATTACAGTCCAACTATACCTTCAAATAATATTACAGTATTAACGTATACTATGAAATGAATAGCGTGTAAAAATCATCATATATTTAAGTAATACAAAGTATGATAATTTTGTAAATATAATTTTCTATTTAAAAAATTTTAATAATTTTTTAAAAGATTTTTTTATTTTTAACATCTGTATATCAAAATTATATAAAAAAATTATTAATTTAATTATTTTTATATAAAAAATAGTTTGAAAAAAATTTTAAGAAACAAGTTTAACCGGATTAGCAACAGAACTTATATATAAATAAAAGGATAAACTTAGAAATTAAACCGCACTACCAATAGAAACTTATATATAAATAAAAGGATAAAAAGAGTAATTAAAGCATGACATATAAATCAATTTATTATGGAATTTTTTGAAAAGCTTAAATTAAGGGAGGAGATTTTTCATACATCAGACCACGCCTAAAATAACTTATTGTAGATGGTATGAGATGATTTGAAATCAAAATTGTATCCATATTTGACACACACACACACACAAAAAAAAAAAAGAATTCCTGGACAGGCAGACTGTACATGGCCACTAGTATATTCAGAAAATACTTTTTATTTTCTCGTACTCGATGGAGAAAACGAGAGGTGATAAGGTAGGATTTTAAGTGGCTGGGACAAAAGAGAGGAAGGGTGCGGCTCATTTCCAATCCTGATAAAATTTATCCTCCCCACGAAGAAAATGGGGAAATGGTCATGGAGTCGTCTTCGATTTGTCCTCCTCATTTTATTTCTCTAGTTAAACATGATTAAACAATGTGGGGTCAGGGGGGATGGATTTTTGGAAAAAGTTTTGCATTTGTTGACTGTCGTTTACTCTTCTGGGTCGCTTTCAGTATGAAAGAGCAAGCAAATCTTTGTTTTGCTTTGTGTTAAAATATGATTGGTAAAGTATTTAGTCTAATTAAGTTTGATTATTTTTCCTTTCCTAAGGCGCAGCTGATTGATTACTGGTCGTCTGGTTTTAACTTTTAAGATATGACAGGGAGCATTACCAGTATTGAAGCCATATGCAATGTTATCATGAGAAACAACTCTCTCACCTTCACCGGCTTCACTAGATATTAGAGATTATATCTGAATTTCTTTTGTTATCTATCTAAACCTAAAATAGTAAATTAACCTAATAAAAATCAAATCAAATCATCCTGTTGATCAGCTCCTTCGGTCGCAACAAAACCAGACATCAAGTTTTTGCCACATAATGAAGCCCTCGGAGACCAAATATGGAAAAACAGAAGATAACATATTGCATTAAACCTTTGGATCATGGGTCCTAGGTAACATGTATTCTACGCCTATACAAAGAGATAATGAATGTTACATGGCGGACGGGTCAGAACAAAAAACAAAGGGCATGATGGTCTTCCACTTTAAAGAATAAGCTCATGCAATCGCATCTCCATCCTTGATTTAAATCAAATGCGATACCATCAAATAGTATTCATGGGCATGAAAGCAAGCAATGGTGTAGATGCAACTAATCTATGTTGCAAGTTACTACCGGATCTACAAGGTGTTAAGAAAATAGCTTCATGTTGCTTAAACTGTAAAAATCTTCCTCACCTTCTTCAAATTCCTGCGACATATAGGGCAAGTACCATCAGCTTCTGCTATCCTGCAAAATCAAATTTAAACATATAAATTGGCTTCTTATTGGTCAAGATGATTGTCGTGGAAGGAAAAATAGCCTTGCATCAGTAAACACAATCAGTATTGGCAAACACCAAATTTTATTCAGACCAATTCTGACTAGGAGCTATGACCCAGAAGAGTGAGTCGGAAGTAAAATGACGCTAAATAGCATTCCGGAACTTTACACGTTTTTATTGATTCCCTGCGATATTTGAAAACACTAAAATCATCCGACTCTTTTTATGAGCAATTGCTATTATGAGACAGAATAGAATACCTTAATATGGCATGCTATCAACTTCAACTAGAAATCATGACAGTCCACAAGTCCCACCCAACCAAACCATGCCGTGATCAGATTGTTCTAAAGGTCATGCCTAATAATTGGTGTCAGGTTGAGATTGTGCCTAACAAAGGATGCAGCCATCTAGCTTCCATTAAAACAATAGTCCAGTAATTAAAAGATACTATTAAAGTGCTCCGATAGACCAACTAAAACACTGAAATGGTTTGTAAGCCTCTCTAGGTCTCATCAACTCTGCAGAGAACATGGTTTTAAATATCGAGTATAACCAAGGAATGTGAGACATTTAGACTGCTGATATTTTACCACTTATCACGGAAGGGGTTATCTTGTCCACTACCATCACCACAGAGCATCCGCATCAGCCAGCGACACTCTTACTGTGATTTAAAACAATGATATTTTACAATACCAAAGGCCTAAGCATGGACTTGTCACATTGTAAATACTTTCTGTAACCATATGCATATTAATAGTGCTTTCTTCAGTTCAATATGCCATCTACCAAGTGCCAACTAAGTCTAAAACACATCCTAGGGTTACACAGGGCACGCCCTCACAGACTAAAGGAAGAATTGATGCATTTACATCATCCCCAGTTTGCCAACCTTAATTTGTCACAAGGTCCAGAAAGTGCTGTTTCAAGATCAAGAAAATAAACTAAATTTGAGGGTGGAGAGCAATTACCTTGTTCCACATGCAAAACAAGCAACACAGTGCCCACATGGGAGGAAGAAACATTCCCTCGGAGCATCAAAGCAAATTGCACAAAGACGACGGGTATTATTGCCATTTTCACCATCTCTTGATTTCCCTTCAAGGGAACCAGCTGCAAGAAAATCTTCAAGATCCTCCTCATCGTTTGAGACAGAATCATAAGATGAGCCCCAGCTTGAAAAGTCATCATCTTTACATGAAAGCAAGGGGGCTCTCTCGGCTTCTACCTCTCCAAACAGAATTCTGGTTCCATCTTCACGAATGCATTGAAACATGTTCAAGAAGTTGAATGCCGCTAGTATGAGAACTGTCATTCCACCTACAGGCAGAAAAACAAGTAAACATAAGATATCCCTGTGTCAATTAAAGAGAGGAAACACAAGAATAGAGTATACCTATGCCGACAATATATGTGGCCCATCTTGGTACATAGGAGACTTTGACATTCCACTCGTCACTTTCTGAACCCTGAAGCAAATGAAAAAAAAAACCATGGATAAAGGTTGCGAATCTTCGGTTCTACAGACTATTTGATGATGATCTTTTCTCTGGTAGTCCTACTGAAATCTATAAATACAATACTGTAAGAGTGCCAATGGGACAGCCTTAAAAGAAATGGAACTCCAAAGTGACGTCTAAAGTGGGACTGGTACTTTTAAAACTTATTTTTTTCCTCATCCATTCAACAATGCTCTCAACTCCAGATGTTGGCCTTACATTAAAACAGAGACGTTACAGTGAAGATAAACAGATTTACCTGTTCTGGACCGAAAGAGTTTAAGACAGCAACATTTCCATTGGGAAACATAATGTTCAAACTACACTTGCCATCAGTAAATGTACATTTGTAGTAAGCTTTGGTTGTATTGTATTGGAAAGATCTTACTCTGATGGCTAACTGAACCTGTTTAAAAAAAAAAAGACTCACCCAAGTAAATAGTGCAAACAGCCATCCAGGAAGGACACAGGACTGTTTCAAAATCAACACAAGTAGAAACAAGATTATAAAGTAATAAAATGAACACAAAGATATTTCACGCCTATGATATAGCACATATGAAAATAGGCCATTTTTTTAGACTCTTTTAATATATCTTAAGTAGGTTATGGGTCTAAAGGGTTGACTTCCAGAACCCTGCATGGATGCACCATCAAAATATATATGTATATTGCCTTAGATATATTGCCTAAGATTTTTGTATAGGAGGAAGGAGACCATAACAGTCATCTTCATTGTTATCTGCTAGACCGATTATAGCACCTGGGGATGATGAAAATGGAGAGGGAGAGGGGGGGACG
>Ga0307515_10006870_pt1 | contig 22639 bp, 17 predicted proteins | sample 17_EM_MG_FD_194513 | JGI IMG/M metagenome (GOLD analysis project Ga0307515, IMG submission 194513) | Populus trichocarpa ectomycorrhiza microbial communities from riparian zone in the Pacific Northwest, United States - 17_EM | ecosystem: Host-associated > Plants > Roots > Unclassified | place...
ATATTTAACAACTTTTATTTATTTATTTAAATTGATAATTAAAGAAGCTTTTCAATCAACCATTTGAAGTTTTTATATAAAAATAATATTAAAATAACATGTCTAACCACCCCTTTTTCTTTTTTTTAAAAAAATAGTTATGGTCGATGGCAAATGACAAGTAAAATATCTAGTTAGAAGTAGATGGTGTTCTGTTAGTCTCTTGCATAACTAAAACGTGAGGTGGAATTACAATTGTTGTTCAAAATCTGTTAAGTTACTCGTCAGACCAGAAAATAAAAATATATTTAATAAAAAAGAATATAAAATAAATCAATTTCTAAAAAAATTCCAAAATGAATTATTGTATTTTAAAAATAAAAATAACATGGAAACATGCTCCTTTTATTCTCATTATTCTCGTTTTTTTTTTTAATTTCAAGACAATAATTAAATATTAATTTTAAAATCAACGCACAGCTAGCTATCAATACATATATATGAGATCGATCTAGAATTGTATTCCTCTGATAAAAAATAAATAAATAACAACAACGAAGATTATCTTCTCAGTGTTTTATGTGTGGACCTTGCATGAACATATGCACGAGAAGTGTGAGAAACGCATGCCATTTTAACTTTTGCCATTCTCGATTGAGTCCCCCGAGAAACAATTTTCCCAATTCATTCCTTCATCTAATTCTAATTTATCGAGTCATTCAGATTCGAACTGAATTCATGACCGTAACTAGCCACGTGGGGGGTTAATATGGGTAGCATTTAATTACACAGAGGATCCAATTGGATAATTTGTTTGTTGGAGGACTAAACAGAAACTGGGATAGTAGCTGACCGACTTTTTTGTCCTTTCCCGTGTTTTCAAAAATATTCTAGAAGGTCTGGTAGTAAAAATGATGACGTGGAGATATTCCGTCAATAAATTAAGGGACTGTCTCCTTTCAATTCACAGATCCATCTATACGTCTGGCGTGTTTCAGAGTTCTGAGTGTGGATTTAGTTATTTTTTAAAATATTATTTATTTAAAATTATATTAAAATAATATATTTTTATTTTTTATAAATTATTTTTAATATTAATACATCAAAATAATTTAAAAATATCAAAAAATATTAATTTAAAACAAATAAAAAATAAAAAAAATTTAAATTTTTTCAAAAATATTTTTAAATACAAAAATAAATATGATCATCATCATCTAGGTGGTGTTTTTTCACAGTCGGACCATGAATTTTGATCATAAATCATATCCAAATTGTATGTTTATCCTTTATGATTTAATTATCTTGCTTTCATAATGGTTGCAACAACTACACCAGGCCACGCCTGCTCCCTTTAATGGCTGACATGCTTCTGTTCTTTATTGCTCTTTTTTTTAATAAAAAAAAAAAATGATTTCACTGTGTTGATTGAACGAAAGCAAATCTGATCCCTCGCTGACCACAACACAACTGCCCTCCACCCCCACCCCGACCACCACCACCACCTCCTACGGAGGACCAGACTCCATGACCACAGCAAATTCACTACCTTTTCTTTTCTTTAATCACAAGAAATTTGTACTGAAAAATGAGATTCCCTTGAAGATATTTTTTTTAATCGTATGCTTTACGCCTAGCTCAAGATGACAACAAAGACTAACAGGCAAAAAGCCTAATCTATCATAATTATAAAACGAATCAACCTAATTTAATTAAAAATTACATTCTTTTGGTATCTTTTATTTAAATTAAACTGAATCTTACTCTTTGCCTGTGAATAAACCTCCAAAACCGTTAACCCTTAAAACATGACCTTGAGTTTTTGATAATGAGAAATTATTTCATATTATCGGTAATAATTGTTTTTAAAATATTTTTTATTTAAAAATATATTAAAATAATATTTTATTTTTTTAAAAAAGTTTTATTTTTAACATTATTTATATATATTTATAATTTGTTTTATTGAAAATAATAAATTTATAACTCCGCAATACCATTTATTGTCCTTTTTGATTTTGTGTTTTTGAAAAAATATAAATTTTTTTTTATTTTTTTTACTTTAAATTAATATTTTTTTAATGTTTTTAAATTATTTTAATACGTTAATATCAAAAATAATTTTTAAAAAATAAAAAATAATTTTTTAAATAAAAAATATTTAAAAAACAATTTCAATTACACTAATAAACAGACCTGATCCTTAAGTTTGGTAACACTGACTCAAGACGTGATGGAACGAAGCATCAGTTCCTGTCTCTATCAAATTGAAAGAAAAGCAGCTCAAAGTCTTCCCTCCACCCCAATTTAACCTAGCTTGGCCTCCTTTCATAATTAATTATTGTGGCCCCACTCTCGGGGAGGATTTCAAACTCGCCAAATAAGTAGTTTGGAACATTCTGGACGAAGGATTTAAATAAAAAACATCATATTTAACGGGTGATGTAATTGTAAGATTTGATTTGACTTTATAGCCAATTGTATTTGTCTTAAAAAAAGAAACTCATCATCCTGGCGTTATACTTTTACCAGGTTAATTGCATGATAAAAAGGATTACTGCAAGAAAAAAAGGTAAAAAAAGAAAGAAAAAAGGTATATGTAATCTGATGATTTTACCGTCAGGGTTAACCTGATTCTGATGAATTTCGTCAGATTTGGCAAATACAGGTGTCAGAAATGTAACATATGCATGTAAAGGCAGAGACATCTCCAGGAGTATCCATCTCATGATCAAGTTTTAGCTCAGTTCTTGCCTGCGTTGTTAGCACATTCAAGATGAGAAGCTCAGTTCTTTTTGTGGTCTCATTCATTCATGACTGGTCTGCTCTTGCTTTCTTCTCATGAAGGTAATGTTACACGAGGGGACGACTTCTTTCAAGGTTTTCTTCCTTCAAAGCGTTACCCTTTCCCTTTACCTAATATAATTAATCATGTGATTCCTTGAATTATCATGTTAATTTCTCAGGCATTTTTCTAACAGAAACAGTATGTTAAAATAATTAAACACGACGATTTTTTTCTGTTTTTCAAGATTTTGTATTTATAATCATGAATTCTAGACACTATACTAGTTAGTAAGTTGCTCCATGTTTCGCTGAAATGTTTTTAATATAAAAGAATAATGTTCTAGCTAGCTAGTGTTTTCAATACTTTTTTTTTTAAAAAAAATTATAGATTGAAAAGTTAATCAATACACTGCAATATACAAATTAAAAACTAGATTTTAATATTGACCGAGTTAAAAATCTAAATGACTTGAATGTTCTTGTAATCTGATTGACTCAATTGAATTCTAAAAAGTTCAATCAAAATTTTTATTTTTAAAATCTAATTGATGTTATTTTGAAAAAAATAATAAATCTGAGTTAATAAATTTGATGCATTAATACCTACCTTAAATTTGGATTTGAGACGATCGATAATTGTAGTAAGTGAGTGCAGTGAAAGGATCAGCTACAAAGAAGATGGACAGATGTTCATCAAAGAACGAGATCACGGTTGCACAAGGCCCTGCCGGTACTCTTCCAAGTGGGATACCGCAATTTTCAGTGGAAATCGCAAACACAAATTCGCAAGTACCCATTGCTAATATCCATCTCAACTGTAAGGAATTCAGTTCTGCCATCCTTGTTAACCCTGAGATATTCAAGCGCATTGCCGTGGATGACTGTCTGGTCAACGACGGAAGAGCACTAGCTAGCTCCCGGTGCAGCACTCTCCTTCAAATTAATACGCCAACACCAAGCAATACCCTCTTACAGTTCTCTCAGCCACTTGTTAAATCATCCGCAGTTTCATGCGCTTTCAGCATTGTTGCTAGCTAGTCAAGCACCACTCTCTTCCTTTCAATCTATTCGAGCGATTTAAGCAAGCACAACAATCTTCTTATTTATTTATCTCTTTAATTTCATAATGAGTTAATAATAACCCATGCATGCATGAAGATGACATATATGTCAAAATACACAAACTAATATATATATATATTATGAAAAAAAGAATAGCAAAAATGGTTAAGGAATCAAATCATATCCTTGATGCAAGCCTAACCTATCATAATCAGGGGGGGGGGGGTAATGTAACGAAGCATCAGTTCCTGCCTCCACCAAACTGAGAGACAAGCACATCCGTTACAGCAAATAGAATTTACACGACTTTTTTCTTCTTTTTACCTTTTTTTTTACTGGGTTTTTATAAAAATTTAACGTGTTTAAAGTAGTTTTTGTTTTGAAATATTTTAAAATAATATATATTTTTTATTTTTTAAAATTTATTTTTTATATCAAATATCAAAACAATCTAAAAATATATAAAAAATATTTTAAAACATAAAAAAAATCAATTTTTTTAAAAACAATTTTCTATCACATGAACAAACAGTCTCATGGAAAATCCTTCTATATATGAATTGATGCATTAACTCCCTTGAGTTTGAATTTGAGACGATAATGGTAGCTGTCTATTTAGGTGCAGTGATCAATATCACGGATTTTAGAGGATATCACAAACACAAATTCACAAGTACCCATTGCTAATTAATATCCATCTGATCACCTGTAAAGAATTCAGTTCTGCCATCCTTCAATATTCAAGCGCATTGGCGTGGATGACTCTCTGGTCAACGACGGAAGAGCACTATCTCCTGGTGCAGCACTCTCCTTCAAATACGCCAACACCAAGCAATACCCTCTTTCAGTTGACCCAGCCACATGTTATTTAGTTTTATGCGTTTTCAGCACTGTTGCTAGTCAAGCACTACTCCTTGCTTCTTTTCAATAATTCCCTCTTTAATAGCCAGCCAATAAAGACATACATGTCCAAAATTCACGTACGTGCGCAATACTTTCATTGATTTCCCTTTGATTCATGCTTAATTCCCAAGACAGAATAGCTTTCCTTGTGGATGCTGAATGGTGAGTACAAATTAACAGCTCAAACTGATGCAAGAATGCTATGCTACTTACGTCATGATAAAATCACTGTACGTAATACTTTCAGTATTCTTTCGAAGGCAACTTTCCTCGCAATTCCTTCCCTTTGCTGTCGTGAATTTCTGAGGTTTAACAACATTTTTCCATCCCTCAACTATCACAAGGACTCAGTTGTTTGATCGAGACTTCCGTAATGGGGTCTTAACGACATAGTTTTCCACTTCTTATGGACAGGCACCTACTGTTACAATCAGTTGAAGGGACCTTATTCGATCGGCTAGTGAAGAATTAGAGTTATAACGTAGAAGTGTATGGATGGCTGAGCTGAGCTAGCTTTGTCAGTATCATTCCATCTATCACACAAAAGAGAGTGACGGGACAAGATTGGACAAACCTGGGTCGGGGTCGGTATCACTATCAGGCTGAAAGTTCCAGCCATTGCAGAATAGGCCCAATGAAGATTTTTAGATTGCTCTCTTTGAGCACAGAGAAAGTTGAGGATGAAATCTACACTCAAGTCGTGGAGGGAAAATATTTTGAGATGCTGGTTGGTCGAAAGAAGATTGCATCTATGTCCTTCTCAAAGCAATATCCAGCTTCATCCTTGTTTAATTAAGAATAAAAAATAAAATTAGGATACTGCCTCAACTTCACTACCCTCTAACCTATAATGTAATTAGGATAAAATATTGTGAGAAGTTAATTTCTATAATTTTTATTTTAAAAAATGCAAGTCATCAATGCTAAAAAGAGAAAGCAAGATGATCATGAGTAAGATCCAATGAGAAATTAATGTAGAGTTTATTAAAGATACAGACACAAATAAAAATTTCATTACACAAGCACATGATTTTATTTTTAAAAGCTCAATTTAAGCATGAGGCAAATAATAAATATACATACTCGTATGAAAAATTCATGAGGGCTTTAATAAAATCAAGTTGATTTTTATAATTGAAATCAAATCTTAGGAATTGAAGAAAAAAATAGCTTCTTTGAGTCATTACTGGCAAAAACACCAAATCCTGATTTCTCTCAGGACAGTCCTAAATTGGATAGATGAATAAAGCATGATGCTCCTTGCAGTTATGTATTTACTTGATCCATAAATTACAAAGATCACTCTTACACAAAATATTGTATTTCCTTGTATTTACTGTCCCAGAAATTAAGAGTATCATCTCCAAAAGTAACACCAACAAAGTTGTCATTCATTTGTTTGATTTAGGTTGACTTGATCGTGTGTTAAAAACCATGTCTCTGTGCTGCAGCAGCTACCTTGCGATCATCACGTCGCAATGCCACCTTAAATCCTGGCCTATCAAGGTTTGATTGGCATTTGATGGCTGATTGAGTGAAAGGGGAAAAAAAATTCTCTGCATTAATAGACACTGCCATGTTGGAACCAATAGAAAAAACATGAGGATGAATGGCTTAGAATACGAGAATACAAACTGAAAATCAAGTACATGATGAGTTTTGAAAACCCAATCTTACATTGTCATGCTGTGTGCTGGTTTCAGATTTCTGAGCAGAAACAGCTACCAACTTTTTATCCACAGAGAATAAATCCCATGATCCTTCACCCTGTAAAGCACACGAGGTGATACAGTATTAAATGAGTGATTTCAACTAAATCGAATGATACATGAGGACAAGAAGGTTTTGTTTGTACAGGTTTCCATAAACAACTCATAGAGGAAAACACAAGGTATGGACCTCCACTATTCATCCTTGAAGGAATTCAAAACAGCAGCTGTAGCCATCAAAGTTCCGTATATCTAAGAAATGGAGAGGTAAGAGCTTCCAGGGTCCAAAAGGAAAGGCTAGAGTTAATGACCTAGTTAGATAGGAGGATGTTTTGTTGCTTTTGACTTTGTAGAAAGCATCCCGGAGAAGGGCAAGGGGGAGGGCAGGGGTTTTGAGAGATTCTCCTCGTGTGCCCAATCATTAGCCATAAATAATATATATAAAATACAACCAAATTTGTTCTGAATTATCAGCTTACATGTGTATATCATCAGAATTGATTTCAGGAAAGAGGTTAATGAAAAAGCGAAATCCATCAGGGCTTATATCCCTGCATAGCAATCCTGCCAATAATTTTCAATGATGAAGTTAAAAATCAACTATATTATCTTAAACTCAACTATATTATCAAATGCTTTGGAAGAAAATTACAAAGAAATGCACCTTTGCTCTCAGCAGTTAGAAGATGCTCCTTGGCCATAGCTGGAGCAATACCCAATGTCATGGCAGCATCACTAGCAGTTATTCCAGACCGCAGGGCTTCAGGCTTTGATACAAGGTTTTTGATTCTTGCAAAAACCTAAAATTGACCAGAATAGTTACTTTTTAGAAACCAGGGTTGTATGACACATGGTGATGTACTATGAAGTACTTCTTATTTAGAAATTTCAGCACATACTCTAGAAATCATTAAACCAATCTGGACATAATTTTGTTCATTCCAATTTATATTCCCTTTAGATATCCCCCTTACAAACACTTTTGGCTCTCAGCACCTCTTTGTTAGCAAGTATTATGATATGAATTAGCTAACAATCATATTCAGTTTACACAACTTTTGCAAATTCCATACAAATTTCCAAACAATATACAGGACAAGCAACTAAAAAAGTAACAAATGCAACTGCAAAATGAGCCTCAAGTTCATTTTGTTAATTCCACTCCAAATATATAAATTATATTAAAGCATAATTGTAATATGATTCCTTAATATGAACGTAAAAGAGATCACCTCCTCATCACTATGGGACTTATTCTGGATGACCTTCACTCCACTATCAAATTTCCGAAGCATTACTGGACTGTCAAACAAAGTACAATCTTATAAATGACTTGAAAGTCACAAAGATAATCTAATGATACATGAGCGTAGAAATTAATTAGTCTCCATCCTTTTGATCTCAAAACTAACAACCATAATGTCATATTAGTTGAAGATAGTATCATACATACACATCAAACTTCTCCCAAAGAGAACATGCTTGCAACAAATCCTCAGGTGAGATCAATTCTACATAGAACATTTACAAAAATAAATAAATAAAATAAGGGGTCTATTAGCATCAGTGAGAGCTGCTAAAAGTTATTGATTGAAGTGACAGTCAGTAAAACAAGGAATGCTTATGACAACAAACAAACCTGTGCCCCGAGCACGATTGAAGAGGCAATAGATATCTATAAGATTGATCATTCCTCCAGCTTTCTCTAGGGGAATTCTGACAAAATCTGCCAACTAAGTAACAACAAAGAAAAATTGAGATTTCTTCTTTAAGGGAAGAAAATCAAGTAAAACAGGATATATTTAACATGAGAAATATAAGATCCATCTAAATTTCTCCCATCAATGGATAAAGCCACAAGCCATGAGAAACACATACAGAGTCAACGAAACCGGTGGCAAATGAAACAGACCTGACGGGACAGTTGTTGATGATACATGGCACCTGCAGATTCTTTTGTTACTGGAGATACGATACCAACACTCAACAGCCAATCTTGCATCTCTTCTTTGGAACCCATTTCCTCATCATTCCCAGAACTACTTTGAGAGCTCGATCCAGACAAAAGCTTCTGCCTCATCTTCTCTGCTAGGATGACCATTTCTTTGGCCTTTCTCTGTAGATTTTAAACACCACTGATCATTAAGCAGCAGCCAAAACCAGAGTAACAAAACAATAACAATTTAACTCAACACATTATACACAAGGCAAAACCTAACCATTGCAGTCCTGTTACAAAGCCAAACATTCAGTTAATTCACTTCTCACATAATATAAGCAACGCAACAACCCATGTGCATAATAGCTCAAGTCAAGGTACTTCAGCTACTTCGTTACGTTATTGCTAAATAGCCAGATAAAAAAACACTAAACATCTCCCACAAGCTATTAACCTTTTGAAAAAGGAAAAAAAAAACAGAGTGATGAAGCAATATCAATTTGGCTTAACAAAATAGACACCAGTCAAAACCAAAAGTATCGCTTTCATTTCTTACATAATCTAACAAATGCAAGAGCATATCCTTAGAGTAGAGTTATTTTCCATTAATCTATTCCTAGATAACCCAATAATTACAACTAAACATTTCCTACAAGCTATTCTTGGAAACAACAGAAGACAAACAACTATGAAAGAATTCAAGTTCATCCTCAGCATACAAAAGCCCCATGTACACATTGTTTATATCAAGCAATTATAAAATACTAATCCATTAATCTATAATCAGACAACTCAATAACTACAATTAAAAGTAAACATCTTCTATAAGCCATAAACTTTCGAAAACAACTATTACCATAAGAGCATTCAAGTCATGAAAAGCCTCTTGCAAGCTCTTATCAGTACTTTCCCACATCTCCTGCTCTTTCCTCAATATCCCAGACACACCCACTAGCCTCACTGACCCATCACTCGAGTATAACCCACCACCCGAAACTGACCCAGAAGCCGGAACAGACCCCGAACTTGACCCACCGCCACTATCATTACCAGTCTCCCAAGCCCTTCCTCTCCAACAATCCCAAAACTTTGTCAAAAACCCATCAATATCTCCCTTCCCTCTAATCACTAAAGTCACCACAACACTCCTTGAATGCATAGAAACTTGAAACCGGATCCGGGGTGAGTGAAACATTGACTTGATCGACTTTTTTGGTGAAAATATATGAGTTACAGAACTCAAAGGGATTGATATTGGACTTGAACTGTCTGTCGTAGCATTAGAAGGAAGCCAAAGGAGGCGGTGTGTGGTGAGGATTCCAAGGCCTGATTTTAATGCAGGGAAGTCAAGTGAATTGATGGTGGTTGTCGCGGTGGTGGTGGGTTCGGTTTCAAGGTCTACAGGTGAGAGGAGGTGGCATTCTACTTCGGCTTGGTGGAGGACTGGACGGCCACTGCTGGTCACGGAGGCTGGTTCGAAAAAACTGGTGGTGGCGGTGGACATTCTTGTGGATGTTGTGTCGTTTGACAAGTTGTGTCTGTTTTTTAAGTCTAGTTCGTTAAGATTTAGTACAAGTTAATTTTAAGAGTTAATTAATTTATTGACATGAATTTATTTAGTCCCTATAGTATGAAGGATAGCTCAAAATGTGGCCCATCAAGGGTCATCATTATAAATGTTTCATGATTTATGAAAGATGGGGGAAACATTAATACCCTTTAAAGATTGGGGACTGGCCCGTTATAAAAAATACTGAATTTAGGACTGATTTGTAGTTATGCTTTTTGTCTATAAGACAAAAAAAAGCTGGTACCCTGGAAACATAAGCCCGCCTTCCTTCTATTAAAGCTTAAACCCTAATACCCTCTGTCTTCTTGCTTACTGCATTGTGTAAAGTAGCAGTCTTGATGCTTAAAGATGGAACCTTTCTTCAATTCCCGTCGTCCTAGACATCACAAACAAAAGGGCAACACTGCTCCTTATAATCAACAGGTACTTTACCCTTCTCTCTCTCACTCACTGTCTCTGATAATTTTGTATGTTAAAGGGTTTTTCTTTGTTCTAATTTTGAACTGTTTTTGGTTTTTTCTTTCTTGTTTGTTGGATTTATCAGGGATTTTCAGCAAATCCTTCTTTAACAAATTCAATGCAACCTCAGCTGGGTTTAGTCAATCCTCAAATCCCAATTCCTTTTAATAATTCAAATACCCCTTTAAGAAATGGACAAGCCATGCCTAATATGCCACCTTTAATCAATCAACAACATGGTCTAGTGAGTGGACCTAATGATCTGGCTATCCTTCAGTTACAAAATCAGGTCAACAAGTTGAATGCTTTAAAGATGTTGATGAATCAAGTAAATCAATTGCAAGGAGAGCTGTTTGGTCCTGGTTTCTCCAATTTGCCTCAACAAATCAATCAAAATATGGGTTTGTTGCAAAATCCAATGCAGAATATGATGAACCCTGTTATGCCTATGCAAATGCCAATGACTTCTCAAGTTGGTTCCTTTAATGTCCCTTCCAGAAGTCACCAAGTGGTAGGTGCTCAAAGTCCAAACTTTTTTGTAAATCAACAAGTTAAGCAGAACCAGCCAAACTTTGTAATGCCGACAACTGGTGCAAATGGATCGAAACAATTGTCTTTTGAAAATCAGCAAATGCAAGGGAACTTGTCTGCAACACAGAAAAATCAGAACTTTGTAATGCCTGCGGTGGGTACAAATGGGTCAAATTCATTGCATGTTGCAACTCAGCAAGTGCAAGGGATCTCGCCAGCATCACAACAAAGTGAGAAATTTGTAATGCCTACAATGGCTGCAAATGGACCAAAGCCTTTGCCAGCTGCAACTCAGCAAGTGCAAGGGAACCCATTTACATCTCAGCAAAGTCAGAACTTGCAACCCTCTGCTTACAATAGGTGGCAGGTAACTACATTTCAGCTGTGATTAAAAGCCGCCATTGTTGTGTACTTGTTGTTTTTAACTTGGATGATTTCTTTCTGAGCTCATGTGATTTATGCAATCCAATAGTCATAGTTTTTTTTATACGTTTTCCATGCTTTAGTACCACTCATGTAGCCGCCATGTTTTCTAAGTTGCTTCACTACCTTATTATTTGAGGTCAACTCCCTTACAATTTAATTGTTTGGCTTTTCTTGTATATGGCATCTTCTTCCAAATCTTTTTATGGTTTTGTCCATACCTTTTCTTCTTTTTTTCTTACCTCTCCAAAATGCTTATTGTGCATTCCCAAACAATTGCTTTCCAAGATGGTGAAGTTAAGTGTTTTGTTCTTGATGTAGGGCAATCCTGCTAAAAATGGCCAGGGTAGTACTCCAAATTCCAAACAAGGAATCTTTTCTGGAAAAAACTTCAAAAATAATCCAAAGAGAGAGCAATCACAATCAGGGTGTGTGTTGGAAATTTTGTTCTAAGTACTTCTACTACTATATAGAGCAGTGCCTCATAACCATCTGAAATTCATTTTCTGCAGACATCAGAAATCCGAGTTCCATCGCATGGATAATGGAAAGAGAAAGCTTGGGTTTTCTAATAAACACGGTGGAAAAGGTTTGTGATCGTAGACCTTGCTAAAAGATTACCTCTTCTTCGTGTGTCTTGATGGAGATAGTTGGTTTAAACTTTGTGCTCTAAAAATGTAATAGGGAAAGGCAATGAGAGGGCAGCAAAATTTGGTCGCTCTGATCCTTCAAACCAAGTTATGGAACAGAAAAGGTAATTTTTGCTGATCTATCCCTTAAACATTACTGATCAATTTGAGAAAGAGTTATGTTTGGCTGATCTCATATTGTGATTCAAGCTAGCAGGTGGGTGGGGTGTTGATTTAGAGTAGGCTGCTTGTTTGGCCTCCTCTGTTCAAGAGGTCACACTCAAATTGATTGCAGGGTGACTTGAAATATGAAATTGGGCTATCTTTGCGTTAGCTTGTTTGGACAATTGTATCTGTGAATGAGAAGTAATAAATAGTCACAGCATTCTGTCAAATAAAAAAGTAGAAACTGCATTTTCCATTTATGCTCTGAAGTTGCTTAGTTCACCCCAAGATTGTATACTGCACCTCATTCTTATGATGTATTATCTGCCTCTTTCGCTTGCTCAACATCCACTTTTGCAACACTAATTTCTGCATGGAATTTTTTTGTTTGTTTGTTCAACTCTGTACATTTGTAAACCTAGCAGAACTCATATATACACGGAACAAGAAATCAAACAATGGCGTGAATCACGTAGGAAGCACTTCCCAACAAAAACCAACATAGAGAAGGTTCGATCATGTTCTGTACCATTCTGCTGTATGAATTTAATTATTATCTAACATAATTGAGTTGATCATGAAATTGGCACTTGCAGAAGCAGACTGAAAAGCTAATAGACTCTGGGGTCATTGATAAAGAGGCCAACTTTCGTCGCAAGGTACACTATTTTTCATTGTTTCTATTGTATTGTATATTTGGCTCATAACCTTGAAGACAAGACCTTTATCTCATGCTTTCAACACCAGTGCCACTTGACAAGACCTTGTTTGTATAATATGTTCTTCTAAATGGACGATCATGTTTCTCTGGCTAAGCATATATGTCAGTGAACAATGGCATTCTGCCATGTTACATTTTATTCCACAGCATAGGTTTCTTCCCTGTCCGAAATTATAGCCTTTTACAGAATTTTCTCTCACCTTTTGGTTTTGGTACTTAATATTTTTGAAATGTTTGGTTGTCTATCTGTCATGTAGAACAATAAATGTAGTCTATAGTCTAGCTTATGTTCTCATGGAAAGTGATCTTTAACTGTCATGTAGGTGCTAAATGCTTTGCCAAGAAAATTGGATGATAAGTTGGTGTGAAGAGTTAAATTGGAGTGGTTAGGAGAAAACTAAGGCTGTCACTTGGTTATACACTGTTGATCATAATATCTAGGGTGCCCATATTTGCAATGCACAGAAACTGGTGTTTAAACGGTTGATTATATCATTCATCACTAGAAATCTCATTTTATAATAGGGGTGAAAGAGAGGAAGAATGGTTTTCTATAGTTATTTGGATTAAAAATCTACTTAATGCCAGTAATAATTGGGAAAATTTCACAATATGCTTATCACAAGTATGCATTCCGTTTATATTATGAAAGGATTGGTTGGTTTTCACAAGGTGATGCAAATCTATATCAAGGAACTATTGAAAATTCTTGAACTACAACATGCTTCAACATTTGGTAATTTCTTGGAAATGTTTCATGCAGCAACTCAAGGAGATTTTGGCAAAGCAGGCTGAGCTAGGAGTTGAAGTTGCTGAAATACCACCAGAATACATGTTAGATTCGGAGAAGTTAGGAGTTGAAGTTGCAGAAACACCACTGAGCTATCTGTTAGATTCAGAGAAGCTAGGAGTTGAAGCTGCAGAAATACCACCGCACCATCTGTTAGATTCAGAGAAACAAGAGCATGGAAGGGAAGATAACAGAAGGTCCTTGACTAAGAAGGGGAGATTCTGGAACAAGCATGATAGAAGAGGAAGATATAAGAGAAAAGGTCGGTCAGACATGCAGCTTGGATTAGAAAACGAGGAGAGGAAGCCAACGCTGTTGGAGAAGCTTCTTTGTGCAGATATAAAGAGGGATAAGCACCGGTTGTTGCAGGTTTTTAGGTTCATGGTGGCGAACTCTTTCTTCAAGGATTGGTCAGATAAGCCTTTGAAGTTTCCTTCGGTAGTGGTTAAAGAAGATGGTTGCAAGGATGAGCCACAGGAAGAAAAACCTTCACTTGTTGGGGAAGAAGAGTCTGAAGTTCCGAACAATACAACAGTTGAAGATTTTGGTGATAGAGATGATGGCGACGAACATGATGCTCAAGTGGAGCCAGGGAATGGTTCTGTCATGGGAAAATGTGATATTGTTGACGAAGTTTATAGGGTTGAAGAAGGAGAAATCATTGACTAAGATTGCAAACAAACCCCGTGTCTGCAACTTATGTTGAAGTGCCCAAGCATTATAATCCGTTCACTCCTCTTATTAATTATATTCAGTTTTGCATTAAAGTTTGTCAACAAATGGATTGGAGTCATGAAGAGAATGAAAATTTGGAATGGTATGGATGGATTATGGAAGCCATTCAGATTGAATAGGTACAACCAGAGCGCCAGAATTTTGGCCAGACATTTATCTTTAAAACCTTTGCTCTTCGTAAAAGTTCTCTCTTTCGTTTTAAAGTTTATTGGATCGTGAAATCATCTCCCTTCAAATGCTTAACAGCCCAAGATTTGCATGGATCATCGTAGACCATCCATAAAATTCTTGGATTAACTGAAAAGAAATGGCATTAATTAATTCTCTTAAGTTCTTTTGCATTAGATTCATGACGAGCTCACATAATTTTTCGTAGTACATTACTAGCTGATCCTCTCATATTCAAGGGTTGGTAACAACACATGCACATACAGACATTTCATAAATTCTACATGCCAGTGTTCTTACCACTTGAAACAGATTAACCAAATCACAAACTCGAAAAAGGTTTTACTGAAGAGGTGCTCTAGTCTCCCCTGAAACATTAAAAAGACACATCTACCGTGTTCCATCCAGCTGATGCTGACCATACCTTCTCGCCAACTTTTTAGCAGGGCTGACTTTGCATTGCTCTAAGGTTGATTGACAGTCTGAAGTCCGTGCAACATGTACATATCCCAAGCAACAACATACATGTAGAAATATAAAAAGTTATGCTAATACTATTAATTAACTTGGTACCGTTTTAAAGATGTAAAATCTAAAGGGATGCAGCATGCCTGTAATCTCATAAATGTTAGCTCATTTTGATTCTTCATCCAAATGCTCCATAAGATCCTTCATCATTGGGATCATAAGTAGCATCATATCGGAGAATCGGTATGTGCCTCACTATCTCGGATTCTTGCCGTGACAATCTTTGAGTGAACTCATTTGTCATCCCTGCGGACGATAAATCTTTGAGATATCTCAAGTTTTGATTTCCAGAGGGCACCTTATTCAGTTTTGGGCAGGGTCCCATTTCTAGTCTTTTAAGAAGTGGCAATGCTCCTTCGTTTATTAACATTTCATTCAGATTGCTCAAGCCTGCAAGAGACAGAAACTTGAGTTTCTGAAACCCTCCTCCTTCAAAATGCATCTTCTCTCCGTTGTATGCCCATACAAGTGCAAGATATTTTAGATTGGGCAGAGCTTGAAGGACTTCAATGGAATCATCCATGAAGTTTGTAAAACTCAAACTCAGTTCAGCCAGATTGTGTAGTTTGGGAATCCAACTAGGAGACTTTGCAGCTGAAGAGGAGGAGAAGATATTGATTGGACTTCAAGAATTTCATTCCTGGGATTGATTGAAAAAACAAGTATCGACCGCAGGTGAGCCATCTTCTCTAATGCAGTGCATAGATACCTTCCATGTTCTCTTTTCAAATTGATGATCCCCAATTTCCTCATCTTCGTCGACACTTGTAGGCCATCATTGATCAAGCTTAAATTACGATCCACTTTAATTATAAACAACGTTTGCAAGAACTCCAAATGCTTAATGCTGCCATGTATCTTCAATGCCCGAGTCTTTCTATCATCAGCCAAAAGATGTCGCAATTCAGGGAACGTACTGATCTCAACTGGCAACTCTTCCACGAAAGAATTTCTCAAATCCAAGGACTCCAGGTCATGAAGCTTTCTTATTGATCTTGGAAGTTTAGCTGCTCTGGTATCTCTTAAGTTTAAATATCTTTTTGGGAAGGCGGTCTATTGGACAGTTATCAAAATCTAATGTAGTCAAAAGCTTAAATTTTGCAAATATTACTGACATTGTGGCCTTCTGCAGCTTTACTTCGTTACAAGCTATAACAGAGCGAGTTTGAGACTTGGTGATACTATTTGGAGTGTTGCTTCCTCTGTTGCTTATGGAGAGATGTCGCGCTATGCCTTCGAAGGTTGAGAAACTACTGGAAACATGGCAGAGACTCGGCTCCTTTGACGTGGAAAGAATGACATCATGTACCAAATCATGAACACGGTGATCCAAGAATGGATCCTCATGTTGTAGCCAATATTCTACTGCCATTATCATGATCTAACAACGCATGCTCCATGTTCCCCAAAATCCAATTTCTCATACATCGTCAAATACAACCAAATATCGTTCTTGTCGTAAATATTCTCTGATCTCCTTGATCAACAACTCCTCGTCCATTGTAACAACTCTATCAGGAAAAGGCTCATTCTTCGCTTCATAGAATCTCTTCAGGATATTCCTTAGTACGTAGCTCCCTCGTATCATATGATTGAGACACGGTGATCCAAGAATGGTACCGGAATTGCTCTTTCACCCTGTGGTTGTCATGTACTTTCTTGGCCAGTGTGGTTTTTCCCACACCAACCACTGCGATCACTATCCTTTGATAAACTCCACTTACTAAGTAGCTTATCAATTCATCTCCTGGAGACTCAATCCCAACAAGCTCAGCTTCTTCAGTGAAAAGAGAACTCAGTCGAGACTGATGCATTAATCCTCTTCTCGCGTTGCTGCTCCTACTTGATGCTCTTTGATTTGAAAGTGATGTTTTGATATCTTCGATCTCTGAAGCTATCTCACGACGCGAATTGAATGTTTTAATCAAAGAAGCAATTCTACGTAGGATTCGACATCGATGATCAGGATGTCTTGCCACATGAAACATGTAATCATTGATGACATATCTTCAATGTGATGAGTTCTTCTCTTGTTTGGTTCACCAATATACTTTCACGCCCTCCCCGACGCCTTCTTTCTCAGATTTTGAATCTGCATCTTTCAGGAGAGCACGGATGACTTCCAATTCATCTTTGACATCTACCTATTCATCATTCACGCCTTTCAATAGTTTCACTTCTTTCGCTAGCAATGCAAGCAATTTATCAACAACAAGGCTCACTGCCGACTCTTGCCATTTTCTTTACTGTGTGTTCTTACCCCACCATTCCATCTTTTCCTGATCCCATCCTTATTTGCACCACAATTTTGAATTGCATTTTTATAATTTTTCATTGATTTAAAAGTCTAATTAATGCCCTAGGGCTAGCTGGTTAAGTTATGAATGCTACAAAATGGGTTTATGCAAAGGATATATCTAGCAAAACATAGAAACCAAGAGCTCTAATTTTACAAAAAAATCAAGCACGAGGATAGGTTTACGCTGACAAATTCTTAAATAAGTGGCAATTAACAGGTGACAAACCCTAGTTGGTGCCAAATTGCATTGCAAATCTTCTTGATGATACGAGAAAGCTAGAGAAAATACATATACAGAAATACGTAATGATCCATTAGAACTCAAATTGCATGGAGGATGTGTACCCAAGTGCATTAAGATGAGCTGCCATGGCCTTGTTCATGCCCGGTGGGCCGCACCTCAATATCTGTAATTTGAAGAATATTTGATAGTTGTAGCCCAATTAGAAAATTCTTTTCATCCAAGAGACACAATCTTGCTATAAATAAATATAAAAAAAGCCATGATTCTTTTTTTTTCCCTGATATGTAATAAAAAATAGAGATAATTAAAAAAAAAAATGACCCGGATGTCAGGGGCAGGAGGTGGGCAGTGATTTTGAATCATTTCTTTGGATACATGACCACCACCACCGCTCCATGCTTCAGGAGGCTGCCAAAAATATTGGAAGAGTATAATGACAATCAATGCCAAGAAAATAATAATTATACTGTAATTAAAACGTGTAGAAAAAACACTATAGATATATTATGAATATGGATTTATTGCTATGTAGACGACACTATAGCCATAAAATATTTTTATTGTGGATGACACTATAGTGCTTGTTAAGGGCATTGTTTTTGTTGTATTTAATAAAAATCTACTGCTGGGACATTATCTTTTCTATTTTCTATGCTAAAAATTATTAGGTTTGTCTTGGCAGCCAGACCCAAATTGCTTTCATAAGGTTCCAACAACGTTTGGTCCTGTTGCTCAGTAGAACTTTTTTCCTTTTCTCTTATTTATTTTGTATTCCATGCGGTAAAAAAAAAATTTGGGTCATGCCCCCCCCCGCGCGCCCGAAGATCTATTAGAGTTACGTCATACCCCTAGTAGGATCCAAAATAGCTTTGGGTCCAGCCTCAACGGGATCCATCAGTGTTGGGTCCTGCTATTGGGTCTAGCTGCGACCTAATAGTAGGACCCAATACTTTAATATATTTTTTCATACGGTAAAGAAAAAATGAATTGATGAGAGTATTTTTATATTATACAAAAGTTTGGTGATGATAATTGTTTTTCATTTGAGGTTGAGTTAAATTTTCTTGTTAAAGTATGTTTATTTTTCATTTAAAAAATGCTTTTCAAAAAATTTGATTTTTTTTTCTTTACCTCAAATTAATATTTTTTTTGTTCCTCTTGATTTTTTTTTCTTTTCTCTTATGTAAACTTTTTTCATATGGTAAAGAGTATAAAAATTGGGTGACGATAATTTTTTTCATTTAATGTTGTGTTGAATTTCTTTATTATAACATGTTTGTCTTTGCATTTAAAAAATGCTAGCACATTAACAATAGTGGTGAATATAGTATATGCATAATCTATTTCAATAAAAAATAAAGGAAAAAGAAAAAAAAAGGAGGAAAGTTGTCCTACCTATTGAAGAATTATATTATCTTTAATGGACATAAAAGAAATATTCATTTAGTAATATTATTTTTGTAAAAAAAAATCTAGCAAGGCCCAATAGTATTGGGTCCAAATATTTCTAATTTTATTTGTTTTTCTCATTAGATTTTTTATTTTTATCTTATTTAATTTTTGTTTCATACGATAAAGAGAAAATTTGGGTCTTGCCCCTAGTAAGACCCAAAATAGCTTTGGATTCGGCTACATAGCAGGACCCATCAGCGTCAGATCCAGCCCCCAGCAGGATCCAAAATAGCTTTGGGTCCAGCTCTAATTAGACCCATCAGCATTGGGTCCTGCTATTGAGTCTGGTCGCGCAACCAGACCCAATAACATGATCCAATATCTTTTATCTATTAAAAATAATTTATAAATATCATAATATAATATAATATTATATTGGGTAATAGAAGATATTTTAATTTTATAACATTAGTATATGAGATTCAAAGTTTTATTAATGCTTGATTTTTTTTAGATTTTTTTATTCAATAGTTTTGAATTATATATATTATTAAATACATAAATAAATTAAACGTTGGGTCCTGCCCCAAGAAGACCTAATAGTATTGGGTCCTGACCCAAGCAGGATCCAATAGCTTTGGGTCTAACTGTCCAGCAGAACCAATAACTTTGGATTTGGCTTCCCAGTAGAACCTATTGCCTGGCAACTAGACCCATCAATGTTGGGTCATGTCCCTAGCAGGATCTAATAACTTGGGGTCCGGCTGTAGCTGAACTCATCAGCGTTGGGTTCGATTGCCTAACAGGAACTAGCAGTTTTGGGTTCAACTGTCAAACTCAATGTTTTTTGTTCTGGATTGCCAGACCAAAATCACTAAAAAGATTCTTTATATTTTTTTATATTTAAAAAATTATTATTAACACCGAATATTATAATAATAATAATAATAATAATAATAACTAGTCGTGACATGAAAACATATATGTAAACCCACCTGGCTGAGGACGTAATAAACTTTGAAACGATTGGGGAATTTGCTAGCGAAGTCATCCAGGTCTTCCTGCACAAAATCCAAAAAATCAACATGATCGAGGAAGGGGTAATAATGTAAATACAAAAACCAAAGTGAAATGCAAGAGTTACCTTGAGAAGAATATCTTCAAATGTGGTATTGGCATAAATAAGACGCACAATGGTTTTGTCTTTTGGGTTCTCTAATATGGCTCTGGTAAGCTGCATCCAGGAGACAACAGCAATTCTTTCATATCAGTAAAACTCGAACAAGGAATTTGCAGAAGGTTCTTCAATGGTCATCACGCATGTACCTGGAACATTGGGGTGATGCCACTACCTCCGGCGATCATCCCGAACGCCCGAACTTGGCCGGGTTTGTAATTGAACCGGCCCTTAAAAGCATAGAAACACACACACACACACAAAATCAGTTTAATTGTTCAAACAAATTAATAATATTGTTGGCTGCAATATTAATATTTTTTATGGCAAATTGCTTAAGAACTTAATCATTAATTTGTTAACATTCTTCAAGATTTCTTCACGTCGAATGAATAATAAGTAATCGGTGTAGAAAAATGAGAGTATGTACGCACCTGAGGTCCCTTTACTGCTAGATAGTCCCCTTCACGCATCTCCCTGTAATGGTGTGACATCCTTCCTTTCGGATACATCTACTTGGAGAAAACATCAAATCACGATTTAAATCACGCAGTGCTCTGTGTTTATATATATATATATAAAGATTGGGATGGAGGGAAAATTTACTTTTACAACTAGTTCAAAGTAACCAGCTTGAGAATCCAGAGTAATTGGTGTATATGGTCTTGTAACTTCTTGACCTTCACTGTCCTTTCCCCTACCCAACAAAATAAAAAAAACATGTAATATTAATTAGAAGAAATCACAATGAACATCTCATAGTTTATATCATAAATTTTATTATTCCCGTAATAGTTTATATCTTAAATAATCCTATGGTTTAGTCTGTTTTACAATTACCAAGGATGTAAACTGTAAAGTTTAAGAACACGAAGGATGGATATAAAAACAACTAAACTATAGGATTTTCAGCGTAATTTTCCCAAAAAAATGATGATCCATCCATCCGTAAATTGATAATATATGTGGAAAAGGACAGAGTTAAGGGATATTTTGAACCTGCAGACAACATGCGTTCCAACAGGAAGACCCAACACTGATTTGGGTGTAGGAAGAGAAAATCTAAACCTCGCAACATCAGGGCTAATTTGTGTCTTCTTAATTAGCTTGAATTCTTTGAATTTCTGAGGGTCCAAGCAGCCTGAAAGCAAGAAAAAACAACATTACCATCCATGACAAACACAAAACATGGCCTAAAACATGAACCAAGAGGTGCAAGACCACACCTTTGGGTTTTCTGCTGAGAAAATAATAAGAAGAAGCTGCAGCGATGGCGGTGACTGAAAATATAGCAATGAGAACACCAAGAACATCAGCACTGGGCAGTGGCATGAAATCCATTGATTGGATAAAGGCTATTAATTTGATGGCACATTCAGCGTTTTGGTAACAAATATATATATATATATATATATATATAAGCAAGGGCCACCTTATGCTTTGCTTGCTCTTCTCACCTTTCTCGTACCCTTCCTTGATTTAATCACCTGTTACCATTGCCAAGGAGAAGGAATAAAGGAAAGAGCATAAGGGGTAAAAAAGAATATATTATAAATAGAAATTAAAGCCATGAAAAAAGAAAAAGAAGAGATTCTTTTGGTTTGTGTTTTTTTTTTTTTTTTAATTTGGTAGAGACAAGATTTATTGTTTCCTTGGATTTCATTAAAGAATATATATAAATGTGTTTAATTAAAGAAACAAAGATAAAAATATAAATAAATATATTTTTAGAATAATTCTAAATTTCTGTCATTTTTATTCTGCCACATCACCCTTATCTTCTTTTTTTTTAGACAGTCATTAAATTATCTTAGATTCGATGATGTTTTATCTAGTTTAGGTAGGCATTAACAATATAATAATATGACTTCATTTATACATAAATTTTTTTAAAAAAAATATAATAATATGATTTTTTTTTCCTTACCGAATCAAATCAGATTGCAAATTTAGATTAACGAAGTAGAAGATAATACTATAAAAGAAAAAAAAAAGAAAAAGAATGGAGACTGACGTCCATTCCCTTGTATCCATTTACAAAGCTTAAATCAATTGATTATTAGAGTATTAACTTTGCAAGCCTCGCCCTCCATCCAGTCAAGTAAATATTACTGGCTGGACATTATTATTATTATTTTTTTATTAATTCTATGAGTTCTGAAATTAACAACCATATAAATCTTCAATGATCCTAAAATTTATAAAACTCGAACTAGTAATTTTTATAAAGTAAATCTAGAACCTAACTATTTAAGTTACATTTCTCAATGTTAACATTAGTCATTTTTATATTATCGGTTGCAATGATAAAAAAATTCAAAATTCAAATTAGATTAATCATTACTTTTATTCGATTCAATATTATATCATTGTAAATGGAGTTTGGCTAGATATAATAAACCAAAACAGTTAAAATTAAAATCTAACTT
>Ga0307515_10006871_pt1 | contig 22638 bp, 20 predicted proteins | sample 17_EM_MG_FD_194513 | JGI IMG/M metagenome (GOLD analysis project Ga0307515, IMG submission 194513) | Populus trichocarpa ectomycorrhiza microbial communities from riparian zone in the Pacific Northwest, United States - 17_EM | ecosystem: Host-associated > Plants > Roots > Unclassified | place...
GGCTGAAGCGGCTGGTGGCGTCGGGCATCAGGCCCTTGCCCTGGGTGCCGCGGATCAGCTGGCACAGGTTGGTCTTGCGCGAGAGGCAGAACTTGCACTGCCGGCATTCGGGCGTGTAGAGCGGGATGACGTGATCGCCCTTCTTGAGTGTCGTCACGCCGGGGCCGACGTCGACCACGATGCCCGCGCCTTCATGGCCCAGGATGGCCGGGAAGATGCCTTCGGGATCGGCACCCGAGAGCGTGTAGTAGTCGGTGTGGCAAATGCCCGTGGCCTTGATCTCGACCAGCACCTCGCCGAACTTCGGGCCTTCGAGGTCCACGGTTTCGATGGCGAGCGGGGCGGCGGATTTCCAGGCGACGGCGGCTTTGGTTTTCATTCGAATGGTCCTTTGGGAGGGGCGTACGGCGGCGGGCCGCAGTCCCCGAGCTTAAAACGGTTCCGGGTCGATGCCCGCGGCGAAGATGCCGGGCATGCCAATGAAGTGCGGCAGCGCCTTCACGCGGGCGATCCAGCGCCGCAGCGCAGGATAGCGGTCGAGCATGACGCCGCCCTCGGGCGCCAGGGCAATGTACGGAAAGCAGGCGATGTCGGCAATCGTGGGGGCATTGTCGGCCAGCCATCGGCAGTCTTCGATCTCGCCCTCGGCCAGGTGGTCCTCGATGTGCGCGAACAGTTTGTGCGCGGCGCTGCGGCAGGCGTCGACGTCGAAGGGGTAGGCGAAGGCATCGTGCAGCCGCGCGGCCGAGGCGCTGCGCGTGATGTCCTCGGCCACCGCGAGCCAGAGCGCCACGCGCCCGCGCGTCTTCGGGTCGGCGGGAAACCAGCGCTCGCTGCCGTCGTACCGGCTCGCGAGGTAGACCAGGATCGCCTGGGCATCGCGCAGCACATAGCCTTCGTCGTCGATCGCGGGCAGCTGGCCGAAGGGGTTGATGCGCAGGAAGGCTTCGCCCTTGTGCTCGCGGCCTGGATAAAAATTGACCGGCACGCGCGCGTACGGCAGCGCGATCAGGGCCATGAAGAGGCGCAGCTTGTAGCAGTTGCCCGAGAGCTCGTCGTTGTACAGCTTGATCATGGCGCTTCGCTCAGAGATCGAGCACCAGCGTCTGCGAACGCGAGCGCGAGACGCAGGGCAGCATCTGCATGTTGCCGGCCTTCTCGCCGGCGCTCAGGTACTGGTCGCGGTGCTCGGGCGTGCCGTCGACCACGGTGCACAGGCAGGTGCCGCACACGCCCTGCTCGCAGTTGGTGTCGATCGCCACGTCGATCGAGCGCAGCACGTCGACGATGCTGCGGTCGGCCGGCACCTGCACCGTGCGGCCGCTGCGCGCCAGGGTCAGTTCGAAGGGCATGCCGCCGGCTTCGACCGGGCCTGCGAGCTTGAAGTATTCGAAGTGCATGCGCTCGCGCGGCCAGCCGGCGGCGGTGCCCGTGGCCTCGACCAGTTGCATCAGCGGCAAGGGTCCGCAGGTGTAGCTGTGCGTGCCGGCATCGCTGCCGTCGAGCAGGCCTTCGACGGTATTGCGCGTGGCCTCGGGCGTGAGCCCGGCGTGCAGCGTCCAGCGGCCGGCGAGCTCGCGGTCGAGCTCTGTGCGGAAGGCCGCATGCGCTTCCGAGCGGCAGAAGTAATGCAGGTGGACATCGCCGTCGCGCGCCGCGAGATGGCGCGCCATGGCGAGCAGCGGCGTGATGCCGATGCCGCCCGCGATGAGCAGGCTGCGCGTCGCCGACCGGTCGAGCGCGAAGTTGTTCTTCGGCAGGCTGACGCGCAGCAGGTCGCCCGGCCGCACCGCGTCGTGCATCGCTGCCGAGCCGCCGCGCGAGGCGTCCTCGCGCTTCACCGCGATCGTGTAGCAGCCGTCGTCCGCCGGCCCGTTGCACAGCGAGTACTGGCGGATCCATCCGCCGGGCAGATGCACGTCGAGATGCGCGCCGGGCGTCATCGGCGGCAGCGGGCCGCCGGCCGGCGAGCGCAGCGTGAAGGCTGCGACGCCATCGGCCACGCTGCGCTTGTCGGCGACTTCGACCACGAGCGGCGCCGGCGCGGCGGCAGCCATCGGCTCCACGCCCCAGCGCAGGCCGATCTGGCGCAGCCAGCGGCGGTAGGCGCTCGAACCTGCATCGGCGCGCGACGGCACCTCGATGCGCGCATCGAGCGGCAGGCGCTTGTAGACGTGGCTCTCGAGGATCGGCTTGTCCTGGCCCAGGATCGTCTGCTGGAATACCGTGATCTCGCCGGCGCTGTGGCTGTCGTCGACCAGCGAGATCGCGAAGTGCACCGTGCAGTCGTCCTCCTCGGTCGGCTGCACGAACAGGAAGATGATGTCGGCCTCGCCCGCATGGCCGGCCGGCGCCTTGTAGAGCAGCGGCGAAAAGGGGTTGACGACGCGGTACACGTAGTCGACATCGGCTTCGCCCTCGGAGGCGGCCGAGGCCATCGGCTGCACGAACTTGCAGCCGCGCGCCCAGAGCTCCTGGCGCTCGTCGAGCTCGACTTCGTAGGCGCGCACTTCGGTGGCTTCCTCGGTGCCCAGGATGTGCGAGTGGACGAAAGGGAAGTGCGCCATGTCGAGGAAGTTCTCGACCACCCGCAGACCGCCGGTGTGAACGCCGATGGCGCCCATGTAGACGAAGCGGCGGCCCGGCGCATCGAACTCGGGCAGCGCGAACAGCGGCTTGGGCGCGGGGCCGAGGCAGATGAAGATGCAGCCGCAATGGTCGCGCGCAGCGCAGGGTGCGGCGCCGGTGGTGCGGGCGGAAAGCGCGCCCGACGCATCGCGCCGGACTTCGATCTCGCGCTGCAGGAGGCGGCGGCGCAGCGTCTGCCCGCGTGCGGCGTCGCCGCTTTGGCCGACGGCGAACCAGTCGTTGGCAATCGCCGGATCGACCGGGCGATCGATGACCGCGTTGTCGGTGTCTTCAAGCATGCGAAAGCTCCTCGGCGAACAGCGCCTTCATGCGCCGGGCGGCGGCCAGTCGGCGCGCCGCCGGAAGCGGGGTTGCGACGAAGAGGTGCGCGCAGGTGGTGTGTGCATCCATCGGCTGCAGCAGCAGCGTCGCGGCCTCGGGATCCGTGCCCGGCTCTCGCCGGACGGCCGGGTGACCACCGGACTCGAAGCCTGCGGCCTCGATCGCATCGGCCAGCGCGTCGGCCGCGATGTCCAGCGTGAAGCTGCGGCAGGCGGCGAGCGCAGGGAGCCGCGGCGGATAGCCGCGAGGTGCGAGCGCAAGGCTGGCCCACACCACACCGTCCGCCTCGCGGCACATGTAGGCTCGCACGCAGGCGGCCGGCGGCGGCGCGAGCGCGGGGGTGGAAGGCACGCCGGTGCATCGCCCGCCGCTGCCGTAGCGCCAGCCGTGGTAGCGGCAGACCAGCTGCTCGCCATCGACGAAGCCGAGCGTCAGGCGCACGCTGCGGTGCGGGCAGCGGTTCTCCCAGGCCTGAACGCTGCCGGCGAGCGGCCGCCAGAGCGCGAGTTCCTGGCCGTGCAGCATCGACTGCACGACCTGGCCTTCGGGCACGTGCTGCGAGAGTTCGACCGGAAACCAGCCGTCGGCGGCGAAGGCGCCGCGTGCTTGTTCTTGGGTGTGCATGGCGAGTCTCAGCGCGGCATTGCGCCCTGGATGCCTTCGACGAACCAGTTCATGCCGGCGATCTCGGCATCCGGCACTGCCGCGCCTTGTGCGGCGCGCACCTTGCCCGTGTTGTCCTTCAGCGGTCCGGCGAAGGGCAGCAGCTTGCCGGCCGCGATGTCGGCCTGCGCGGCCTTCGCCATCTTCACCACCTCGGGCGGCACGGCCGCGTTCCAGTCCAGCAGGTTCACGCCGCCGTTCTGAAGCGTGCCCATATAGGGCGCGCCCTTGAACTTGCCGGCCAGCGTGTCGGCGACGACCTGGCGGAAATGCGGCGTCCAGTCGTGCGTGATCGAGGTCAGCAGCTTCTGCGGCGCTGCCTTGCGCAGATCGGAGAACATGCCCACCGACCAGACGCCCTTCGCGTCGGCCGCCTGCACGATCGCGGGGTTGTCCTGGAAGCCGGAGCCGATCACGTCGGCGCCCTGCTGGATCAGCGAGTTGGCGGCGTCGCGTTCGCTGCCCGGGTTGAACCACTCGTTGACCCACACCACCGAGACCGTCGCCGCGGGATTGGTGCGCTTCACGCCGAGCGCGAAGGCGTTGATGGTCGAGACCACGTCGGGGATCGGGATCGCGCCCACGTAGCCGAGCTTGTTGCTCTTCGTGACCTTGCCGGCCACCATGCCGGCGACATAGGCGCCTTCGTACCAGCGCGCGTTGTAGGTGCCGAAGTTGGCGGCCTGCTTGAAGCCGCTCGCGTGGATGAAGTTGACCTTGGGCTCTTCCGCAGCCAGCTTGAGACCGTCGTTCATGTAGCCGAAGCTGCCGAGCACGACCAGGCCCGCGCCGCCGCCCGCCAGCTCGCGCATCACGCGCGCGCCGTCGGGTCCGACCTTGACGTCCTGCACCACGCGGGTCTTGATGCGGCCGGCGAACTCCTTCTCCAGCTGCTTGCGCGCCGCTTCGTGCACGGCGACCCAGCCGACGTCCGACACCGGGCTCTGGTAGACGAAGCCGATCTCGAGCGGATCGGCCGCGGCGGCGGGCAGGGCCGCACAGGCGGCGAGGGCGCCGGCGAGCAGGGCGCGGGCGGAAAAACGCGATGTCATGGAAATCTCCTTGGTCGTGGTGCGCTGAAATGGTCTTCCGAATCGGTATACCGGTTCAGTGTATTTACAATCGCCCTCCATGTCCAGCAAGACCGACGAAATCGTTCTCAGCATCCGCAACGCCGTCGCGGCGCACCGCCTGTTGCCGGGTGTGCAGCTGCGCGAGGTCGGACTCGGCAAGCTCTACGGCGTGAGCCGCACGGTGGTCCGGCAAGCGCTGCAGACCTTGGCGCGCGAGGGGCTGGTGGATCTCACGCCCGGCAAGATCGCCTCGGTCGCCAAGCCGACGCCCGAGGAGGCGCGCGACACCTTCGATCTGCGCTGGGCGATCGAGCGCCATGCCACGCAGACGCTGGCGCAGAAGCTGACGAAGAAGGACGTGGCCACCCTGCGCGCCCACGTGAAGCTGGAGCGCGCGGCCCGCGCGGCCCACGACGCCGAAGAGGTGCGAAAGCTCGGCGCCGGCTTCCATGTGCTGGTGGCGCAGCTCGCGGGCAATGCGCTGCTGGCGCGCACGCTCGAACAGCTGATCGCGCGCATCGCGCTGATCCTGCTGCTGTACCGGCACGACTACGATGAGCATGTCGAGTGCCTGCAGGACGAGCACACACAGTTCGTCGACCTGCTCGAATCGGGCGCGACGCCCAAGGCCCTGCAATTGCTGCAGCGGCATCTGCAGACAGTCGAGGTCAGCCTGCGCGTGGAGAACATGGCGGTGGTCGACGACCCCCACCTGCATCGTGCGCTGCTCGCGAACTAGGGGTTCAGGCCATAGAAGCGCGCGGCGTTCTCGCCCCACACCTGCGCGCGTTCGGTCGGCGAGAGCGCTTCGAGTAGCTCGTCGCACACGGTTTGCCATTCCGGGTAGTCGGCAGCCAGATTCAGCACCGGCCAATCGCTTCCCCATAGCAGCCGCGACGGACCGAAGTGATGAAGCAGGTGATCGACATACGGCCGCAGCGTGTCCGCGCTCCAGCCGGGGCCTGCCTCGGTGGCGAGACCGGAGAGCTTGCAGCAGGCGCGCGTCTCTGCGGCGAAGCGCGCCATCCGCGCCGCCCAGGGCTCGAAGGCGCGGCCCGCGATGTCGGGCTTGGCCGCATGGTCGATCACCATGCGCAATGCGGGATGTCGCAATGCGAAGGCCAGCGCGGCGTCGAGCTGGTGCGGCTTGATCAGCAAGTCCAGGCACAAGTCCAGCTCTGTCATGGTGTGAATCGCCGGCTGAAGCTGCGCGCCGAGGATCCAGTCTGGATCCGCGATGTCCTGCAGCATGGGGCGCAGCCCTTTGAAGAGCGGCTCGGCTGCGAGACGGCGGATGCGTTGCGATGCATCGGGCGCGGCCAGATCGGTCCAGCCGACGACAGCGCGCACGCGACTGCCCGATTGCCCGGCCAGCGCCAGCAGCCGCCAGGTCTCGGCCTCGCTCGGCGCGGCCTGGACCAGCACCGTGCCGTCGATGCGCGCGCGTCGCAGCAGTGGCGCCAGATCGGCGGGCGCGAAGTCGCGGTAGATCGCGTGCAGCGCCGGCGTGTCTTCGAGCCAGCCGTAGTCCTCGTGCGCGAGCGACCAATAGTGTTGATGCGCGTCGATGCGGATCGCGGCCACGGATCAGGCCTCCTCGGCCAGGGCTTGCCACAACGCCGCTGGAATGGGCACCTGGCTGCATGCCACGCTTTGCGCCACTTCGCCGGGGCTGCGCGCGCCGACGACCACGGCGACTGCGCAGGGACAGGCCAGCGCGAACTGCAGCGCGGCGGCCGGCAGCGGAACTCCGAAGCCGGCGCAGATGCGGGCGATGCGTAGTACGCGCTCGCGCTCGGCGGGTGTCGCCGGCCGATAGTCGAAGCGAGCGTTCGGCGTGGCGCCGCTCGCGAGGATGCCGGAGTTGAAGACGCCGGCGAGGATCAGCCGGACCTTCCTGGCGACGCAGAGCGGCACCAGCTCGCCGGCGGCCGACATGTCGAGCAAGGTGTAGCGGCCGGCCAGCATCATGCAGTCGAAGTCGCCGGCGGCCAATGCATCGCGGCACACCTGCCACTCGTTGACGCCGATGCCGATCGCGCCGACCACGCCTTCGCCGCGCAGGCGTTCTAGCGCGCGGTAGGCGCCTTGCATTGCTTCGCGGAAACGCGTGGCCTGCTGCTCGCCATGCGTGTGGCGATCGATGTCGTGGATGAGGGCGATGTCGATGCGCGCAAGGCCCAGACGCTCCAGGCTCTCCTCGATCGAGCGCATCGTGCCGTCGTAGCCGTAGTCGAAGTGCGGCGCCAGGGGAAGGCCTTGCACATAGCCATCGCGCTCGGGCGGCGCGGCTGCATCGGCGCGCAGCAGGCGGCCCACCTTGGTCGACAGCACGAAGCTGTCGCGCGGCTTCTTTTGCAGCACACGGCCTAGGCGCTGTTCGCTGAGGCCGTGCCCGTAGAGCGGGGCGGTGTCGAAGTAGCGCAGGCCCTGCTGCCAGGCCTCTTCGATTGTGCGCTGCGCGCTGTCGTCGTCGACCGGCGAGTACAGGTTGCCGAGCGGCGCGCCGCCCAGGCCCAGGCGCAGCGGGCCGGCGAGTCGTTCGAAGAGAGCGTCGTTCACGACCCGGTTCCCGAAGGCCGAAGCACGCCCTTGCGCAACAGCACGTTGCCGTAGAGGCGATCGTCGCCGTGGCCCATCGACGCGAGCGCGTGCAGCAGGTCGGGGCCGAGCAGCGGATCCAGGGTTTTCAGCATCAGGCGCCTTGCGAATGTTCCAGTACACCGGCACTGCCGCGTTCAGCACGATGCTGAGCTTGGTCGAGTGTGCGCGCACCAGCGACATCTGGCCCAAGAGCCGCAGACCTTGTAGAGCTTGGGATCGTCGACGGCGGCGCGCAGGAAGGTCTCCTGGTCGATCATCATCCAGATCATGGGCCCGTCGCGATCCGAGGCCGCGCTGCTGCGCTTCGGCGCCTGGATCGAGCGCGAACTCGGTTCGCAGACCGCGCCCATCGATCCGCGCACGTAGCGACCTCTGCGAACACCTGCTACAAACGGGCCATGAAAAAGATCCTCGTCCTCAATGGCCCCAACCTCAACCTGCTCGGAACGCGCGAGCCCGCCCAGTACGGCCACGAGACCCTGGCCGATGTCGAGCGCATGTGCCAGGAGGCGGGCACGAAAGTCGGCGTCGAGATCGAGTGCCGCCAGTCGAACCACGAAGGCCAGCTGATCGACTGGATCCACGAGGCCGGCCGCGAGGTCGCCGCGGGCCGCATGCTCGGCGTGGTGATGAATCCCGGCGCCTACACCCACACCTCGGTGGCGCTGCACGATGCGATCAAGGGGGCGAGCGTGCCGCTGGTCGAGCTGCACATCTCGAATGTGCATGCGCGCGAGGAGTTCCGCCACCACTCGTACATCTCGCCGGCGGCGCGCGGGATCATCGTCGGCTTCGGCGTCAAGGGCTATCCGCTCGCGATCGAGGCGCTGGTGCGCGTGAGCGAGGCGGCGTAGCACCGATGAGCGCAGAGCGGCCCGGACTGTTCGCGGGCGCCGACGGCAGGCTGCGCTGCCGCTGGTGCGAATCCACGCCCGCCTACCAGCACTACCACGACAACGAGTGGGGCTTCCCCGTCACCGACGACCGGCGGCTGTTCGAGAAGCTGTGCCTCGAGGGCTTCCAGGCCGGCCTGAGCTGGCTCACCATTCTCAACAAGCGCGAAGCCTTTCGGCGCGGCTTCGCGGAGTTCGATGCCGAGCGCGTCGCGCGTTTCGGCGCCAAGGATGTGGAACGGCTGCTGGCCGATGCGGGCATCGTGCGGCACCGCGGCAAGATCGAGTCGACCATCAACAACGCGCATCGCGTGCTGGAGCTGCGCGAGGAATTCGGTTCGCTGGCCGCCTACGCATGGGGCTTCGAACCCGATTCAGCCTCGCGGCCCCGCCGCATCACCTACGCGGCGTTGAAGACCATGAGCACTTCGCCCGAATCGGTGGCGATGTCCAAGGACCTGAAAAAGAGGGGATGGAGCTTCGTCGGTCCGACGACGGTCTACGCCTTCATGCAGGCCATGGGTCTGGTCAACGACCACGTCGAGAATTGCCATGCGCGCGAACTCGCGCTCAAGGCGCGCGCAAAGCTGAAATTGCCGCGCTGAAGTCCCGACGCGCGGCCGGTCAGGCGGCCTGCGGGCCCGCCACCTTCCGGTGGTTCACGCGGCCCTGGCTGTCGACGCTCTCGAGATGCACGTCGAAGCCCCACAGCCGGGCAACGTGCTTGAGCACTTCTTGCGCATCGTCGTGCAGCGGCCGGTCGTTGTGCTGGGTGTGGCGCAAGGTGAGCGAGCGGTCGCCGCGCAGGTTGACGCTCCAGACCTGGATGTTGGGCTCGCGGTGATTGAGGTCGTACTGGCGCGACAGCGATTCGCGCAGCTGGCGGTAGCCGCTGTCGTCGTGGATGGCGGCCACCTCGAGCTCCGGATCGCCTTCCTTGTCGCGGATCGCGAAGAAGCGGAAGTCGCGCATCAGCTTGGGCGAGAGAAACTGGCCGACGAAGCTTTCGTCCTTGAAGTTGCGCATCGCGTAGTCGAGCGACGGCCCCCACGGGGAACCGGCCATGTCGGGGAACCAGCGCTTGTCTTCCTCGGTCGGGTTTTCGCAGATGCGCCGCAGGTCGGTGAACATCGCAAAACCCAGCGCGTAGGGGTTGATGCCGCTGTACGCGCGGTGGCCGACCGGCGGCTGGAACACCACATTGGTGTGCGACTGCAGCCACTCCATCATGAAGCCGTCGTCCAGCAGGCCTTCGTCGTAAAGCGTATTGAGCAGCGTGTAGTGCCAGAAAGTGGCCCAGCCCTCGTTCATCACCTGCGTCTGGCGCTGCGGATAGAAATACTGCCCGATTTTGCGCACGATACGCACCACTTCGCGTTGCCAGGGTTCCAACAATGGTGCATTTTTTTCGATGAAGTAGAGCAGGTTCTCCTGCGGCTCCGACGGAAAGCGCTTGGAGGCCTCCTCATCTTCGGCGCTGCGGCCGCTCTTGCGGGGCAGCGTGCGCCAGAGATCGTTGACCTGCTGCTGGAGGTGGTGCTCGCGCTCTTCGCGGCGCACCTGCTCCTGGCTCAGCGACAGTTTCTGCGGGCGGCGGTAGCGGTCGACCCCATGGTTCATCAGCGCGTGGCACGAATCGAGCAGGTCTTCGACGGCCCCTACGCCATGGCGCTCCTCGCATTCGCTGATGTAGTTCCGGGCGTAGACCAGGTAATCGATGATGGACGAGGCATCCGTCCACATCTTGAAGAGGTAGTTGCCCTTGAAAAAGCTGTTGTGGCCGTAGGCGGCATGGGCGATCACCAGGGCCTGCATGGCCATGGTGTTCTCTTCCATCAGGTAGGCGATGCAGGGGTCCGAATTGATGACGATCTCGTAGGCCAGCCCCATGTGGCCGCGGCGATAGTTCTTTTCGGTGGAAATGAACTGCTTGCCGTAGGACCAGTGGCGGTAGATCACCGGCATGCCCACGGAGGCATAGGCGTCCATCATCTGCTCGGCCGTGATGATCTCGAGCTGGTTGGCGTAGGTGTCCAGCTTGTAGCCGCGCGCCACGCGGGCGATCTCGCCGTGGTAGCGCTCGATCAGCTCGAAGGTCCAGTCCGAGGGACTGGGCAGGGGTTCTCGTTTTATCTTTGCGTTCACGCCGGGCCCCTCTCTTTCTTGAACAGGTCGCGAAACACCGGGTAGATGTCCTGCGCGTCCGCCACCTTGCGCATCGCGAAGTTCTTGTGGGTTTCAACCAGCTGGCTGTATTCCTCCCACATGTTCTGCTCGGCGTCCGCCACCTGTACGTAGGCGTAGTAGCGCACCAGCGGCAGCAGCTGGTCGGTCAGGAGCTCGCGGCAGCGGCCGCTGTCCTGGTGCCAGTTGTCGCCATCGCTGGCCTGGGCGCCGTAGATGTTCCATTCGCCGCTCGGGAAGCGCGAGCGGACGATGTCGTTCATCAGCGTCAGCGCGCTCGATACCACGGTCCCGCCGGTCTCGGTGGCGTGGAAGAACTCTTCCTCGCTCACTTCGCTGGCCTGGGTGTGATGGCGGATGAAGACCAGCTCGATCTTCTCGTAGTGCCGGGTCAGGAACATGTAGAGCAGCATGAAGAAGCGCTTGGACATGTCCTTTCGCGCCTCGTCCATCGAGCCCGACACGTCCATCAGGCAGAACATCACCGCCTTGGCCGAAGGCACGGGCACCCTGACGCGGTTGCGGTAGCGCAGGTCGATCGGGTCCAGGTAGGGGATGTGCTTGGCCTTGGCGCGCAGCTCCTCGAGCTTGGCCTCGGTTTCGCGAATCTCGCGCTGGACCAGCGCATCGGCCACGCGGGGGCTGCGCCTCAGGTGCAGCAGATGGGCCTCGAGCTCGCGGATCTCGCGCCGCGAGTCGCCGCCGAGCGCGATGCGCCGTGCCAGCGCGCCGCGCATGGAGCGCACGACGTGCAGGTTGGTGGGCATGCCGTCGCTGGTGAAACCGGCGCGGTGGCTCTTCCATTCCGGCACTTCGGCGAGCTGGGTGCGAATCAGGTGGGGCAGTGCGAGGTCTTCGAAGAAGACCCGCATGAACTCTTCCTTGGTCAGGCGGAAGACGAAATCGTCTTCGCCGCCCTCGCCATCGCCGGCCTGGGAGCCGCTGCCCGCACCGCCACCGCCGCCTTGCGGCCGTTCGATGCGATCGCCCTTGACGTACTCGCGGTTGCCGGGATGCACGTACTCGCGGTCGCCGCCCTGGCCGTGCCCGAACACGGGCTCGGAGACGTCGCGCTTGGGCAGCGTGATGTCCTCGCCCTGTTCGAGATCGCGGATGCTGCGACCGCTCACGGCGCGCCGGACGGCTTCGCCGATCTGCTCGCGATAACGCCGCAGGAAACGCTCGCGGTTGCCGATGGACTTGTTCTTGCCCGACAGCCGGCGGTCGATGATCTGCTGCAGCATGGCCACGGCCGAAACTCCTTTCAGCTCATCATGAGCTCTTGCGAACGCGCAGGTACCACTCGCACAGAAGGCGCACCTGCTTGGCGGTGTAGCCCTTTTGGACCATGCGATTGACGAAATCCTCGTGCTTCTTCAGCTCGTCGGCGCTGCTCTTGGCATTGAAGCTGATGACGGGCAGAAGCTCCTCGGTGTTGGAGAACATCTTCTTCTCGATCACCGTGCGCAGCTTCTCGTAACTCGTCCACAGCGGGTTCTTGCCGGCGTTGCCGGCACGCGCACGCAGCACGAAGTTGACGATCTCGTTGCGGAAGTCCTTGGGGTTGCTGATGCCCGCGGGCTTCTCGATCTTCTCGAGCTCGGCGTTGAGCGAGCCGCGGTCGAAGACCTCGCCGGTGTCCTGGTCGCGGTACTCCTGGTCCTGGATCCAGTAGTCGGCGTAGGTGACGTAGCGGTCGAAGATATTCTGGCCGTACTCCGAATAGCTTTCGAGGTAGGCCGTCTGGATCTCCTTGCCGATGAACTCCGCGTAGCGCGGCGCCATCAGCTCCTTGATGTAGGAGAGGTACTTCTGCTCGGTCTCGGGCGCGAACTGCTCGCGTTCGATCTGCTGCTCGAGCACATACATCAGGTGCACCGGGTTGGCGGCGACCTCGCTGCTGTCGAAGTTGAAGACCTTGGAGATGATCTTGAACGCGAAGCGGGTCGAGACGCCGCTCATGCCCTCGTCGACGCCGGCATAGTCGCGGTACTCCTGGATCGACTTGGCCTTGGGGTCGGTGTCCTTGAGGTTGTCGCCGTCGTAGACCTGCATCTTGCTGAAGATGCTGGAGTTCTCGGGCTCCTTGACCCGCGTCAGCACCGAGAACTGCGCCATCATACGCAGCGTGCCGGGCGCGCACGGCGCCAGCGACAGCGAGGAGTTGCGCACCAGCTTCTCGTAGATCTTGATCTCTTCGGAAACCCGCAGGCAGTACGGCACCTTGACGATGTAGATGCGGTCGAGGAAAGCCTCGTTGTTCTTGTTGTTGCGGAAGGCCTTCCATTCGCTCTCGTTGCTGTGGGCCAGCACGATGCCGTCGAAGGGGATGGCGCCGAAGCCTTCGGTGCCCTTGAAGTTGCCCTCTTGCGTGGCGGTCAGCAGCGGATGCAGCACCTTGATGGGTGCCTTGAACATCTCGACGAATTCCAGCAGACCCTGGTTGGCCAGGCACAGGCCGCCGGAGTAGGCGTACGCGTCGGGGTCGTCCTGCGCGAAGGTCTCGAGCTTGCGGATGTCGATCTTGCCGACCAGTGATGAGATGTCCTGGTTGTTCTCGTCGCCCGGCTCGGTCTTGGCCACCGCGATCTGGCGCAGCACCGAAGGATAGCGCTTGACGATCTGGAACTGCCGGATGTCCCCGCCGAACTCCTCGAGCCGCTTCACGGCCCAGGGCGACAGGATGCGCTGCAGGTAGCGGCGCGGGATGCCGTACTCCTTCTCGAGGATCTCGCCATCCTCGGTGGCGTCGAACAGCCCGAGCGGCGATTCGTTCACCGGCGATCCCTTGATCGAATAGAAGGGGACCTGTTCCATCAGTTGCTTCAGACGCTCCGCGATCGAGCTCTTGCCGCCGCCGACGGGGCCGAGCAGGTAAAGGATCTGTTTCTTTTCTTCCAGGCCCTGCGCTGCATGCCGGAAGTACGAGACGACCTGCTCGATAGCATCTTCCATGCCGTAGAACTCCCGGAAGGCCGGGTAGATCTTGATGACCTTGTTGGCGAAGATGCGCGACATCCGCGTGTCGTTGCGCGTGTCGACGAGCTCGGGCTCGCCGATGGCTTTGAGCATTCGTTCGGACGCGGTCGCGTAAGCGCCGGGCTCCCGTTTGCAGATATCGAGATATTCCTGCAGGGACAGGACCTCTTCGCGAGTCCGCTCATAGCGGGCGGCGAAGTTGCTGATGACATCCATAAACACCTCCATCGAGTCAGCGGGGCGCTGCCCGGAGTTTCCGTGCTGCACACGTCGCATCGTTCGCAGGAATGGTGCCAGGTGAAGTGTGCACGCTTAGGAAAAACTCCTCAGGCAGGAACTTGGCTCAAAGCATAGAACAAAGAACGCGTCCAGCAAATTGCTTTTCAAATAAGAATTGCAGCGATGTCTAAAAGTTCCAACGTGAAACCGGAAGCAATAGTCGGAATGCGAGTACAGGTTGTTTTCATATGCCGCGAAGCCACAGTCCGGATACAACGCCTCAACGTCGGTTATAGGCTACGCGCGCCGCGGGCGCATCGGTAGTAGGCCTGTTGCTCGAACGGTCGCGGGAGAACAACGGTCGGCGCGAGAGCTGCTACTCGACCTTGCCGATCTTCCGGACCGCCTCGGTCATGGTGCCGGCATCGGCATTCCAGTACGACTGGAATTCCGGCGCGTCGAGGTAGGCCATCGGGCTGCCCGCCTTCTCGATGACCTGCACCACCGCCGGATCGGCGGCGGCCTTGGCCGATGCGGCGCGCAACCGCCGCACGATGTCGTCCGGCGTCGCGGCCGGAACGAAGAGCCCCGACCACTGCGCGAACTTCACCTTGAATCCGGCCTGCTCGAGGCTCGGCACCCCGGGCAGCGCCGCCAAGGGCCGGTCGCCCCAGTGCGCGAGCGCGCGCAGCTTGCCGGCCTTGATCTGCTGGACCACGGTCGACGGTCCGCTCGCGACGGCGTCGACCTGGCCCGCGAGCAGCGCGACCACGGCCGGCCCCGCGCCGGTGTAGGGGATGTGCGTCATGCGAAAGCCGGCCGCGTTCTTCAGCATCTCCATCGGCACGTGCATGGTGCCGTAGTTGCCGGAACTGCCGTAGTTGTAGGTTCCGGGCTTGGTGCGCGCATCGGCGACGAACTCGGCCAGCGTTTTCCAGGGCGCGTCCGCGCGCACGACCAGCACGGTCGGGTCCGCGGTGAAGCGCGCGATCGGCTTGAACTGGTTCGTCTGGTAGGCGGGCTTGCGTTCGAGGATGGCGTCGGCTTCCGGGAGGATCGAGATCGACGACAGGCTCAGCAGCACGGTGTAGCCGTCGGCCGGCGCGCGGGCCGCGAATCCGATGCCCACCGCGCCGCCCGCGCCGGCCTTGTTGTCGACGATGACGGACTGCTTCAGCTCGCGCGACAAGGCTTCGGCCACGGGCCGAGCGACCGTGTCCGCCACGCCGCCCGGCGGGAAGGGCACGATCATCGTGATCGGCTTGTCGGGCCAGACCGGCTGGGCGAAGGCCGCCGCGGCGGTGGCGGAGATCGCGACGAGCGCGGCGCGCAGCAGCGCGCGTGAACAGGCATGCATGGAACTTGTCTCCTTCTTATATTTGAGGGCCGCTTCAGACGAAGCGGTTTTCCAGCGCCCCGAGGCCGTCGATCTCGATGCGCACCGTGTCGCCCGTCTTCAGGTACTGCGGGGGCGACATGCCCATGCCGACCCCTGCCGGCGTGCCGGTGGCGATCACGTCGCCGGGGTACAGCGTGATGCCCCGCGAACAGGTTTCGATCAATGTCGGGATGTCGAAGATGAAGTCGGTGGTCTGCCCGTCCTGACGCAGCTCGCCATTGACCCAGCAGCGCACGCGCGTCTTCGTGCCGTCGAGCGCGTCGGCCGTGACGATCCACGGACCCATCGGGCAGAAGGTGTCGAAGGACTTGCCCAGGTCCCACTGCTGGTGCCGCATCTGCACGTCGCGCGCCGTGACGTCGTTGACGATGGTGTAGCCGAACACGTGCGACAACGCATCGTCGCGGGCGATGTTGCGGCCGCTCTTGCCGATCACCACGGCGAGTTCGGCCTCGTAGTCGATCTGTGCCGACACCGCCTCGCCGGGCAGCCGGACCTCGTCGTGCGGGCCGATCACGCATTCGGGGACCTTGGTGAACACGATCGGCCAAGCCTCGGGATTCGCCGCGTTGTTCTTGAAGACGGAGGCCGACAGCTCCTTGGCATGCGCGTGGTAGTTGCGTCCCACGCAGAAAATGTTGCGGCGCGGCAGAGGCAGGGGCGCTTCCAGCCGCACGTCGCGCAGCGCGACCGCGGGCCCGGTTGCGGGCAGCGCCGCGGCATCGGACGCGCGATCCTCGATCAGCGACAGCGCGCCGCGCTGCGCCTGGGCATCGGTGAGCTGGAGCGGGCTGACGGTCGCGCCGTCTTCCGAGACCAGGCCAACCTGGCGTCGGCCTTGATAGTGATAGGTGGCAATGCGCAAAATGATCTCCTTGGAAGACCAAATGCTACCAATCAGATACCAAGTGCACAATAGAGCCGGCCTGCACCGCCCGTTGATACGATCGGTGCCGTTCTCATCCATCCATCCAGCTTCGCGATCGTGTACAGCGCCCTGACCCTGCGGGAAGCCATTCTCCAGAACCTGAAATCGCGCACCTGGCGCGCAGGCCACCGCCTGCCGACCGAGCGCGAGCTCAGCGGGCAGTTCGGTCTCAGCCGATCGACGGTGCGGCGCGTGCTGGCAGACCTGAAGGGCCGGGGCCTGATCACGCAGACGGTGGGCAGCGGAACCTACGTCAGCGATGAAGTCGCGCGGGCGCTGGCGGACCTCAGCCACGGCGACTCGCCGCTCGCGGCCAGTCCCGCGGAGCTGATGAGTGCGCGCCTCGTGCTCGAGCCGGCGATCATCGCGATGGTGGTCTGCAACGCCACCGCCGCCGACTTCTCGCAAATGGAGGCTTGCTGCGACAAGGGCGAGGCGGCTGCGACCATCGAGGAATTCGAGCTGTGGGACGGCAAGCTGCACGAAGCCATCGCCGATGCCGCGCACAACGCCTTCATCTCGACCGTGTTCCAGCGCATGAACGAGGTGCGCGCGCAGAGCGAGTGGGGCGTGCTCAAGCGCCGCAGCGCGACGCCCGAACGCAGGCTCGACTACCAGCGCGAGCACCGCGAGCTGGTCGCCGCGCTCAAGGATCGCGACGGCGCGCGCGCTGTGCAGCTCTGCCTCGACCATCTGACGCACGTGCGGCGCAACCTGCTGGGCTACTGAGCTGCTGCGGAAAAACCCGGCTTCGCATTGACCCGGCCGGCAGCCGCCGCTATTCTGGTTTACGATTGGCCGCTGACAGTACCAATTGAAACCAATTGATGGAGATCACCGTGAAAAGACTCTGGGCCTGGTGTGTTGCGGCGCTGTGGGTCGCGGCGGCACCCTGGGCTGCGGCACAGGACTATCCTGCGCGCCCTGTGCGCATCGTCGTCCCCTTCGCTGCCGGCGGGCCGGCCGATGTCTACGCGCGTTTCATCGCCACGCGCTTGCAGGAGGCGCTCGGCCAGGGCTTCGTGGTGGACAACCGGCCAGGCGCGGGCTCGGTGATCGGTACCGATGCCGTGGCCAAGAGCCCGGCGGACGGTTACACGCTGTTGTTGATGTCCAACGCGCACACGGTCAACGAGTCGCTGATTCCGAACAAGCCCTTTCAGCTGATGCGCGACTTCGTGCCGGTCGCGGCGATCAACTATTCCGACCTCGTGCTCGTCACGCGCAGCGGCCTGCCGGTGAACAGCCTGCGCGAACTGATCGCGCTCGCGAAGGCCAAGCCCGGCGCGCTGTCCTATGCGTCCTCCGGTCCCGGCACGCCGTACCACATGGCCGGCGAGCTCTTCAAGGCAATGGCGGGCGTGTCGATCCTGCACATTCCCTACCGGGGAAGCGCGGGCGCGCGCACCGATGTACTGGGCGGCCAGGTCGACATGATGTTCGACGCGGTGCCGACCATGACGGAGTTCGTGCGCGGCGGCAAGGTGAAGGCGATGGCGACCACCGGCCTGGCGCGCTCCGCCGTGATGCCGGACGTGCCCACCGTCGCCGAGGCGGGCGTCCCCAAGTACGAGGCCACCATCTGGCTCGGCCTCATGGCGCCCAAGGGTACGCCGGCGGCCATCGTCAATCGATTGAACGCCGAGGTCGTGAAGATCGTCTCCAACCCGGAGGTCGTGCGCGCATGGAAGGCGCAGGGCGCGACGCCGATGACGATGAACCCCGCGGAGTTCTCGCGCTACATCAACGACGACATCGAGAAGTGGGCCCGCATCGTGAAGATTTCCGGCGCGAAGGCAGACCAATGAACATACTTTGTGCGGGTGCTGCGCAGGGCCTGGTCAAGGCCGTGCAGGCCGGCTTCTTCGAAGCGACCGGCGCGCAGGTCGAAGGCCGCTTCGGCGCCGTCGGCGCCATGAAGGAAGCGCTGCTCGCGGGCGAGGCGTGCGACGTGATGATCGTTACCGCGTCGATGGTCGCGGCCTTGCAGGCCGAAGGCCGGCTGGTGCCGGGTTCCGCAGCGGCGCTGGGCCGCGTGCGCACCGGGGTCGCGGTGAAGCGCGGCGAGCCGCTGCCCGACGTTGCGACGCCGGAGGCGCTCAAGGCCAGCCTGCTCGCGGCAACGGCCATCTACTTTCCCGATGCGCAGCGTTCGACCGCCGGCATTCATTTCGCTTCGGTTCTGGCGAAGCTGGGCATCGCCGAAGCCGTGTCTGCGCGTCTTCGCATCTTCCCGAACGGCGCGACCGCGATGCGCGAGCTCGCCGCCGCCGAAGCGCCGGGCGCCATCGGCTGCACGCAGATCACGGAAATCAACTACACGTCGGGCATCGCACTCGTCGGCGCCATGCCCGAAGCCTTCGAGCTCGCCACGGTCTACACCGCCGCAGTGAGCGCCAAGGCCGGCGAGCCCGAACTTGCGCGGCGTTTCGTCGACTGGATTGCCGGGGCGCGGTCGCAGGCGCTGCGCGAGCAGGGCGGATTCGAATTCACTTTGGAGCAAATGCGATGACTCTTCTTCGAACCCTGTGGCGCGCCGCCGCGGGCCTTGTGCTGGCTGCGGGCGTCGCGGCATGCACCTCCACGCCCGCGCCGGCGCCGCTCGCATCGGGCGCCGCTGCGAGCGGCAAGGTGACGGTGCAGTGGCTCGGCCAGGCAGCGTTCAAGATCACGACCGTGACCGGCAAGGTGATCGTGATCGATCCCTACCTCACCGCCAATCCGAAGACACCCGCGGCATTCAAGAAGCTCGATGCGCTCGGGAAGGTCGATCTGATCCTGGTGACGCATGGCCACACCGACCACGTTCTCGACGCGCCGGCGCTTGCGCGCATGAACAACGCACCGTTGTGGGCGCCCGCGGGCCTCGCGCAGTCGATGCAGACGCTGGGCATTCTCCCGGTGGCGCAGGCCAACCGCATGAATAAGGGCGGCAGCATCCTGCCCTTCGGACCGGGCGGCGTGCGCATCACGATGACGCATGCCGAACACAGCTCGGAGCTGGTCTGGCGCAACGAGGCGACCGGCAAGGACGAAACCCACGTCGGCGGCGAGCCCTGCGGTTTCGTGCTCGAGATGGAGAACGGCTTCCGCATCTGGCACATGGGCGACACCGCCGTGTTCGGCGATATGCGCCTCCTGGGCGAGATGTACAAGCCCGACCTGATCCTGATCCCGATCGGCGGCGGCCAGTTCGTGATGAACCCGGTGGACGCCGCGATGGCGACGCGCGAGTTGATCAAGCCGCGCATGGCGATCCCGATCCACTACGGCACCACGCCGCAACTAAGTGGCACGCCGCAGGAATACATGCAGGCGCTCGGCACCGCGCCGGTCAAGGTGTTCCCGATCCAGCCCGGTGAAGCGCTCACGTTCTAGTCCGAAGGCCGCACAAGGATTCGACAAGCTCAGCCCGAACGGGTGAAGGCGGTGAGCCAGCTCCCGATCGTGATGGCCGGCGCAGCCAGGCCGTTGGCGAACACCGCGGAACCGGCTTCGCCGGGCCGCCGGTGTTGCCCCCGGTAGGGGGTGGGCGCCCGACACGAAGTGCGGGCAACCTGGGGGCGAGCCACCAGTTCAGCTGAAGAACTCTTTTGCCTTGTCGAGCCAGCCCTTGTCGGTCGGGCTGTGCTTGTCGCCGCCTTTCTTGAGCGACTCGTCGAGTTCCTTCAGCAGCTTGCGCTGGTGCTCGGTCAGCTTGACCGGCGTCTCCACGCGCACGTGGCAGTACAGGTCGCCCGGATAGGTCGAGCGCACGCCCTTGATGCCCTTGCCGCGCAGGCGGAACTGCTTGCCGCTCTGGGTGCCGTCGGGGATGTCGATCGCGGCCGCGCCCTTGAGCGTGGGCACGTTGATCTCGCCGCCGAGCGCGGCCGTGGTGACGCTGACCGGCACCACGCAGTGCAGGTCGTCGCCGTCGCGCTCGAACAACTCGTGCTTCTTGAGCCGGATCTCGATGTAGAGGTCGCCGGGCGGCCCGCCGTTGGTGCCGGGCTCGCCGTTGCCGGTGCTGCGGATGCGCATGCCGTCGTCGATGCCGGCCGGGATCTTGACCTCGAGCGTCTTGTTGTTCTTGATCTTTCCCTGGCCATGGCAGGTGGCGCAGGGTTCGGGAATGAGCTTGCCGGTGCCGTGGCAGGTCGGGCAGGTCTGCTGCACGCTGAAGAAACCCTGGCGCATCTGCACCGCGCCCTGGCCATGGCAGGTCGTGCAGGTGATGGGCTTGGTGCCGGCCTTGGCGCCCGTGCCCTTGCAGGTGCCGCAGTCGTCCCAGCTCGGGATGCGGATCTGCGCTTCCTTGCCGTCGGCCGCCTCTTCGAGCGTGACCTCCATGGCGTAGCTCAGGTCGCTGCCGCGGAACACCTGGCGTCCGCCTTGGCGGCCGCCCGCACGGCCGCCGAACACGTCGCCGAAGATGTCGCCGAAGGCTTCCGCGAAGCCGCCGAAGCCTTCGGCGCCCGGACCGCCGCGCATGTTCGGGTCGACGCCCGCGTGGCCGTACTGGTCGTAGGCGGCGCGCTTCTGCGCGTCCGACAGCATCTCGTAGGCTTCCTTGACCTCCTTGAACTTGGCTTCGGCTTCCTTGCCGGTGTCACCATGGTTGCGGTCGGGATGGTGCTTCATCGCAAGCTTGCGATAAGCCTTCTTGATTTCTTCCTCGCTCGCGTTCTTCGGGACGCCGAGGGTTTCGTAGTAGTCGCGTTTGGTGGCCATGGTCGGTGGGCGGTGGCTTATGCATCGAAAACGGAAAAGGCCGGATCGCCTTGTCAGGAGATCCAGCCTTGCATCGGGGTCGAAGCATCAACCCTTCTTGACTTCCTTGACCTCGGCGTCGACCACGTTGTCGTCGGCCGGTGCGCTCGCAGCTTCCGGGCCAGCGCCTGCCGCGCCGCCCGCCGCCCCGGCCGCAGCCTGGGCGTCGGCGTACATCTTCTCGCCGAGCTTCTGGCTGGCGGTCATCAGCGTGTTGGTCTTTTCCTCGATCGCCGCCTTGTCCTCGCCCTTCAGGACTTCGTCCAGTTCCTTGATCGCGGCCTCGATCTTTTCCTTCTCGCCCGCGTCCAGGCTGGCGCCGTGTTCGGCGAGCGACTTCTTCACGCTGTGGACCATCGCCTCGCCCTGGTTGCGGGCCTGGGCGAGCTCGACCTTCTTCTTGTCCTCGGCCGCATTGAGCTCGGCGTCCTTCACCATCTTCTGGATCTCGTCTTCGGACAGGCCCGAGTTCGCCTTGATGGTGATCTTGTTTTCCTTGCCGGTGCCCTTGTCCTTGGCGCCCACGTGCAGGATGCCGTTGGCGTCGATGTCGAAGCTCACCTCGATCTGCGGCGTGCCGCGGGAGGCCGGCGGAATGCCCTCGAGGTTGAACTCGCCGAGCCCCTTGTTGCCCGCGGCGATCTCGCGCTCGCCCTGGAACACCTTGATCGTCACGGCCGGCTGGTTGTCTTCGGCGGTCGAGAAGGTCTGCGCGAACTTGGTCGGGATCGTGGTGTTCTTGGTGATCATCTTGGTCATCACGCCACCCATGGTCTCGATGCCGAGCGACAGCGGGGTCACGTCCAGCAGCAGCACGTCCTTGCGGTCGCCGGAGAGCACCTGGCCCTGGATCGCGGCGCCGACGGCCACGGCTTCGTCGGGGTTCACGTCCTTGCGCGGCTCCTTGCCGAAGAATTCCTTCACCTTCTCCTGCACCTTGGGCATGCGGGTCATGCCGCCGACCAGGATCACGTCGCTGATGTCGTTGACGCTGACGCCCGCGTCCTTGATGGCGGTGCGGCAGGGCGCGATGGTGCGCTCGATCAGCTCGTCGACCAGGCTTTCGAGCTTGGCGCGCGTGAGCTTGATGTTCAGGTGCTTGGGACCCGAGGCATCGGCCGTGACGTAGGGCAGGTTGATGTCGGTGGCCGCGCCGTTCGAGAGTTCGATCTTGGCTTTTTCGGCCGCTTCCTTCAGGCGCTGCAGCGCGAGCACGTCCTTGCTGAGGTCGACGCCGCTGTCCTTCTTGAACTCGGTGATGACGTAGTCGATCACGCGCTGGTCGAAGTCTTCGCCGCCGAGGAAGGTGTCGCCGTTGGTGGACAGCACTTCGAACTGCTTTTCGCCGTCGACATCGGCGATCTCGATGATCGAGATGTCGAAGGTGCCGCCGCCGAGGTCATACACGGCGATCTTGCGGTCGGCCTTGTCGTGCTTGTCCAGGCCGAAGGCGAGGGCGGCCGCGGTCGGCTCGTTGATGATGCGCTTGACGTCCAGGCCCGCGATGCGGCCGGCGTCCTTGGTGGCCTGGCGCTGGCTGTCGTTGAAGTAGGCGGGAACGGTGATCACCGCTTCGGTGACCGGCTCGCCGAGGTAGTCTTCGGCGGTCTTCTTCATCTTGCGCAGGATCTCCGCGCTGATCTGCTGGGGGGCGAGCTTCTTGCCGCGCACTTCGACCCAGGCGTCGCCGTTGTCGGCCTTGGTGATGGAGTAGGGCATCAGGTCGATGTCCTTCTGCACTTCCTTCTCCTCGAACTTGCGGCCGATCAGGCGCTTCACCGCGTAGATCGTGTTCTTGGGGTTGGTGACCGCCTGGCGCTTGGCCGAGGCGCCGACCAGCACTTCACCGTCTTCCTGGTAGGCGACGATCGACGGCGTGGTGCGCGCACCCTCCGAGTTCTCGATCACACGCGTGGTGTTGCCTTCCATGATCGATACGCACGAGTTGGTGGTGCCGAGGTCGATGCCGATGAT